>JGI994J12354_10000724_pt1 | contig 33093 bp, 28 predicted proteins | sample IntmicLarv3ML3BL_FD_12354 | JGI IMG/M metagenome (IMG submission 12354) | reverse complement strand
AAAAGCCATACCGTATTAATTTTAATCATAGGCAGAAATATATGCCCCGTTGAATACTCTAACCGGCGCAAACGGTTAAAATTATGAATTTGCTATTTTTTTAAGCGCATCAAGAATAAATTCAACATTATGAGGCTGGGCATTATAACCCATAAGGCCTATTCTCACAATTTTGCCGTTTAGCGCGCCAAGGCCCGCGCTGATTTCCGTATTGTATTCTTTGAGTAAAATCTCTCTTAATTTGGCTTCATCAACGCCGTCAGGAACAACGACTGCATTAAGCATAGGTAGCCTATAATCTTTATCTACAAGCATTTCCCAGCCCATATCTTCAATGCCCTTAACCAATTGCTCATGGGCACTTTGATGGCGGGCATATACGTTTTGAGTGCCCTCTTCCAATATGTTTTGGATTGCCTGATAAATTCCGTAAAACATATTAATAGGCGGCGTATGATGATAAACCCTCGTATTTCCATCCCAATATTTTGTAAGGAGCGACATATCCAAATACCAGTTGGGCACCGGAGCTTTGCGGCTGTTTATAAACTCAACCGCTTTAGGGGAAAATGTTATAGGGGAAGCTCCCGGAGGGCAGGAAAGGCATTTTTGGCTGCCTGCATAGCAAATATCTATGCCCCATTTGTCAACCTCAACAGGCATACCGCCTAAAGCTGTCACAGTATCAACCAGATAAAATGTATCTTTGCCGCGAAGCAATTTGCCAATTTCTTCTACAGGGTTGCGAACACCGGTAGATGTTTCCGCATATACGACCGCTACGATTTTGTAGTCATTGCTTTTAAGCTCATCCGCCACCTGCTGCACATCAACAGGAGTGCCCCATTTAAATGCAAGCTCTTTCACATCGGCCCCCAACCTAGATGCCACATCTACCATGCGCTGGCCGAATACACCGTTTTGAAGCACCAGCACCTTGTCTCCCTGTTCAACCATGTTGACAAATGCGGCTTCCATCCCTATTGAGCCTGTGCCGCTCATGGGTACTGTTAACAGATTTTCAGTACCCATCAATGTACGCAGGCCCGCTTTAACCTCGTCCATAATTTTGATAAAGTAAGGATCTAAATGACCTAAGGTATTGCGGGATAAGGCGAGATAAGTATTTGGAGCAACGCTGCTTGGGCCTGCGCCCATTAATAAGGTGCTTTGAATTCCATCTAATAAGTTTCTCATAAAACCCTCCTAAATTTCATTAATTGAAATTGTATTTTATTTTATGAAATGATATTATCATGCACTTTTAATATTGTCAATAACTGTTGACAAATAATTTTAATAAATGTATTATAATTTCAATAAATGAAATCCCGAGGAGGACTTATGTCAAACTTAGAAACAAAGGGCAATCAATCGGTAGGAAAAGCCCTTAAAATAATAGAAATTCTGGCTCAGTCCGCTGATCCTATGCGGCTTATGGATATTGCAATGCTTGTGGAAATGCCCCCAAGCACTGCTTTGCGTATGATTGCTACATTAATCGATTACGGATATATCGCACAGAGCAAGGATTCTCAGAAGTATTTTCTAACTATGAAATTTGCCCAAATCGGCTCTTCGGTAGCTTCAAAATTTAGTATAAGAGATATTGTTCACCCATATTTGGCGGAGCTTTCCCGCAGCTTTGGTGAAGCCTCCTGCATGGCAATTGATGATGGTATGGCGGCGCTTTACGTTGATGTTGTGGACGGGCCTGACGGAATGCTCAAAATTATGCAGCATATTGGTAAGCGCTCACCTCTCCATTGTTCAGGCGTAGGCAAATGCCTGCTACTTAACTACAACGAAGCTATGATTGATGATTTTATCGATAAAATGGGCCTTCCAATTTTTACCGCAAACACTATTTCAAGCAAATCCGCTTTACTTGAAGAATTGGAGAAGGTCCGCTTAAAAGGCTATGCCCTGGATAATGAAGAATGCGAAATCGGCGCAAGGTGTATTGCTTGCGCGGTTAAGAACCATGCCGGTGAAATCATAGCAGCCATAAGCATTTCAGGCCCTGTAAACAGAATGACCATGGAATATGTGGAAAAAATCAGCATGCCTTTAAAGGATGCTGCCGCCGGGATTTCAAAACTTATGTAAAATGCTGAATTATTCACAATCGACATTGTTAATTCGGATAAAAAAAGCACCATCCCCAGTTGGGATGGTGCTTTTATAATTTCAATTCACTCGTCAAAATCAATTTTCCACTCTGCCCTTATGCCTAATCGGCAGCCCTTTTTATAAACCATATGCAGCTTTAAATATTTTAATTATCCTCTTGGTTTAGCTTATCACTAAATTCATTCATACCATTTTTTGTACGCGCCGATTCCCACAGGGCATCTGTCTTTTTCCGATATTTAATAAGCGCCGAATGAAACACTACAAGCTCATCCGGTGTAAATTCAGAAGTGCAAAATTCAAACGTACTAATCAAACTTGAATAAATAATAGGATATGTTTCAATAAGTTTTTCAGTAGGATATATACGCCACATCCTACCATCCGACTCATCCTTTGTTCTTATTAAATAGCCGCTTGAAATCAATTTTTCGATTGCTTTTCCCGCGGTCGATTTATCAATGCGAGCCTGCTGGGCGATTGAAGATTGATCAATTCCCGGATTTTCTATAACCCGGCTTAGAATATGATGCTGACCCTTTGTAAGCCCAAGCGAACGAAATTGGGTATCACGTATATATAATGTACATCGGTATATAGTTGCAAGCTCACGTCCTATTTGATGTATCAGCTTTTCCTGCAAAAAAACACATCCCTCTTTGATTTTACTCTAGTATAGTATAGTTCTTAATTCAAATCAATATCAGATTTGAAGTTTAATTATATTAACACTCCATTCCTTAAATATGAATAAAAATTCATGTAATATAAATTTCAAACAATATAGTTGAAATTTCCATTATGTTATGCTATAGTCAAATAATAGTAGAGCTTTCCACTATATTGCACTGCATTAAAACTATAAAGCTATGGTATTTTTTTTAAATATAATTCTACCGGGAGGTGAAAACACTTTATATTAAAGGCCGGAGCCAAATAAAATTTAAAAAAGAAGAAGGTATGCTATGAAGATTACAAACGCAACACCTTACATTTATTTTCCCGGAAGCAGAAAGAACTGGCTGTTTATAAAAATTGAAACCGACGAAGGCATAGTTGGCTGGGGCGAATGCTATACGCATTTGGACCGCGATCGCAATATCCACACAATTGTTGAAGAATTATGCAGATACTTAATTGGCAGAGACCCTTTTAACGTTAAAAGTTTTACTTATTTTGCATATGTTGATTTTGCAAAAAAACGAGGCTCCCTTGACTTTTTCGCTGCTGTAAGCGGTATTGAATCAGCCCTTTGGGATATTGTAGGCAAAGCACTTAATGTGCCGGTTTATAAACTGTTTGGCGGGGCCATCAGGCAAGAGTTCCGCCTTTATGCAAATGGTTGGTACTATAAGGCCAATGATCCTCAAGAAGTGGCCGAAAAAGCATTGGAAATGGTCGCTCAAGGCTATACGGGATTAAAAATCGATCCCCTTCCGGAAGCATGGAACATGTTTTTAACACCGGAAGATGAAAAGTATGCTATTGAAAGAATTAAAGCTATCAGAAAAGCAGTAGGCCCTGATATAGATCTTATGATGGATTTACATAGGCGCCTTTCAACTTATGATGCTTTGCGTCTGGCAGAAAAAGTTGAGGAATACGACCTTTTCTGGTATGAAGAGCCTGTTTCCTCCAAAAACATGAAATTGCTCGCAGATGCTAATGAAAAAATCAAAATGAGAGTTGTTACAGGCGAAGAGCTGTATACCAAAGCCGAGTTTAAGCAATGCTTTGAGATGGCAGCTGCCGATACTATCAACCCTGATGTTAATAACTGCGGCGGTATTTTAGAATTGAAAGAAATTGCTGCTATGGCAGAGATTTATTATGTCAGCGTTGCTCCGCATAATTGCAACAGTTCCTATTTAGGCACAGCAGCCATGGCTCATGCCTGTGCAGGTATGCCGAACTTCCTTATAGCAGAATATTTTGTAAACCTTTCAGAGGCCAGAGATAGATTAGCCAAAGAGCCTCTGATAGTGAAAGACGGTTATCTGCTTCTTCCTGATAGGCCGGGACTTGGCGTAGATATTGACGAAGAAGAATTGCTCAAAAATCCTTATAAGCAATCCCCTAAAAGAGAAATGCACCAATATATGTAGTATAATGGAGGGAGATTCAATGCAGAAAATAGGATATAGAATTATCGAAGAAATTAAGCGCCCCGATCCGGAAATAATAGAAAAATTAAGAGAGTTCAGCACCTGTGACTTATGCGACGGATCTGTTGTATATAGTTCAATGGACTATCTAATTAAACCATTTACTTCCGATAAAAGAATTGTGGGCCCGGCTGTCACGCTTAAGCTCCCTCTCGGTGACAGTCTTCTGGTTACTAAAGCTCTCGCCCTATGCAAGCCCGGAGACATACTGGTTATAGACGGGCGCGGAAGCAATAATAATGCGCTATGGGGGGATCACCGCAGCCTTTCTTCTATACTTAACGGCATAGAAGGCGTAGTCATGGACGGCGTATTTCGCGATATTGAAAGCTGCGAAGAAATCGGTTTCCCAATTTTTGCCAGAGGGTACACCTGCGGCTCCAGCACTAAAAACTCCCATGGTGAAATCAACATTCCGATTACATGCGGCGGTGCGGCGGTAAACCCCGGAGATATAATAGTCGGAGATAAAAACGGCGTTTGTGTTATCCCTGCCCAATATGCTCTCGAGGTCATGGACAATGCCTCCAAAAAAATTGCAAAAATGAGCCGCCTGAAGGAAGAAATTTTATCAACTAAAAAAATCATTCCTGATGACATGGCTGAAAGCCTTAGAAAACTTGGTTATTAAATCAATGATATGTTGCTAAAAACTATATTAAATCCCAATTTAAGAAAAGAGGTTTTACGATGAAGAGTATTTATAGTAAAGTATTGGTAATGTCTCTTGTTTTATCACTTGTTATTCTTTCAGGATGCCAAAGCAGTAATCAGACAGCTCCTAGCACAGCACCAAGTACAGCACCCAGCACAGCACCTAGCGCAGCTCCGGCTGCCACTCCGGCTGCTGCTCCTCAGGCAAGTGCCGCTGCTCCTCAAAGTGAATGGAAATTTGAACGACGCATTGAAATTATGTGCCCTGCCTCAGCGGGAGGCGGATTGGATGTTACTCTGCGCGCCCTTCAGCCATATCTTGAAGAAGAATTAGGCACGAACATTGTCATTGACTGCCGAAGCGGCGGAAGCGGTGTTACCGGCTTAACCTACAGCTATAACTCCACGCCTCGTGACGGATATTATTTCCAGGCTATGGCACCTACACCTATTATATCTGCAGCATCGGATGCCTTCTCCGTTCCTATAATGGATGAACTGGTTCCTGTTTCCGGATTACTTCAGACAGAAGGCGTTATTTTTGCAAACAAAAACGTTCCGTTTGACACCTTAGAAGAAATGGTTGCTTACTGCAAAGAACATCCCGGTGAAATTTCAATTTCCCTCGATGCTCCTACAGGCACCTCAGGCGCCTTGGTTAAAATGTTCCAAGAAGGAGCCGGCATTGATCTCAGATGGGTTACAGGCGGTTCTGATGAAGTTACTATCGACTGTATCTCCGGCAACACAGACTTACTCCATGCCACTTGGGCTGAAACAAGCGCTTATGTTGAATCCGGAGATCTTAAACCGATCGCATTCCTGTCTAATCACCGCAATCCTGTTGTTCCTGATGTAGCATGCGTCGGTGACATCGGTATAGATATCGGTATTGGTTACTTCCGTATATTTACAGCTTTGGAAGGCACTCCTCAAGAAGCCATCGATGCTTTTGAAGCCGCTGTTCACAGAGCTGTAATGAAAGAAGGCTTTGTGAAATGGCTTTATGATAACGGCATGACAACTGATTATTTATATACTCAGGCAGAACTTGCTGACGTTATCCAAGATACTTATGACATCGCAAGGAGCTTGAATGAAGCCACAGGAAATTAATTGACACAAAAAATTAAAAAGCAAGCACCGCCCTGAGTGAATGCAATTTGATTCACTCAGGGCTCTGCCTTAGCTTTATATCTATTAGGCAAAACAGGAAGGTGTTACTATGGCTGAATTGATTTTTAATGCAATATTATTTGTATTTTTTGTGATAATGCTAATTATAAGCGGCCAAATAACTATTTGGCGCGGATATGTCGGCGCCCGGTATTGGCCTATGACGTTATTGGTTGCCGTTGTTATTCTATTGGCGATTAATATTTACAAAATAATGAAAAAAGATCCTTTCAAAGATAAAATAAGCGCCGGCCTTTTATCTGAAAAGGCAACCTTGCGCTTTTTGGCAGGTGTAGCATCCGGCATTGCTTATGCTTTTATCTTACCTTATTTAGGTTTTATGATCAGCTCGATAATGTATGGCATGGTTCTTTCATGGTTATTGGGCGCAGGCAAGCTAAAAAACATGGTTTTAGCCAGCGTTGGCGTATGTATACCAATTTATGCTGTATTCGTATGGGCATTAGATATAATCCTGCCACGCGGAGCGGGCATCTTTTTCAACTTTTCCATTTGGCTTGAAATGTTACTCTAATAGGCTAATCTTACAATACAGTATTTCAAACAAAGGGGTATAATATTATGGATTTATTACTTTCAGGAATTCAGGTAATTTGTACGCCAATAACGTTAATGTGGATATTTTTCGGCACATTCATTGGCGTTATATTTGGAGCGCTGCCCGGAGTAAGCCCAACAATGGCGGTAGTTCTCAGCATTGGTTTTACATATTCTATGGAACCGGTGGTAGCTATTGCTTTTTTGGCCGCGATTTACTGCTCATCAATAACCGGCGGCGGTATTACAGCAATTATATTTAAAATTCCCGGCACGCCCTCAAGCGCAGCTACGGTGCTAGATGGTTTCCCAATGGCACAACGCGGCGAAGCCGGTCGAGCTTTGGGCATTTCACTTATTTGCTCATCCATTGGAGGGCTGTTCTCGGCGCTTGTAATGTTCTTTTTAACACAGCCCTTGATGAAAGCTGCTTTGCAGTTCAGCGCCGCTGAACTCTTCGCTGTATGTGTTTTGGGTCTGAGCATAATTGTGCTATTAGACAAAGATAAAATATTATCCACATTAACCTCTGTAGTTATAGGTCTTTGGTTAGCTACAATCGGAATGGATGAGTTTTCCACGGTACCTCGCTTTACCTTCGGAATACCTATACTTCTGGACGGCATGGATTCTCTGCCGTTTATGCTTGGAATGTTCGCCGCTGTTGAGGTATATAAAGAAATTCATAATCCGACGGACCGCTCCATGTACCAAAACGGCAAGCAGGCAAAACTTAGTAAGCTAGCGCCGCTTAAAGACTATATCGATATGAAATGGACTATTATCCGTTCAGCACTGCTTGGAACAGCAATCGGCATTATCCCGGGAGCCGGCTCCACTATAGCCGCCTGGTTATCCTATACCACTGAAAAAAAATTGAGCAAAAATCCCGAGCTGCTTGGCACAGGGGTTCCAAACGGCATAGCCGCTCCGGAAACCGCCAATAATGCCGCAACCGGCGGCGCAATGGTGCCAATGCTTGCAATGGGAATACCGGGGAGTAACGCAGCTGCGGCGATGATGGCTGCGCTTGCTATTCACGGCGTACAAATGGGCCCATTGCTGCTTAAGGCACAGCCTCAATATTTAAGTGCCACATTTATATCTATGATAATAGCAAATATCGCTATGGTTTTCATTTCAATTGTCGTAGCAAAAACCTTTGCATCATTCCTCGCTCTTCCATATTGGGCTCTTGGCATATTCATAATGATTATGACATTTTGCGGCTGCTATGCAAGTAAAAATGGAATGGTTCCAATTTATGTCATGCTTATAGGCAGTATAATCGGTTATTTTTTATCAAAATTCAATTTCAATATCCCTTCTCTGATCCTTGGATTAGTCTTGGGGCCGATTTGTGAACGGCAGTTTAGGCGCGGTATGCAAATGTCAAACAATGATATTATCGCATTTTTCTCCAGACCGATTACTCTTACTCTTATGATCATTATTATTTTGGTCTACGCTTTCAGCATTTATAAAATGTTTATAGCACAGAAAAAGGAAGATTAAGCCAAACACATATTAACATTATTGTTTTTGTATAAACCTTATTGAAAAACTACCATTTATCAGGCAAAAGCCAGCCTGATAAATGGTAGCTTTTTTATAGAAATAAAGCATATATAGAAAACCTAATCATAATAGAAGCATATAAAATTTTACCGGTGCTTTATAAACCAAAACAGCCGGCTTACTACCGTTTCCCTTACTCCTGTTATTACAAGCCTTGCCGCAGTTCTCCGCACAAACAAAACAGACGCCTATTGAGCCAAGGCGCCTGTCACAATAATCTTATCTTAATTCAAGCAGTGATTTGTCTCTGTTTACTTTTACGGTGCGCTCATCTACCGGCGGCCCGGCTTTTGCCGGTATTAAGTAGTAATCTTCACTGTTCTCGTATCTGATTCCCAATTAATCTCCGCATTAATTGCATCAGCCAACATTCGCACCGGAACAAGAGTGCTTCCCTACGTAACGGTGGACTCCGTATCAAATTCAGTCGTAACGCCGTTTACTGTTATGCCGTAGGTACCGATTACATGCACAGCAACAATGCCGTCTTTTGCCATAGTTGCCATACGCGTCGCAGAATCATAATCAACAGTCATACCCATTGCCTCTCCTATAGCGCGCAGTGGCAGCATAGTCCTGCCGTTTATAGTTTGCGGCGGAACATCAAAGCTCTGAGCCTTTCCGTTAATTAAAACGCCGATTTCATTTAACGGCTGTACAGGCGGCTGAGCTACTGCCTGTACACTCTGTTGAGCGACCGCCGGTAAGCCTTTCGGGTTATCCGTCACAGTCACTGTAGCGCCGTTTTTAATCAGGCTAAACTTCCTGGTTTCCACCAGATTGCCGCCGTTATGCACAAGTACGCTAAGGCTGTGCGTTCCATCGGCTTCGCCTGATAAATCAAATTTAGAGCGGTAAGGGATTTCTTCCGACTGGCCCAGCCACTTATCCCCCAGCCTATATTGCACCATTATCTTATCCATTGAAGAATAAGGCGCATAGGTAAGGATAGTTACCGCGTTTGCAGGCATTGCCGCCGTACCCAGCTCTTTATATGTCAATTGCGACTGCGCGCCGCCTCTTCCGATAAAGCGCCCGGAGGCTGTAAGCTGACCGTAGAGCGATTTAGCGGCAGGGCTTATAGAAAAATCATAGCGCTGCTTCAAACTCGGCAAATTAGTATTAAACCAAAACATAGCCTTAACTTCCGGGAAAAGCATTGGAATGTAGGCATATTGCTGCCTGATAAGCGGAAGCGCCCAGTCAGTCAGATTCTCGCTGTTAGACGTGTTATACAGAGATACCGCTCCCTCTGATACCATGATAGGCTTGCGGTTGCCATACCGATCTACTATTTCTTTCATATAGCTGACGGGGTTGGCATAACGCCCCGTACCATAAATGGCCGCGTTGGTATCCGTTGTATTCGGATTACCCATGAAATATCTGCTGGTATAAAGCGATACGCCTACCCAGTCCACATAGCTGTCACCCGGATAAAACATATCATAATTAAGCCCTTGGGAAGATACAAAATTCGGCGACCAAACCAGCGCTACATTAGGCGCTTCCCTGCGCATAATATCTGCAATAGAGCGGAAGACCGCAATATATTCCGCAGGATTTGCCTTGCTTTCCCAAATATTCATCTCAGCGCCAACCCGCAGAAGAACCGGCGTATTAAGCGATTTAAGATACTTAGCCGCTTCCGTCACTTTCTGCCCCTGCTGAGGAATACCGGAAAGGCCCCGCCCTTCATTCTTGAAATTCCATGCTATTTCAATCACAGAATACTCCGAGCGGTTATATCCATGAGCTTTCTCATTAGCGCTTAATTCGTAGTTAACGCGGGTTTGCATATTTTCTGTTTCAAATTCCACATAAATTATGGCAGCGCTGGGCTTTTTGGACAAATCCATAACCATATTGGTTTCTCCGAAATATATTCCGTTTTTCGGCTCATGCAGCGCACCGAAATACTTCGCCTCTCCGCTGCCGTCTGTCAATTCGGCGTAAACGGATATTTCAACATCCAAGCCGGCAATTTTGGTTTGGATACGCGTTCTCGCAAATTCCATGTCCGCCTGATTGCCGCCGATAGACGGTATCAGATTCTTATATGCGTCCACAAAGGCAAGAGCAGCTTTGTAAGCCCAAAGCACGCCATCGCTGTCGCCCAGCTTCTCATAATGCTCCGCCATATTATTTGAAACAGACCACAGCATATTAATTTCAAAGCCATGCTGCGCTATATTATTAGCCCACTGCCCTGCTCTAGCTTCCGCTGTTTCACCATTTAGCCAATACTCTATAACCTTCCTGCCATGGCTGACTATCCCCGCTGAATCATTCGCATTAATTGCATTTTCATATGGCGTGTAAACAGCCCAGAAACTTTTCGGCACACCGGAAACATCTTCGTAGCCGGCCGCATAAGCGGAAATTGCGGATGTGAATATCATTACAAGTGACATAATTATTGCCGCAAGCATCCTGCATATTTTTCTCATAACATCCCCCTGTATTAAGATAGTTGTACTTATCATAACAGTTTGCTTTATATAGTTCAAGCGACTTGGCATTATATGCTACAGGCATATCGCTGATATTACCTCTTGTAATTCTTATATTGCACAACCCGCGCCGGAGAGAGCTTAATATGGCAATGCAAAAATCCCTCCTAAATGTAAGCTGTATTATTCAACCGCAAAACAGCTGTTTTTCACAGAAAAAAAGCCGCTGTTATTTACAGCGGCCTGAGTTTACCGATTTTCGCTTGAATTTTCAAAGCTCTAACTACATTCCCTTTTAAAAATATCTTTACAGTTAAAATTTATTTTTCGACCCGCCGTGTGACCTGCCGGAAGAACTGGTATGGGTACTGCTTCCTCCACTAGAAGAAGATGAGGAACTTGACGTGGAATGGTATCTTCTCGTTCGGGATACCTTAGTATCAACTAGGGTCTCATTAAACGCCCTGATATTCATACTGTTTTTAACCACATAAGAGCCAACAAATTTCTTTGTATGTATACCCCCGTAAATGCCATGCTCATATTTCATACCATAGCCTACGGCAACTGCTGCGCCTATGCCGTAAGCAAGAAAGGCAACAAGAGCACGTACAATAGACCTGTTTTCTCTATCCTCCGGAGTTTCCGGCAAATTATGTATATCCATTGGGTCGCCGTTTCTTGCAGATGTTAAAAATTCATCGCAAAGAGGAATGTACTTTTCAAATGCCGCTGCCCAGTCGTCGTTTTTTAAATCATTTTTCATAATGGCAAAAATATAATCCTGACCTGCATCCGTAAAAGCAGGTATACCAAAGCCGTATGTGGAATATGCCTGATCACGATACTCCATACTCAATAAGTATAAAATTCCGTCATCATTTTCACCGTAGCCGTAACCGTTATAATCGTAGAAATCATCGGCAAAAGCCATAGGGTCCTGACCGTTAATAGAGTTCACCGTTACAATAACCACATCGCATTGCTGGCGCTCGCTGATTTCATCAAGCTGAGCCAAAAACTTGGTTTCCTCCTCCGGGGTGAACAAATCAGCCTCGTCCACCAGCCTTGGCAGCAGGCGGTCAACAGGAATAGGCTTTGTTCCCTTGGCCTGAAAATGCTTAGCCACGGCCTCAGTATATAATTTAATGGCCTCATAATACCCTTCGCCCTCCAAAGAAGCGCTCCAAAGGGCTGCTTTATCCTCAGCGGAAAAGAGATTAAATGCTCTTTCCTCCGTTGTGTAAATCCCCCACTTTTTCTCACCTCTGCTGTAAACAAGCACAATGGCTTCTTTCTGATATAGCCCTTCCTCAAAGCCTGCGCTATGTATTCGCCTTGCGTAGTTAATCATACCTTCCCCATCGGTAGTTTCTACGAAAAAAACCATAGCATCTATTCCATATGTAATCCCTATATCCTCAAGGCCCTTATTTAATTCCGAAAGCTCCGCCCCGCTCATTTGAGACTGAACGGTTATTTCTATATAAGGGTAATCATCAGCGGCAAATGCACTTTCCGAAAGCATGAAAAATGCGCAAAAAAACATAAATATGAAAGTCAACTTTCTCATAGCGCACCTCCTATTAGCATGCAAATAATATAAAGAAGAGTGCCTATGCCAATTGTCATTGCAGCCTGAATCCCCCGCTTTTTCCACACATCCTCCGGAAGCTCGCCTATGAATTTGCCTGTTTGGCCATTCATCGCATAGGTATATGTTTCATTATTCCATTTTGTAATCAACAGCCATACAGGCAACAGCGTATACTTTGCCGAAATATCCGCAAAGCGTATATTGCTCTCTGATATATTTGAGCTGTCATAGCTCTTTGCAAATATAAATTCACTCCCGGTGGTACTCACCATAAGGTTTTTGGCCCTTTCCAGGCATTTTTCCATATCAACATCGAATTTATCAGCCAGATAACCGGCCATATATGCCGTATTGAAGCTAACGGCTTCTGTCATATTATACGGTTCAAGAGAATCCATCAAATCATCAGGCATTTTTGTTGATGCATCTATGGGAACATTATCATAGCAAATATTCCCCTCTGCTTCTACGCGGTAAATAGTTTCCTCTGAATAATAAAAGTAGTAATCCGACCAGTTGCGTATGTTTCTTGTGTTAAAATAGACCTTTCCGTCAGCCTTGCCGCTGAAAAGCCAATAAGGAACGTAAACTCCCTTTATCTCTTGAAGATGGTTCTTCGTCTTAAAAACAGTTGGCAAAAACGGCTTTCCCTTATAATGCTCCTTAAGCGCTTTAATGGCGCTGTTTTTATCCAGCTTAAACGGAATAATGCTATCCGGCCGCAGTTTTCCGGAAAAATGCCCTATCATTACAACCGGATTATTACAATATGGACAGCTGGTAGCCCCTGTGGTAATATCTGCAATAATTTCCCCTCCGCAGGATTTGCATGAATACATCCTCAGCCCGCTTTGTTCATCCTGCATCCAAGCCATAATCTGCGTTTGTACCTGACCGGCGGCACCCTGACCGGCCTCGGCATTATTATTTTCCATTTCATCAACCGCAAAGCTGCCGTCACAATAAGGGCATTTCAACTTTTGAAGCCCTGCATCAAATGCAAGAGGCCCTCCACACGACGGACATTTATATTCACGCAAATCAGACATAAGAACTCACCCCTTTGGCGCATTTATAAAAATAAATTTAATTTCAATCAAGTATTTTCAATTAATATATTATTCTAATTATTATAGCTTATTCTCTTATTTATAGCACTACCCGCGGCGGGTAGTTGCCTGGTTTTTTTAATATTATCTGCCTGCTATTACTTATTTTCTTAGAAGTTCGCACTATTTCTATTATAATTTAATCGAACTGTTTACAGGCTTTCCAAACTTAATTAATTAAAAAAAGCAGAACCGGAGTTTTCACATCTCCGCTCTGCTTTTTATATGTTTTGAGAATACTTTATACAAAAAGCCTTTTTACCCGCTTATTTTGTGACATGCAACAAAATGCTTCGGAGCAATTTCCGTAAGCTCAGGTTCTTCTTCAGAGCAGCGGCCGGTTGCATGAGGACAGCGGGTATGGAAACGGCAGCCTTCCGGCACATTGCCTGCGCTGGGCACCTCGCCCTTTAATACAATGCGCTCTCTCTGGTCATCATCCGTCAATATGGGTACGGCGGAAAGCAGCGCCTGCGTATAAGGATGCGCCGGATGATCAAAAAGCTCCTCCGTCGGCGCATACTCAACGAACTTACCCAGATACATAACAGCAACTCTATCTGAAATATGCTCTACCACATTAAGTGCATGAGATATGAACAAATATGTCATACCCTCGTATTTTTCTTTCAATTCCATCAGCAAATTAATAATCTGAGATTGAATTGACACGTCAAGAGCTGAAACAGCCTCATCACAAACAAGAAACTGCGGTTTAAGCGCAATTGCCTTGGCAATTGCCACCCTTTGGCGCTGCCCGCCAGAAAACTCATGGGGATAGCGCTTGGCATATATAGGGCTTAAGCCCACCTGTTTCAAAAGCTCAGCCGTTTCCTTAGCCGCTTCATCTTTGGAATATCCCATCTGTACCGTCAATACTTCACCGATTAAATTTTTTATCGTATGCCTGGGGTTCAAAGAAGAGTATGGGTCCTGAAAAATAATCTGAACATTCTTACGGATTTGCTTCAAATCATTTCTCTGTGTATCCAATATGTTCTCACCGTTAAAAAGTATCTGGCCGGACTGGGGAGAATTAAGGCGAACGATGCTTCTGCCAACCGTTGTTTTCCCACAGCCGGATTCACCTACCAGCCCAAGGGTCTCTCCTCTTTTAACATTAAAGGTAACACCGTCTACCGCTTTAATAAAGCCGGTTGTACGCATTAGCAAACCCTTCTTTATGGGGAAATGCACTTTCAGGTCCTTCACTTCCAATATATTATTATCCATGATTTTCCCCCCTCAAAAAGCAGCTTACCCGTCTTCCGTCTTTCTGAATTTCAGGCGGCTCTTCATGCCTGCATATATCCATTACATAAGGGCAGCGGGTATGGAAACGGCAGCCCTGAGGAAATTTAAGGGGATTTGGCACATTCCCCGATATAGCCTCCAGCTTACCGCCCCGTTTAACCTTAATACCGGGTATAGAAAGAATTAGGAGCTTTGTATAAGGATGCCACGGATCTTTGAATATATCTCTTGTATTTCCCTCTTCCACAATCTTGCCGGCATACATAACGGCAACCCGCTTAGCAATTTGTGATACTACGCCAAAGTCATGGGTTATCAGCAGCAAGCTCATATTGTTTTCCGCCTGCAATTCTTTCAGGAGATCCAATATCTGCGCCTGAATTGTAACATCAAGAGCAGTTGTAGGCTCATCCGCAATTACAAGAGGCGGGCTGGCGGCAAGGCAAATAGCTATCATAACTCTTTGGCGCAAACCGCCCGAGAGCTGATGAGGATATACCTCCAACCGCTCTGCCGGATCGGGAACGCCAACTTTTTTCAGCATTTCTTTAGAGCGTTCAAGTATTTCGGCAACTGACATTTCAGGAAAATGGGTTTTATATACTTCACCTATTTGCTTTTTGATCTTATAACTGGGATCAAGGCTTGTCATAGGCTCCTGAAAAATCATTGATATTTTTTTGCCTCGTATAAGGCGCGCTTCTTCTTTGGAAACTTTTGTAATATCCCTGTCCTCTAATATAATATGGTCGGCATTCATATCTGCATTTGTAGGCAGAAGTCTGATAAGAGATGTGCTTGTAACGGTTTTTCCACAGCCGGATTCGCCTACCAAAGCAAGCGTTTCACCTTTATCTATGGAAAATGATACGCCGTCCACCGCTTTAGCCACGCCCTCAGGGGTATTAAAATATGTTCTCAAATTTTTGACATCAAGAAATTTACCACTCATATTTAAACACCTACTTTCTGAGCCTCGGGTCAAAAGCATCTCTTAAACCATCACCCAGCCAGTTAACGGAGAGAACGGTAAGTGATATGGCAATGCCCGGAACCGTAGTCAGATATGCGGCAGTTTGCAAATAGCTCCTGCCCTGATTCAGCATAACCCCCCAGTCCGGCAGCGTAGAATCGATGCCCATACCCAAGAAGTTAAGGCTGGCCGCCGATATAATAGCATTACCTACAGCCAACGTTGCCTGAACAATTATGGGAGCGAAACAGTTAGGAAGTATATGATTGAATATAATACGCGTATGAGAAAATCCGGCTGCCTCAGCCGATTCAACATATTCCTGCGCTTTTATTGCCAGCACTTGCCCTCTGGTAAGCCTGGCAAAAGGCGGCCATCCCAAAATAGCCAATGCCAAAATAATATTCTGCTGGCTCGCCCCTAGGGCTGCCATAATAGCAATAGCAATAATTAAGAAAGGAAACGACATCATTATGTCTACAAAACGCATGAGAAACGCATCCATAATACCGCCGAAATAACCGCTTATGCACCCGATTACAACACCAACCGCGGCCGAAATTAAAGATACCGCAACGCCTGTTACAACGGAGGTTCTCCCTCCGAAAATAAGCCTGGACCAAATATCTCTCCCATAATCATCCGTTCCAAGAAAATGACCCGGCGAACCCGGAGGAAGCAGCTTGTCCTTTAAATTCATATCCAAAACAGGGTCGTATTTTGTAAAGAGCGGCGCAAATATGCAGAGTATTAAAATGGCCAAAAGCATGGCCAAGCCAAGTACGGCCAATTTATTTTTAGTAAAATTACGGATTAAATCCTGCAAATATGTAGTTTCCGAAAGGGTTTCTTCCCCGATTAAAAACTCGTTTTGTTTGTTATCATTATCATCATTCACTATACAATCCCCCCCTACTCAAGCCTTATTTTCGGATTAATCATGGCGTAGCATATATCTACAGCCAGATTAATAACAAGAAACGTTATGCAAAGAACAAGGGTGGCACCTTGTATTGTAGGATAATCTCTGCGGCCTATGGCGCCGACAATCAACCTGCCTACACCCGGCCACGCAAATATGGTTTCTGTTACAACAGCGCCGCCTAGCAATCCCCCCAATTCCCCTCCGAGAACGGTTATAACAGGTATCATGGAGTTTTTAAAAGCGTGGCCGAATATAACAACCTTTTCTTTAAGTCCTTTACTTCTGGCAAATTTGACATAATCCTGATTCAATACCTCCAGCATACTGGAGCGGATCATGCGGGTTTGAGTAGCTGCCAGCCCAAGAGCAAGAGATGCAGAAGGCAAAATCAAATGCTTTATGTAAGAAGCCATGCCATCTTCCATATAGCCTATGCCTTGGCTGGGCAACAGCCCCAGCTTTAGCGCAAACACTATAATGAGTACAAGGCCAAACCAAAACTTAGGCAAGGATACGCCAACGGTGGCTAGCATGGTAAGTATATTATCCCAAATACTATTATGCTTAAGCGCCGCTAATATGCCAAAAGGTATGGAAATACATACCGAGAGCAGCATAGCGGAAAACGTAAGCTGCAATGTTGCCGGCATACGGGTTTTTATTTCCTCAAAAACGTCATTCTTGCTTATATAGGATGTTCCCAAATCACCTTGGGCAGCATTTATAATAAAATCCATATAACGAACAAGAAACGGTTTATTCAGCCCCAGATCCTCTTTAACTCTCTCATAAGTTTCGGGAGTTATATACTGGGTGTCACTGGAGCCCAGCACAAGCGCCACAGGATCTCCTGGAGTAATATACAAAAGAGAAAATATCATAAATGATATAACGAGCAAAGTAGGAATCATTTGCAGCAGCCGCCGCAAAATATAAGTACCCATAAAAATTCCTCCAAATCAAGGCGAATTGCTTAATACTGTTTTTATTTTAAACCATAGAAAAAATTAAAAAATCCCCATTTTTCCATATATTCCGGCCTATAATCTCTATGTAAAATAAGCCGTTTTCTCAATTTGATATAAAAACAATATAAGGCAGCGCCCTTCATGCTTTTCTTATAAGCCTGTTATTTATGTCATAACTTTCCCAAACTATGACTTTCAAATCTAATCGTCAAAACGGAAATAAGCTGAAAGTCTATATAGTATAGAGATGTATTAAGAAAACGCCCGATTGCTTTGAAACTTGATATAATAAATGCCGGATAATTCCGTGCTATGCCAAAAGCACCATGCACCTTCCATATCCGGCATTTTATTCGCTGTATACCGCTGGTCTAAAGTAATTGCTTAAACCGCTCTCAGAGCCAACAACAGCTAAAACCAGCTTCTAAAGCAGGCAGTTCCTTAAACTAAATTGTTATTGCTTCAATAATTCTATACGTTAAACTAATTAACGCCAACATTCCTAAATGGTGTAGTCAAGCCATACCAGAAGGAAGGCTTCTGGCTAAAATCAGTTACGCGTTTATTCATACCGATTTGTACATATTCCATGTAGCCGCCTGCATGAACCTTGGCTTCAATAGCTTTTACTGCCGCCGCTCTTAATATTTCCAAACGCTTTTCCACATCAACTGTAGAATAGCCTTCATCAAGCATAGCATCCAGTTCAGGATCATCAAGGAATGTTCTGTGGGATCCTGTAGAAGAAAGCTGAGAGTGGAAGAGCATATTCATACCGCCAATTGTACTGCCGCCGCCCATGCAGAAGGCTTCAGTATCGCCGTTTTTAATATCATCAAGCATAGTAGCCCATTCTGTAGGCTGCGGAGTAGCATTGATACCGATTGATTTAAGATAAGTTGCAGCCATGTCACCGAATTTCATACGGTTTTGGTCAGAGGTCGGTGTTTTAATTGTGAAAGCAAGTTTCACGCCGCCTTTTTCATAAATTCCGTCAGAGCCTTTTGCCCAGCCCGCTTCTTCAAGCAGAGCAGCAGCTTTATCCGGATTGTATTCATACATGGATTCCCAAGTAGCTAAATCAGAACCCTCAAACTCAGGAGGAACAGCTCCGCCGTATGACGGCACTGCCAATTTTGCACCGAAGGCATTATCAAATATTGCTTCAGTAATGGCTACCCAGTCAACAGCCAAAGCAATTGCTTCACGAACCTTTACATCTTTAAAAACATCCTTAGATACATTAAGGCCCATGTAACGGTACCAGCCTGTATCATTTGGAATAAGATCAAGGAAATCTTTAGCTGCAACAGCTTCCATATCGGTGTTATTAATCTGGTTTACAATGTCAACCTCGTTATTTTGAAGGGCAATAGCCGCAACAGATTTATCAGGTATAATCTTGAAGATTACTCTGTCAAGCGCAGGCTCTACAAAATAATCCGGGTTTTTCTCAAGAACTGCCCTGTCATCGGTTCTGTACTCAACAAATTTATATGGGCCGCTGCCAACAGGGAATGAACCAAGGTCAAAGCCTGCTTCAATAGCCTTCAACGGGAAAATAGGAACATCGCTTATTTCCTTAAGTGTAAGAGCTGAAGGGAATTTCGCAGTAATCCGCAGTGTAAAGTCATCCGTTGCTTCAACAGCATCGAAATACTTAACAGCATCGGCATAATGGTAAGAGCCGTTGGCTTCATCCATTACAAAATCGAAAACAGCTTTTATGTCATGTGCCGTAAGCTGAACCTTCTCATCACCAAACAGGGCATTGCCTGTTTGCCAATACGCATTGTTGCGAATTTTAAATACATATGCCAACCCGTCTACTTCCCAGCTTTCGGCAAGGCATGGCAGTATTTCAGGCGTAGCATTAACTACGATAGTTTCAAAAACATTGGAGAAAACATATCTATCCCCATCAGATGTAGACATCCACGGAACAAAAGTATCAATCGTATACGGTGTGCCAACTGTAAGAACTTTCTCCGCAGCCGGTGCTGCCGGAGCCGCCGGTGCTTGTGATGCCGCAGGGGCAGTTGATGCAGCAGGTGCCTGTGATGCCGGAGTGGCCGGTGCAGCTCCGCCGCCGCATGCGCCAAGTAGCATAATACCAACCATCATCGCCGCTAAAAGTTTAATCATTTTCTTATTCATCTTTGCAATAAACCTCCTTTGAAGTAAACAGTGTCAAACAATAATCAACCTTCACTGTTGTTATATTTACAATCTGTTATTGACTGAGCATTCCTGCATTTTTATACAATACATTCATTATCATTCAATAAGCTGATTGTTAAATTATAACTTGCTGTGACAAACTTCTCCATTAATCATCGTCATAACGCAATTTGTCATATTACTGAAAGGATGCCCGTCGAAAACAGCAATATCCGCATCTTTTCCTTTTTCAAGAGAACCGATTCTATTTTCCAGCTTCAAGGCTTTCGCCGCATTGATGGTTACAGCCTCGAACGCCGCTTTTTCCGGCAGGCCGTTTTTAATTATAATACCAACATGAGTAGGCAGATTTTTGGTGCCTTCACCCTCATCAGCCGTAAGGCAAATATGAACGCCCGCTTCATATAATTTAGCCGGAGTGTCCAGGCGCAAGCCCCATACTTCCCGCTTCAAATGCTGAAGAAGGAGCGGGCCGATAATGCAAGTTACCCCTGCTTCATTAATAATATCGGTAACCTTATATCCTTCCGTCGCATGCTCAAGGGTAAAGTCCAGATTAAATTCCTTCGCAAGGCGGATAGCGGTTGTTATATCATCTGCCCTGTGGCAATGTATTTTACAACGCATCTCACCTCTTACAACCTGCACAAGAGCATCCAGTTTAGGATCGAACTTAGGCTTTTTATCTATTTTCCCATTTTCAAAATCTTTTAACTCGTCAGAATATTCAACAGCCTGCTTCATAGTGTTGCGGAACATCGCAGCCGTGGCCATTCTTGTTACGGGAGCTTTGTCCTTCAGGCCATAAAGGCGCTTAGGATTTTCACCGAGAGCACATTTCATAATCTGGGAGCCTTCTATTATCATTTCCTCCGCGGTAGTTCCGGTTAGTTTAAAACTTATTCCGCAGCCGCCTATAACATTGCCGGAGCCGGGCCCTGTGAAGCATGTGGTAAAGCCTGCCTTCATAACCTCCGCTATGCCCTCATCGAAAGGATTTAGCGCATCCTTTGCACTGATTTGCGGGGTGATCGGGTCTGAAAATTCATTGTAATCTTGCATTCCCGGCATAGAACCATAGGCTTCCATCAAAGAGATATGTGAGTGACAGTCAATAAGCCCGGGTGTAATCCACCCGCCGTTTGCATCAATTACTTCGCAGGCTGCGGGAATTTCCACATTTTCTCCTACGGCTACAATGGTGCTGCCATCTACTATGACGGTGCCTTTCTCGTATGTAGCTCCTGTAACTGTTACTACTTTTCCATTTGTTATGGCTTTCAAATAATTCCCCCCTTAAATAAGTTTGGCAGTGCCATTATAAAATGCCTTGTTTATTATAAACAAGCAAGTTTATTGAACATATATTTTCATCCGCTGTTGCATATTACACTTTTTAAAAACTGTTGTTGCTGCAGTTACTGAAACTGCAACAGTACTCTTAAAACTAATGTAATTATTATACACAAACCTCATCATGTTTGCAAGGAAGTGCTGCAAATAATGATAATTTACAAGCCTTTTATGAAAAATTATAAAAAGTAAATAAATTAAAATCTACATGCTGTATAGTTCAACTATTCTTTACCGGTATCTTGATATATTTTGTAACTTTACTCGGCAATACATAAAAAAGGGATAATCCTCTTTACGGACTTATCCCCTAAATATTATTATTCTATTTACATATTTTTGACTTTACGCAAATTCCCTGATTCATTTTATTTCAGCATATCCGCCAATTTAATCATTGAAGCTATCTCTTGTTTAGCAAGCTCAAGCAATACTTTTTGCTGGCTATCTATAGCCGATTGATAAATAGCTATTTCTTCAGAGAAATCTCCGCCTTCTTCTTCATAACGGAGGAAGAGGCTTCGGGTTGCTGCATCAACATCGGCTTTTGCAAAGCTCTTGTTTGTGCCCCAGTAAAGATTGTCAGCATTATCCTTGCCCCAGAACATATCATCTTGAATCGCTATTACTTCCGGTGAGAAATACATGGCATACCATTCCAAAACATTGTTAACCATCCACGCATATTCATCCGCCGCCTGAACTACATCGCCTTCTTCAAGAAGAGCTATGATGGCTTCCGATAATTGAATATTTTCCTGCGGGGCTTCATGAGGAACGAGCGGGCGCTCATACATCAATCCCAGCAATGTATCTTGAGCAAAGCCAAAGGCCGCCAGATTTTGCTTTGTTAATTTCGCGCCTTCCGCCTTAAGCAGATTCATTGCTTCAACATCGCCAAGCTGCTGCGCCGCGGTAAAGGCAGCGTTTACATTCACAACGCGCTCCTTCATAGCTACGGCAGCTTCGTTTAATTTTTCCAAAGCTCCATTGTAGGCCTTCATATCCACTCCGGCGACTGTCATGGTTTCTTCATCAATAGAATCCGAAATACGGTCATATTGCGCTGTAAAATCAAGGTACAGTGCAGGTGTTTGATCTAAATACATAGCGAGAACGCCGTAATAATTCAAATTGAAATCCATAACAGCTTCGTTATAGGTTTCATAAGTATCATATTGGCTGTGATAAATTTCTTCATAGAACGGGAATACGGTTTCCATATCTTTTTGAAGCAGGAAGCCGTTTACAGTTGAAGGAACACCGGCAACATAATAGGAAAAATCATCGGAATAAGTATATGTTTGGTAGCCTTCTGTCAGCACGCCCTCAGGGAAGCAATTTTCAGGCTCAGGTGCATAAGGAAACTCATTTGTAAAATAATCCAGCATACTATACATTTCCGGAGCGCTGTATGTACTTGTATAAGCGCCAAATTCAAAGGCAGGCAGCTCAAAATTAATGAAAGCCAAGGTTTTATCCTGCCATTCAGGATGAATTGTGTGAATCATTTCCCAAGCGCCAACGGTCCAATCATACATTGAGTATGATGAGCCCCATTCTTCAGCACCATGGAGGCAGAACACAATATCATACTCCGGCTGATAGCCTGATTCAATCATGCCTTTTGCCATTGCAAGAACTAAGCCTACTGCACAGCTATCATCCTGGAAACCCCAGAAATGAACATCATAATGACCGCCTACTATTATTTGGAATTCAGAGGATTTACCCTTAAGCACGCCCATTACATTGTATGTAGTGCCTGTGCCTATTTCAACAACATTATCCACAACAAGAGTTGCATTAAGCGGGCCGTTTTCCAGCTTAGCCTGTAACTCCTGTGCATCGGAAAGCCCTATAGACAGGCAGGGAATAGAGATTGGGCCGCAAATATCTTGAGAGTTCAGCGCATCATCAGCTATTTCAGAAAAACCGCCTGTGTTAGCGGAAAGAATAGCGGCAGCGCCTTGAAATTCCGCTTCCAGCATAGGATATGTAACCCACCAGTTAGTGCGCATATTAATATCTACAAGTACAATTTTACCTGTCACATCAATATCTTCATAATCCCACATACTGCCCTCGCCTACATATACCAGCTCAGCAGTAATGCCCTTCGTGCCGGCGGTGGCGTAGGAATAAACATCATAGCTCTTGCCGTCTACCGTGAAACTTGCGCCGTTAAACTGCCATTTGTCACAATCGGCAGCGGCTTTTTCTATATTTACAAGCCCTATATCTTTCATAACGCCCGCCAAATAATCCGCTGTCCTGTGTTCGGCGTCAGAGCCTGCCTGCCGCCCGCCCTGTTCAGAATTGAATAGCTCAGGATTTGTTGACAATTCATAAGCAATTTCATAAGCAAACCGAGGGTCTGCGGCGTTCATATACGCCTGATAAATAGATATTTCCTGCGATGAGGCAACCCCGCCCCCGGGTGAAGTCATTAAAAGCATACTCATTAATACGGAGATTAAACTTTTCATCGAACGATTCCTCCTGTAATCTTTTTTCAATGATATTTAAGCATATTGTTTGTAATCCATTTTATGCTATGCACACAGCATAACAGGCGTATATGCTTAATTTTTTAATTCATAATACACATTATAGGGTTGTAAAATAAAAAACGCAAGTATAAAGTGCCTTGAGCTATGTAATGCCGGCTGTTTAAGCTGCTATGCCCAATACTCGGCCAAAGGTGTTTGTATGCGAGCATTTATGTCTTGATACAAAGCCTAAGCACAAGCAATTAATGCTACAGCACCCAATCATTTTAAATTTGTATTATCCCGTTATCAAATATAATCCGGCCGTCAATTTTAATCGTAGGCTTCCACATAACAAAATCCAAATGAAACGGCGCAGGATTGGCTCCTCCAAAGCTCATATTATCGCCCAAAGCGCAGTGAGCTGTGCCGTATACTCCTTCATCTTCAATAATCTTGCCTATAACCTTGGCCTTGGGATTAAGCCCTACCGCAATTTCAGCAATATTATAGCCGTTAGGGTCATTGGCGGCTTTTAGTATCTTCTCTATTTCAGCGGCTTTGCCGTCACCGGTTATGCTCTCAAGCCTGCCGTCTACAATTTTCATTTTTATCGGTTCATCAACTATTCCCACCACTGCGGCGCTGGCATCAATAACTATGTCGCCGTTGCAGGTTCCCTCTACAGGCGCTATGTAAACCTCAATATCCGGAACGCCCATGCCCTCTCCGGGTTTATGGCATATTCCCGAATTGCAGTGGGCTGTTCTGCCGTCAATTTTCGCTTTTAAGCTCGTTCCTCCGGGTGTGCTGAGTTCAATTTCTTTACCTTGTGAGAATATTTCCCCTACCTTATTCACAGTAGGCTCTATTTCTTTGAAGTCGGCTTCAATTCCGCCTTCCGACAAGGTCTTTTCATCGCACTCGGTTAATGATAAAGCCCTTGCCCCGTTTTCTCTGGCCTTTCTCATGGCAGCGCTGTGAAAAACAGTTCTGGATGTGGGCGTAATAATCACATCAGAATTTCGCATAGTTTCTTCAATCAAATCAAAAGTTCTGTTATCAAGTTTTTTGCTTATATCCATAAAAACAATATGCGGTATGCCTTTTGCCTCTTTAGTTATCTCAAATAATGCCTGACTAATACAAAAAGGAATCAGGGGATCCGTAATAATCAAAACTTTCTCATTTTTTTGCACATTCAGGCAATCATAAATAATTTTCCTGACACCATATAGAATTTTTCCATCGCTCATTGTTTTCCCCCATCTATCAACATTTTGTTTGTATTGTTTGTTATGGTTGTTTGTACTAACTATACCATAATTGTGTTATTATAGTATCACAATCTTCTTTTTTTCATTTTAATAACCCCTTCCCCAGCTACTTTAAACTTCTATTTAAATTACTATGTAAAATAACAAAACAATTTAAAAGGAGGATTCATATGAACATACTCGCAATATGCGGCGCCGCCGATAAATCCCGTAACACCTCAACCATGCTGAAAAGCGCCTTTGACGGCGCAATGAGCATGCCCGATGCTAACGGGGAAATTGTGTATTTATATGATCTTAACTTTCGCGGTTGCGTCGGCTGCCATTCATGCAAATTGCTTGATGAAAGCAGGTTTGCCCGCTGTGCAATGAAGGATGAGCTTACTCCGGTGCTTGAGAAGGCAATAGCGGCGGATGTTCTGCTCATAGGCTCGCCTGTCTACTATAGCAATGTTACGGGGGAAACCCGCTCATTTTTGGAGCGTTACCTGTTCCCCGGCATGACTTATAACAAGGACAGAACACCCACATATCCCAAACGCACTAAAGTCGGCTGGATATTTACGATGAATGCTCCGGGAGAGATTTATAAAGACTTATTCTCGGGCTTTGTCAGCCTTACAGAGCGCATTATAGGCGAATCAGAGTATGTTATGGCGTATCATACACAGCAGTTCCAGGATTATTCAAAATATGCCGCCACAATGTTTGATGTGGATATGGTTAATAAACGCCATATCGAGCAATTCCCCAAGGACTGTAAAGCCGCATATGAAATGGGCAAGCGGCTTGGAGAAAGTGTATAAAAGTATTTTTGCTTAAACCGAAAACTGAATCTAATAAGCCCTAAATCTCATCCCTATCCAAATGCTCCCAAAACAAATCAAGATCATTGCGATCGAAATGGTCTTGGCAGCGGCTTAGGCATAAATCAAAGAGGTAAACTCGAACAGCTCACATTGAAGATAGTTTTAGATCAAAACGGCATTTGATAATATCCAATGTGCCCAAAGCTGAGAGTTTTCCGGTCAAAAGGAATCCGCATACAATGTAGATGCTTTAGTTGCAGGCATATGCTCCGTAATTTATGAAATGGCAAAAGTCCGGAAAACGGCCTGGCACCTCTACTATTAAAGTGTCAGCCTCTTCCCCGGCCTTTTATACAATAACGCATAATTAAACAGCCGCCACAAAGTGAAATTTGACTTGACCGTCGCAAAAATATATGATAATATAAATTTTGCTTGAAAATCTAATAAGTATGCTCTTATAGCTCAGTAGGTAGAGCGCTTCCTTGGTAATTATATTCTAATTGGTTTAAAGTAAATGTTTTGCTCTTATAGCTCAGTAGGTAGAGCGCATCCTTGGTAAGGATGAGGTCTCCGGTTCAAGTCCGGTTAAGAGCTTGATTTTATGAGATGTTTCAACCTTTCTCATAACGATTTGTGGTAACTAATCGAAAAATAGCTACCGAAATAACGAGAATACACTCTTAAAACAGGGTGTATTTTTTAATTGCTTAGAATGGTGAAAAACAAATTTAGTTACCATTTAGTTACCGGCAGAGAAAAAATCATAAAAATACCCCTAACCGTATGTAAGCTAAGGGCATTTTTTTATTATGGAATTATGTATTAAGTTGTTATGTTGCAGATATATTAATCGTTTTTGGCTTTGGGATAATGTTTCATTGCAAAGTCAATACACTGCAAAATAAACTCATTACGGCTAATATCAGCACTTCCTGACAAATCATCAATTTCCCGCAATAAGTCTGTCTCAATTCTAATAGTAATTACAGTTTTTTCTGTTTTTGTAGGGTTAAACTCGCTCATTTTAGAATCACCTTCCAATATATTTATTTTACCTTGTTTCTTATAGCCTTTATATGTTCTCAATTAGATGTTTTATTGAATATCGAAAAACAATATTTTAATTGAATTGCAATAAATGATATGCTATAATTGAGCAAACTAAGTTGGCAGGTGTTGAAATAATGATAGACGAGAAACGGGTTGCATTAGAAAATCTGTTGCTAGACATAGATTTCCTTAATGAGCTGAATCCGTGGATAGATAATATTAACATTTTTGAAATATTGAAAATGTCCAAAATGGAAATCAGGCACAGCAACTTTCTTGCTTGGCTTCTTAATCCTAATGAAAATCATTCCTTTGGCGAGCGGATTTTGAAAGATGTTATTTGCCATATAATAAAACATAACAGGGAAAGCATGGATAAAGCATTTAATATAATAGATGCAACCTTATGGAAATATGATTCTTTTAATGTTTATCGTGAAAAAGACAATATCGATATTTTAGCTATATCAAGCAGTTTGAAAGTATTAGTATGTATTGAAAACAAGATATTTTCGTCGGAACATACAGAGCAGACAATAAGATATAGGCGAAAAATAGATGAAATATACCCTGAATATGGCAAGTTATTTATATATTTAACTCCTAGCGGAGCAGAAGCGATCGACTATGAAAATTGGGTATCTTTGCCATATCGGGAGCTTATACAAATTATTGAAACAAATATGGCTTTGAAAAATCTTGAAATAACTGCGAAGGAAAGAGCGTTTGTTGAAGATTATGTCAGCGGGGTGAAAAGACATATGGTAGATGATTCAAATTTACAAGAGATATGCTCAAGGATTTATTTTAAGCATAAACAAGCCTTGGATTTGATTTTTGATAATAAGCCGGATTTGCGGGATTTATTGTATGCGGCTTTATTTGAGAGATTCGAGGATGAAGCAATTATAGGCAATATAGATATAGATAGAAGTTGTGTATCTAAGCAATACATACGGTTTAATACACCATATTCTCTTAAACTATTTCCTAAAATGACAGAATCGAGAAAAAGTGTTTGGAATACAGATTTCATGTTTTATTATCAAATAGAGAACAGGAAAGGTGTTGAGTTGCGGATTTTTGCTACACTAAGCAATAGAGGACGTAATAGTTTATTTGAAGATGAACTAGAAATGTGCGCAAAGGTCTACAATATTAGCGAGAAAAAAACGATAGGCGAAAAATGGCAATGGAGAACATTACCTTTTTATAAGCGGCATCAAATAAGCGATAAAGACTTTGACGAAATGTCTGCCGAGGAATTTAACTCGGATAAAGAAGCTATTGTAGATGATATATTTGCTAATATTATGAAAGCTGTTAAATCTTTTGAAGATAAGCTGCAAAAGCATGGGCTATAGGGGTCATTTTCAGACACTGTATAGAGTGATATATTTTTATATTTACAATTGGATTGCTGTTGAATTCTGTAGTCAGATTGATATAGACCATCGAAATTAAACAGCGATTCGATAGGGAAGAATATGGTAGATACGGGGTTTCGATATAAATAATAAAAAATTATAATACCCCTAGCTTTATGTAAGCCAAGGGCATATAAATATTGAAATACTTAAATGATAATTTATTGATTATGGATATTTGCTATTCTACATCTTTGAGGCTCATATTGTCGAGAGCATAGCTCAGAGCCATGCTAATCAATTCGTTTCTGGAACGATTGGTTTTTGCAGATAGTTCGTTATATTCTTCTTGTAGAGTTCTATCTATGCGAATTGTCATGGTGACTGTTTTGTCTTCTTTTGGTGTAACTATAAACTCTTTCATAATATCTCAAAACCTCCATATGTTTTGAGTACAGTATAGATTGAAATGGCAACTCGCAACTATAACACAAAATAAATTAAAAAAACAATGTAAATTTGTAACACAATATGATATAATTTACATATCATTAGATTGGGAGGATATATATTTTGCAACAGGAAAAAGAAAAGTTTTATAGGACAAAATGGTTTTTATGGGCATGTTTAATTTTGTTTCCGCCTGTCGGTATTATTTTGCTATGGATTTATCATAGCGGAATGAAGCAGAATACTAAAATTATTCTGTCGGTGATATTTGCGTTTTGGTTTGGTATTTCACTTGGCTCTACAAATACGGATTCACCTACAGCAACGGTCGCAGAAACTAATAAACCTGAAACTGAATTGGTTACAACAAATGAACCTGATAAAGTTGAGGAAAACAAAGAGCCACTACAAGTGGAAAAAGAGCCTGATAAAGTTGAGGAAAGCAAAGAACCTTCACAAGAGGATAAGCCAGTTAAGGAGAAAGAAGTCGAGGTACCCCAAAAAGCAATAGTACGAGCTATTGAAGATACCGCAGCAATTGAAACACTTATACTAAGAGGATCTATATTTGAATATGATTCTGTTGTAAATCAATTATTATTAGACTATAACAAGAAGGCAGAGTATATAATCAAAGCCACAAATGTACAAAAGGGGAACGTCAAAACAAAAGCATTGATAGATATTGAGAATCTTGACATAGAAGTTATCAATGCTAGTCATAACGGATTTATTCACATAAGTATCGACCTTACAAACCAAGAGCCTACTGGCTCGTTATATGCTGTATATAGAGATTTCTTATATGCTATTGATGATAGTTTGTCGGATGATGAGATTGGGACGGCTTGGGCAGATATACAGAAGGAAAGGTATTCGATTATTTATCCAGATAGCTCTAGTTATAATGAAAAATCATATGAGCTTAACGATATACAATTGACTCATTCTGATACGAATCTCTATGGAAGAAAAATAAGGGTGCAAATACTTTATAAGATTGAGTAAACAATATTTTGCTTAAAAGGTATAAGGTATATGAACTATATATAATACAAAAGGAGTGATTAAAAATGGCATTTGGATTTTCATGGAAAAGAGCGTTAGGCATAACATCAGCTAAACGAAAGTTTGCAAAATGGACAGGTGTTCCGACAACTAAGGCAGGTCGAAAAGCTAAGAGGAACAGAACGATTGCGAAGGCATTCGGGTTAAAGTAACAGTCGGAATGTGAAAGATTCCCAGTTTGACCCCTGTTGAATTTCATTATTAAGTGAATATATATCATTAAGATAAAATAAGAAATCAACAGGGGAGACCGTGGAGAACATGATTCATATGTAGATAAGGTCATGAATGATTCAAGCTCTCGAACAAAAATTTCCTACAAACCAACAGATAAAAAGTAAAATTTCAAGTCGAACAATAAGTATATATTTGTAATAAATCCCTAGTTAATCCCCTGTTGAATCTTGTATTCAAGTAGATAGATTATATTAAGAGTAATAGACAAATCAACAGAGGAGAACGTAGTTAACACAGTAGATATAGTTAGGTCTGAGTATTATATTCTATATTTAAGAGTCCCTTATTTGGGATTCTTTTTTATGTGACAGGGGTGACAGTAAATCTTTATTTTGTTTATTTTTTTTGCGGTATCTTCTTGAGGCTTCCGCTCTTGCGCATAATTCGTTACAGTATTTTTTGCGATAATCACTACCGTATATAAAGAAGTAATTGGAGCACGATTTGTTTTCGCATTTTCTTATATCTTTTTCATCTCGGATAGCTATAAATAACATGTAATAAAGGGCGGATAGCAAGTTATCGGCATACCAAGACTCTATAAACTGATTTTTAATTAAATAAGGAAATATGACAACATTTTGTATTCGTTCTTGCAATTCTATTTCAATAGCCCTAAATAACAGGTCTGTCATTTCATATTGTTCAAAACTTTCAACTTCTTCTTTTGTCTCTTTTTCTAGCTCATGAATAAAATATGCCGACCAATAGGGCTTACTAGGGGAGCATATTTCTCCAAATCTAGCAAGCTCTTTAAAAAGCTCAAAATTAACGCGGCCACTGCGATCTTTCCTGCTGAGCTTATTAAAAGTTTCAACCAACAACTGAAAGTAGCGCACTTCGGAAATAAATTCGGATAAATCCTCTTTGCCTTTATCAATCTGGTCTTTGAAATGTTGAGCGATTTGAGGAAAATTATCGTAACTAATAGGATTTCCATTAATATCTTCGGAGAACTCAATTACCGTATCTTTACTTATATCTGTTTTTAGAAAACCGTAACTTTTAACGAAATTTGAAATGGAATCGTTTTTACTTATATCTATAGAGATAAACTCTATCAATATATCCTGACGCTCACGTTTATTCTTTTCGAGAGCTTTTTTTGTGGGTTTTAGTATTTCACTTGTGAATTTAAAATAGTCAAACGGATAATATTTTTCAAACCCACAAGTTATATCGGCAATAATTTTGCCATTTTCTATTTTTATTCTATTAGGACATGACCACTCCCATTCTTCTCTGTCGCCTGTTTCTGGCAGTAAATTAATATCAATAGCCATATTAGCCTCCTTTCAAAGCGTGATATAAAACGTTCACTTTCATATCACCAAATTATATTATATAGTGATATTACAGAAAGTCAAATAAAACATGAAAGGAATAATGCCAATGAAAATGAAAAGTAGCACAGAATTAGTGCAAATATTAAAAGATGAGGATGATTTTATTGTGGACTCAAATACAAAGGAGGAATGGGCGGTATTTACGGTTAATGACAAAAAGCACACAGCAAAGGTGAACAGCTCAACTTATAAGGAGAGAATACAATATATGTATTATTCGGAGCAGCAACAGCCATTGCCAAAAGGTACCCTTGAAGAAATTGTTACTACATTGGCTGCACATACTAAGTATGAAACAGAACAAAAGCAGTTATTTTTGAGGGTTGGAGAGTCCGAGGGAAGATTTTTTTATGATTTATGTGATGAATCGGGGAACGTCGTAGAAATCTCTAGTGTTCTTAAAATTAAACCGACAAAAGAAATTATTTTTAAAAAGTTTGAGGAGCAGAAAAAGCAGATAATTTCAAATAAGAGCAAAAAGCTAAGCGAAATTTTTAAATACATTAATATAGCATCTAGCGAGCAACTCCTTTTGGCGGTTTATATAGTATCATGTTTTATCCCGAATATTCAGCATCCAATATTGTTGCTGTATGGAGAAAGCGGAAATGGAAAAAGTACAATTTCTACCATAATTAAAGAGCTGGTTGACCCAAGTAAAAATTCACTCACTAAGATAAGTTCTTCGGAATCGGATTTGTATTTGAGTATTGAAAGAAATTGGCTAACTGTTTTTGATAATGAGTCTAGCCTTAACTCCAAGATGTCTGATAATCTTTGTCGTGCTGTTACAGGAATTGCAATATCGAGGAGAAAGCTATATACCGACAACGATACAGTGTCTAATAATGTAAAGCAATGTATTATTTTAAATGGTATTGAAAATATTGCTACGAAGGAAGATTTATTAAACAGGAGTTTAATTTTTGAAGTATTACGGAAAAAGGATAGTGAAGTGGTTCCCTTTAGAGACCTGATGGAAGAGTTTGAAAATTTTAAACCAGAATTTTTGCGAAAAATTTTTGAGGTGCTTCTAAAAGCAAAAAGCATATATGCTGAATTAACAGATTTTAAGTGTACAAGCAGAATGGCAGAATTTGAAAAGTGGGGTTTTGCTATAGGGCAGGCAATAAATGGAAACGGAGAATTATTTTTAAAGCAGTATATGGCTAATATGCTTAAACAAGAAAACGAAGCTATAGCTTCCAATACGTTAGTTTCAGCTATAGAAACAATACTTAATGCAAGCGAAAATGGATTTATTGAGCTTAGACCAAGTGACTTGTTGGTTAGAATACGGCAGATAGCACATAAAGAGGGGCTAAACATACATTCAGACACAATGCCTAAAGATGCAGCATCTGTTACAAAAAAGATAAAGGCCTATAAAACGCTTTTGAATAAAATCGGGATTGAATTTGAGCATAATGGGCACAACAGAAAAGGTTCGCAAATACAACTAAGAAAAAATAAATAACTATCACAACTGTCACAGTATAAAGTGTCGATAAGGAGGCTTTAATTTGAATAATACAGCTGATTCTATACCGCGAATGAGAAGCATAAGGGAAACATCAGAAGCTACTGGCATGTCATACCATACTATAAGCCGTTTATGCAAAGAAGATAAAATTAAGCATATTCGGACAGGCAAAAAGGTTCTGATAAATTTAGACATGTTTGTACAGTATTTGAACGGAGAGCAACAAAAATAGACAAAGCTAAAAGCCTTATAAAATGGCTTAAATACAGTATTGACATGGGATAGCAGCCATTTATAATAGAATATAAGGAATGAATGTTCGCATAAAATATAAGAACAGTTGTAATACCAACAGAAACTATGCCTTTGATTAAGCAATACAGAAATGAATATAATAAATTGCAACTTAGCTTAGGTGATGCTTGGAAAGGGAA
>JGI994J12354_10000723_pt1 | contig 33115 bp, 27 predicted proteins | sample IntmicLarv3ML3BL_FD_12354 | JGI IMG/M metagenome (IMG submission 12354) | reverse complement strand
TGCGGAGTTTGAGGCAGAGCCCCAATCTAAAGTTTAAAAGATTGTGGAGACTCCGTCTCCACACCTCTGCAAGGGTTTCACCCTTGACCCATTTTGCTTTGGCTTTCGCCAAAGCCTTAGAAAGATTAAAAATATTTTGGGGCTTTCTGCCCCAAACCCAGATGGGGGTTTCATCTCGACCCGCTTTGCTTTGGCTTCGCCAAAGCCTTAAGGGATACTGTAAGAGGGTTTCTCGGCGTAGCCGATAGAAATCTCAAACAGTGTTTGAGATGGTCAAGAACGCGTGCGCTTGTTGGAGGTTTGGAGGCGAGAGCCTCCACGGTCTAAATCTTTTGAACTTAGGTGCGTGCAAGTTTTGATCAAACTTTTTCAAAAAGTTTGCGGAGTTTGAGGCGGAGCCTCAATATTAAAGTTTCGCAATAAAAAAGGGAAACTGAATTAAGTCAGCTTCCCCTTTTCTTATTATGCTTTTTATTAATTTAGTTCTGGATATACATCTTATTAGTTATTGTCTGTTTTGTTATTATAAAGTTATAAATGCTTCTTCGTTTTCGTCTGTTGTATCTTCTTCTATTTCTTTGCCTAGCATTTCAATTTCAATTTCTTCTGTTGCAACAAGTTCTTCTTTTACTTCTTCGCCCTCAGATGCTTCTACTTCTGTTTCTTCATCTTCAGTTATTTCAGTTACTTCTACTTCATCTAACTCATCTTCAAGATTTTCATAATCTGCAAGGTCTTTGTCTTCTAAACCTTCAACTGGTGCAACAAGTAATCCGTCTAGGACTGAAAAGTCTATAGGAACAAGAGTAACAATGATACTTGTATCTGCAGTAAATCTAATTAAAAGTTTATCCGCACCACCATTAAATTCTAATATACCAAAAAGATCACCTGTTAGTGTGCCTGCGCTAAACTCACCTTCTAAGCTGCCTATACCATCATAAGTAAGCGTTAGAGTTGCAACTTCACCACCTGAGCCTGCATAAGCTGCAGCTTCAGTCGCGAAAAGCTCTATCTCCTGATAATCATCTGTAGGGTCAACATCCAAATCATCCCAGTCTAAAGAAGAGCTATTAAGTGCGTCTCGTAGTGCTAATAGTGCAGTACCTTCAAGCTCACCGCTTCCTCCTACATCACCAGCAGTAAGCCCAATTGGTGCTGGAGTTAGTGTTTCAAAAATATCTATATCGAGTGTAATTTCTATAATGCCTGTTTCACCAAAGTGCGCTAACGGTACATCACTAACTTCAATATTTGAGCGTTGTACTACTGCAACGTAAGTACCTTCATCAGTTAGACTCGAGTTCGCCCCCTCCATAGATAATTCTACGGTAGCACCACCACTAGCTACTGTTAAATTAGCAACATGACCAAGTGGACCACCATCTCGTCTATGCACTTGAATCGTTTCACCATCTAAATATCCTGCAAGATTATCAAGTTGATTAACAGCTTGGCTTTCCTCGTCTTCAACACCTAAGCTGTCAAATAGGCTTGCTGCACTTGGCAAAATACCTCTGATTGCAGCTCCTGTTGATTGAAGGTTTAAATTTCTTGTTGGAGTAGCCGTAAATACTTCTACATCAGGTAAAAAATCAGTAACATCAACATCAATAGGAACTGAAATCCCCACACCGAAGTTATTTATAATATTCGCTGGAATCTCCGCTACAAAATCATTACTATCATTTCTAAGATCTGTTAATCCTGCAGAAGTTAGCGTAAAGCCACCAACTTGTACACTACCATCAGCTGCAAAACTTACTTGTACTGTTCCAACTTGAGTAGGAGTAGCTGTTGTTGCAAAGATTGCGATATCTTGTGGGCTTGTTACAGTAGTATTCCACGATACTGGAATATTAGCAATATCACCAGCAACAACTATTTCAAGACCCCTATTAAGTTCTGTAGCTACTGCTGCAGCATTTGTAATATTAAATGTTGTATCTTTTACAGTTTCTTGTAGATTAACCACAACACCATCACCTATAACAGCTCCGTTAGTACTTGGTAAACTTCTAACACCTATCGGTACTATAATTTCATTTACACAGCAGTCATTATGAGCAGTTGCTGGAATTACTAAGACGTAGTTGTTACTGTTAGTTAAGTTATGAGCAGCAGGAGCTAATGTTGCAGTAGCAACACCAGTTGCATTTGTTATTACACTTAGAGTAGCTATAACTGCATTAGCCTCAGTCATAATTTTAACCGCGTGAGTATTAGTTGCAGCAGTTGCACCTTCTGTAAATGCCCACTCTATCGCTGTTGTGATTCCATATGGAGTTGGATCTGGTATAACTATAGAGTTAAGAGACTCCAAAAGCGTAGTCATATGCGTTTCGCCAGCTAATACTCTGTCATTATTAAGTACAAGACCGAATCTGTAAGCATCTGATATCGTTACATCTCTATCTGCTTCTGGTTGTCCTGGATCGGGTTGACCTGGACCAGGTGGTTGTGGTGGTGTTGGAGTCCAACCTCCGCCGCCTCCACCACCGCCAACGTTACCGCCACCACCAGCTCCTCCGCCAGTGCCCGCGCCTACGCTAGGTGGTTGTGCGCCTGTTGCATTTGATATTATAGAAGCATTTGCTACTGTAACATTCGCTGCATTTATAGCCGCATTAGCTATACTACCGCTTCCAAGGATAGAAGTTCCAGCCGCATTTATAGTTGCATTTGCTACACTCGTGTTAGGGTCAAGGCTTAATCTTGTACCTACCGCTGATTCAGAAACCGTTAGGCTTGATACCGTTGTGCCACCTGAATTTCTAAGACGTAATCTAGTATTTGGTTGGTTAACATACACATCATTAAATGAACCAAGTAAACGTACATTTGTATTGTTTATGTATACCGCACCGTTTACCGTAACATTACTAAGTGATACAAGAGTGTGAGCTTGACTTTCTGAAATTAATAAATCGCCTTCAATTACAAGATTTCTAACTTCTAATCCAGACGTACCATTAATTTTCACATCGCCACTAATTGTCTGTACTTCACTATCTCCAAAACTACGGTTTATTACAAGTGCATCATCTGAAACAGCATTACTCGGTGCTGAAGGTGCTTGTGGAGTTACTGCATATACATTGTTGTTATTAGTGCTTAGGAAGTTGTTGCGAACGATAGATAAAGCAACCGCTGAATCAACTCTTGTTATATCCGTTGTCGGTCTAAAAGTACCATCTGCAAAAGTGCTTAAAACTCCAGCTGCTGTAATTGCGCGTATTGAATCCTCAGCCCAATCTGGAATCTCGTCCACATCCGCGAAACCTGAGTAATTCACACCTGGAAGGTTTAAAAGGTTATTTAATATTATTGCAACTTCTGCTCTTGTAACATTGTTACCTGGTCTTAGGGTACCATCTTCAAAACCTTGAATATAACCTGCTGCAACTGCTCTTTTCACTTGGCTTGCATACCATGCATCAGCATTCACATCAGGGAAATGTACATCGGCTTCTTCAGTGAAACCGAAGCTATTATTAACTATTGTGAAAAATTCTGCCCTTGTTATAGTGGCATAAAGATCAAAGTTACCATCATCTCTACCGTTTATTATTCCATCGTTAGCTAAAGAACTGATATGTTGGTACGCCCAATGATCGCTATTAACATCCCCAAAACTCCTAGCCTGTACATTTAACGGTGGCGCGCTTACGCCCAGCGCAAGCACTAAAGCTGCCGCCGTCATTTTCTTTAACTTATATTTCATTTAAGTTCACTCCTTAAATATTTTTTTGCTGCAGATACATTATATACCACAAAAATATATTTTGTATAGATATTTCGCAAAAATGTTGCGAAAATTTAACATTAAGGATTAAAAGATATTCGGGACTCTGTTCCGAACCCTGCAAGGGTTTCACCCTTGACCCGTTTTGCTTTGCCAAAGCCTTTAAAGGGACTATGCCAGTCTTTCCTCGGCGTAGCCGAAACGCAGTCAAGCGCGCGTGCGCTTGTCGGGGAGGTGGGGCTGAAAGCCCCACGGTCTAAATCTTTTGAACTTCATGCGTAAAGTCAAGAGATTAAAAGATATTTTGGGGCTTTCAACCCCAAACCCACTGCGGTATACCGCAATTTCTCGGAGGTTTTCACCCTCGGCCCGCTTTGCTTTGGCTTCGCCAAAGCCTTAGAGGAATTATACAAGAGTTTTCTCCACATAACAAAAACGCAGTCAAGAGCGCGTGCACTTGACTGCGTTTATAATGTTTTATTTTAGCTTAAATTCAGAAACCATGCTTCTAAATGTTTCTGTTTGTGATGAAAGCTCCTCTGATACTGAGGCCGATTCCTCAGACGTTGCAGTATTAGACTGTGTTACTACCGCTATCTGTGACACGCCCTCATTAATTTGCTGTATAGAGGCCGACTGATCTGTTGACGCCTTTGCCACATCCTCTATTAATACAGAGATTTCGCCTATTTGACTTACTATTTCATCTAAGGCTTTAGCTGTTTTGTTTGCTATTGCCGAGCCTGCGCCTGTTTTTTGTATTGATGTTTCTATTAAGACATTTGTTTCTGCTGCTGCGTCCTTACTCCTTTGAGCTAACGCTCTCACTTCCTCTGCTACTACAGCAAAGCCTTTTCCATGCTCGCCCGCTCTTGCGGCTTCTACTGCTGCGTTAAGTGCTAATAAGTTAGTTTGGAACGCTATATCATCTATAACCTTAATTATTTTCGATATATTTTCTGATGCTACATTTATTTCTCCCATGGATATAAGCATTTCTTTCATATCACTATTACCAGTATCTGCACTTTGTTTTGCCGATGTTGCAAGTTTACTTGTCTCATTAGCGTTCTTAGCACTGCTTTGTACTTGAGAAATCATTTTTGATATTGATGTATTAAGAGTTTCAACAGCACTTGATTGTTCGGCCGCACCCTGTGCCAAAGTTATGCTTGATTCAGATACTTGTGTTACTCCTGCAGCTATTTGAACACTTGAAGAATTTATTTCTGATACCACATTATTAAATGAATCCACTATTTCGTTTATTGAAGCCCTAAGTCCAATAAATTCTCCTAGATACTCTCTTTCAATTTTAGATGTAAGATCTTTGTTTGCCATTTTACCAAGAACTTGATTCATTTCTTCGATATATGATTGAAGATTTGTTACTGTTGTATTCAGTGAATTTTTTATTATAGCCAAATCGCCCTTGTAATCTCCTTGTACTCTTACACTGAAATCGCCTTTTACAACTTCCGATAATACTTTAGCCGATTCATTTAATGGATCTACTAAGTATTTTACTAGACTATTTAGACCTTCGATTAAATCTTTCCAGTTGCCTGTATATTTTGATGCGTCTAATACTTGAGATAAATCGCCTTTAGAAGCTGCTTTTATTAAATGGCTTATTTCTTCATCTATTCTTGTTAGATTTTCTTGCAACTGATTCACTATCTCATTTGCAATACCCCTTTCTCCTGGAAGCTTTTCAAGTTGCGCACTAAAGTCACCTTCACCATATGCTTTTACTATATTTAGAGCCTTTATATTATCTTGTACTAGATTATTAATTGTTGAATTTATGGCTATAACTACTTTTTTATAGTCTCCGTGATACCTATCCACATCTAGACGCATACTTGTTACACCATCATTAACTTTTTCAGACATTTTCTCTAAACTACTAACCAAATCGGTAAATGGTTCTATTGTATCAGCTATAACATTTGATAGAGTTCCCATTTCATCACTGTCATTAGTCCTCATATTGACAGAAAAATCGCCTGCTGCAATCTGTTTTGCTTTTTCTTCAATTCCCCTAATAGGCTTCTTAATGCTTTTCATTGCAATTATTGCTACAGTCACTGAGAAAACAATGGAGATACCTACAATAATAAGTAATATAAGTGCCATTCTGGAGGCCATATTACTCGCTTCATCACTTAACTGGGCTATACGATTTATAGATATATTACTCATATTCAGGCCTTGTTCTCTAACAGATTCTGCAATAATGTCAAATTCCGCTAATGCTTGCATAACTTGTTGTGGTTGATTTGCTCTTGCATATTGAATAATTTGGTTAACTAATGCTTGTGTTTGATTTGATGTAATCCTAGTACCATCAATCAAATCAAAATTGGCTTGCCTTGACTCAGGCGTTAGAGAAATATCATTTACACTAGAATTTCTATGATTATCCATTATCGTAAACTTTTGTGCAAAAGTTGAATTAATATCTGCTTCTAATTGGTTTATAAGAGCGGTATTGCCAGTGTTTAGAGCCACTTGTGTTACCATTCTACGCGTAGTTTCATTTGCTGTTTGTAGTTCAGTGGTCATTCTTCCTCTAAACTGTGACCCCGTTAAAAGAACGTCATATGATGAGTTGATGCTATATAGAGCACCTACTGCTATAGTGCCAATAATAATCGAAAGAATGATGAAACCAGTGAATATCATGGCTAATTTAGAACTAATGCTTATTTTTGTAGTTTTCATAGATAGGTATTCCCCTTTGTTTAAATTTTTTATATGTTTTACTCAACGAGTTATATTAATGTAGATCAGTAAAGCCTAAGCTTTTATGAACCTTTGTCTTTAACCCACTCCTCTCTTAAGTTTCCAATATGCGTAACCAAACTAGCGATAAAAATACACAAATATCGCATAATAATATCATTGTTATTCAAATATTTCAATGAATTTTAATATAATCAAATGCAGTTGCTGTATATTGTCATTTATATGCAGTAGATAAACTTAAGAAAAATAACAGTCTAAAAATTAAAGTCGTGGGCTTTCAGCTAAGACTTGCCTTTACACCTTTGCTAGGGCTTGGGCGAGTAGCCCCAAGGTTTTTGTAACTAATTCATGTACAATTGACTATATATACAATTGCTCACAAAAATAAGCATGCGCAAAGCGCATGCTTTCAAAGTTTTTGATTAAACTTTTTTTTAAAAGTTTGCAAGGTTTGGGACGGAGTCCCAAAATCTTTTAATCTCTGTTGTTTCTCGAAAATATAATTATAAGCCTTAAGAGACTGGCTATTGTAGATGCGGCTGCGGCTACATATGTTAGCGCGGCGGCGTTAAGTACATCTTTGGCGGGCTTTATTTCACTAGCATTTAAAAAGTTGTTATCTTGTAGCATTGCAATCGCTCTGCTAGAAGCGTTAAATTCAACTGGTAAAGTCACAACTTGAAAAACTACTACCCCTGAAAATAAAATAATACCGAATAACATTAACTCATTTGCAAAACTTGCCCCGCCTCCACCAAATGCGGCCATCATCATTCCCATCATAAATAACGGCATAGCCATGTTAGAACTTATATTTACTACTGGTACTAAGGTGCTACGCATAACAAGTGGTGAATAACCTTTATTATGTTGTACTGCATGACCTACCTCGTGCGCTGCTATGCTAAGAGCCGAAACAGATGTACTTGAATAAATATTTTCTGAAAGGCGAACTACCTTACTTCTTGGGTCGTAATGGTCTGTAAGCTCTCCAGCTACTCTATCAACTTGAACATCTGTAATTCCATTTAAGCGAAGAAGTTCTCTTGCTACTTGCTCTCCGGTATAACCCCTAGCACTTCTCATAGTACTATACTTTTGATAGTTATGTTTAACTTGATTTTGCGCCCACATGGCCAAAAGTAATGGCGGTATCATAATAAAAATAGTCCAATCAAAAAGTAGCGGCATAAAAATCATCTCCATTCTTTAGTACTCTATTAATATATACGTGCTAATACTATAAAAGTCTTTTTTGAAAAGATTAAAACCAAGGAATTAAAAACCTCGGGGCTATGCGCCCCGAACCTATTGCCGTATACGGCAATTTCAGCGCACGCGCGCTTGACTGCGTAATTACGCAAGCTTCCGCTTGCGTTTTTAATTTTTGGTCAAGCTTTTTTTAAAAAGGTTGCAGAGGTTTGGGGACGGAGTCCCCAAGGTTTTTCATCAAATCCATGTTTTTAAACAAAAATCATGCCATTTTTTATTTCGTGCCCTAGGATGTATTTTGTGGCTTCCATTTTTTTACCTGATTTACCTTGTATCTCAGTTAGTATTATAGCACTATCACCTGTTTTTACAGTAATACCTTCTTTAGCGTCAACATTTACTATTTCACCAGCTAATCCAGTGTAAGTAGTAGTTGTAGATTTTTTTGCCCCCCATATTTTCATGGTTACATCGCTAATACTAGTGTAGGCTGTGGGCGTAGGATTTAAACCTCTTATTAAATTTATAATTTCCTCTGAAGTATTACTCCAATTGATATGACCTGTTTGCTTAGTTATCATAGGCGCATGAGTTGAAATACTATCGTCTTGCTTTGTAAAAGTAGCTGTGCCATTTTCTATAAGCTCTAAAGCTTCAATTAGAGCATCCGCACCAACAACTGACATTTCATTATATAAATCTCCGCTAGTATAGTCACTAGCTATAGGCATTTCTTTTTTTAATATTATATCTCCCGTATCAAGACCTTTATCCATTTGCATAATTGTAACGCCTGTAACAGTTTCGCCATTTATAATAGACCACTGAATAGGCGCAGCACCACGGTATTTAGGAAGCAAAGAGCCGTGTACATTTAAGCAACCATATTTAGGTATATTTAAAATTTCTTCCGAAAGTATTTGACCGTATGCTACTACTACAAAAATATCAGCATTTAATTCTCTTAAAATAGATACAAAATCAGAGTCTTTTATTTTCGGTGGTTGCAGTACATTCAAATCTAAACTTAAGGCTAATTCTTTGACTGGTGTAGGTTGCATTTTCTTTCCTCTACCCTTTGGTTTATCTGGTTGAGAAATAACAGCAACAACTTCATGCCTTTCTACAAGTGCCTTTAATGTTGGCCCAGCAAATTCTGGAGTACCCATAAAACATACTTTCATTGTTTTCCCTACCCTTATTTAGTAAATTTAATTTCTTTTGATATCTAAAAAATTACTTTCTTCATCTTGTGAACCATATTCATAATCAATTTGTCCCTCATCATCTTCTTCTATTTCGTACAGTTCTGAACATCTATCTGTAAATAGAACTCCATTTAAATGATCTATTTCATGACAAAATACTGTTGATAATAATCCAGTAGCTTCATAAGTTACTGACTCACCATGTCTATTTAGTCCAACTACTTTAATAAATTCAGGGCGATCAACATACCCTACCTTACGTGGAATGCTAAGGCAACCTTCTTGCCCATTTTGAACACCAGATTCTTCTATTATTTCAGGGTTTATAAGTTCTATTAATCCTTCACCCACATCAACAATGATAACTCGCTTTAAAATTCCAATTTGAGGTGACGCAAGCCCTATACCATTTGCTCTTACCATTGTTTCATTCATATCATCTAAGAGCTGTACTATTTTTTCATCTATTTCCTTAACCTCTCTTGATTTTTTCCTAAGCATTGAATCTTCTCCGAATCTTATCTTTCTAAACGCCACAGCTATCATCCCTCCTATTTTTTAAGTCAAAAGATTAAGACCGTGGGGATTTCATCCCCACCACCCCTGACAAGCGCGTACGCGCTTGCTTGAAGCTTGGGTTAGGCATACCATTCTAACATTTTCAATCTCCAGAACGCGCGCAAGCGCGTTCTTTTAAAGTTTTGGTCAAACTTTTTCAAAAGTTTGCGGGTGTGGGCTGCACCCACGGTCTTTTCAATCTTTTAATTTTTTAATCTTTTTCTTATTATACTATCATTGTTGGATTAATTGCTAAGTTCATACTAATATTTTTAAGGTTTCTAACTTTTTCGAGCTTTTCTATGCAGTAAAAAACGAAGCTTTTAAGGTTTTCTTCCTCGTCATGCTTAACTATTATTTTCCACCTATATTTATTTTTGATTTTTGAAATTATAGCTGGAGATGGTCCTAATATCTTGAACTTTTCATTTTTATTGTAGACTTTCATTACATGAGCTAAATCGTGTAAGCTTGAAATAAGTTTCTTTTCATCTTCACATGTAAAGAGTATTACAAATATATATGAAAATGGTGGGTAATTCATTTGCCTTCTTAGAGCTAACTCATAATCATAAAAATCTTTGTAATTAGCATCCTTGGCAAATTTAATGCTGTAATGCTCTGGGTCGTATGTTTGTATATAAACTACCCCTTGCTTAACTGCACGCCCAGCACGCCCTGATACTTGTGTTAATAATTGAAATGTCGTTTCGCCACTACGATAATCTCCAGCATTAAGAGCAATATCTGCAGCTACTACGCCAACAAGCGTTACATTAGGAAAATCTAAACCCTTTGCAATCATCTGTGTACCTATTAATATGTCTATTTCGCCACTTCTAAACTTTGAAAGTATAGAACCATGACTATTTTTTTTACTGGTTGTATCCATATCCATGCGGGCTACTCTAGCAGTAGGAAAAAGCTTTTTAACTTCATGCTCTATTTTTTGAGTACCTACACCAAAAAATCTTATAAAGACAGATTCACATGCAGGACATTCAGTAGGTGATTTAATTTCTTTAGCGCAGTAATGGCACACAAGCTTGTTAATTTCGGCATGATATGTATAATTTACATTGCACTGATCGCACATCATTACATGTCCGCACTTCCTACACGAAACAAAGGTTGAATATCCTCTCCTATTTAAGAAAAGTATAGTTTGCTCATTCCTTTTTAGATTTTCGTGCATAGATATCTTTAAGGCATCAGAAAAAATAGATCTATTCCCCTTTAAGAGTTCTAGGCGCATATCTATTACACTAACAATAGGTGGATTTTGATTAACCCTATGCTTTAATGTAGCTAGGCTATATAATCTTTGTTCTACTTTATAAAAACTTTCTATACTTGGTGTGGCCGAACCCATAATTACTAGCGCGTTATTTAGCAACCCTCTTTTTATAGCTACTTCCCTAGTATCATACTTAGGTGATGTATCGGATTTATAGCTACTTTCGTGCTCTTCATCAATAATTATAACGCCTAAATTTTTAAATGGTGCAAATACCGCCGACCTTGAACCTATCATTATAGAGATACTTCCTTGTCTTGCATTTCTCCATTGATCATATCGTTCACCATTAGAAAGCTTTGAATGTGTGAGATTAACTACATCTCCAAAACGCTCTACAAACCTTTCTAGGGTTTGTGGAGTTAAAGAAATTTCTGGCACAAGGACTATTGCCTGTTTACCTTCTTTTAAAACCCTACTTATAATTTCCATATAGACTTCAGTTTTTCCGCTTCCTGTTACACCATGTATTAGAACTGGTTTTTTAAACTTGCGCTCGAACATATCGGTAGCTTCTTTAACTGCATTTTCCTGTTCTGTATTTAATACTTTAGGAACTCTGGAATTATCTTTTTTTATATTAACAGGGTTCCTATTGATTTCTATTTCTTCTATTAATATAGCATTCTTTTTTTCTAAAGTCTTTATGGGGGCTGTTGTTATTTTCAAAGACTTAGCTACGTCATTTAACTTGGTCTTTCCATAGTCTAATAAAAACCTCAAAACCTCTGATTGCTTGTTGTTTTGCAATAAAATCGTATTTATTAAATCCTCATCTGATTCAACTATAGAAATATATTTTGCTGTTTGTACGTGACTTTTCATAACTCCTATAGGTATAACACACTTCAAGCATTCTGACATAGAAGTATAATATTTTTTGTGCATCCACTTTACCAAATCCAACATTTCCTTGCTTAGTAATGCTTGTTCATCTGGTGAGTCTATTATGGATTTAATTTTACTTTCATCAAAATCAACTTCATCCAAAAAATTAATTAAATATCCCTCATATTTTTTATTATTCATACCAAAAGGGACTATTACTCGCATACCCACTTCAATTTTTCCCTGCATCTCATCGGGCACTTTATAAGTAAAAGGTCTATCTACATTTTTATTCGCAATAGGTAGTATTACTTCTGCATATTTTTTATTATCTTCTACTAGGCTCAATTTGTATCACTCTGCCTTATATTAAAAATCCCCGCAAAATATGCGGGGCTATATTTAAAATACATCATCAAGATTATTTACTTCTTTAACATTAGCTGGTGATTGGCTCTCGGCTTCATCTTCTACTGTGTAATCTGATGCTGTTATTCTGAGTTTTCCTTCATACATTTCTCTAACAGCTATACTAACAGCTTTATCCGTGCTAGCATAACACAAAGGCTCTGCACCATCTATAATTTGTCTTGCTCGTTTTGCTGCTGCTATAACTATTGTATATCTACTCGTTATCTCGCTATCTACATCATTCGATTCATTTAGTAAGCTCATAAGCTCTGAATAAGAGGGACGTAACATCAATAATCATCTCCTTCAAATTTTTTTAAGTAAGATAGATTTCTATGAGGCTTCAAATACTCACCATTAATGATTGTATGTATTTTTAAAACCGCATCAGATACTTCTTCATTTATTACAAGGTAATCGTACTCCTCAACGTATTCCATATCTTTTTTAGAACGTTTTAGTCTACGCTTTATAGTTTCCGCGTCTTCTGTATTCCTATTAATAAGTCTTCGACTTAATTCCTTCAAAGTTGGTGGCATAAGAAAAATAAGAACTGAGTCCTCAAATTTTTCCTTTACTTGCAAAGCCCCAATCACATCAATTTCTAAAATAACTGCTTTGCCTCTGGCTATCTGATCCTCTACATATCTTTTCGGAGTACCATACATATTACCCACAAATTCTGCATGTTCTAAAAGTTGATCATTGTCTCGTTGTTCTATAAATTCTTCTTTCGTACAGAAAAAATAATCTTTTCCATCAACTTCAGTTGGGCGTTTTTGGCGCGTAGTCATAGATATAGAAAGAGCGTAATCATCATTTTCAAGCCTCGAAACTACAGTCCCTTTGCCAGAACCTGATGGTCCAGATATGATTACTAACATTCCCCTTCTTTCCATTTTTGCCTTCTTTCAGCTTTTTAATCAAAGTCTTCTTCAGTATTTGCTGTAGTACCTTTTGCAAGAATCCTATTTGCTACTGTTTCTGGTTGAATAGATGACAGTACTATATGCTTGCTATCAGTTATTATTACTGCTCGCGTACGCCTACCATAAGTCGCATCAACCAAAAGTCTTTCATCACGAGCTTCCTGTATCAACCTTTTTATAGGCGCGGATTCAGGGCTTACTATAGAAATTATTCTGTTAGCCATTACAACATTCCCAAAACCTATATTGATAAGTTTAGTTTGGTTATTAACAGTTCCCATACACATACCCTTTCTTTGATATATATAAATTGCCAATTCAACCATTATATATTACCCACATAATAACGTCAACATATATAGGGTATATTCAAAAAATTAGAACCTTTAAGACCTCGGGGATATGCGCCCCGAACCCCCACAAGCGTGGCACGCTTGACCGCTTTTTTAGCAAGCGCGTACGCGCTTGCTTATTATATATATATCTAATCGTATTAAGTTTGAAATGAAAAAAGAACGTGCTACGCACGTTCTAAAAACGCAGTCAAGCGCGCGTGCGCTTGTCAGGGGTGTGGGGATGAAATCCCCACGGTCTTTATCTTTTGACTTTAAGCCTTTGACTTCGTATAATGACTTGTAGAATACTTTTTGTAGGAGGGATTCAGAAATGGCACTAGATGGTATAGTACTATCAAATATAGCGAATGAAATAAAGTCTTTGGTTTTAGGCGGACGTATAGATAAAATTTACCAACCAGAAAAAGATGAAATAATAATTGCAATTAGAAGCTTAGGAAATAATTATAAATTATTACTTACTGCTAATCCAAGTTATCCTAGAATACATTTTGTGAAGTCCAGCAAACCAAACCCACTTCAGGCACCAATGTTTTGTATGCTTATGCGTAAACATATGACTAGCGGAAAAATAATAAACATAGTTCAACCTAATTTTGAACGTATTTTAGAAATACATGTAGAATCTGCAAATGAAATGGGCGACATATCAACTAAGAGACTTATAATAGAAATAATGGGTAAGCATTCTAATATAATACTAGTTAATGATCAAGATGTTATTTTAGATTCTGTGAAGCACATATCTTACGATAAAAGCTCAGTTAGACAGGTTTTACCAGGTAAAAGTTATAGTATGCCCCCATCGCAAGACAAAATAAGCCCCCTAGAATTAAGTAGCGATAACTTTTCAACTAGGATGCAAAACTTAAAAGAACAAAAAATGCAAGCAATGATATATAAATCTTATAATGGGATAAGTCCCGTAGTAGCTGGCGAAATTTGTGCAAGGGCTAATATAGAGTCTGATAAGTTAAGTGGTGATTTAGAAGAAAATGAAACAGAGTCGGTATATGAACAATTCGAGAAAGTAAAAGAAAAAATAGAAAATTGTGATTTTGTACCAAATGTAGTGTATGATGATAGTTCTAAACCAACTGACTTTTTTAATATGGAAATGCAAATTTATAAAAATCACAATAAAAAATATTTTGATTCTATATCAGAGCTATTAGAGTTTTTCTATGACGAAAGAGATATTGTTTATCGTACCAGCCAAAAAACTCAAGATCTTAGAAAACTAGTTCAAGTGAATATAGAACGTTGTTTAAAGAAGAAAGATATCTATAAAAAAACTCTTGAAGAAGTAAAAAATAGAGAAAAGCTCAAAATTTATGGTGAGCTTATCACCTCAAATATATATAGTATAGAAGCAGGTAGCGCGTCTTTTACAACCCAAAATTTTTATTCTGAAGATTTAGCAGAAATAACAATAAATCTTGATATAAATTTAACCCCTGCAGAAAATGCCCAAAAATATTTTAAACTTTACAATAAACAAAAAAGGTCTTTTGCTGCACTTCAAGAACAAATTGAACAAAATGAAAAAGAAATTAATTATTTAGATAGTACATTAACATCTTTGAGTGGTAACTTAACAGAAGGGGATATCGAAGAAGTAAAACAGGAACTTTTTGAAGAAGGGATTATTAAGAAAAGAGCAACTAAGAATAAAAAAGCTCAAAAGCAAGCTAAACCAAAACCACTGCATTATATTTCATCTGATAATTTTGATATGTATGTTGGAAAAAATAATAAGCAAAACGATGAGCTTACTATGCAATTTGCCGCTTCTAATGATACATGGCTTCATACAAAAGACATAGCAGGCTCACATGTTATTATAAAAAATGGTGGTCAAGAAGTACCAAATACTACACTGACAGAAGCGGCAACTTTAGCTGCTTACTACTCTAAAGCAAAAGATAGTAGCTTAGTACCTGTTGATTACACTCAAAAAAAGTATGTAAAAAAGCCGAATGGTGCTAAACCTGGCATGGTTATATATGAAACTTATAAAACAGCTTTCGTTACGCCACATAAGGAAGTTATAGATGGATTAAAGATAAAAAATTAAGACCTTGGGGCTTTCAGCCCCAAACCCTGACAAGCGCAAGCGCGCTTGACCGCTTTTTTAAGAACGCACGTACGTGCGTTCTTTTTCTAAAAATGAGAAATTAAAAACATAATTGCTATAGCGAGTATAGTTGCTATATACATCATTTTATTGGCTTGTATGATGTGGTTGATTGTAGGAGGATTTAAGGAATCCCCAATTGTTGGCTTTTCCACAAGTTTACCTTTATAATAATTAGCGCCACCTAAGGCAATACCAAGTGCTCCTGCACAAACTGATTCAGTTTGCGCAGAATTTGGGCTTTTATGGTTGTATCTATCTCTAATAAAAATATGAATAGCTGATTTTGTAGATACATTCATAAATAATGTTGCAATAATCATAAGAATTGCTGAAGCTCTTGATGGTATAAAATTAACTATGTCATCGAGTTTTGCTGCAAATTTTCCAAAATATTCGTAGCTTTCATTTCTGTACCCAATCATAGAATCTAGGGTGTTAATTGCCTTATACGCCAAGCCAAGCGGGACTCCGCCAATGAAAACAAATATAAGAGGTGCGATAACCCCATCCGAAAGATTTTCAGAAATTGTTTCTACTGTAGCTTTCGTAACACTTTCAAATGACAGTTTTTTTGTATCACGACCGACTATATAAGATAAAAAATGCCTCGCGCCCTCTAAATCATTTTCTTCTAATTTATAATATACTTTCATACTTTCATCTTTTAACGCTTTAGGTGCAATAATAAAATAGCAAAGTACAACTTGAAGTATGAAACCCAAGGTTGCATTAATACCGCTAATCAGTAAAATAAAAAATTTAGCAAATAAATATGATAGAGATATTATTATAATGGACATTCCAGCCCCAAGAATAAAACTAGCTAATTTATGCTTTATGCCAAGTTTTTTATAAAAATTTATACCAAGCGTTATTGCATTTCCGATTATACGTATTGGATGTAAAGGGTTCTGTGGATCTCCTATAATCGAATCGAGTATAAAAGCTAGTAGAATTATAAGTGTTATTTCCTGCATTTCTATTCAACCCAATCACTAAAAAGTTAAATTTCTATCACTGAATGCGATACAGTATCAAAAGTATACCCCCTACCACAAGTAGGTTGCCATTCATAAAAGTTTTTTGTATTTGGAAAAAGCAACTCCATTATAGTAGCAATTACTCCACCGTGACAAATTATAACTATATTCTCCGCTTTCATTTCTAATAATCTATTAAAAGCACTATGTATTCTTTCAGTGAAAATTAGTTTACTATCCCCATCCGCACATTTCGCACTTTCATAATTTTTTATCCAATTAATATATAGGGGATTTTCTTTCAATTCTTCATAGCTTTTCATTTCAAATATTCCAAAGTTAAATTCGTTTAGATCACTAATTAGTAAATCTGGATTTCTACCATATAATATTTCTGCCGTTTGATTTGTTCTGAGTAAAGAACTGGTTACCAAAAAATCACATGTTGGATATAGAATTTTTTGCTTTAACTTAAATAATTCTGAAATGCCTTTTTCACTTAATGGAATATCTGTAACTCCACAATATAATTTTTTTTCATTAGCAAATGTTTTGCCGTGTCGTATAAAGTGAATTTTCATTTTACTTTGGTTCCTAATCCATAGAATATCCTTACTACTTCATCTGATTCTTTTGAAAGATGGCATAAGCTATGCCCTAGGCGTTCACGCCACAATCTCATTTCTTTATCAATAGGAACAACTCCGCACGAAATGTCTTCTGCTATTATAATTTTATCTTTGAATTTGGAAATGTTCTGTTTTATATATTCAACTGTGTTCTGGCTCTCCCTCATTTGAGATAATACTAGCAAATGAAATGAGTTAATAATATCTTTTGAAAAATCTATTTCTAGCTTTCCTTCTGAGCATTTATAAATGGATTTGTCTTCGCCATACTTCTCTACTACATAATTTAATTTTCCTTGATATGCCCCACCTATTATAAGTATCATAAGCTTGAGTTCCTTTCTATAAAATTGCGAAAAATAATAAACCACATAATTCACTAGTCGTTATAACCCATCCACACAAGTCTCCAGAAAAACCTTGGAGTTGTTTATAAACATAAAAAGTCATAAAAGCAGACGCTATTAAAGAAATAATTAAAGGCGCAATTAAGTCTACACCTCCAACTATATAAGCAATTATCAAAGTTATTACAATTGTAAGAACAATTACAATACTATGGCGAATATCTGTGTTTAATTTAAAAGTTGCCATATAACCTGTTTCAGAAATTGGTTTTAAATTTAATACTGCTAGTCCAGCAACTGCTCTTGATATAATTGTAATAAAAATAAAAATAAATAGACACCTATTTTGCATCAAAATAGTATGAATAATAGAAAATTGAAGAAGCATAAGACATACGAGTGCAATTACTGCAAATGCGCCAACTGATGAATCTTTTAATATACGTCGTTTTTCTGAAGTATCCCTTCTTGAAAATATTGCGTCTGCTGTATCCATATATCCATCCACATGCAAAAAACCACTCAAAAAAAATGGAATTAAAAGAACCAATGAACTTGTGATAAGTATTGGCATATCCATTGTTAAAAGAAAAGAAGTTAAAATAAACCATATTGAACCGATAAAAAAACCTACTAGCATTAAATTTAAAATAACTAAATTCATATATTTATCGTTCCAGCTGTTTCTGGGCACAGGTATAGTTGAGAACATTCCTAGAGCCATTAAAAAAGATTTCAATATTCCCATATTGCAAACTACTTCCTTTTTTATAAATGCATTTAAATTTTTTTGTTGAATTCAAATAATTTCAAAATGATATACCTACAATTATAAAAGCTTTTAACTAAAAAATCAAATATATTATGAGTGTAAAATTTAGTGTATATTAGAATCTGTTTGGTTTTATTATTTTTTATGTTATAATAAAAAAAAGTAGTATATTTTTTTATTATAATTGATACATACCATCATTTTTTTAGTTAATAAGTATCAAGATATGCCTTCTTGGTTTGGCTTGTGTAAAAAATAGATATTTTCATATGTTTTTTAAATAGCAATTAAATTCTTGATGTATATTGTAGCATGTTTATAATTTAATTCAAAAAAATGTCATAGCTTAAGTATCTTTTCTTTAATCGGGGGTGTTACATAGAAAAAATACGTTAGAGATTTAATTTGAATTCATATAAATTTTAGTAAATTTAAATTAAATTTTAGTTAAAAGCCTAAATTTATGATTTAGTAAATTTACAACAAATTAAGAAAAAAGAGTTGAGTTTATATTCTAGTAAATTTATAATAAATCTCATTGAAATTAATTTAGGCGCAAGACATTGTGAATGAAATTGCTGATTTTATCAAAAAAGGAGAAGCTAAATTTTATGAAAACCAGTAAAGTAACTATTCAAACTAAATTAATATCCATATTTGCATGTATCATTGCCTTTTCCATAATGGTAGGTGTTACAGGAATCTATTCTTCAAGAAATACTAATGCTACATACATAAATTTAATTGATGGGTCTAAGAGCAGAGTAGTTCTCGCAACAGAATTACAAGTAAGTACTGCTACTATACGTAGAATGCTTATAGAAATAGGTGCTAACCCACACGATTATTTACTTTTATCTAATAGGTCACAAGAGGTAACTGTTCTAATATCTGACGCACTCCACATACTACAACAGTTCTATGATTCTATTCAAAATGATGAAGCAATGCTAGAATCAGAAAAACAAGCTCACTACCAGTTAGTTAACGACATGATAGACCGTATGGATGAAATGCAAAGATATGCTAATGCAATTATCGCCCTTGCTCATACAGGTCGTATACAAGAAATGCATACATTCTTAGACAATTTTCATTCTTTCACAGAATCAGTTAGAGACCATGGTTTCCATTTAAGAGATTTATCTCTAGGTCATACATCAAGAACTAGAGACACTGCTATAGAGTTCTCAAATAATATGGAATACATACTTATAGCAGTTATGGCTACTTCCGTTGCCCTTTCGATTTTCTTTGCACTTTTTGCAATAAGAAGTGTTAAAAGGCCTATTGATGAGATTGTAAAGAAGGCAAAACAAATAGCGGCTGGTGACTTCTCTATCGACATGAAAACAAATAGCAAAGACGAAATAGGAGCTTTGTCAAATGTCATAGCTGATACAATAGAACCTTTTACGGACTTAATATCTAATCTGGAAAGTATGGCACAAGATGTAAATTCAGGAAACACAAGTTCACGCATAGATGAAGTTGAATATTATGGTGACTATAAAAAAGCTGTAGTTGTTATAAATCAGACAATTAATAATCTAGTGCAAGACAATATAAAAGCCCTAAATGTAGTAAAATCATATGGCCAGGGTGATTTTAGCGCGAAATTAGAACAATTACCTGGTGAACGAGCAATTGCTAACGAGATAGTAGATCAATTACAAGCAAATCTAACAAGAGTAGATAAAGAAATAAATCACTTGATAACGGCCGCTTCTAAAGGTGATTTATCTCAAGTCTTAGATTCAACAAAATATGAAGGTAATTGGAAAGATCTAATTAAAGGTTTAAATAGCTTAGTGAAATACTTAGTAGACCCATTAAATGAATCGGCGCAGGTTTTATCAGAAGTTGTAAAAGGCGATTTCAGCGTAAGGGTAAAAGGAGATTACAAAGGCGATCTAGCTATAATAAAAAATTCCTTAAATACAACCGTAACGAATCTCCAATCATACATTCAGGAAATGAATCAAATTCTTGCTAAAATAGCTAACAAAGATCTCACGGCTAAAATTGAAAGAGAATATCTCGGAGAATTTATAGGACTTAGAGCTTCAATAAATGAAATATCAGATTCATTTAATCAAGTAGTATCAGAAATAAATTCTTCAAGCAGTCAAATAGCAGCTGGTGTAACACAGGTATCTGAATCGAGTATAACTCTATCTCAAGGCGCAACGGAACAGTCAAATGCAGTAGAAACACTTAATGCGTCTATTGAGCAGATGACTACCCAAATACAAAACAGTGCTGAAAATGCAAATGAAACTAATAGGTTAGCACTTTCAGCAAAACAAAGTGCAGATACTGGCAATAAAGATATGAAAAATATGCTTGTATCTATGGATGAAATAAATTCAGCATCCGAGGATATCTCCAAAATAATTAAAGTAATAGATGATATCGCATTTCAAACTAACCTACTAGCACTTAATGCAGCAGTTGAAGCAGCAAGAGCAGGAGATCACGGAAAAGGATTTGCCGTTGTAGCGGAAGAAGTTCGTGCGCTTGCTGCTAGAAGTAAGAATGCCGCAGCAGAAACAAACGAGTTAATAGAAACGTCAAGACAAAAAACAAGTGCAGGCTCCATAATAGCAAATAAAACTGCACAAGCACTAGACGAAATTGTAAGCCAAATTAGCGAAATTTCCTTTTTGATAGAAGATGTAGCTAAAGCCTCCACGGAGCAAACAACTGCTATAGAACAAATTAATATAGGGGTATCACAAATAGCTGCAGTAACACAATCAAATACTGCTACATCTGAAGAATCAGCTTCAGTTTCTGAAGAACTTTCCTCGCAAACTGAAACATTCCGAAGGATGGTTGATGAATTTAAGTTAAAATAGTAGATTCATTTAACCAAGTAGTATCAGAAATAAATTCTTCAAGTAGTCAAATAGCAGCAGGTGTAACACAAGTATCTGAGTCGAGTATAACTCTAGCACAAGATGCAGCTGAACAATCAAGTGCAGTAGAGACGCTTAACCTATCAGAAAATGACTACTCAAATACAAAGTAGTGCTGAAAATGCAATCGAAACTAGCAAATTAGCACTTTCGGTAAAACAAAGTACCGATGTTGGTAACAAAGATATGAAAAATATGCTTATATCTATAGATGAAATAAATTCAGCATCTGAAGATATTTCTAAAATAATTAAAGTAATAGATGATATCGCGTTCTAAACTAACCTACTAGCACTTAACGCAGCAGTAGAAGCAGCGCACGCAGGAGAGCATGGAAAAGGTTTCGCGGTTGTTGCTGAAGAGGTTCGCGCACTTGCGGGGAGAAGTAAAGATGCACTAGACGAAATCGTAAGTCAAATTAGTGAGATTTCAACTTTGATAGAAGATGTAGCTAAAGCTTCAACAGAACAAAAAATAGCTATAGAACAAATCAATGTAGGTGTATCTCAAATATCTATAGTAACACAATCTAACACATCAACTTCAGAAGAATCAGCCTCAGTTTCTGAAGAGCTTTCTTCACAAACTGAAACATTCCGAGCGATAGTTGATGTGTTTAAATTAAAATAAATAACAAAAAAAGATTGGCCAATTATAAATCCAATCCTTTTTTGTTTATTTAAAAATGTTTGCTTTCTCTACTAACAAACTTCATTGTTATTTTCGTATAATGATATTGACAACGACTTTATATCATGTTAAACTACAGTTGTTAGATTCGTTTAACGAAAAAATCTATGAAAAGAGGAAGCAGTAATGCATAAAGATAATATTTTAAAAGATTTAAAGAAAATACGTGCAAGCGTATCCGCAGTTATTGACCAAATAGAAGCTGAAAATAAGGATGTTAGTGCGACTGTCGCAGATATCCGCAAATTTGCTATTTTAGAAGAAGTCTACAGAGCAGGAGGCAAAGTTACAGCAAACGATATTTCTGATTTCGCTGTGAAATATGGTAGAACACCAGGTTCATGCGGAGGTTATTATTCGGGTAACTCTCCGTCTATGACTGGTAAAGGTGACGATGAGCGAATCCCCAAATCATTACTAAAACCCAACTGGTTTACAGGAGAAGGTCGCTATTTAACACGTGATGGTTTATACCTTGTAGAAAAAAAACGAGCGGAATGGGGTGAGGATTGGCTGAAACGTATACCGTTAAATATTGTAAGTAGCGAAATTGATGTGCTCACAGTAGTTAGCTTCTAAAACAAATTTATTTAGTAGCTACCATAAATGACCGCTTTAAAACAGGCGGTTGTTTGCGTTTAGAATTTAAAGTCTACAGTTTGTTTCTATTTTTTTACAGAATTTGTGGTGACTTTAGTAGATTATGTCCTTTATGTGTAATAAAATTTGTATAACACGATTCCAAAACTACATCGCATATTTTAGCTAAAACTATACCAATATACGCAAGACCTTTTATGTATGTCTTTGTTAAACACTCGTAATTAATAGCATCCGAATGTATATAATCAGTTACAATTACTATATGTTTAGTGTTTTCTACGATTCGTACTAAATCTTCAGCTACCCTTTTATACGCCTTTAAATCCACTTCTTCATTTTCCTTAAACATTTCATTGGCTAATAACGCAGTCACACTATCTAACAAAAATACATCTGATTTACTATACTCCTTTAATGATTCCTGTATATTTCTATTTATTTCTACTGTTTGAAATCCTAGTCCGTCGCGCTCTTTTTTATGTCTTCTTATTTTCTCCATGTCTTCCCTATCTTTCGGTACCATTGTTGCTAAATAGTATAAATTTTTATTATTTGTTTGCATCCGCTTTGCTAACTCCTCAGCATACGACGACTTGCCATTTTTACAACCACCAGAAATTAAAATTCTCATACTATCCCCCTTTCTTTTTTCTAACAAAAGATTCAGACCTTGGGGCGTTGCCCCAAGCCTTACAAATTTTTAAAAAAGTCTAATCAAAACTTTGTAAGCAAGCGCGTACGCGCTTGCAAATAACGCGGTCAAGCGCGCTGCGCGCTGGGGTTTGGGGCAAGTAGCCTCAAGGTTTTTGTAACTAATTCATATGCAATTAAACTATATACTTCAGTAAACTCCCACAGAAAAAAAGCAAGCGCATGCGCGCTTGCTCACAAAGTTTGTAGGGCTCTTGGGGCGATGCCCCAAGGTTTTCATTTTTTTAGCCTTGAATAACTTTGTTTACTTCATCAGCAAAGTTTTCTTCTTTTTTCTCAATACCTTCGCCTGTTTCAAAACGTACAAATCTTTTTATAGAAACGTCTTCTCCTACTTCTTTAGCTACAGAAGCAACGTATTGTGCTATAGTCATATCGCTATCTTTTACATACTCTTGATCAACTAAACACATTTCTTTAAGGCTTTTGTTAAGTCTACCAACTATCATTTTTTCTACTATGTTAGCAGGCTTTCCTTCAGCTAAAGCTTGTTGTGTTAATATTTCTTTTTCTTTTTCGATGAAGTCACCTGGTACTTCGTCGCGAGTAACAAATCTTGGAGACATAGCAGCTATTTGCATGCTAATGTTTTTACCAGCTTCTAATACTGCATCGTTAGATAATGGACTAACAAGTTCTAGCATAACAGAAACTTTTCCGCCAGCATGAATATAAGAAATTAAAACGCTGTTTTCGCTTCTTGTGAATTTCTCAAATCTTCTGATAGTAAGCTTTTCACCTATTATAGCGATCTTTTGGCTTAAAGCTTCTTCTACTGTAACTGAATCGTCTGCATTCCATTTTTCAGCCATTAGCTCATCTATTGTTTTTGCATTTGAAGCTATTACTTGTTTAGCTACTTGATCTACATAAGTTGTAAACTCTTTATTTTTAGCAACGAAATCTGTTTCACTATTAACTTCAACAATAACACCGTTATCGCCTTCGATTAATGTATAAGTTAAACCTTCAGAAGCTATTCTACCAGCTTTTTTAGCTGCTGCAGCTAAACCTTTTTCACGTAATAATTCAATAGCTTTTTCTAAGTTTCCATCAGCTTCTACTAATACTTTTTTACAGTCGCTCATACCAGCACCTGTAATTTCTCTTAATTCTTTAATTAAAGCAGCCGTTACCGCCATAATACACCCTCCGTTCGCTATTTATTATATATTATTCAGCACTTACTTCTTCAGAAGTAGAATTTGAAAGCTCTGTACCTTGTCTTGATTCGATAATAGCATCAGCCATTTTACCAGCTACAAGTTTTACAGCGCGAATAGCATCATCGTTACCTGGAATTACAAAATCTATTTCCTCAGGATCACAGTTTGTATCAACAATAGCTATAATAGGAATACCTAAGCTACGTGCTTCTTGTATAGCTATTCTTTCTTTTCTAGGATCAACGATAAATAACGCGTCTGGTACACGCTTCATCTCTTTAATACCGCCAATGTTTCTATCTAACTTTTCTTTTTCAGCAAGTAGTTGAGCAACTTCTTTTTTAGGAAGAACGTCAAAAGTTCCGTTTGCTTCCATTTCCTCAAGCTCTTTTAAACGTTTGATACGAGTTTTAATAGTTTTGAAGTTTGTTAACATACCACCTAACCATCTTTCGTTAACGTAGTACATACCAGCTCTTTGAGCTTCTTCTTTGATAGATTCTTGAGCTTGTTTTTTTGTACCTACAAACAAAACTTCTCCGCCATTAGCTACGATATCACACATTGCAGCATATGCTTCTTCAAATTTTTTCACTGTTTTTTGTAAATCTATAATATAAATACCGTTTCTTTCAGCAAAAATGTACTCTGCCATTTTAGGGTTCCAACGTCTAGTTTGATGACCGAAATGTACCCCTGCTTCTAATAGTTGTTTCATTGAAATTACGCTCATTAATGTTGCCTCCTTTGGTTTTTATCCTCCATAGCTTACGCTAGATAGACTTTTACGCACCATATCTAGTAAAAAAACTATGTGTGAATTTGTTGTTATATGTGTAGAAAAATTCGCTTTACACGCCAAGTAGTATATCACATTGAAATTTTCATTGCAAGTTTTTTTAAAGTCAAAAGATTAAGACCGTGGGGCTTCCGCCCCACCGCCCTGACAAGCTCAGCGCGCTTGACCGCTTTTTTTGCAAGCGCATACGCGCTTACTGTTTTTTAAGGTTGATATAAAATCTCAACCTTATATCTATTCATTATAAAAGCATGAGTGAACGCTACCCTTTGCTTCTTGCTAAGTTATAAAAGCGCGAGAGTATGCTCGCGCAATTACGCGGTTAAGCGCGCGTGCGCTTGTCAGGGGAAATGGGGATGAAATCCCCACGGTCTTAATCTTTTTTTGTTAACGTTATACCCTAAGTTAAATATATTAGATGTAAGTAGGATTTTCCTATGCTTTTATATTGAAAATTAGGAGGGATTGTTTTTATGAAGATTTTTATTGATCCAGGTCATGGTGGCACTGATCCAGGGGCGGTAAATCAAAATTTCGGAATAACAGAAGCTTCTGTTAATTTAGATACTGCAAATAGGCTTAATAATATACTTACAGCAAGAGGTTACGAAACGAGAATGTCAAGAACTACAGATACATTTGTTGGTCTAAGAGAACGTGCCGAAATGGCGAATGATTGGGGTGCTGACTATTTTATAAGCGTTCATTCTAACGCAAATGATAATCCATCTGCTAATGGCACAGAAACTTTATACCATAGAAATAACACTAGAGGTGAAAGGCTCGCAAATGAAATACAAAAAGAGCTTATACTCCAAACTAATCGAACCGATAGAGGGATAGTAGAACGCCCAAATTTAGCTGTATTACGCCTTACAAATATGCCTGCTGTAATGGCTGAACTTGCATTTATTTCTAATCCTGAAGAAGCAGCACTTCTTTCTACACCAGAGTTTAGGCAAAAAGCGGCTCAAGGAATAGCTGATGGGATTACTAATTTCATTAATAGCAACTAATCATTAAAGTTGCACAGAATATTATTTTATTGTATTGTATAATTATCTTCGTTACAGTGACGGTTTGTTTCCGTTTGTTACAGGATCTCGGGGATCTTGGAATAAGTGCATTAGACTTGCTAAAGTTTAATGCTCCACTGTAATTTTTTATTGCTTTCAAAAAATAAAGTTTAAATATGGAGGATTTTTATGAAGGACAACATCACCAAACAAGACATTACAGAAACTCTGGAATTTAATTATATGCCTTACGCCATGAGTGTCATAATATCAAGAGCTATACCAGAAATTGATGGCTTTAAGCCCTCGCATAGAAAATTATTATATACCATGTACAAAATGGGTCTTTTAAATGGAAATAGAGTTAAATCTGCAGATGTAGTTGGGCAAACTATGAAATTAAACCCCCATGGAGATGGCGCAATATACGAAACCTTAGTACGTTTAACTAGAGGGAATGATTCACTACTGCACCCCTTCATAGATTCTAAAGGTAATTTTGGTAAATCATATTCAAGAGATATGGCATATGCCGCTAGTCGTTATACAGAAGTAAAGCTTTCTGAAATATGTAATGAGGTTTTCAAGAACATAGATAAAAACGTTGTAGATTTTATTGATAACTACAATGGATCAACAAAAGAACCCCTTTTATTCCCCACAACATTTCCTAATCTTTTAGTAACTCCAAACCACGGCATTGCCGTTAGTATGGCAAGTTCTATAGCTAGTTTTAATTTAAAAGAAGTATGCAATACCACTATAGAATACATAAAAAATAAAAATATTGATATTACAAAGTATCTTCTAGCTCCTGACTTTTCCACTGGTGGAGAACTTATGTATGATAAAAAAGAACTTGAAAAAATCTATAGTACTGGTAGAGGTAGCTTAAAATTACGTAGTAAATACCATTTTGATAAAAAAAATAGCTGTATAGAAATATATGAAATTCCCTACTCTACAACCATTGAAAGTATTATAGATAAAATAGTAGCCCTGATAAAAAGCGGTAAAATAAAAGAGATTTCGGATGTACGTGATGAAACAGATCTTAAAGGTTTAAAAATCTGTATAGACATAAAAAGAAATGCAAACCCCCACATTCTAATGCAAAAATTATTTAGCTCAACAACCCTTTCAGATACCTTTAGTTGTAACTTTAACTTACTTATAAATAGCAAACCTAGAACAATGGGAATAATAGAAATATTAGATGAATGGGTAGCCTTTCGTAAATTATGCTTAAGTAGACAATTAACTTTTGATATAGAAAAAAAATCAGAAAAATTAAAACTTCTAATTGGTCTATCTAAAATAATTTCGGATATAGATAAAGCTATAAAAATCATCCGTGAAACAACAGATGATGGAGGCGTTATACCTAACCTTATTAAAGCCTTTGATATAGACGAAAACCAAGCGGAATACATATGCGAAATTAAACTTAGAAATTTGAACAAAGAATATTTATTAAAAAGAATAAATGAAAAATCAGAACTTGAAAACGAATTAAAAAATTTGCGTTATACTTTAGATAATGAAGAAGAAATAGAAAAATTAATATGTAGCCAGTTAAAAGAAATATCTAAAAAATATGGCTCTAATCGTCGTACAGATATCATATACGAGGAATTAAATATAGAAATACCAAAAGAAGACTTTATAGAAGATTATAATCTAAAATTATTCCTTACACAGGATAATTATTTGAAAAAAATATCTCTTGCATCTTTAAGGTCTTCATCTGAACAAAATTTAAAAGAAAACGATTTTATAATACGAGAAATTGAAACTAATAATAAAATTGAAGTTCTATTTTTTTCAGATAAATCAAATATGTATAAAATTAAAGCCCACGAATTACCTTCCTCTAAAGCTTCATTACTCGGAGAATATCTTCCTAATATGCTCAATATGGATAAGGATGAGAAAATATTTTATATGACTGTAACCGCTGATTACAGCGGATACATGATATACGCTTTTGAAAATGGCAAAATGGCTAAAATTCCACTGTCTGCTTATCAAACAAAATTAAACCGCAAAAAGCTGCTAAATGTATACTCAGATAAATCACCTTTAATCTTTACTACTCATATAACAGAAGATACTAACCTCCTTGCCCTACGAGATAACGATAAAGCTCTATTATTTTCTACAAGCCTTATACCTGAAAAATCTACTAAAAATTCTGTTGGTGTACAAGTCTATAAGTTGAAAAAAAATAGCATAATAAGTAAAGTTATGGATACTATATCGCTAGAAGGTAAAGAATACTATCGCACATCCAAAATACCCCATAGTGGGCAATTCATAAAAGAATCTGATAAAAATAGTATAGTCAATTGTACATGAAAAAGATTAAAAATCAAAAGATTTCATACTTTTTTGAAAAGAAGTATGGCAAAAAACTTTAAGCAAGCGCGTACGCGCTTGCAAAAAAAGCGGTCAAGCGCGCTGCGCTTGTCGGGGTTTGGGGCGGAAGCCCCAAGGTTTTTATTTCAACTTCCAATCGTCGGAAAGTTCGGTATCTAAATTGTCTGAGGAGTCCTCATAGTTTGCTGGTAAAATGCCATTAGAAGGCTTTAGCCCCGTATCAATGTGACTTTTTTTATTATCGCCAACATCATAAACAGCTTGCACTTTAAAATCTTCTTCGAGCATACTCTCATATCCTGGAGAAACAGTTGAATTTTCTCCATCATGGCTAAAATCATCATCATAATAAAAATCATCATCATCTGAATAATTAACAGAGTTTTCTGCGCTATATGGTGCAATTTCTTTTATTTCTTGGAACTCTGCATTATTTATCTTTGCATCCTGAAGCTTTGTTTCTACTAAATTAGAAATGCTTTTATTTCTATAAATTTTTATTTTATCTTCATCTTTAAGTTCTAAAATTTTTATCGGGAAACCCTTTAATTGGCTATTTAAACACAATAAATTTCTTGATAATTCCTTATCTTGAGTAATTAATACAAGCTTTGTTGTAAGTTTGAATGATGAAAACACTTTATTCATAACTTCAAATATTGTACCATCCTTTTCATTCCCCTTTAAAACAATATTATCATTTTCATGAAGCGTATTTAAGAAAGTCAAGGCGCGTTTTGCATCTTCGCGCTTTGTTGCATCAGAAGAAAAAATATAGCTTTGCAATCTATCTACCACACGCGTTGGTACAATTAAAGAATTGTTACTTTCTTTCATTAACTGCAACAATTCCAAAAACATTTTATTTTCTCTACCTATCATTAAACTATCATAGTTTATAAATATTTTATAGTTATTCGCTATCATAGTCATTGTATAAAAATCTAAAGATTCTTCATTTGATAACTCAGCAATTTCTTTAGTTTGGAAAGTCATAAACCATTTATCTACAAAGGAAAAAAGAGAATCCTCTTTTACTTTTTCATCATCAACAAATTGTTGCTCTGGACCTCTTAATGCTATAAGTAAATTATTTTTTATTGCTGGATTTTCTTTAACCTTCATATCTAGTACAGCTGATAAAGCAAGATATTGTGTACCAGTCATAACATCTAGGTTTTGTTCAAGATTTTCAATTGTTTGTTTAGAAACACCTATAAAATTTCCTAATTCTTGGCTGCTTACTCCAATTATAAATCGGATATTTTTAAGGGATTTTTGCATAGTTTCAATCATATTGTCCCTAATTTTTTCAAAAAAATCTTCCTTCATCAAAAATCGCCACCTTTTATATGTTTTTTTAGTATATACCTTTATAAATTATAACACAAAATGTCATCTCTGAACGCTCTTTATTATAAATATATTTCCTTACAAATATACCACATGCCCACCCACAAAATTATAAACTACATTTCCACGAACTTCATATCCCTTGTATGGAGAATATTTAGCTCTTGATGCAAATGAAGATGGATCAATAGTATACGGCTTTTTAATATCCACAATAACAATATCAGCATCATAATTTTTCTTAATTAAACCCTTGTCTTTCAGGTTTAAAATCCCTGCAGGATTAAACGATAACTTCTTCACTAATTCAAAAAAAGTAAGATATCCTGCTTCAACTAAATACTTATAGCTTATAGGAAAAGTTGTCTCAAGAGCAGATATTCCATAGCTCGCTACATCAAACTCAACTTGCTTACTTTCTATGGTATCTGGTGAGTGTCCTGTTGATATTACATCAATCGTTCCATCTACAAGACCCTGTTTAATTGCTTCTACATCTTCATGGGTACGCAAAGGTGGCATAACCTTATTAAATGTGTTATATCCTTTAACATCTTCTTCGGTAAGGGTGAAATAATGAGGTTGTGTTTCACAGGTTACATTTACACCTCTTGCCTTTGCATGTCTTATAAGCTCTACAGAGCCTGAAGTACTTACATGGGATATGTGAAGTTTAGAGCCTACATGTTCAGCAAGTATTAAATTACGCGCAACTATAATTTCTTCTGCTTCTCTTGGTATACCTATAAGACCAAGGCTTGTAGAAACCTTGCCGCTATTCATAACACCCTTATCTGAAAGAAAACCATCTTTACACATAGTTATTACTGGCATATCAAACATCTTAGAATACATAAATATGTTTCTCATAAGAGAAGTGTCAGTTATAGGTGCGCCTCCATCAGAAATACCAATGATTCCAGCCTTTTGCATTTTTCCTATTTCAGACATTTTAGTACCGTCGCAACCCTCTGTCATACTACCATAAATAAATAAATTTATTTCCGAAAATTTTTTACTTTTTGTATTGATGTAGCTAACAACCGTTTGATTATCAACAACAGGCAAAGTATTTGGCTGAACTGTAATAGATGAAAAGCCACCCTTTGAAGCACTTCTTGATACTGACATAATATTTTCTTTATTTTCGTATCCTGGATCGCAAACATTGCAATTCATATCTATAAATCCAGGAAGTATATAATTTTCTTCTGCATCTATAATATAGTAACCTTCAGCATTTTTAATTTTGCCTATTTCCATTATAATGCCGTCTGATACCAGAACATCCTTTAGACTCGCATTGCCCGCTTCATCAAATACATATCCATTTTTTATAAGAAATCTTAACAACTTATTTTCCCCCCTTTATAGATAGTAGGTACAAAAGAGCCATTCGTACAGCTATTCCATTAGAAATTTGATCATTAAAGAAACATTTTGGAGATTCTAAAACTTCTGAAGATATTTCTATTCCACGCTTTACGGTTCCTGGCGGATGCATAACTATTACATCTGGCTTTGCCGCTCTTAGCACCGTACTATCTATTTTGAAAAAATGACTATATTCATTATAAGAAGGTAGTAAAGTTCCATAAGCCTTATCATTAGTCATGCGTAGTACTATAATAACATCTGCATCTCTAACAGCTTCGTATACATCGTAGTGTACCTTTACGCCAAAGCTATCTATTTTATCTGGTATTAAAGTTGGTGGTGCAGCTATACTAACTTCAGCTCCAAGCTTTACAAGACCTAGGATATTACTGTGACTAGATCTGCTATAAGCTATATCTCCTACAACTGCAACCTTCAAACCCTTAAAACTACCCTTTTCATTTTTAATTGTCATTAAATCAAGTAATGCCTGACTAGGGTTTTCATTTAAGCCGTCACCTGCATTAATAACACTAGATGAAATATTTTCAGCTAAAAAATCAGCACTTCCAGCCATAGGGTGACGCATTACAATGAAATCTGCGCCCATCTGATCTATCATTTTACCCATATTAACAAGGCCGCCTATATCATCTATATGCTGAGGGATCGTCATATCGACTATACTAGCACTTAAATATTGTGAAGCTAATTGATATGATAACCTCGTTCTTGAACTATCTTCATAAAATAGTAAAATTACAGATTTTCCTTGTAAATACGGTGTTTTTTTATTTTTTTGATTTAAAACTTGTTTCATAGTTTCTGCTGTATCTAGTATATAAAGTATTTCTTCTGCACTTATATCCTTAAGGCTTATAAAATCCTTTCTAAAGAAAAACAAACCCTAGCCTCCTTTACTATTCTTTAATCTTATTTAATAAAAATTTGAAGTTTTCTGGCAAATCTGAAGAAAATTCTTTGTATTCTCCAGTTATAGGATGGTGAAACCCTAATACTTTAGCGTGTAAAACTTGTCCACTTAACCCAAAGCTTTGCTTTTCTTTTCCGTATACTGTATCTCCTAATAAAGGATTACCTATAGAAGACATATGCACGCGTATTTGATGGGTTCTTCCAGTTTCAAGGCTTGCTTCTATAAAAGTATATTTAGTGAATCGCTCAATTACTTGTATATGTGTTATTGCATTTTTTGAATTTTTATTAGTAACACACATTTTTTTTCTATCTGTAGGATGTCGCCCTATTGGTCTATCAATTGTTACTTTATCGTTTTTTATATTATTAATAGCTATTCCATTATACAATCTTGTTATCGAATGGTCAGCAAATTGTTTTGCAAGACCTCTATGTCCAGAATCTGATTTTGCAACAACAATTACTCCAGATGTATCCTTATCTATTCTATGTACAATACCAGGACGCATAACACCATTTATAGCCGATAAATTTTCGCCACAATGATACATTAAAGCATTTACAAGTGTGCCGCTATAATGTCCTGGGGCTGGATGTACAACCATGCCCTTCGCTTTATTTACGACAACAATATCTTTATCTTCATATACAATATCAATATGTATATTTTCTGCTAACAATTCAAGTATTTCTGGTTCTGGAATTTTAAAAAAAATAGTGTCTTCAAAACGCAATTTATAATTTGATTTTGTTGATTTATTATTAACCAATATATTTTCTGATTCTATAAGTTTTTGCACACCACTACGTGATAAATTTTCTATAGTTTCAGTCAAAAAAACGTCTATGCGTACTCCTACGTCTTCAGACTCCACCACAATCTCGTCTTCCACATTTAGCCCTCCTTAAGGTCAAAAGATTAAAATCAAGAGCAAGACCTTGGGGCTTTCAGCCCCAAACCCCGACGAGGGTTTCACCCTCGACCCACTTTGCTTTGG
>JGI994J12354_10000722_pt1 | contig 33127 bp, 28 predicted proteins | sample IntmicLarv3ML3BL_FD_12354 | JGI IMG/M metagenome (IMG submission 12354) | reverse complement strand
CAATATTAGCTAGTATTAGTAATAATGCCAAGGATATAGCGGTATTTACGCTAATATTGAAAAGCTTTTCAACACCCATGGATTAATTGTACCACCTTTTTTTTTTATATGTCAAGGGATTTTTCATATTTTTAATGATTTTGCGCAAAAAAAATATCTGACACTTACATTTTTATGCATTATAAGCTAAATCCACAAAAGGTATTTACAAAATTCGCAAATTGTAGTATAATATACAAGATTTATCCTAAAAAAATAAGAAGGAACAGAATAAATGAAAATAGTTGTCTGCATAAAGCAGGTCCCCGGAACAACAAACGTAAAGATTGATCCGGAGACTAACACACTGGTACGACAGGGCGTGGAGTCACAGATTAACCCATTTGATCTGTACGCTTTGGAAGAAGCAGTAAGGGTTAAAGAACGTCTTAACGACGAAAGCACCGTTACTGTTGTCTCAATGGGACCACCTCAAGTAGAAGAAGCGTTACGCGAAGCTATAACCCTCGGAGCTGATGATGCTTATCTGCTCTCAGACCGCGCATTTGCCGGAGCTGACACCTGGGCGACATCATACGCGCTCGCAGCAGCACTCAAAAAACTGGGCGCTGATTTAGTATTTTGCGGTATGCAAGCTATAGACGGCGACACCGCACAAACAGGACCCGGCATTACAGTTCACGCTGATTACACACTCGCTACATATGTCGCGAGCATTGACGAAATCGACAATAAACGCGCAACAGTCAAACGCCTCCTTGAAGAGGGGTACGAAGTTTGCGAAATAGCATTCCCCGCGCTCTTCACTGTAGTTAAAGAGATTAACGAGCCGCGCACACCGTCCATAAGGGGTAAAATGAAGGCAAAAAGTGCCGAGATTACCGTATGGACCGCAGAAGCACTCGGACTTGACCCTGATAAGTGCGGACTCAAGGGAAGCCCAACGCAAGTAGTAAAGGTATTCTCACCGGAGCACAGAGCAGGCGGTGAGAAGTTTGAAGACGAGCCAAAAGTATTGGCAGAGAAGATGCTCGAAATTTTGTCAGAGAGGGTGATACTATAATGCCTATTGAAGTATATAATGATAAATGTATCGGCTGTACTCGTTGCGTTAAGACATGTCCGACAAACGCTATCGAGATGGCTGACAAATTAGCAATAATTGACATGGATAAGTGTATCTATTGCGGTTCTTGTGTGAGCGCTTGCCCTGTGAACGCTATAGAGATCACTATTGACAAGCAGCCCGCAAGCGACCTTGACCAATACAGCGGTGTTTGGGTTTACGGCGAAGCTGAAGACGGACACCTTGCAGGTGTTGTGCCTGAGCTCATAGGTGAAGGGCGAAAATTAGCAGACAAACGCGGCTGCGATCTTTGCGTCGTAGTTTTAGGTGCTGATGTTGCCGAACTCGCCAAAGAGGTGGCTTGTTACCCTGTTGATAAAGTTTACGTTTACGACCACGAAGGGCTAAAACGCTTTAGACCTGAACCGTACACACGTATTTTATCTCAGGCCATTAAGACTTTTAAGCCGGAAATCGTGCTTGCAGGCGCTACCACCACCGGACGCAGTTTCTTGGCGCGTGTAGCAACCGAGCTCTATACCGGACTTACCGCTGACTGTACCGGACTTGAGATTGGCACAGATGATGGACTCCTCTACCAGACTCGTCCGGCATTTGGCGGAAACATTATGGCAACCATTCTCTGCCCATACACACGCCCGCAGATGTCTACAGTACGCCATAAAGTTATGCAGGCAGTCAAAAAGGGCGATGACGTAAAGGGTGAGATTATCAACGTTGAGGTAAACGAGAAGTTGCTCGGCTCAAAGGTGGATATCAAAGACTTTATCCGCGACTTAACGCAAAAAGTGAACATCGTTGACGCTGATGTTATAGTCTCTGGCGGCAGAGGTATGGGGAAACCTGAAAACTTTGCGATTTTAGAAGAGTTGGCTGACCTTTTGGGTGGCGCTGTCGGTTCTTCACGCGCCGCAGTTGACGCCGGTTGGATGCCGTATCCACACCAAGTGGGGCAGACCGGTAAGACTGTTTGTCCAAAAATCTATATCGCTTGCGGTATTTCCGGCGCAGTACAGCACTTAGCCGGTATGCAGTCCTCTGACTGCATTATCGCTATCAACAAGGACGCGAACGCTCCAATATTTGAGGTTGCGGACTTTGGCTTTGTTGGCGATGTTACTGAGGTTGTGCCGGAGCTTATCAGGCAAATCAAGACCTCAAAAGCAGCAGTTTAACTTAACGAATAATTGCCCTTTAAATCATAAACTCAACCTATGATTTAAAGGGTATCTCTAAAAATCTGCTTTATGTGGTCGTGCGAGATAATTTTACGTGAGACGCGAACAATATATTAAACGCATACTCGGAGCGTTATGTAATAATATATTGGACAAAGTATCACGGAAAATTTGCCGCACGAACATATGAATGAGGTTTTTAGAGATACCCTAGAGGGCATTTTTCATCCGCAATATAAATAATAATGTTCGAACAACACCCGCTACTATTTCCGTTTCTCATCACTCTGATTGCCGGTTTAGGTACTTCAATCGGCAGCATAATAACATTTATGTTTAAACATGGGGTGCCGCCGATAATTATGCGCTTTGCGCTCGGTTTTTCTGCCGGCGTTATGCTCTATATATCCTTTGTTAATCTGCTTCAAGCAGGGATAGAGACACTGGGGTTTTTAGCTGCGAACATCTTTTTCTTTGCCGGCATCGCCTTTATGGCTGTGCTTGACAATATTATTCCGCATGAGTTTATCACCGACAAAGTAAAGAGAGAAAGCGGAGTAAACGCTTCTGATACGGTAATAAAAGCAGGGTTATTTATCGCGCTCGGCATCACAATCCATAATATCCCCGAAGGTATGGCAGTATTTACTGCTGCCATTCAAGCTCAAGGGTTTGGTATTGGGCTTGCGATAAGTATTGGGGTGCATAATATCCCCGAAGGGATGGCAGTGGCTATCCCCATATATGCGGCAACGAAATCGAAGTGGAAATCGGTTTTAGCCACGCTCATCGCAGGCCTTATGATGCCGGTTGGCGCAGCATTAGTTTGGATATTTTTGTATCCATACTTAACCGATGCCCTTCTCGCGGGCGTGCTGTCAGCTGTTGGCGGAATTATGACCTACATCAGCTTTGATGAGATTTTGCCTTTAAGCTTGGAGCGAGATGAGACGAGCGACAAAGGTTTTAAGTTTATGCATGAGGCGATTTGGGGAATCGTGCTCGGAATGATATTAATTACAGTTACAATGCACTTATTTGGGTAAATGAAAAAAGGGATAGAAAAATGGGGTTTGAAAGTATAATCGGGCAAGATCATGTAGTAAAACAGCTCAAACGTAGCATAGTTTCGGGCGAGGCCAACCACGCACTCCTCTTTTTGGGACAGGAGAGCGTGGGCAAGAGAATGACGGCAATTGCTTATGCAAAAGCACTCAACTGCTTGGATGAAAACAGTCGAAAAGAGGGGGATTTCTGCGACAATTGTAGGAGTTGTCAGCTCATAAGTTTAATGCAACACCCCGATGTCCGTCTGCTCACCCCCGAGACCACAGGAGATAAAACCGTTATATCCATTGATGCTATCCGTGCTAAATCCGGCGAAGCTCCGCCCCACCCCCTTCCCCTTCGTGAAGATGTAGCACTAAAACCGCTCGAGGGCAGAACAAAGGTGTATATCATAGATCCGGCAAACCGCCCGGGACTTCAAGAAGAGGCGGGAAATGCGCTCCTCTTAACCTTGGAAGAGCCGCCCAAAAATGTTGTGATTATCCTCATAAGCTCACGCCCAAATTATGTCCTGCCAACGCTCGTATCAAGGTGTCACCCGATAAAATTTAACCTCATAAGGACTGATAAGATCTTAACAAAGGTTATGGAAGAGAGCGAAGATGAGGTTGAGGCAAAAATAATCTCCTCCATTGCAAACGGAAAGCTCGGTTTTGCGCTTGATATGGCAAAAAACCCACATCTGTTGGCTTTACGAAAAGAGTTGACCAACGAAATTTTTCGCCTGACCCCTGTTGAGACCGGTGCTGCGATAACGCTCGGCGCTATCACTCGGGATATAGCAAGCCGTGTTGAGCTTTACGAACGCGAAAATGAGAGCGCAGACCGAAAAGTCAGAAGAAATCTTCCGATAGTCTTTGATATGATACTCTCTATTTGGCGAGATTTGCTTGTATTAAAGGAAGAAGGTTCAAACAAACATATATTAAATATTGACTTAACAGATGAGATGGAAGAGTTGGCGCGAAAGTACAGCACAGAAAAGATTTATGCAGCAATGGATGCTGTAAACCGCACAAAGCGGTACATTGAACGAAACTCAAACATTGACCTCACACTCGAAAATATGTGGTCAGATATCCTGTAAAAGTTCACAAAAGCCATACTTATAAACCAAATTAACCCTACCACTCACATTAAAATGAGAGCGGTAGGGTTAAATGTTAAAACATTTATCACCTACGGTGCTTTTCGCCCCTACAAATTTTCGGACGAAATGTTTACTAATTTACTGTAACTGCTGGCGTACTAAATCTTCAGCTTCACGTGGGGAAATCCAAATACCGTTCTCCACGAAATACTGCCAACGTAGTAAACCTGGTAATGACAAGAAATTAGCTTCAGGGCTAAAAGCTTTAATACCTACAACGCTATAAACAGCGCCACTTGGTCTGGCTGTATCTTGCGCAGAAGCTGCAAGTCCTACAGTTAAGATAATACCGATAACTACGATTAGTTTTTTCATATGCATACCTCCTTCTCTTACTCCTCAAAACAATATGCTCTAATATAGTATAAACATATTTTAGAAAAATTGCAAGCGTTTTATGATACAATTTCAAAAAAAAACATCATTTTTTTTTCACAAAGCCCAAATTTTATGCTTTTTGCAAAAAAAATTGCATAAATGTGATTATTTTGCCCATCTTTTCACTGCCCCATATTGACACACAAAGTTAAATGATGTAAAATATGTAAATGGGAACAATAATTATTAAAAAGCAGATATTAGGGCTTGTACTGTTAGCATTGACCATGCTTGCTTTTATGCCCCTACTCTCAAAAACTACAATTATTCCTGTATCTTGGAGCGAAATACAGCCAAAAGAGACAGAACTTTCTTTCTATAATCTTGATGCGAAAGTAAAAGCCGCAACAGCAAATGGAGATTTGATCTTGTTGCAGTTTGAAAGTTCACCGATGTGGCTTTATAAAAATATTCCAAACATTACAGCTGAAGAAGTTCTAAGAGCAAAACCGCCAACAGCTGCATACGCTACTTTTGTTGAGCATGTAGCTAAAAGATATAAAGGAACAGTTGAAGGATACCTTCTTTGGAAAATACCTTCTTCCAATAATTTGCTTGCAACAGATACTGAAATATATACTATGTTTGCAGCAGGCATAAAAGCAATCCAGGGCGTTGGCGCAAAGGCAATAATCCCTGAGCCGGGAAATGCAAACATTGTTTGGATTTACAACTATTTTATAAAACAGAATGTACAACCAAACGGAATATTCTTATACCCGACAGAGATGCAAAGCACAGACGAATTCGGGTTACGCTTATATAACTTATACGCCAAAATAATAAAGAATAAAAAAATAGATATTTACGCTGATTTTCGCTTTATCTCAGATGACTTAAAGCGTGAGTATATGAACATAGTTGACGTAAATCAATTAGATGTTGTTCTTTTGGAAGAGAATGAAACCCCTCTTCCCATAAGCAGCGACATTATATATATAGACCAAAAAATGATACCAACATTTGCAAAATATCTCCCGTCAATTACCCCGGATAAAGCTGAGAGTAATTTTGGACCGGATTATGAAGCTGGAAAAATAACACCGCTTAAAAACTTCCCAAGCGGCGCATATTTATTCATCAACTCCTCTGTTTTGGGGAAAATCTTGATAACAAGACCAAATGGTAGAGATCAGAGCAAGAATAACCCTTACATATACTTTGATGTGCCAAATGACTTCATATTTTTCAATACTGATGGCGAGAAGCTAAAGATAACATTGACAGTTCTAGGTTCTCCGAATGAAAATTCTGACGGCTTCAACCTATACTATGATAGTATGAGCGGCATGAAAAACAGCCCCGGCTGGACATGGGTTGAAAAAGGCAGAAGCGAGAAGTTTTCGTACTCCATAATTTTAGATGATGCTGCATTTGCCTCCGGTTACGGTTATGACTTTAGGATAAACACCGGCACCAGCCCTTCGCCACTTTATTTAACTGATGTTACCATCACAAAATTAAACGCTGACGGTACTGAGAAGGTTACTATACCCATAGAGCCGACTATTGATGCAGAAGCCATAGACCCGGCAGACGAGGAAGTGGCAGAGCCAACTGACGCCGAAACAGAATAAAAAGATTATTTTCGCACTTTTATTGCCTTTGGCATGGTAAGCGTCCTACCGCTAATACTATAGAGGCGTTGTATCTTTTTATAATCGGTGTGAAGCACGTCAAGGTCTTTACCTATTTCCGAATATTTTCCAACAAGCGGCATAAGATTTTCATTAAATGTCTTTAGAGAATTGCCGTGCGCTTTGCCACCAAACATACGGATAGTACCATCAAACTCAGGGGAGATATGGTACAGTTCATGGATTATTGTGAGCATCCGTTTATCAAAGTCCTGCAAAAGAAAACGGGGGAGATAAAAGTAAATAATATACAGTACAGGTCCGTGCGGTGTTAAAATCTGCGGCATAGAGTAGAGATTTCCCTTTACTTCCTTGTACGGCAAGCCACTCGGAAAATTCATCGGAACTATTTTCGCAAAAACTCCGTGTTTACTCTCATTTGCCGCGCGCTTTAGACAAACTAAAATACGACGCGGGTCAGTAATAAAGGAAAACTCCGGCATTCTGTTGCAGATATCAGCGATAACATCCTCTAAATATTCCGTCAAATTAAGCTCGGTCTTTTTTATGGTATGTGGTGTTTCGTTTCCCAAAATGTAATTTAAAATATCCATACCTATTAATGATACACTTTATTTCAAAAAAATGCAAGGGAATTTCAGAGCATTTCACTCGTCTGCTCTTTACTAAACAGGGTAAAATATGGTATAATTTTAGAGTTGCCCTTTAAGATAAAATGGATAATACACTCTTTGAAAAAGCACTCAATGAGAGAGAAGATGAGAATAATTTGCGCTCGCTTTACACGATAGAAAAGCGTGAAGCAGCTTTGGTGGCAGTTGACGGCACGGAATATATAGACTTTGCGAGCAATGATTATCTTTCGCTTAGTCAAAACCCGCAAGTAATAGCGGCTGCTACAGCGGCATTAAACAAATTCGGTGCTTCCTCCTCTGCCTCACGCCTTATGAGCGGCACAAACGCGCTACATAAAGAATTGGAAGAAAAGATTGCTGCGTACAAAGGGTATGAAACCGCGCTCCTTTTTAACAGCGGCTTTCAGGCAAATGTCGGAATTTTGCCGACAATAGTCAGCCGTCATGACCTTATAATATCGGACGAGCTTATTCACGCATCGCTCATTGACGGAGCTATTTTAAGTCGCGCGAAATTTATCCGCTACAAACACAACGATTTATGCAATCTTGAGGAGCTTTTGAAGGGAAATCGTGATAAGTACCCGAATATATTAATAGTTACCGAATCTCTTTTCAGTATGGACGGCGACATAGCTCCTTTGCGTGAAATGGTCGAGCTAAAAAACCGCTACAATGCTGAGCTTTTTGTTGATGAGGCGCACGCGACCGGAGTATTTGGCGCAGGAATAGTGAGCATGCTTTCTCTGCAAAGTGAGGTCAAATATCTGCTCGGCACATTTTCTAAAGGACTGGGGAGTTTTGGAGCATTTTTGGCGTGCGATAATATAACGCGAGATTACCTCATAAACTTCTGCCGCAGCTTTATCTACTCAACCTCTCTGCCTCCCGCTGTTGTCGCAAGCTCAATAGCCGCTGTTGACTATTGCGCGAAAAATAGCTTTGTCGGTGCCGAGACCTTAAAAAAAGCAGAGTATTTTAGGTCAAAACTTAAAGAAATAGGGCTAAATGTTTTGGGCGAAAGCCAGATAGTACCGGTGATTGTTGGCGATAGCGAGATAGCGCTAAAAGCGCAAGCAGAACTTAAAGTCAGGGGGTACAATGCCCTTGCCGTGCGCCCGCCGACCGTAAAAGAGGGGAGCGCGCGACTCCGTTTCAGCATCTGTTTTGACCATGATTTTGAGAATCTTGACGCTGTCAGCGAAATCTTGAAAGGTATATTTTGATGGCATTACGCTCACAGCTTATAAATAATGACTCTGCGCAAACACTCCTTTACTTGCCGGGGATGGCAACAGATTACCGTCTTTTGGAGGACATAAAAGCGTGGAATGTTATATACTTTGACGGTTTCGTGAACAATATTTCCGATATAGAGCCACTTGATGAGATATTAAGAGCGTACAACATCCATAATATAACTATTCTGGGGTGGTCGCTTGGGGCAAAAATCGCTGTTGAACTTGCGAAAGAGTACCCGAATTGCGTGCGACAGCTCTTTTTGCTCTCAATAAACCCGAAGTTTGAGCAGGTAAAATTGGCTGAGTTTGCAAAAGATATCAGGGAAGAGAAGGTCAAGACGCTGAAGAAATTTTACATGGAGACCTTTTACCCTGACAACAGCGCGACTAAAGAGTTTTTGCGCGGCGAGATATGCGCTGATTATCTAAATACGCTTACCGATGAGGGGTTAGCTGACGGGATTTCCGCTCTTTCAAAAGAAACAGTACTTGATAAAACGACATTGCCGACGATTATTTTTCACGGCGAAAATGATGTTGTAGCGCCTTTTGAGAACACTGAAAAGTGGGCAAAGGAAAACTCGCTGCCCTTTGTAAAACTAAAGAATGTCGGGCATTTTATCTTAAATAACGAGATAGTGCGCGCGGAAATTGACAAACCGTTTCACCATTTTCGCTCTGTTGACGCTAACAAATATGGTGAGGCATCAGAGCCACAACAGGCATCGGCAGAAAAATTGGGCAAGATGTTGCCGAAAAGCGAAAAGATAAAAAATATTTTAGAAATCGGCTCAGGGAGCGGAATATACACAAAAATTATACGTAAAAATTACGACAATGCAAAGATAAAGGCCGTGGATTTGCTGACTAAAACCGAATGTGATGGCGTTGACTTTGCGTTGTGCGACATTGAGAGAGAATTTCCTCAAAATAATGGGGGCTATGACCTTATAACGGCAAACGCTGTCACGCATTGGCTGAATTTTCCGGATATTTTCTTTAAAAACTGTTACGAAAACCTAAAGTGCGGCGGCACGCTCCTTTACAGCTATTATACCAAAAATTGTTATGCTGAGTTGGCAGATGTTCTTAAAAGCGTAATCGGCAAAGAGTACAGAATAACTGCCGAGACATTTACGGATATTGAGGAGATTTTACGCTTGCAACGCGCAGCTTTTTGGGATAGTGAACTTAAAATCGAAAGCGAAAAATTGACCTATGTATACGAGGATTTGCGGGAGATGTTCAAAATAATCTCAAAAAGCGGCACCAAGGGCAACCGTGAGGACGACGTATCCATCTGGACTCCGCGACTTTTTAGGGAAGTGGAGCAGCGGTTTTTGGAACGTTACGGCGCTGTCAAAGGGACATTTGAGATTTTTTATGTGAAGCAGGAGAAGAGATGATGAAACACAAAATCTTTGTAACCGGAACAGATACCGAGGTGGGAAAAACCTTTGTTACCGCGCTTTTAGCCAAAGGTTTTCGCGAGCTTGGGCACACCGTGCTTACACAAAAGTGGGTGGAAACGGGAAATACCGAGATTTCTGAGGATCTGAAATATCATGCCAAAATTATGGGTCAACCGCTTGCTCCCGCGCTTTATAAATACCAAAACCCTTACCTCTTTTCTCTGGCATCTTCACCGCACTTGGCAGCGCGACTTGACGGCAAAATCGTTGATATTGATGTACTCAAAAAAAGCACCGAACATTTGAGCAATATGGCTGATATTTTGCTTATAGAGGGAGCAGGCGGTTTACTGGTGCCGCTGACGGAAGAGGTTTTGACCGCGGAAGTCGTAAAAGCGGTTTCAGCTCCTGTTTTGGTGGTTGCTGCCAATAAATTGGGGTGCGTAAATCACATTTTATTGACCATAAACGCACTGAGATCTTACAATATTGAGGTTTTAGGAATAATTTTCAACCGAATGGGACTAAATACGGATCTGCCTGAATTTGCGCTCGCGGATAACATCGACATTGTCAAAAAAATGAGCGGAGTGCCGGTCTTTGGCGAGGTTTTGGAGCATGCTACAGAGGCGAACGCCATTTGTGAAAAAATATTGGAGGAGCTTAGATGAAGAGTTTTGCTGAGCGTGACTTGCGCGTAAATTGGCACCCCGACACCCAGATGCGCGACCTTGACACATACCCCCCTTTGGTCGTTCATAAAGCTAAAGGCAGGAAGCTCTTTGACGAGCAGGGCAAGGACTATTATGACGCTATAAGCAGCTGGTGGTGTCAGGTTCACGGGCATTGCCATCCGAAGATAGTGGAAGCCATATCAAAACAGGCAAATGAGCTCGATCACGTGCTTTTTGGTAACGTCGCGCACCCTCGCGCCGTAGAGTTTTCCGAGCTGCTTTTAGAGACTTTACCAAAGGATATTACGAAGGTTTTTTACTCGGACAACGGCTCTACAGCAGTCGAAGTAGCGCTAAAAATGGCTGTCCAATACTTCAAACAGACGGGCAAACCGGACAAGGAGATGTTCATCCATTTAGACGACGGATACCACGGCGATACGCTTGGCGCTATGAGCGTTGGAAGCATAGAATTGTACGCTTCCCCCTTCAAATCCGTCCTTTTTAAGAGTATTTCTTGTCCCTCGCCAAAGTGTGGCGATTGCACGGTAACAGATTGCGCGGCGAAGGATTTTGGTAAAAAATGGGGCGAAGGGTGTGATGTATCAGACGCAGTTGTTGACAGTCTTCCCTGCCTGAAAGATGTAGAAGAACTCTTTGCGAAAAACCATGAGCGCGTGGCAGCGATAATTTTGGAACCCTTGCTCCTTGGCGCCGGGCGTTTGCAGATATATCCTCCCGCATGGCTAAAGGGCGTGAGTAAACTTGCAAGAAAGTACGGGATTTTACTCATAGCTGATGAGGTTGCCACCGGCTTTTACCGCACGGGCAAATTTTATGCTCTTGAACATGCGGGCATCTCTGCGGATATGATTTGTCTATGTAAGGGCATAACGTCAGGAACTATGCCTCTCGCGGTTACAGCGGTTACCGAAGAGATTTACGCGGCATTTTTGGGAGGCCCGGAGCGTGCGTTTTGGCACGGTCATACTTATACGGCTAACGCGATTTGCTGCGCTGCAGCTATCGCCTCACTCAAACTCTTTGACGAAGAACAGACCGCAAAAAACGCTGACGAGATAGCTCCACTTCTCTTTGAAGGAATGAAACGTTATGAAAAATTTGACGGAATAAAAGAGGTGAGAGGGCTTGGCATGACCGCTGCAATGGAGATAGAAACAGACCCTATAACCGGGAAAAATATGGATAAATCCGGCTCAGAAACCATGAAAATGATCTACCAAGAGGGCTTAAATAATGGGCTTTTGATACGTCCGCAGGCGAACATCAGCTATCTGTTTTTGCCGCAATCCACTAAAAAAGAGGAGCTTAGTGAGATATTTGAGCGGCTGGACAAAGTGTACGCGAAATTTTTCCGCTAAACGTTTCCAAGATTTCGTTTTGCTGTAAAATCCCTTGAGATTACCTTGAAAATGAGCGTGCGTTTTAGCATTTCCGGCGGAAAATGAAGGTCAGTTTCGCGCTTTGTGAGGCGGGACATCATATTTTTGAGCGCGTGAATTTTCTCATCGTCATCATTAATGAACTCAGCCACACCAATGCCCATCACGCTTTCGTATTTATAGCTGTAGGCGCTCGCGGTTGTGCCAACTATGAGCTCGTGCGCGAGATCCATACAAAAGCAGACGTTTTCATTTTTAGTCAGAAAATCGACCCTTCTCCCTTCAAGCGCGCCGTGAAAATAGAGGGTAAGCTCGCCATCTAAATAGCTGTAGCCAAAATTCATCGGCACAATGTACGGAGCGTTATCAACACTCATCCCCAAGTGGCAAACAGGGCATCTTTCAATAATGTCCAAAATCTCTTTTATATCTGTAACTTCTCTGTCTTTACGTCTCATTTTTTTGCTTTTCCTAATCTATAATCCACGCAGTAATTCCATGCAATGCGCTTTCACGTCCTCGTACCATACCTTGTCGTCGTATTCTATAAGTAGTGCGTAGCACCCGAATAAATCGTTTAAAATTTTATATATCGTCATGCGCTTATCATGTCGCGAACCGATTATCTCCGGCTCGCCATATCCCGCATAAAAGTCCGAGGTCATGACCAAAGGCATGGACATATCCCAGTATTTGTCGCCGAACATCGCCCTCTCTATGTCAATAATACCTACAACAGAATATTCTATGTCAGTTCTGCTCAGCAATATGTTGCCCTGCCATAAGTCGCCATGCGCCATATATGGAGTTTTTATGTCGTCCAACACATCGGCGTTTTTGTCCAGATAACCTTTGAATTTATCTATATCTTCTCGTTTGAATAGTTCAAACGTTGTTGCCTTTTCTGTCGCTTCTGCGGCATGCGCAAAGATAAATTCCCGCCAAGTATTGTATTCGCCCGACCCATCAAGGCGCTTCCAACCAAACCTATTGTTGGTTATCCCATGCAGACGGCGGGTAAGATCCCCAATCTGCCGATACACGTCGCTTAAATCCTCACCTTCCAGCGATGGGTCGTTCATTGGCACTGATGGTATGTATTGCGAAACAATATATTCCCTGTCTATCACACTATTTGCCGCAGAATGTTTTAGTATGCGCGATGTCGGTATATCTTTACTCAATAGAAGTTCATGGAGTATCGGTTCTGTTGCCATCATGTTTTTTTTCAAATTCACACAGTAAATGCCTATTAGTCGGACCTACACGCAACACGATCCCGTCCGGATTCGCATTTGTTGCTATGAAGTATGTAGTGTTAAACATACCGCCATTCATGAGGCGGTACTCAGTAAGTTTAACACTATGGCCGTACAAATCCGCGACAACTCGGTCGATTTCGTAGTGTGATAATTCTTGGTAGATTCGTGAGTTCATACGCTATTTAAGTTGTATTGATTTCTGTTCTATTAAATATATTTCACTTGCAGAATCAATAATTTTTTTCAACAGAAAAGACCTGAGATTTTAGACTGTTTGGATTTATAAAGGAGTAAAATTTTTGAGCAATAGGACCCGGCTCACAATCATCATTTTCTGCGTTTTTGGCATCTTCCACAGTTTCCCAAGTTACTAAATCAACCCACAAATCGCCATCAACAAGAACCTTCCAAGAGATGAACCCTTTTTTCTTAGATAAAACTTCGTTGTGTGTTTCTTCTGAAGCTGTTAAGAAGTCCGGTACAGATGCTCCGTCTACGAGTTTGTACGATATAAACCAAATAGCATTAGGCATGAATGATATCCTCCACAATCCTTGAGCTGTTGGTGGCAGTGACCGGACTTGAACCGGTGACCTAACGATTATGAGCCGTTTGCTCTACCGACTGAGCTACACTGCCACATGCACTTCAATTTTTTTAAAGCAGTACGAATTAGAAGTGCAGTAATATTATAGTGATTTTCCGCGCTTTTGTCAAGCAAAAAATGCGCTTTTACGAAAATTTTTCTTAAATTTTATGTTACGCCCTAATTTTTGCTGCAAAACTCCTTGAATTTTAGTGTTAGACTATTTGTACAACAGGTATAACTATTGGTTTGCGTTTTGTTCGGTCGCGGAGCAATCTATTGACTGCTAAACGAACGATTTCGCGGCATTCCTCAATGTCAATCTCCTCATGCGCACGCACATATTGCTCAATAACTGTTACTACAAGCGCCTTTGCCTCTTCCAAAAACTCTTCCGCAAGCTCTTGATGCACAAACCCTTGGGTGACTATTTTGGGGTATTTGAGCAAACGACCATCGTCCATAGACAAAACCGCGATAGGCACGAAAATCCCCTCTTCAGAGAGCTTGCGACGCTCGCGCAAAAGCTCTTTGCCTACGTCACCGACACCAAGCCCATCAACGAAAACCTGCCCTGCCGTGACCATGCCTATAACCTTTGCTCCATCCTTATAAAGCTCCAAAATATCACCATTATCTAAAATGAAAACTTGCTCGTTCTCGTAACCCACTTCCTTTGCCAGATCACGATAATGCGCTAAATGCCGATACTCACCATGCACCGGAACCAAATTTTTTGCACGTGCAAGCTCAATCATAAGCTTTAATTCGTCTCTATTTCCGTGCCCCGATACGTGCGGCGCTGTCGTATCATCGTAAATCACCTTCGCGCCACGACGGTACAAATAATTTATCGTGCGGAAGATTAACGCCTCATTCCCGGGAATCGGGCTTGCAGACATAACTACAAGGTCGCCGGCAACTATTTTTACATATTTATGGTCGCCCGTACTCATCAGGCGCAAAGCAGACAGCGGCTCTCCTTGGCTACCGGTAGTCAATATCGTTAAGTTTTCGTGCGCTACGCTGTCAACATCGAGTAAATCTACCAAAATATCCGCATCAGGTAGGGTAATATAGCCGATTTTCATCGCAAGCTCAAGATTTTTGAGCATGCTTCTGCCGATAACGCAAACTTTGCGCCCAAAGCTGTGTGAAATATTAATAATTTCCTGCATTCTTGAGATATTTGAGGCAAAAGTGGCGATAATAACACGCCCCTGAGCTTCTTTGAAGAGATTGCAAAATGTATTTACCACGACCTGTTCACTCGGCACCCATCCGGATTTCTCGGCATTAGTTGTGTCGCTCATAAGCGCTAAAATATTGTCGGTTTTTCCTGCCGCGAGTATCTTATCTTCCTCTGTCGGCTGTTCAGACAAGGGGTTGCGGTCAAACTTAAAGTCCCCCGTATGTATAACCGAGCCCACAGGAGTATTTATGATAATCCCCACACCGTCACGGATGCTGTGTGTTACCCTAAAAAAATCAACATTAAAAGGCCCGAGAGCCAGTGTTTTATCAACGTCTGAAACCTCACGAAGGTCAGCGGGGTCTAAATATGTATGTTCATCAAGCTTGTTTTGTAAAAGCCCCAACGTCAATTTCGTGCCATAAATAGGTATATCATTAAACTCGCTGAGAAGGTATGGTATACCACCTACATGGTCTTCGTGTCCGTGCGTTAGAACCATACCAACGACATTTTCTTTATTTTCGAGAATAAATGTCATATCCGGAATAACGATATCTACGCCGTACATATCAGCGGCAGGAAACATCAGACCGCAGTCAACTATGAGTATCTTTTCTTTATATTCATAAGCGAACATATTCATTCCTATTTCACCAATGCCGCCAAGAGGTATAAAACGAAGAGCCTCGGGGTTTATGTTTACACTATTATTATCAAAGTCATAAATCATCAATGATAATTATACCACACTTAGCCCAAATTTGGCAACATGCTTGCGGATTCAAATGAAAAACAGATATTTAAAATGTTTAAAACCTATAGAAAAATGAGAAAACAAGCGCGTCTTTAGAAAAAGACGTTCAAAAAATAAAAATAAAACATATGTTCCCTATTTTTCTCTTTACAAACATGCAAAAATAGTGTATCATTAATAAACAGTTTTTTAAGGAACCTAGGATTTTGCGCGACATCACAAGCCGTCAACAAGATGTTTTAGATAAAATAAACACATTTTATAAAAAAAATGGATATGCGCCGTCAATACGAGATTTGGCAAAGATGCTCGGCGTATCATCTGTCAGCACAATTCATCAACATCTGGCGGCGCTTGAAAATAAAGGGTATATAAAACGAAACCCTAGCAAGGCGCGCTCACTAGAAATAGTTCGTGGTGTCAGACAGACTGCTATACGAACCATATCCCTCCCCTATTTTGACGACCCCCTGCTACTCTTACAAGAAAATGCCCTAAATGAGTGTAAAAAGAGCTTAGCGCTCCCACCACAGCTCATAGAAGGAAACAGTATAGCTGTCAAAATCGCGGATAATGAAATGCAAAAAGAGGGGATACAAAGAGGTGATATACTTATAGTACGCTTGCAACAGAGAATCCACAATAATGACATCGTGCTCTTAAAGCATGAAGGAAAAGTGCTCGTACGACGGCTACACTTAGCACCAAAAAAATCTTATCTCCTCTCTACAGGTGACAACAGACGAAAGCCGATGTTAATACGAAAAATAGAGCTAATAGGAAAAGTAATGAGCGGAGTACACGAATTTAGATGAAACAAATGAATGACGATATACATAAAACTATCTTAACAAAAAAGCCAAAAAAAGGATTACTCTCTACACTTTTAAGCATATTTTTACCAATAGTAATTGTAGGAATTTTTGCGTGGCAAATACATAAAGATTGGGATAGTATAGTAAGCTTTGACTGGAAATTCAATACAGCATTTGCTATTATTGCCTTTTTCTTACTGCTCACAAATACTGCACTTGAGGTCGGTGTTTGGAATAAGACGCTTGGATGGTTCACACAGCAATTACCGTACCGTTTAGCTATACCAACATATGTTTGGTCATCAGTAGCGCGCTACATTCCTGGTAAAGTAGCAAGCTTTTTTGTACGCCTTGGGCTAACATTACAGTTAAATGTGCCTGCAATTCCTATGCTTGCAGCAAGTACAGTAGAGCTGGCTGTACGCACAGCATCCGGGTTTTTTATGATTTTGCTCTCATTTTTGATAGTCCATACCGGTGAAAAATCTGAACGGTCTATTATCATTGCCGGAATTATAATCATTGTCGTGGTTTTGGTGGTCGCGCATCCCAAAATCATGATACCTATCATGAACTGGTTTTTGCGAAAAATCAAGCAACCTGAGATAATGATCGTGCCTAAATACCGCTCCATCCTTCTGGTCTTTGGTTTGAATGTCTTCCGTTGGATTATTTACGGAAGCGCATTTGCTATGCTTTGTGCTTCTATTTACAAAATCTCTCTGGAAGATTTTATTCCAATGATAGGTATTGCACCCGGAAGTTGGGCAGCGGGCTTTGTTTTGCTCTCACCGGGCGGTCTCGGGTTTGCTGAATGGATACAGAATTTCGGGATAAATAATATACTTAAGGTATCTACAGTTGCACTTATTTTGCCGGTGCTGTTTCGGCTTTCAACGCTTGCGGCTGAAGGCATATGGTCGCTGATAGGAATACCATGTTGGAAAGGAAGGGACAGATATGTCGAGCAACAAGATAAAACAACAGATTGAGGAGCTTAGACGTGAGATAGAGGTGCACAATCGCCTCTATTACCAAGAGCAATCGCCGATAATAACCGACCAACAGTACGATAAGCTCTTGCGTGAACTAGCGCGCCTTGAAGACGAAAATCCCGAATACAAAACCCTCTTTTCACCTACCATGAAGGTAGGAGCAAAACCTGCAAAAGAGTTTAAAAACTTTCCACACACCACGCAGATGCTCTCACTTAATAACGCTTTTTCGTTTTCTGAAGTGGAAGACTTTAATCGCAGAGTTATAAAGGTATTAGAGGAGAATGAGCATAACACAGAGGATATCGAGTATATCTGTGAGCTAAAAATCGATGGTTTAAGCGTAGCTATTATTTACGAGGACGGTATTTTAAAGCGTGCCGGCACGCGTGGTGACGGAACTACGGGTGAAGAGATTACACAAAATGTACTAAACATAGCCCCCATACCACATAAGATAAATACAACAGGTTTTTTTGAGGTGCGCGGCGAGGTGTATTTGCCTTACGCAAGCTTTGAGCAGTTAAATATTGAGCGTGAAAAGCTCGGGCAACCCCTCTTTGCTAACCCGCGCAACGCCGCCTCCGGCTCGCTCCGCCAACTTAACGCCGAAGTAACAAAGACGCGCAATCTCAATATATTCGCGTACGGGATAGGCAAAGTTGACGAAGAGAATATGTCTAGCTCACAGAGCGCGGCTCTTGAAATTATAAGGAAAAATAATATCCCCATAAACGAAAATTACAAAGTATGCAAAACACTTGAAGAGGTGAAGGAGTACATCGACAAATGGGATATTTTGCGCCACGAGCTACCCTATGGTACCGACGGGGTGGTCATCAAAGTTAACTCCTTTAGTTTGCAGAAAGAGATCGGCTTTGTCGCGCGCGCGCCGCGCTTTGCTATTGCCTATAAATTCGCACCCGAAGAGGCAGAGACTGTTGTTAAGGATATAAAAATACAGGTCGGTCGCACCGGAGCACTGACCCCTGTTGCCGAGATGGATCCCGTTATCCTCTCTTCAACCAAAGTGAGTCGCGCAACTCTTCACAATATGGACGAGATTGAACGTAAAGACATAAGGATTGGCGACCGCGTTATTGTCAGAAAAGCCGGGGAGATTATTCCGGAAATAGTGCGAAGCTTGCCGGAGTTCAGACAAGGTCAAGAGCGAAATTTCATTATGCCTGACGAGTGCCCTGCGTGCAGTGCGAAGATATATAAGCCGGAAGACGAGGTAGCGTATTACTGCATAAACCCATACTGTAAAGCGCAAAAGTTAGAGAGAATCGTCCACTTTGCGAGCCGCGACGCGATGGATATTGATGGTCTTGGCCCGAGAATTATTGAGCAGATAATGGAGGAGACGGAGCTTTTAAATGACCCGGCTGACCTTTATAAACTGACGATAAATGACATCATAATGCTCGACCGTCAAGCGCAAAAGAGTGCCGAAAACCTCATAAACGCCATAGATTTAAGTAAGAACCCGGAGCTAAAGCGCTTCATTTTCGCGCTCGGCATCCGCAATGTTGGCAAAGAGAGTGCGGAACTTATCGCGAATTATGTGGGGAGTATTGAGGTTTTGGAGCAGATTTCAGCAGATGAGCTGGAAAATATTGACAGCATAGGCAAAATTATCGCTAAGACCATTTCCGAGTATTTTGCACTTTCTGAAAGCAAAGAGCTGCTTAAGAAATTTGCCGAGTTTGGGGTAATCCCAAAGAGCTGCGAGCGAAAAAAAGTGGGCGGCAAACTCACAAACCTCACCTTTGTCTTTACCGGCACGCTCAGCAGCATCACGCGGAGCGAAGGCGAAGAGATGGTGAAAAATGAGGGTGGAAAGACGAGTGGCTCTGTGAGCAAAAAGACCAATTTTGTTGTGCTTGGCACAGATGCCGGGAGCAAACACCAAAAAGCAGTAGAGCTTGGCGTGAAAATAATAAGCGAAGAAGAATTTTTGGAGATGATGAAGGGCTAAACTTTGGCGAAAAAGAAGAACAAAGCACGAGGTTGGGTTATTTTCGGGCGGCTATTTTTAGTAGCAGTCCTGATTTTTGCCATCTATGTCCTCGCCATACCTGCCAGAATATACTTTGCCGGCAAAAAAGCTGACCTACAGCAAGCAGATTGCATAATAGTCATGGGAGCACGACAAGACAACGGAAACCCCAGCAAGATCTTTGAAGCGCGACTAAGGTACGGCGTTGAGCTTTACGAGCGGGGTTTTGCACGGAAATTAATCTTCACAGGCGGCAAAATGCCCGGCGATAACTTTACCGAGGCAGAGACCGGAAAAGCGTTCGCGTTAGAACATGGAGTACCGGAAAAAGCAATATTCATCGAAAATTATGGGCGTGACACTTACGCGAGCTTACGGGATTCTAAGAAGATTATGGACGAAAACTCACTAGAGTCCGCGATAATAATCAGCGATCCCTTTCACCTTTTCCGTATTCGGCAAATCGCAAGAGACCTAAATATGACATCGTTTGTCGCGCCAACCACCTACTCTGCGGTCAAAAGCCGCGATATGAAATGGTACTATATAAAGCATGAGTGGCAAGGGTATCTCTTTTATAGGTTCGGCATCCGTCAACTTTTGCGGTATTAGCGCGTATAATTTTCGTCCCTTCAGCGCTTTTTTGTAAAAAATGAGAAAATCGAAGAAAAAATAGTTGCAAAAAATAAAAATATGTGCTATAATATTATGCTAATGAAATTTAGAGGTGTCCTTAAAAGGGGTTTTACCTCAAAAAGTATAGGAGAATTTAAAGATGAAAACAGGTATTCATCCGGATTATATGCCGACAAAAGTAACATGCGCATGTGGTCAAACATTTGAGACCCGCTCTACTCAAAAAGAGATTAGAGTTGAAATCTGCTCTGCTTGTCACCCGTTTTATACAGGACAGCAGAAAATTATGGATACTGCCGGACGTGTTGAGCGCTTTAGGCAGAAATATGCTAACTTTAACAGAGAGAGCAAATAGCACTTTTTATAAAGAGTATCTCTAAAAGTTATTGATGTTTATTTTAAGCCCTCACACATATTTTTTGTATGTGCTTGAGGGCTATTAGATTTACATATGCAAGCGATTTGCTTAGTTCCCCTCGTGTGAAAACGGGTATAATATGATTATGAATGAAAAATGTAATAAAAGTTCCTACGGTGGCCAAGCGGTCATCAACGGAGTGATGATAAGGGGTAAAGACCTCGCGGTTACAGCTTGCAGAAGAGAAAGTGGCGAGCTTGCCTTTAGGACAGATACTGTTGACGGTATTTTGCAAAAAAATAAATTCTTCCGCCTCCCCTTTTTCCGCGGTGGGTTTGCGATGATAGATTCCCTCACCATGGGGTATAAAACCCTGATGTGGTCAGGGGATATTGCCATGGAAGATGAGGCGAGAAAAGCCGAACAGCAAAAAGAGGAAGCAGAGGCGCGCGGCGAAAAAGTTGAAGCAAAGAAAGAGCCGGAAAAAATATCCGGACTTATGGCGACGCTAACCGCTGTTGTTTCATTTGCCATCGGCATTGCCGTATTTGTGTGGCTCCCATCATTTTTGATAGGGCTGCTTCATTTTGCCGAGCAAACAGTGCCGACCACGACATTTTGGTCGCAGTTCATCCCAAGTGTCAGCACAATAGTTCCAAACATCCTTGAAGGCGTACTCCGCCTCATATTCCTCGTGCTTTACGTTTGGGGCATAAGCTTTATGCCGGACATAAAAACCGTCTTTCAGTATCACGGCGCTGAGCACAAAACCGTAAACGCTTACGAGGTGGACGGTGTGGCAACTGTTGAGGGCGCGAAAAAGTACAGCAGGATTCACCCCCGCTGCGGCAGCAGCTTTTTGTTCCTCTTTTTCTTTATGGGTATCATTATTCATGCGCTTATCGGTTGGCCGGAAGATGTCGTGGTTCGTTTGATTTCAAGAATAATCTTAATCCCTGTAATTGCCGGAATTGCCTACGAAATGATAAAGTTATCCGGAAAATACCGCAACTCTTTTGCGCTCAAATTGCTTGTTTGGCCCGGCCTTGCTCTTCAGCAAATAACCACGGCAGAGCCAACTGATGACCAAATAGAGGTGGCTATCGCCTCACTAAACGGTGTAATTGACGAAGAGAACAAGGCAAAAGAGATCGATGCCGTTAGTGAAGATACAGAAGAAGCGGCTAAAGAAGATACAACAGAAGACACAACGGAAGCTTAAGCAGAAAAGATTATTTTATGGAGCGTATTTTATCAGGGTTAAATCAAGCGCAATATGAGGCAGTCACCTATGGTGACGGTCCGCTTTTGGTATTTGCCGGAGCGGGAAGCGGTAAAACGAGAGTTTTGACCAACAGAATCGCCTACCTCATAGAGGAAAAAGGGGTCAGCCCGTACAACATCTTGGCAGTAACCTTTACAAACAAGGCAGCAGGGGAGATGAAGGAGAGGATTCACACCCTTGTCGGCTACGGAGCGTACAATATAACTGTCGGCACCTTTCACTCGGTTTGCGCGAGGATATTGCGCGCAGAGGCAGAAAAAATCGGGCTGGACAGGCAATTTGTCATCTTTGACACCGACGACCAAACAACAATAGTCAAAGACTGTTGCGAAGAGCTTCACGTTGATACTGCGCGCTTGACCCCAAAATCCATCCTTCACAAGATTTCTGCTGCGAAAAATGAGCTTATCTCCCCCTTTGAGATGCAAAGAAACGCCGGAACAAGCGACGAGCGAATAGTCGGCAGGATATTTGAGCGCTACAACGCGCTTTTGAAGATAAATAACGCTCTCGACTTTGATGATCTGCTCGTGAAAGCTGTTGAGCTTTTTAGGGACAACGAGGAGCTTTTAGAGGAGTATCGCGAAAAGTACAAATACATCTTTGTTGACGAGTTTCAAGACATCAACTCTGCGCAAAATGAACTTATCACCCTTCTCGCCGCAAAGTATAGGAATCTTTGCGTGGTTGGCGACGATGACCAGTCCATTTACGGTTGGCGCGGCGCTGATATGAACACTATTTTAAATTACGAAAAGGTTTACCCTGACGCAAAAGTTATAAAGCTTGAACAAAATTACCGTTCCGCGCAAAATATTTTAGATGCTGCTCATGCGGTTATTGCACAAAATAGGATTCGTAAAGACAAAAAGCTCTGGAGCGAGAAGAGAAGCGATGATAAGATAAAGTATTATCACGCGAGCGACGAGGCGAGCGAAGCAGCGTTTATCGCGCGCACGATTCGCGATATGGTGGACAGAGGCGATTACGCATACAGCGATTTCGCTGTTTTGTACCGCATCAACGCTCAAAGCCGTGTTCTGGAGCAGCATATAGCGGCAATGGGTGTGCCCTACCGCATAGTCGGCGGTCTTAAGTTCTTTGCCAGAAAAGAGGTAAAGGACATCATAGCTTACTTGCGCCTCATCTACAACCCTGCGGACTCGGTCAGCTTGCGGAGGATTATCAATGTGCCAACCCGTGGCATTGGCGGCACGAGCTTGGAAAAGGTCATTGACGTAAGCTTAATAAAAAATATCTCTATTTACGAGCAATTGCTTCACCCGGAAGAGTGCGGACTCACAAAACGCGCGGAAACCGCGATAAATGACTTTACCGACCTTATCACCTCGCTCCGTTTAAGGAGCGGCGAGCTTTCCATAGCCGAACTTTTGGAAGCGATAATTATTGAAAGCGGGTACGAAAAATCTTTGACCAAAAACCCGAATGACATCCAAGATAAAACGCGCCTTGAGAACATCAAGGAGCTAAAAAGTGTGGCTGATGAGTTTATCAAAAACTCAATAGAAACCGAGACCGAAGCGAGCTTGGAGCTCTTTTTGGAAAATGTTTCTCTTTTAAGCGAGGTGGAAAATGCTCCCGAGGGAGACAGCGGTGTCACACTTATGACCCTCCACGCAGCCAAGGGGCTGGAATTTTCTGTAGTATTCTTAACAGGTCTTGAAGACAATATCTTCCCGATAGCGCGCGCGCTCTTTGGGGCATCGATGCACGAACTGGAAGAAGAACGCCGCCTCTGCTATGTGGGTATGACCCGCGCAAAAGAGAAGTTGTATCTTACACTTGCCATGACCAGAACAATATTTGGTAAGACCGACCGCAATCGTCCATCACAATTTTTCGCCAATATCCCGATGTCACTACTTGAACCGGCGCTGACAGCAGATAAACAGTTTGTCTCTGAAACTAAAACAGCTACAGAAGTTGCCGAAAAGGTGCGGAAAATTATCGTTGCCACTTCCCAAGACGGGCTTGTCGGCTTTAGGGCAGGAGACCGCGTGCATCACCACGTATTTGGCGACGGTATGGTGCTCGCTATATCCGGTTCAGGCACTGATACTAAGCTCAAGATACACTTTAAACGCGCGGGAGTTAAAAATATTCTCCTATCCATGGCAAAACTGGAAAAGATATAGATTCGTTGTATAATTATACACGGATACTTATATAAAAGTTAGAAAATAAATACAAAAAAGCCATGTTTTTGGTTGATAATTTAACCTATTTTTGGTATAATAATGGTATGACGCATCCGTTTTATGATATGTTGCCGATGGTTATAGGGAAAATACAAAAAGACTTTCATCACAGAATGAGCGACAAGATGAGAGAATATAACATAACGACTGCTCAACTTATATACTTAATAATATTATCGGAAAAAGAGCGGACAACATTAAAAGAGCTTACTGCTGAGTCAAACTTTGACAAAGCGTACACAACAAAAATAGTCCGTGAACTGACAGCAAAAGGGTTTTTACAAAACGATAAAAAGAGCCCGAGCAGCAGAAAATACCATCTGTTTTTAACAGATGAAGGGAAAAATCATATAAAAATAGTACAACAAAACGCAAAAGCTATACGGGAAGAGATACTCTCAGAGCTTACAAAAAGCGAAAAAGATACTATAGTAGAGACATTGCGACAAGCAATAACTTACTTGGAAGATTAGGATATTGACAACACGACTTGGAATAGATATAGGTTCAACAACACTAAAAGCAGTGCTTTTGGACTCAAATAATAAGGTTATTTACAGCTCATATAAACGACACTTTTCAAAGGTGGATGAAACCATCTTAGATATGTTAAGTGAGCTTAAAAACCATTTGCCGTATGGCGAAGACGTAACCGTTGCCATAACCGGATCTGCCGGTATGGGCTTTGCGGACAGCGTCGGCATCCCCTTTATTCAAGAGGTTTACGCGACAAAAAAAGCGGTTGACACCCTCTTGCCCGGCACTGATGTCGTCATCGAGCTTGGCGGCGAGGATGCCAAAATTCTCTTTTTGCAAAATGGGCTTGAAGTGCGCATGAACGGTTCGTGCGCAGGTGGCACGGGCGCGTTTATTGACCAGATGGCAGTGCTCTTAAACACACCGCTTGAAGAGATGAATGACCTGGCGAAAAGCCACGATAAGATATATTCGGTTGCCGCGCGCTGCGGAGTGTTTGCAAAGAGTGATATCCAGCCGCTGTTAAACCAAGGCACACCGAAAAATGATATTGCGGCGAGCATATTTAAGGCAGTTGTGAATCAGACTATAGCAGGTCTCGCGCAAGGAAGAGAGCTTACCGGAAGTGTCGTTTACTTAGGCGGGCCGTTGACATTTTTTAATGAACTACAAAAAAGTTTTGACGATAGCTTAGGACTGAATGGGGTTTGCCCGGAGAATTCTCTCTATTTTGCGGCTATAGGTACCGCAATAATGGCAGACGAAAAGAAGTTGGCTATTGATGACATTGTGCCTATTATAAAGAATTTCAGCTCAACCGAACATTTTATCACCACCCGTCCGCTCTTTGAAAATGAGGAGCAGTACAGCGAATTTAAAGAGCGCCACGCGCTTGCGACTGTTAAGACAAATGAAGATACTGCATATAACGGAAACGCGTATTTAGGCATTGATGCCGGGTCTACGACCATAAAGATGGTCATAATTGACGAAAATAATGACATCCTCTTTTCAAGATACAACTCAAATGAGGGCAGTCCTGTGCCACATGTACAAAATTTCTTAGCGGAATTTTATAAAAAATTTCCTCATGCAAAACTTGCGGGCAGCACGGCAACAGGGTATGGCGAAGATATTATCAAAAACGGCTTTATGCTTGACCACGGCATAGTTGAGACTGTCGCGCACTTTTACGCGGCGAAAAACTTTAACCCAAATGTCGATTTTGTTATCGATATCGGCGGGCAGGACATCAAATGTTTTCAGATAGAGCAAGGCGTTATCGACAATATATTTTTAAATGAGGCATGCTCCTCCGGTTGCGGCTCATTTTTGCAGAGCTTTGCCGAAGTTTTGGGGTACACTATCGAGGATTTCTCCAAACTCGGACTCTTTGCCGGCAGCCCTATTGACCTTGGCTCACGCTGTACGGTATTTATGAACTCCTCGGTCAAACAAGCGCAAAAGGATGGCGCGACCGTGGATAATATCTCGGCAGGGCTTTCAATAAGCGTGGTTAAAAACGCGCTGTATAAGGTAATCCGCGTGACTTCAGCGAAAAATCTGGGGGAAAATATTGTCGTGCAGGGCGGTACTTTCTTAAACGATGCTGTTTTGCGCGTCTTTGAGATGGAAATCGGCAAAAATGTTACCCGTCCGGCTATCTCCGGCATTATGGGCGCTTTTGGTGCCGCGCTTTATGCCAAAGAAAAATCAAGCGGGCAAAGTCAAATATTGACAGCTAGTCAGCTTGAAAACTTTACACATACTGTAAAGTCAACTACCTGCAAAATCTGCAATAACCGCTGCGCGCTTACCATAAACACCTTTGACAACGAGCGAAAATTTGTCGGCGGCAACCGTTGTGAGCGCCCGGTCACAAATACCACTAAGAGCAATGCGCTGAACCTTTACGCATACAAACGCGCGCTTTTGACCGAATATTTTGAAAACAGCGTGGAAAATCCGCGTGGTACTATCGGCATTCCGCTTGGACTGAATATGTATGAACTGCTGCCGTTTTGGCACAGATTTTTCACCGAGCTTGGTTTTAAAATAGAGGTATCGCCATTTTCTTCCCACAGTTTGTACTTAAAAGGGCAGCACACTATCCCCTCTGATACTGTCTGCTTCCCGGCAAAGCTTATGCACGGACATATTGAGTATCTATTGGAGAAGAATGTTGACGCTATTTTTTACCCTTGCATGACCTTCAATATCGATGAAGGGCTTGGCGATAACCATTACAATTGCCCGGTCGTTGCCTACTACCCTGAAGTGTTGGACGCGAACATTTCACAGCTTAAAAATATTAAATTTATTAACGATTATATAGGTATGCACCGCAAGAAAGATTTCACGGAAAAGGTACGGAACATCTTAGCAAAATACTTTGAAGCGCTTCCACTTGCTGATATTAAACGCGCGAGCATATTGGCATTTGAGGAGTATGAGCTGTTCCTCAAAAAAACACGCGACAGGGCTACTGAGATAATGGCAGTAGCGAAAGAGAAAAAGCTGCCGATAATAGTCCTTGCCGGCAGACCATATCATCTTGACCCGGAGATCAACCACGGCATAGATAATGTTATCTGCTCTTACGATGTGGCGCTCATAACAGAGGACGCCATCAGCCACCTTGCCGACCCTGTCAAAGTGGATGTCTTAAACCAATGGACATACCACTCACGCCTTTACGCAGCCGCAAAGTTGGTTTCAAAGAGCACGGATATGGAGCTTGTGCAGCTCGTCTCATTTGGTTGTGGTATTGATGCCATAACCACAGACGAAGTTCAAGCTATACTGCATGATGAGCGTAAAATATATACACAAATAAAGATTGATGAAATTACCAGTCTCGGCGCTGTAAAGATACGGCTTCGGAGTCTGCTCGCCGCTATAAATAACGGAGAATTGAATGGAAAATAGCAGAATCGAACGGGTTGAGTTTACCAAACAGATGAAAAAGGAGTACACGCTTTTAATCCCCAATATGCTCCCTATCCACTTTAGTTTGCTCAAAAACATCTTTAAAATAAACGGCTACAAGGCAGAACTTCTCACAAACGAGGGACAGGCGGTTATAGATGAGGGGCTGAAATATGTTCACAATGACACTTGCTACCCTGCCCTTTTAGTGATAGGTCAGATGCTCGACGCGCTAAACAGCGGAAAGTATGACCTCAATAAAATCGCGCTTGTGATAAGTCAGACCGGCGGAGGTTGCAGGGCATCAAATTACATACATCTGTTAAGAAAGGCGCTGAAAAAATCCGGATACGGATACATCCCCGTGGTCTCGTTAAACCTTTCCGGTCTTGAAAAGAGCTCGGGCTTTAAGTTTACGCTGAAATTCGCTTACCAATCCTTGATGTCGCTGGCTTACGGCGACCACCTTATGCTGCTTAAAAATCAGGTAGAGCCGTATGAGGTAAATAAGGGTGACAGCATGCGACTCATCGAGGTGTGGGTTGATAAACTTACCAAACAATTCAAGGGAAATAAGGGACTGACACCGAAGAGTTTGAAGAAAAATTTGGACAAAATAGTCCAAGATTTCACCAAAATACCGATAGAAAAGACCGAAAAGTTAAAGGTGGGAATTGTCGGCGAGATTTATATAAAATACTCCCATCTCGGCAATAATAATTTGGAAAAATTCCTCCTCAGCCAAAATTGCGAGGTCATGGTTCCGGGCATTGTCGCGTTTATGCTCTTTAAAACCGATAACCGCATGGAAGACATCCGACTTTACGGCGGCAGCAAGCTAAAATACAAGGGCTATCAGATACTCTACAGATATTTCAGAGACACTATTGAGACCAATATGTTAAACTCTGTGCGCGAAAACTCCAACTTCGTTGTTCCATCAAGCTACGAGGAGCTAAAAAAGCTCATCACGGGCTTTATCGGCTATGGTGTAAAGATGGGCGAAGGGTGGCTTTTGACCGCTGAGATGATTGAGCTTATCGCTCACGGCTACAACAACATCGTCTGCGCGCAGCCATTTGGTTGTCTCCCTAACCACATTGTCGGTAAGGGGATGATACGAAAGGTTAAGGAGATTTACCCGAACGCGAATATAGTGCCTATTGACTATGACCCGGGCGCAACAAAGGTGAATCAGGAAAATAGGATTAAGCTTATGCTCGCAGTCGGCAAAGAGCAGCAGGGCTAACCCTAATTTTTTTTAGAGATATCCGAGAAAGTGTATAGTAAATTCCACTATTTTCCACTTGACTTTCAGCTTAAAATAGTGTATAATTTTAGTGTTGGAGCAGCCGACTAAAACAGATCAAAAAAGTTGATTGACCTTGCGAAAAGGCGGCAAAATACAGTCAAAACATCGTACTTTTTAAAATACACGAGGTTTTACGAGGTTTTACGAGTAAAAACATAAAAATATCTCGTATTTTTACGATAAAATATAACCGTTTTATGAGGGACTTGATACGATATAACTTGATCTTGCCGCTTAATACGAGGTTTTTAAAATACCCTATATATGAAAACAGATTTATTAGTCATTGATGCCTATAGCTTGATTTACCGCGCGTTTTACGCCCTTCCACCGCTGGCTAACAGCGACGGTATAGTGACTAACGCTGTTTACGGATTCATAAATATGCTCCTTAAAGTTATTGAGGAGCGAAAGCCGTCATCCATTATCGTCGCCTTTGACAGCCCCGAAAAAACCTTCCGCGCCGAGATTGACGAAAATTACAAAGCGCACCGCCCACCAATGCCCGATGACCTCATTTACCAAATACCCATCGTAAAAGAGATACTGAGCGCTATGAACATCGCGATGATTGCTGTACCACGATATGAGGCAGATGATATCATCGGAACTGTTGTAAAGAGCGCTGAGAAAAATGGCGAAAATGCCATAATCGTTACCGGCGACCGTGACGCTTTACAGCTTGTCACTGACTTAACACACGTACTTTTGACAAAGAAGGGAATCAGCGAAACTGTTGAGATGACGCCGGACAAAGTGTCAGTGCTTTACGGTATCACCCCCGCCCAAGTTCCGTGCGTTAAAGCACTGATGGGGGATAAGTCCGACAATATCCCCGGTGTTCCGAGCATCGGCGAAAAGGGCGCGACCAAGCTCATAAATGAATACGGCACACTTGAAAATTTAATAGAGCATGCCGATGAACTTAAAGGCGCGCTCGGCGAGAAATTCCGCGCCAATATTGACCTTGCAAAACTCTCGAAAGAGCTTGCGACCATAAAAACAGATGTCCCGATGGAAAGCGCGAGCGATAACTTTAAAGCTCAACCGTGGGATACTGGCAAGCTTCGTGAAATATGTCAGCGCTACAACTTCCGTGCGCTCCTTTCAAAGATAGACGGAGAAAAGAAGGAAAAGGGCAAATTTACTCCGACTGAAATAGAGACCATGGAGCTTACTGTCGGTCAGGTAAACCTTAACGACCTGACGCCTGCGAAAATATTAAACGACGAAAGCGGTTTTGCGGAATTTACAAAAACTTTAAGCAGAGCAAGTAGCGATGTTACGCTCATTCCAAACATTGTAGGCGACAAGTTTTACGGTCTTTGTGTCAGCGTTGCGGACAATAATTATTACATTGAGTTGATCAAAAAAGGACCAAAACAGGCGTCATTGTTTGACGATTTCGGAGATGACAACGCGTTTGACCCTATGAACTTTATAAAAGAGCTTAGCGAGCACCTTCAGCGTGGGCATAAAATTATCGGGCATAATGTTAAAGATACGCTCTTAAAACTTTATGAAGTGAAAGAACTTGAGTACGAAGTGGGCTTTGACGCGCAGATAGCGAGTTATGTTATTGACACCACGAAAAACCAAGATTTACAAAATATCGCTTACCGCCATTATAATATAGAGATTGGTGACTTAAGTGTTGCGATAGACGAAAACGGCAATATCGATACGCTGATGGTCAGCAAATATTTGAGCGTTACAAATGCTCTTAAAGAAACCCTTTCAGTAGATATGAAAAGGTATGAGGTGGAAACACTTTACACCGATATTGAGCTTCCGCTAATCGCAATTTTAGCGCAAATGGAGTGGTCGGGAGTAAAAATAGATGTAGAACTCTTGCGCGAGCTGAGCCAAGAGATGGCACACGAATTAAAGGGATTAGAGCAGGAAATTTACGCGCAAGCAGGAGAGGAATTTGTGATAAACTCTCCAAAACAGCTGCAAGTTATACTCTTTGAAAAGCTGGAGCTAGCAAGCGGCAGAAAGACAAAAACCGGCTACTCTACAGATGCGCAAACGCTGCAAACGCTCATAGATGAGCATCCGATAATAGAGATGCTTATCCGCTATCGCGAGCTGACAAAGCTGAAATCCACGTATATTGACGCGCTGCCAAAACTCATTTCCGAGCGTGATGGCAGAGTGCATACACACTTTAATCAAGCAATCACGGCAACAGGACGTCTTAGCAGTAGTGAGCCAAATTTACAAAATATACCTGTGCGCACAGAAGAAAGCCGCAGGATAAAGCAGGCGTTTATCGCAAAAAGTAACGATTACGCGCTCCTTTCCGCTGACTACTCACAGATTGAGCTGCGCATTTTAGCCGACATCACCGAGGACGAAAATCTGACAAATATTTTTGTCAACAAAGAAGATTTGCACACCTCAACCGCGAGCCTGCTCTTTAATGTTCCGCCCACAGAAGTCAGTCGCGAGATGCGCAGAACCGCGAAAATTATTAACTTCTCAATTCCTTACGGTACATCATCATTCGGGCTCGCCTCGCAGATAAAAACGAGTCGCGCTGAAGCGGACAGTATCCGCAAAAATTATTTAACGCGCTTTAACAAGGTTGCGGGGTACATGCAGGATATCGTTGAAACCGCACGAACGAACGGCGAAGTGCGTACACTTTTAAACAGACGTCGCCCCATCCCGGAAATCAATGCTGCAAACGGCAATATTCGCCAAGCAGCAGAGCGAACGGCGATAAACACCCCTATTCAGGGAACAGCGGCAGATATTATTAAAATTGCCATGATAAAAGTGCAATCCGCGTTAAGAGAGGCGAAAATTGACGCAAAGATGATTCTGCAAATACATGACGAAATTGTTATGGAAACAGCAACAAAAGATCTAGAAATTGCCCAAAAAATACTCTTGGAGTCCATGGAAAGCGCGTACAAACTGAAGGTGCCACTTACCGCTGAACTAAAAACAGCAGGGCGTTCGCTTGAATGATATTTTTGTTTAAAAAATATAGAAAAACTTTGAAAATGATATTGACATAAGTATTGAAAAGGGGTATAATCATACTATATCACACTTTTAAATAAAAGTTGTAATATAAAAACACTAAGGAGAAAAATTAGAATGAAGAAAATGACTAGGGGGGGGGGATTTACCCTAATTGAACTTTTAGTAGTTATCGCTATTATCGCTATTTTAGCAGCGATTCTATTCCCCGTATTCTCAAAAGCTCGAGAAAAAGCTCGACAAACCACTTGTACTTCTAACCAGAAGCAGATCGCTACAGCGGTCATGATGTATGTTCAAGAGAACGATGAAAGAATGCCCGGCTCTGACTTTTGGAGCGCTATTGACGTGGGCGGAAAAATCTTGATTTGCCCGACAGCAGGCAAAAAAATTGCAAACGCATACGGTCAAAACAGCTCAATAAACAATCTTGGTCTCGGCGAAATTACCAGCCCTGAAGACGTATTTTTAACTGCTGATGCGCTTCCCGAAGGTGGCAATATCATTTCTGTAAATGATGGCGATGCACGACATAACAAGGGGTTAATCGCTTCTTATGTTGACGGTCACGTTGTACTTCACACACTAGCTCCAAAGGTATTTGTTTACTTAACAAACAGCGTTGTGCAAGGACTTCCTGTAGGAACAAGTATATACACTCCAGCTGACGGTAGCTTTGATGAAAATGGCTTCAAACTAACTCAAAACAATGGTACTGCTTTACCAATCACAGGTCGTCCTGACCTAAACTGGGCTAAATATGAAAACGATACCCTTTCTATTTATGCTAATGGTGATAGCAACACTTCNAGAGCACAGCTTAAACTTGATAGACTATATCCTGCTGGCTTGACCGAAGCTACGTCTTATTGGGGCTTTTCAGCTAATGTAGATTTTTCGAAGTCCGCAGAAAACAGATCTGATCAAGCGTATTTTGCCCCACCACATAATCTTGTAGGATTCTCTTTTGAAGTTTGTGTTCTTGATGTTGATGGAGCCGAGATTGTTACCCTTTACATAGCCAGAGGTGGTGACCATGAAGAAAGAGGTGCAAAAGTCGCTGCTATTTATAATAATGAAACAGCCAGACCCACTAATTTCAGAAGTGGCAGTGACATTACTGCCGGAAAAGGTCAAATCATGTATTTCAAATACCTAGGTTCTTGTGGCAACAACCTTGGAGAATTTGATACAGCTCTAAAGTCATCCACTCCGTTTAATATTGCTGTTATGGACGGTGAATTCGTAGTTACATATGGTAAATGGAGCGCATCCGGAACATTGAGTGGCGTAAACTGGAAAAAACCGGCTATTGTTAGAATCAACAATGGCGGTGCATACTGCCCGAACCAAATAGATCTTCAGAACTTTAAGTTTGATATCAAATAATAATATTTAATCAAACTTAAACTAAAACAAATCAAAGGCGAGTTTTATGGTAATAATCGTAAATCTCGCCCTTTGATTTGTTTTACATATCATTCT
>JGI994J12354_10000721_pt1 | contig 33157 bp, 25 predicted proteins | sample IntmicLarv3ML3BL_FD_12354 | JGI IMG/M metagenome (IMG submission 12354) | reverse complement strand
AAGCAACAGAAGCGACAGAAGCGACAGACGAGGCAGAGTCAGCCGAAGCCGCAGAAGCTCCAGAGGCAACAGATGATGAAGAAGTAGCTGAAATCCCAGAAACGAGTGGGGAAGGGTATGACCGCTCAGCAATCGAAAATGCAGGTGAGATTACTATCACGGTGCTGATGTCAGGAGTTGCTACGGAAAATGATTTTGAGACAGAGCAATTACCAAAATTAATCAAGGAAAGATGGCCAAATGTGACTTTAGAAGTTACAAAATTGCCAGACGACAATTATTACACAGCCTTAAAGACTAGGTTGGCCTCAGGTGAAGCACCAGATATCATGGGGACACAACCGATGTGGGCAGGACAAAACTCTAGCTATGCATTAGCAGAAGCAGGATATCTAGCATCACTTAATGATTTGGAAGCGGCGAGCTATATGGAAGATTTATCAGCGCTTACTTATGACGGTAATCTTGTTGCCTTCTCAAATGGAGTTGCCATGCTGGGAACGTACTACAATAAAGATATGTTTGAAGAGTGCGGAATTACCTCAGAACCTGCTACTTGGAGTGAATTGCTAGATGCTTGTGAAGCAATTGCACAGGCAGGATATCAACCAATCGTAATGGGTGATAAAGATATGTATGTACTACAGTTTGGTCTTTATCAGATAGCCGCTAACGAAATTTATGCCAACAATCCGAATTATGATGCCCAACTTAGAACTGGCGAAACGAAATTTACAGACGAAGGCACGTGGGATAAGGTTTTAACAATGTACAATGAACTTTATGAAAAAGGTTATATTGATGCGTCTCAATCATTAGGTACGGGCGCATCACAGGCTATCACTGAATTTGTTGATGGTAGAGCGGCGATGACATTTGATGGTTCGTTTAATGCCGCAGGCATTATGGCAATCGGAGCGGGCGGCGAATTTGAACGTGGCTACTTCCCAATTCCATCTGAATCTGGAAACAATCAAACAGCAACTTGCCTAGGTGGCGGATTTGGTATTTACTCAGGGTCTGATTACATTGATGAAGCTAAAGCGATTTTAGACTATTGGAATGATGGTTCATCAGATGCGTGGCATGCGTACATTGCAACGGGAAGAATTATTCCAGCTTATGGCGAGGGGGCCGATACAGCACCAAATTCACATCTATATTCACAATTTATTGATATGTTTAACGAAGGCAGAGGCTTCCACTGGTGTAATCAAGCATGGCCGGCAGGAACTGAAACTGTAATGCAAGAACTATTCTCTGAAATGGTTGGCGGTCAAGGCACAACAGTTGAAGATATTACGCGAGGTATGCAAGACAAATTTGAGGATTTATTAGACGAATAATTAATCAAAAATCAGTAGAAATATTATAAGCAAGGTTGCTTTGAGTCTTTCACAAATAAAGATTTAAAGCAACCTTAATTACTAGAGAGGCGGTAAATATGAATAAGGCAAAAGGAGTGAAGCTGAAAAACATGTCTTTGGTTTTCAATAGAAAAATGTACTTTTTTCTCATTCCCGCATTAGCATTTTTTTTGGTTTTGTGGATATATCCAGTCTTGCAACTTTTTTATTATAGTATTACAAATTTTAATGGTATTAATTATGATTTTGATATGGTTGGTTTTAGAAATTATGTCAGGATTTTTGAAAATGGCTCATTGGGGAACGCTATCAGCAACACGTTGATTTATGCACTGATTGGCGTTGTCTTGAGTAACGTACTAGGATTGGGGTTAGCAATTGCTCTAAATACCAAACTTAGATTTAAAGGGTTATTTAGAACTTGTGCGTATTTTCCAGCGCTATTTAGTGCTATCGTGGTCGGTTTTATTTGGAGTTATATATATATGCCAAGGTCAGGAATGATTGCAAATCTTATAACCGTATTAGGTGGTGATGGCTCAATGTTCAATCCCTTAGGCAATTTTAGAATAGCTTTGTTTGCCATCGCCATTGTAGAAGTATGGAAGGGCTTTGGGACAACGATGATTATCTATCTAGCAGGGTTACAAACACTAGATGAAAGTACTTTAGAAGCAGGTCGGATTGATGGATGCAATGAATGGCAGTTAACACGCTTGATAAAACTTCCTTTGATTTCTGCCACTATTACAATCAATGTGATTTTAAATGTTATTGCCGGATTGAAAGCATTTGATTATTCTTTTATTATGACAAATGGTGGTCCAGGAAAATCAACCAAGACTTTGATGTTCCAGATTTATGAGATTGCTTTTAACGACCAACAAATGGGAAGAGCAAGTGCCTTTTCAGTGGTTGCATTTCTCTTTATTATTTTAATAACCGTAACGATGCTATTTATTATGAATAAGAGGGAGGTGGAATTGTGATGAAAAAAAAGCAAAGGAAGTTTAAGGAAAATGCTGAAAGCTATATGAAGTTGACGCCCAAAACACTGCTTCTTTATCTGGGGATTGTGGCTTTTTGTGTAATTGTAATCACCCCGTTGGTGATTGTATTTTCCAGCTCATTTCGTTCGCCAGGAAATCAAACATCGCCGTTGAATTTATTTAATGAGTTTACATTCGAAAGTTATAAAATTGCTTTTAAAAACATGAATTTCCCGGTAGCATTTATGAATAGCTTGCTAACTACGGTTGGTTCTGTAATAATGATTATATTGGTTGCATCGATGGCGGCTTATCCAATTAGCAGAGTAAAATCAAGATTAGCCAGATTTTTATATTATTTCTTTATTTCGGGATTGATTATTCCATCGCAAATGGTTATTGTACCGATTGCGCAAACCTTTACAAGATTGGGAATTCCCAACACGAGGTTTACCCCGATGCTAATGTTTATTACCTGTTCCTTGCCGTTTACAGTATTTTTATACGTGGGATTTATGAAGAGTGTTCCCATGGAAATTGAAGAATCAGCGTATATTGACGGAGCAAACCTATTTCAAAGATTTACTAAGGTAGTGTTCCCGCTATTGAAACCAGCAACTATTTCCGTGGCGATAACACAGGGGCTTTGGATTTGGAATGACTATTTTTATCCAATGGTATTTATTTCAAGAAAGGCACAATACTCATTGCCAGTCGCCATGCTACAGTTTCTAGGAGATAAGGAAAATCCAGCGCAATGGAATATTCTTTTTGCGGCATGTATTTTTTGCGCGCTACCACTGATTGTTATCTTTATGATGCTACAAAAGCAGTTTATCAATGGAATTGCCGCCGGAGCCGTGAAAGGCTAATACATTTTGATGAAAGGAAAATTAGTATGAATAAGAAGATATGGGAAAGTCCCAAGGTAGAAAAAAGCTTAGCAGAGGCACAAGTGCCATTATGGTTTTGGAACGACAAATTAGAAACGGATGAGATACTTAGACAGCTAAAAATGCAAACAGAAGTTGGCGTGACTTGCACCAATCCGCATGCTAGAACTTTGGGCGGCGAAGGTTATATTGGCGGATATCTAGATGAACAATGGATGAAAGATATCGCAACAGTGTTGGATTATAAAAAAGAACATAATGAAAAAATGTGGTTGTACGATGAAATTGACTGGCCGGCAGGGACCTGCAATCAAACAATTACAAAGGATGAAAATAACCGTGAACAATACATAACGATTGAAACGGTTGAAATCCCCAAAGGACAAAAATACCGTGCCCAACTTTCGGATTTCGAGGGAAAAAGCATTCACCACATTGTGCCAATGGGAAGTGACGCTAGTGGAATGGTATTTAATGTTAATATTGTAAAGGCTAAGACGGGCGAGAAATATGATATAAGAAATTATTTTAATAGGGAGATATTTGGTCCAGAGTTAGAATTTTGTGCTGATGAGGATGCAATTGCTTATATCACAAAGGTTCGCGTAGATACGTTTGAAGCTGGTGGGCATTTGCAGGTGAATTATTTGGATGCCGAGGTGACAAAGAAATTCTTAAAGTCTACCCATGATAAATATTATGAAGCATTCGGCGAAGACTTCGGCAGTACGATTACGACGGTTTTTAATGACGAGACGAGAATGTGTCATGCCATTGCCTGGTGTAACACTTTTGCAAAAACCTTTCTTGAACTAAAGGATTATGACATTAGAGGGGAATTATATCAACTTATTTTACCAGGTGAGCAAGCGGGACGTGTTCGTTGCGATTATTTTGATGTTTTGGCACATCTATATCAAAACAATTACTTCGGTGAAATATACAAATGGTGTCAAGAACGAAATCTTAAATTATACGCGCACCTTTTAGGTGAGGAAACTCTCTTTGGGCATGTTCGTTATAGTGGCGATTACATGCGTCAAAGTAAGTATCAAGATGTAGGTGGTGCGGACCATCTCGGCAAAGGAATTGGTAGCTTGAATATTAAATTTACATCTAGCGGGGCACATTCCTATGGCAAAAAGCAAACGGCGGTTGAGGTGTTTGCAAACTGTGGTTGGGATATGACCTTTGAAGAGTACATAAGAATGATAACATGGCAATTCCAACAGGGAATGCAAACTATTATCAACCATGGCTTTTTCTATTCGGACCGAGGCGAAAGGAAAAATGATTGGCCGCCATCACAATTTTTCCAATGGCAAGGTTGGAAGCATCAAGCGGCAGGCAATGACATGGTTCGTCGTTTGTATTATGCATTTAGCGAGGGCGTAAATGAAGCCGATGTTTTGGTGTACATGCCGACAGAAAGTTTTTGTTTACACTATTTGCCAAATCAACAGTACACACATGCTTTTGCTAAAGGGCCATTTACGCAGGGCGAGAAAGCGGCTTATATTGATGCCAATTTGCAATTATTTTTAAATGAATTATCTTCTGCCAACATGGATTTTGAATTAATTCATAAAGATGCAGTTGTGAATTTCCAAGTGCAGGATGGTAAAATTATAAATACTTTAAACGGTCAAGTGTTTTCTAGTTTAGCGTTACCGATGTGTGAAGTATTGCCAGTGGAAATGGCGAGATTATGTGAGCAGTTCGCAGACACGGGCGGGAAGATTGTAGCATTAGATGAATTGCCAAGACTTTCTATGAGTAAACGTGACGATGCACAAGTTTGTGCTATCATGAAAAGATTACATGAACGAGGCGACATTATTATCAAATCAGCCGACGAAAAAGCGGAAGCACTTAAGGTTATAGAACAATCCATACCACATCCGATTAAAATTGTCGCTGGTACCAAAGGAACGATTAATAACCATCCAAAATATGAGTCATATTTGATTGACCCTTATCTACATGCAGGTGAAGATTTAAGTGGCGTGCTTTTTGCTCGTTATCTCAAAGATGGGAAACGGAATACATTATTTATGAATTATAGTGATAAGCCAGATGTGATAGAAGTAGCAGTTGAAACAGCAGGTGATGTACCAGAGGTATGGAATACTTTTACGGGTGAGATTGCAAAGGCTGAGGTGGTTGCAAAGACGGCAAACGGATATGTTGTTAAGCTGGAATTGCCTTGTAATTATGGTATTTTATTAGTGAGTGAATAGTATTTAAGGGAAACGTAAAAGGGGATTTTAGATGGGGCTATCGCAAAATAACTGATGATTTATCATGTTATTTGGTGGTAGTCTCTTGACGTGGCAGTCTTTTTCTGGTATTGATAATAGGGTGTGAAAATTTGGAAGAACGCTCGGCGNGGCTCGTTAAGCAAGCAAGTTCTTTATTCTTTTAGACAACAGGAAGAGGGGAAGACATCATGGAGTTATCAATTGGTTTTATGGCATTTTTAATTGTGGTAGAATTTGGTTCTTATTTTATTAAAGGAATTGCTGGATTTGGTGATGCGCTTGTTTCGCCACCGTTATTATCATTGAGCAAGATGACGCCAACGGAGATAGGGCCGATGAATTTATTGATTAATTGGCCGATGAATTTTTATATTTCTTTTACCAATCGAAAATCATTTTCGATTAAGAAGACGTTGCCGATACTTTTTTTTATTTTGCTAGGATTAGTACCAGGGATTGTTTTTCTTAAATATGCTTCTTCATGGTTATTAAAAGCGCTCTTGGGTTTGGTGATTTTATTTAGTGGGGTTGANATGCTGACTAGAAAAGAGACGGAGAATGTCAAGGGTAATGCGGTGGTAATGGCATTGGTGTCTTTTATTTCAGGGGTTACGGCGGGCTTATTTGGCATTAGTATTTTGTTTGTGGCGTATATTGAGAGGACAGGGTATATTGATAAAAATCAATTTAGAGGGCAGATGTGTTTTGTCTTTTTTATTGAGAATACTTTGCGAGTGATTTTGTATGCGGTGATGGGACTTTATAATGGTGATATTATTAAGCTTTCGTTGATTGCGGCGATTGGCGGGATAGCGGGATTTTTCGTTGGTAGTAAGGTGGATACGAAGCTTAGTGAGGCGACGGTTAAGAAGATTATTATTATTGTGTTTATGTGTGCGGGGTTAAGTACGTTTGTGTGGGCGGTTGTTTCAGGGGTGAATTAGATTGCTTGCGTTACTGGTTGTGTCAGGGGACTTGGTTTCGGTTATTTAAAAAACTTGGTTTTGATTAGTTCGACGGGCATATTAGCGCCGGTGAAAAGGTTGAAGGCTTCGGCCCCTTGGTGGAGGAGCATATACATGCCATTGCAGGTTTGACAGCCGTTTTGTTTGGCGATTTGTAGGAGTTTGGTTGTTCTTGGTTCGTAGATGATGTCAGCTACTAAGAGGTTTTTATGGAATATAGTACCATCTTCGATGGGGGAAGCATCGGCATTAGGGGTCATACCCACGGAGGTGGCGTTTATTAGTAGTGAGCTGGATTGTAGTGTCTTATGTAATGTTAAAGTATTGGCGAGGTCGTAGATGTTAGCAGTGGCATTGGTGGTTTGGTTTATGTCGTGGGCTAATTTTGCGGTACGTTTGGCGAAGCGACTTTGAGGGCGAGCAAAGATATTGATTTTGTTTGCGCCATCAAGGGCAGCTTGAGCAATAATTGCCATTGCGGCACCACCATTTCCCAGGATTGTAATTTCTTTATCGGCAATTGAAAAGTCGATATCTTTTAGCGATTGGATAAAGCCAATGCCATCGGTGTTATAGCCAGTCAAGATGCCATTGTCGTTGACAACGGTATTCACAGCACCAATTAATTTGGCGGCTGGTGAAAGGCAGTCAACTAGCTCCACGATTTTATTTTTATTAGGCATAGTTAAGTTGAAACCACGGATGCCAACGGATTTTAGCTGGGCTACGGCTATCTCTAATTCGCTTTCGTTGACATCAAAAGCGTGATACACATAATCAAGCCCTAATTGTTTGAAGGCTTCATTGTGCATTGATGGCGAGATGCTATGTGCTACAGGACTACCTAATAGGGCAGTCAATTTAGTTTTTTCTTGTTTTATCGGTAATTTATCCATAGACGTATTGTAGCACATTGTACAAAAACTTAAAATAGCAAGACAAGACTTTATCATGAAGTATCTTTTGTGGTATACTATGCTGAGTAATTGCAAAAGTGAGTAGTGCTGAGGCTATAATGATGAAAGAGGTCACCTTGATGGCAAGTATTGCGATAAAGAATATCAAAATAGGAGAAGGCATTCCTAAGATTTGCGTATCTATTACGGGGGCGAATTTAGCGGAGATTATTTCTCAGGCAGAGCGGATAGTTGCCAAAGGACCAGACTTAGTTGAATGGCGGGCGGATTTTTTCAAGGGTGTAATGAACTTTGAAGAGGTTGAAGAGGCTTTGTGCAAAATTGCTCGTCAGCTAAATGGAATTCCCTTGATTTTTACTTTCAGAACTAAAGCTGAGGGGGGCGAAAGAGAAATTGATATAGTAAGATATATTGATTTGAATATGCAAGTGTCATCAAGTGGATTGGCGGATTTGATTGATTTGGAAGTATTTACTTGTGGTGATAGTGCCAGCGAAGTAATAGAGCAGATACATTACTCGGGCAGGAAAGTTATTGCGTCATACCACGATTTTGAACAAACGCCGAGCCAAGAAGAGATTATTGCCATTATGCAACGAATGGCAAAAGCCAATGCCGACATTTTAAAAGTGGCAGTGATGCCAAGGGTAAAGGCTGATGTTGAGATTTTGATAGACGCAACGAGAGATATGGCAGAACAAACAGATAAGCCATTACTTGCTTTATCAATGGGCGAATTAGGAAGACGAACGCGACTCGAGGCTGAAAGTTTTGGTTCGGCAATAACTTTTGCTAGTATTGGAAGGGCATCAGCACCGGGGCAGGTAGAGTTTGCAAAGCTTAAAAAAGCTTTACAAAAATAAATTATCAGAAACTAACAAACAGGCATCATGAGGAGGAAATTCATGGAGAGAAACAAGTCAGTAACATTTTTAGTTCAATTTGCGGTTTTAGTTGCAATTTTGGCAATATTTTGCTTTACACCACTTGGTTCATTACCAGCACTTGGACCAATTGTTGCAACATTAGCGATGATTCCAGTTATTATAACAGCATTGCTACTTGGTACTAAGGCGGGAGCAGTGATGGGCGCAATTGCAGGATTGTTTAGTTTTATGGTATGGACATTTATGCCACCATCACCAGTTATAGCTTTCATATTTACGCCATTTTATTCATTAGGCGAAATACAAGGCAACTTCGGTAGCCTTTTGATATGCTTTGTGCCACGTATTTGTGTAGGACTTGTAGCAGGACTTGTTTACCAAGGCTTAGCAAAACGTAACCCTAAAAAAGAAGTTCTTAACATGGCAATTGCCAGTGTGGCAGGAAGTTTAGCTAATACTTTTGGGGTGATGGGTGGAATTTGGTTGTTTTTCGGAAGCCAATATTCAACACTTGCCGGACAAGCGATGGTGCTAATTATCGGGACAACGATTTTAACTAGCGGCATTCCGGAAGCGATAGTAGCAGCAATAGTCGCTCCAGCAGTATCAAAACCAGTTAAAACGGCGATGAGTAAGAGTCATTAATAATCAATAATACAAAAGGAGTTCTCGATTTGAAGAGAACTCCTTTTGTATTTAAGACAAGGGTATATCCGCCCTTATTTTCAGTAGAAGCAGGTAAAAACGGAGTCGATTGTGAAGCGTTGTGCGAAAATTCACATGACAAAAGATATTTTTTCTGATATAGTAAATAAACAAGAAACATCTGTGTTTCTTGTAGTTGCGAAATGCGACAATCAAGCATCATTCGATGCAAAATTACCAATAAACAATAAAAATATAAAGAAGAAGATGGTAACAAGACGGTGTATTAGTAAAATATCGTTAGTGCTGTGTCTGTTGCAAAGAAGTGATTGGAGGAATAGAATATGGAAATAGAAAAGAGATATTTGGAGCAAATCATTAACGTTATAAAAAGTGCTAGGAGAAAGTTGGAGGTCAGTGTTAATTCTGAATTAGTCGTGATGTATTGGAATATAGGAAAGATAATAAAAATTCAAATTCTATCTGATACAAAGCCGGAATACGGCAAGAGGGTTATTAAGGGGTTGAGTAGAGAATTGGTTTCTGAATACGGAAGAGGTTATGGACAACGCAATCTTTTCAATATGGTTAAATTGTATGAAGTTTTTAGTGACGAATTAATTTTGCACACACTGTGTGCAAAATTGACATGGTCGCACTTTAGGAAATTAGTTTACATTCAAGAACCAGTGAGGAGAGAATTTTATATTACTTTAGCACAAAACGAACGATGGAGTGTTCGCGAACTTGAGGAGCGAATTAATAGTCAGTTGTATGAGCGGACAGTGTTATCTCAAAAGCCAGAACAAGTTATCGTTGATGAATTACAACTTTTGCGCAATCAGAAGAAAATGTCAACTAATTTGGTCCTAAGAGACCCCTACATTTTAGATTTTTTAAATCTAAAAGATGCATATAGTGAAAAGAACTTGGAAAGTGCAATAATCAAGGAAATGGAATGTTTTATTTTGGAGATGGGACGCGATTTCACTTTTGTTGGGCGTCAAGTGCGACTTACATTTAAGGATGTAGACTATTATATTGATTTGCTACTATACCACCGCAAGCTAAAATGTCTAGTGGTTGTTGAATTGAAATTAGGAAAATTCAAACCAGAATATAAAGGACAAGTTGAGTTCTATTTGAATTATTTGGAAAAATATGAAATGAACGAGGGGGAACATCAACCAATTGGAATTATATTGTGCTCGTCAAAAGAAGCAGAAGTCGTTGAATTGATGAGACTAGACGCGGGGAGAATACATGTGGCAGAAGTTATTACAAAAACTTTGGCAAATAAATTGCCAGAGGTAATTGATAATGCGAAGGCACTTTTAGAACAACGAACACAATATTTGGAAATATAAGAAAAATTTAATAATGAAAAACTATCGTTGTACTCGTCCAGAGGCATTCCCACCAGCTAGGTTGGTAACTTCGTCCATCGAAACCATATTGCAATCACCTTCGATTGAATGCTTTAGGCACGAAGCTGCGACGGCAAATTCGATTGAACTTTGGGCGTCGTATCCGTTTAGACTAGCGGCAATTAAACCGCCACCAAAACTATCACCACCACCGACACGGTCAACGATGTGCATAACATATTTCTTGCTAAAGTAATAATCGTCGCCATCGTACAACATGGCCGACCAATTATTATCATTGGCAGAGATGGATTCGCGAAGCGTAATCGCTACTTGCGAAAAGCCAAATCTATCAGCTAATTGCTTGGCGACTTCTTTGTAACCGTCGTGGTTAACTACGCCAGATGTAACATCAGTATTAGCGGCGTTAATGCCGAAAACATCAGCGGCATCTTCTTCGTTAGCGATGCATACATCGACATACTTACAAAGCTTACTCATTACTTCGCCAGCCTTTGTCTTGCTCCATAGCTTGTTGCGATAGTTCAAATCGCAAGAGATAGTAAGGCCCATCTTTTTGGCTGTTTTACAAGCTTCTAGACAAATGTGAGCTACTTCATCATTAAGTGCGGGGGTGATGCCAGTAAAATGAAACCACTTAACACCATCAAAAATATTTTCCCAATCAAAGTCGTCTTGGCTGGCTGTATAGATAGAAGAGCCAGCTCTATCATAGATGACTTTGGATGGTCTTTGGGAAGCACCTTTTTCCAGAAAATATATCCCTACTCTATCACCACCTCTAGCAATGTGACTTGTGTCAACTCCGAATTTGCGTAAAGAATTAATTGCTGCTTGTCCGATTTCGTGGGCAGGCAATTTTGTTACGAACTCGGCGTCAAATCCGTAATTAGCCAAAGAAACAGCAACATTTGCCTCGCCACCACCAAAGGTTGCACCGTACTTGTCTGCTTGTACAAAACGGTAATATCCTTCTGGTGCTAGGCGTAACATGATTTCCCCGAAGGTAACGATTTTTTTACTCATTGATATCTCCTTTTCATCTCACGATAAATGCAAAATATAAAACGGTGTACATTTTCTCATTATAGCAATATAATGTATTATATCGGAAAAAACAATCACGAACAACGTGAGTATTTGCTTTTACCGATGTGTTAAGAATTTAATTCTACTTCTTGTAACGTGAGTTGTCAAGAATGCCAATTTGTAAAGTGATAAAGCAATTTTAATATAAATAAAGGTTGCGATGGAGGAGAATATGCGTATTGAAGATATCGCCAAACTGGCAGGAGTATCAATTTCGACGATTTCCAAAATAGTAAATGGAAAAGATGAAGGTATTAGTACTAAGACTCGCGAAAAAGTGTTGGCGATTGTGAAAGAATATAATTATCGCCCTTATTCTAAAGTGATTAGTAATCTCAATTCTAAAAGTTTTATGATTGGGGTTTTGACGACGAATGGTGCTACTAGTAATTATGTGGAAGAGACTTTAAAAGGAATTGTATCACAAGCGCAAAAGGACAACTATGTCGTCTTGCTTTGTGACGGTGAAGGTGATGCCGAACAAGAAGCGAAAAGTAAAACCATGCTTGAAAGAAGCAATGTAGATGGTTTGATAGTAGATAATGCAGATATATCTTATGAAGGCGGCGAAACACCAGTAGTATCAATTGGTATTGGTCTAGAAGCGACAGGCAGACGCTTTGTGATTGATTATCATCAGTTGGGATATAGTGCAGCGTATACTTTGATTAAGCAAGGACATGTTAGAGTTGGCTGTATTTGTGACAAGGAGGATGAGCAATCTTTATATTTTTGGCAAGGAATTATGCGTTGCTTTATTGAGAATGGATTGAGTATAGATGAGAAGCAAGATTTGTTTGATGAGCAAGATGTTGATGCCCAAATTTTCAACCAGCGATTTACGGCCTTTATTTGTATTGATGAAAAAAAGGCTGGGAACATTAAGCGGTTGGCAATGGAGCGGGGATTGCGAATTCCAGAAAATATTTCGCTAATTGCGCTATGTGCAGCGAAGCGAAATCCATTTGCAGGTGAGATATCGATGATGATGTTGCCACTTAGAGAGTATGGTATGGCGGTCTGTGAGCATTTAGTTGATATCTTGGAAAAGCGCGAAGAAAAAGAATTTTCATTTTCATGGAGCAATATTCAACCAGATAGTATGGATAGTATTGATGTGCCTTATGATTCTAGCAATAAAAGTATATTGGTGGTTGGCAGTGTTAACATGGATGTTTTTTTGAATATGGAAGAGTTGCCACAAGAAGGTAAAACTGTCGTAGCTAATAGTATGAACACTATTCCGGGCGGAAAAGGTCTTAATCAAGCAATTGGCTCGGCGAAATTAGGCGCTAATATTTCATTGATTGCACGAGTGGGCGCTGATTATGAAGGTGCTGGAGTTTATGCTCTTTTGCGTGAAACTAAAGCTGACTTAAGAGGGGTGATGCGTGATAAGAGCCAAAACACTGGTCGGGCGTATATTTATGTGAGACCAAGTGGTGATAGTAGTATCGTTGTCTATGCTGGTGCCAATAAAAATATGACACCTGAGGATATTGAGAAAAATGAGAGATTATTTAAAAAAGCAGGATATTGTTTGTTGCCCCTAGAGTTATCAGAAGAGACAGTTAGGATGGCCCTTAAGATGGCGAAAAAGCATGATGTTAAAACGATTTTGAAACCATCAACGATGAGAAATATTCCGGATGAATTTTTGGGAATGGTTGATTATTTTGTGCCAAATGAAGCAGAGGCAGCTATATTATGTCCCGAATGCGACAGTATACAAGGTAAAGCAAAAAGCTTTTTGGCGAAAGGGGCAGGAACAGTCATCATCACGCGGGGACATAATGGTTGTTATGTAGCAGGCAAGGAGCAAGAAGGTTTTTATGATGCCATACCGGTAAAAGTGACGGACACAACAGGGGGTGCAGATGCTTTCATCAGCGCGCTGGCGGTTTATCTAAATGAGAATTATGCATTTGCGCAAGCGCTTGACTACGCGCTTAAAGCAGCGGCATTTTGTGTATCAAGGCATGGGACTTTGCCAGCGATGGTGGATAGGGCAACATTGGAGTCGTACATCGTGAATATGTAGGCAGATAGCTTGACAATAAAAGAGCAACGAGGTATAATTTGCCCATGAAAAAGATTTAGGAAAAAACTTTCTTAAATCAGAGTATAAGAACGGATTTGCTATGAAAAATCAGATGAAAAGGAGTGCTTTTAAATGAATAAGATGCCTAAAGATTATGTGGAAAAAGTATATGCTGGTTGGCTTGGAAAAGTAATTGGGGTACGCCACGGTTCCAATATTGAGGGGTGGGATTACGAGCGGATTAAAGAGGTGTATGGTGAAATATCAGGGTATATCTATGATTTTAAGAATTTTGCCGCCGATGACGATACTAATGGACCGTATTTTTTTATTAGAGCGTTGGAAGACGAAACCCATACAAGAGATTTGACGCCACAGCATGTTGGGCGAACTTGGCTTAACTATGCGGCATATGAGCGAGGATTTTATTGGTGGGGTGGTTATGGAACATCTAGTGAGCACACAGCTTATCTGAATTTGCGAGCAGGTATTGAAGCACCACAAAGTGGTTCGGTAGCCCAAAACGGAGCCAGAGTGGCACGGCAAATTGGGGGACAGATTTTTATCGATACTTGGGGTTTAGTAATTCCTTGCGATTACAAATTAGCGGCCGAATATGCCGAAAAGGCGGCCAGCGTTTCGCATGACAGTGATGGTAAGTATGGTGGTATGTTTGTTGCCGCCTGTGTTAGTGCGGCATTTTGCAACGATAAAATCGAAGACATATTGGAATGTGGCTTTGAGGTAATTCCAAAAGATTGTGAATATACAACAATGGGGCGTGATGTTTGGGATTTTTATAATAGACATCAAGATGATTGGCATCAGTGCTTCGCCTTTGTCAAGGAAAAGTACGGCTACCAGCATTATCCGGGCGCATGTCACATTATTCCTAATTCAGCGGTTATGATTTTAGCAATGCTTTATGGGCAAGGAGATTATTCAAAGACGATTAATATCTGTAATATGTGTGGTTGGGATACGGACTGTAATGTTGGTAATGTAGCAACTATTTTAGGGGTTCTTGTAGGCCTTGACGGAATTGATGATAGCTGGAAAAAACCAATTAACGATTTGTTGATTTGTTCTAATGTTGTGGGAGCTTTGAATATTCTTGATGTTGCGGGTGGCGCATACTATCTAGCGGGATTAGGATATAAAATTGCAGGTGAGGAAGCACCAGAGCAGTATCGTGAGTCAATCGCGCGAGGCGAGCGAAGCTATGATTTTGAATTACCGGGGTCAACACATAGTTTTAGGACGGAAGTATTGTCAATCCACGGAAGTAAAGACGTTTGCCTGACAAACAGTGATGAAGAGGCTTATAGCGGCCGACGTAGCCTTAAGGCATGTGCAAAATTGCGTCAAAGTGGTGATGAACTCAATGTATATTTGCAGACATATTACTATCCAGATGATTTTGATGATAGTAGATACGACCCTAGTTTTTCGCCATTAGTGTATCCAGGACAGACCTTAAGCTGTGCGGTAAAAGTGGATGAAACGACAGATTGTGGTATCTGGGCGTGCTTATACGTGTGGGATTCAAATAAAAATGAGCTAATAAAAAGTGAGAAGCAATCAGTTAAGGCAGGTGAATGGAATAATCTTACTTGGGAAATTCCATCAAGTAGCGATGCTTGTATTTACAAGGCTGGCGTAAAGTTAATTGCCGATAATAGCGACGGAGCAAGTGGTGAGAAAAAAGTGGTGGCGTATTTTGATGACTTCACTATTACGGGCGAAGCTAATTATCAACTTAATTTTGCTAACAGCAAGCTAGACGTTTGGAGTTCTCTTCGTCAAGAGATTAATCAATTCACTAGATTAAAGGGCAATTGGGAACTTGATAAAGGCGCTATTTGTGGTAGTGGTTTGGATTTCGCAGAGTGCTATACGGGCTTGCCAACATGGAAAGATTATACGGTTACAGCTGATATTACACCAGAAGTGGGTGTCGCTCATCGTTTGTTATTTAGAGTACAAGGTGGTATTAGAAGTTATGCGGTAGGGTTAGAAGAAGATGGTACAGTAGCGCTACTTAAGAACGACAATGGATACAGCGTTTTAACCAAAACAAATTATGAGTGGAAATATGGCGAGACGTACAGTATTAAAGCAACTTTAAAAGGCGAAGAGATAGCAATAGCTATTAACAATCAAGAACTGCTTTGGCATGTTGACAAAAAAACACCGTATCTGCAAGGGCAAGTCGGCTTTGGCGTTTATGATGGTAGCCGTTGCCGCTTTAAAAGATTGCAAGTTACACCGACTAAATAAGATTATAGATAGTGTCAAATGATTTATGAAAGCACTGTCATTCTGAGTAAAGCGAAGAATCATGAAAGCACCGTCATTCTGAGCAAAGCGAAGAATCTTAAGAAAATAAGATAGAGGTATGAATATGGGTAAAAAGGTATTGAATTTTGGTTCACTAAATCTGGACTACGTGTATCAGGTGGAGCACTTTGTGCGAGCAGGAGAGACTATTTCGTCAACTGATATGGAATGTTTTCTCGGTGGGAAGGGACTTAATCAATCTATTTCACTAGCCAGAGCGGGCGCTGAGGTATATCATGCGGGCGCAGTGGGACAGGATGGTAAAACGCTGGTGCATGTCTTACAAGAAAACAATATTGATGCGACTTTTGTGAGAACTGTAGATGGACCATCCGGACATGCTATTATTCAGGTACAACCAGATGGACAAAATTGTATTTTCTTATTTTCGGGAGCTAATCGCAAGATTACAAGCGAACAAATTGATGAAGTTATTGCTGAATTTTCAAAAGGTGATTATCTGATTTTGCAAAATGAAATTAATGACATCGATGTGATTATACGAAAGGCAAAAGAAAAGGGTATGCAGATTGTCTTAAATCCATCACCGATGGATGAGAAGGTTTTGGCGGCACCACTTGAGCTGGTTGATATTTTCATTTTGAATGAGGTGGAAGCGGAAGCGCTTTGTCAGAAGGCTAAGCCAAGCCAGATTATGAAAAGTTTTAGCGAGAAATTTCCTAATGCTGATGTAGTCTTAACTTTGGGTGAAAAGGGCGCATGGTATCGGTGTGCTAAGAGTAATGAATTATTGACGAATGGTATTTATGAGGGGAAGGTAGTTGATACGACTGCCGCTGGCGATACTTTTACAGGGTTTTTCATTTCTTGCATTTCGTCAGGAAGAAGTGCTCAAGATGCCCTGAAAATAGCTTCGAAAGCAGCAAATTTGGCAGTGTCAAGAAAAGGAGCCGAAGCATCAATTCCAACGATGAGTGAGGTTACAGCGGTACATCTGATAGCGATATAAAATAATTATAGCCAGAAAAAGAGTGGATAAAAATGGAATTAGCTAGTCAAAAATTAAGAAAAATTGCTCCTGAATTGGACTCCTTAAGATTGGGAACAGGATGGAAAAAAGCGGATTTATCAAAGCCACAAATTATCATCGAAAGTTCTTTTGGTGATAGTCACCCAGGCAGTGTCCATTTGTTGGAATTAGTGGAACTTGTAAAAAGCGGAGTTGCTAAGGCAGGTGGACATGGGGCGCGGTATTTTTGTACCGATATTTGTGATGGCGAGGCGCAAGGGCACGATGGCATCAACTACTCCTTGCCATCAAGAGATATGATGGCTAATATGATTGAGATACACGCCAATGCCACGCCGTTTGATGCAGGGGTATTTGTGGCGAGTTGTGACAAAAGTATGCCAGCACATCTAATGGCGATTGGTCGAATTAATATTCCATCTATTATGGTGACTGGTGGAGTTATGGAGGCGGGGCCAGACCTTTTGACGCTAGAGCAAATTGGCATGTATCAAGCGATGTATGAACGTGGTGAAATCACCGAGGATAAACTGAATTTTTATAAAGAAAATGCCTGTCCTTCGTGTGGTGCTTGTTCATTTATGGGAACAGCTTCAACGATGCAAATAATGGCAGAAGCATTAGGATTGATGTTGCCAGGTAGTGCGCTGATGGCAGCGACTAGCAAAGAATTGCGCCAGGTGGCAAGTCAAGCAGGCGAGTTATCAGTACAATTAGCAAAGCGAAATATATCTCCACGAGAAATGGTAACGATGAAGTCTTTCGAAAATGCAATTATGGTTCATGCGGCAATCTCAGGTTCGACAAATTCACTGTTGCATTTACCAGCGATTGCTAAAGAGTTTGGCTTAAGTATTGATATTGATACTTTTGATAGGCTACATCGTAAGGCTCATTATTTATTGGATATTAGACCAACGGGTCAATGGCCAGCTCAATATTTTCATTATGCTGGTGGTGTTCCAGCGGTGATGGAGGAAATTAAAGAGCGACTTCACTTGGATGTGATGACGGTTACAGGCAAGAGTTTGGGTGAAAACCTAGAAGATTTAAAGAACAATGGATTTTATGATAAGTGCGAAAAGTATTTAGCCAAATTAGGTCTGGCGCGTGAAGACGTAATTAGAAAATACGATGACCCAATTGGCAGTGATGGAACGGTGGCGATTTTGCGAGGAAATCTAAGCCCTGACGGAGCTGTGATTAAGCATAGTGCCGTTGCCAAGAAAATGCACAAGGCAATCTTACGTGCGAGACCATTTGATTGTGAAGAAGAAGCACTCGCAGCAGTTAATAGTGGTGCGATAATTCCCGGTGACGCGGTGATTATTCGCTATGAAGGGCCAAGAGGCAGTGGTATGCCAGAGATGTTTTATACAACAGAGGCTATCGCCTCCAATGATAAATTAGTTGAGAGCATAGCCCTTTTAACAGATGGTCGTTTTTCTGGTGCAACGAGAGGACCAGCCATCGGACATATTTCACCAGAGGCGGCTTTAGGCGGTGTGATAGCATTGGTTGAAGAAGATGACCTAATCGAAATAGACGTCGAAAAACGCTTGCTTCAAATCATCGGAATTAAGGGAGAAACAAAAGAACCCACAGAGATTGAAGAAGAATTAGCAAAAAGAAAAGAAAGCTGGCAACCAAGGGCAAACAAATATACAACCGGAGTATTAAAATCATTTTGCGATGAAATGGTTTAAATAATCTAAACTAAATTCTAGATTTTATGGTATACTGTAGTGTAACGTTGAGAAGTAATGCGAGTTGGATGCCATCCCTATAACGCAGGTAATGATTTTCGTGCACCCTATAACACGGGTGATGGTTTTTACGTCGCCTTGCTGACATCCATCAGTAAATCAAGTGTTCAAGAAAGAGGTTTATATCATGAGAAATGTATTTGGTTTAGATAGTCCAATCATGAACGTATTAGGACGAATAACAGATTTTATTATTTTAAATTTAATTTTTCTTATCACATGTATTCCAATTGTAACGATTGGACCAGCTTTGACAGCATTATATTCAGTCACTCTTAAAATGGTTAAAAATGAAGAGTCTTATGTTTTCAAAGGCTATTTTAAAGCGTTCAAAGCAAATTTCAAAATCAGCATTCTAGGCTGGCTGATTTTATTAACAGCGATGATTATTTTAGTAGTGGATTACCGCTTAACAACTGCGGGAATAATTGATTTGGGTGGGATTTTGCCGATTATATTTTTGATGCTGATGTTTATCTGCTCAATCGTCATAATGGTTTTCTTCCCATATGTTGCTCGTTTTGAGGGTACTTTAAAAGTTAGCTTCAAAAACTCCTTTATCATTGCGGTGGCTTCGTTACCGTGGACAATTACGTTGGCAGCACTTACAGGCGTGATTATTGGGGTTTCAGTCTTTTTCATACCACTACATTATGTTTTATTGATATGGTTCTTCTTTGGATTTGCGTTATTGGCGTATCTCCAGTCATTTATTTTTAGGAAAATATTCGTAAAATATGAACCTAAAAAAGAAGAGGCGATAGCGGAACTAACAGAAAACTAAGCATAAGACTTAAAAATAAAATCACAAAATGCTCGATAGCTAATAACTATGGAGCATTTCGTATATGCAAAACTCTTAGTTTGGTCTAGTATTCGCTTCAAAAATCAAGCCGAATAACCGCAAAAGCATTTTCCAGCGCCTCAATTAAATCTTGCACATTTTCAGTTCCGATTGAAAGGCGAATAGTGTTTGGTTTAATGCCTTGCTCTAAAAGTTCGGCTGGTGAAAGTTGTGAATGTGTAGTTGAGGCAGGATGGATAACCAATGATTTTACATCAGCAACATTTGCCAGCAACGAAAATATTTCAAGATTATCAATATATTTTTTAGCATCTTCTTCACTGCCGATGACTTCAAAAGTGAATATCGAGCCACCACCACGTGGGAAATATTTTTTGTAGATATCATGGCTTGGTTCGTTTTCAAGCGATGGATGGTGTACCGCCTCTACTTGCGGGTGCTTATTTAGGTAATCGACGATTTTCAAGCTATTTTCAACATGTCGTTCCAATCGTAACGATAGAGTTTCCAAGCCTTGTAAAAATAAGAAAGCATGAAACGGTGACAGTGTTGCACCGGTGTCGCGTAAAAGAATGGCTCTAATATAAGTGACAAAAGCAGCAGCACCCACGGCAACGGAGAAACTAATGCCATGATATGATGGATTTGGTTCGGATATCCATGGATATTTCCCAGTAGTTTTCCAATCAAAGTTGCCACTATCAACAATCACCCCACCAATGGCCGTGCCATGTCCACCGATAAACTTTGTTGCACTATGAATGACAATATCGGCACCGTATTCAATTGGTCTTAGTAAATATGGTGTTGCGAAGGTACTGTCGATAACCAGTGGAATATGGTGTTTGTGTGCGATTTTTGCCACAGCGGCAATATCGATAACATTAGAATGGGGATTTCCTAAGGTTTCAATAAATATGGCTTTTGTCTTATCATTAATGGCATTTTCAAAGGAGTCGTCTTCAAATGGGTCAACAAAAGTTGTAGTAACGCCAGCAAGTTGAGGCAGAGTATGCGCTAAATAGTTATAAGTACCACCATAAATGGTTTTTGACGAAACAATATTTTCGCCACTTTGGGCTAGAGCTTGAATAGTATACGAAATAGCGGCTGCCCCAGAAGCAACGGCTAAGGCGGCAACACCACCTTCTAAAGCAGCAATTCGCTCCTCAAAAATACTTTGTGTCGGGTTGGTTAGTCGGCCATATATATTCCCCGGGTCTCTAAGACCGAAGCGGTCCGCAGCGTGGTCGGAATTGTGAAATACATATGAAGTACTTGCGTAAATCGGCACGGCTCTAGCGTCTGTCACGGGGTCTGCTTGTTCTTGTCCGACATGTAACTGTAATGTTTCAAAACGATATTTTTTATTTGTCATTTCAATTTCCTCCTAGGTTTTCTTGAGATTTTTCGCTTTGCTTAGAATGACAGTGCTTTCATAAATCATTTGACACTATCGTTGTTTGGTTGCATCGTATGATAATAGAATAACCATCACTTGAAAAGTTGTCTAATTCTAAATAGATATGCGCCTTAATAGACATAGACTATAGCGATATCTGGAGAGAATGGTATAAGTGTCATCTATGCTTAGAGATATTTTGACCGTATTCAAGATAGGATGTTGTTTCGCTTCGCAAAATCGCATGACTATGGTATACTATGTTCTATAATAGGAGATTACCCCTATCATAGAACAACGCTCCGCTTAGATGCGCACTCGCTTAATAGGAAAACGCTCGGCGCGACGAGTCTGCGGGCAGACTCGTTATTTCTCTACAGGAAATTGCACCTATTATAGAACAACGCTCGGCGTGACGAGTCTGCAGGCAGACTCGTTATTCATATCTAATAGAAAATTAGAGAAAACACAGAATATTGGAGGTAGACATGGATTTAGCGAATTTAAACGCCTATACTCTAGTCAAAGAGGAAGAGGTAAAGGATATAAAATCAGACGGATATTTACTTCGTCATAACAAAAGTGGCGCACGTATTATGCTTCTTAAAAACGATGATGAAAATAAAGTTTTTCATATCGCGTTTCGGACGCCTCCGACAGACAGTACGGGTGTAGCTCATATTTTGGAGCATAGCGTATTGTGTGGCTCAAAGCGGTTTCCAATCAAGGACCCATTTGTTGAATTAGCAAAAGGTTCACTTAACACATTTTTAAATGCCATGACTTATCCAGATAAGACCGTTTATCCGGTGGCGAGTTGTAATAATCAAGACTTTAAAAACCTAATGAATGTTTATATGGATGCGGTTTTGTGCCCTAACATTTACGAACAAGAAGAGATTTTCAAACAAGAAGGGTGGCACTATGAACTTGAAAATGCCGATGAACCGATTATTTATAATGGCGTTGTTTATAATGAAATGAAAGGGGCTTTTTCAGCGGCTGATGACATGATTGACCGTGAGATTTTCAGTTGCCTTTTTCCGGACACAGCATATGGCGTAGAGTCAGGTGGGGACCCAGCCGACATTCCTGATTTGACGTACGAGCAATTTTTAGATTTTCACCGCCAATATTATCATCCGTCGAACAGCTATATTTACCTTTATGGTGATATTGATATGGTGGAGCGATTGACGTGGCTAGATGAAGAATATCTAAGCAAATACGATGAGATAGAAGTTGACTCAGACATTATTTTGCAAGAACCATTTGACAAACCAATCGAGCGGACTTTAAAATATTCTATTTTAGATGATGAGCCAATGGAAGATAATACTTATCTAACTTATAATATCGTTGTGGGCAACAGCCTTGACACTGAGCTTAATATGGCTTTTCATGTCTTGGAATATGCCCTTTTGACATCCCCAGGTGCGCCGCTTAAGCAAGCCTTATTAGATGCCAAAATCGGCAAAGATATCAACGGTGCGTATGATGATGACATTTATCAGCCGTTCCTTTCGATTGTCGCTAAGAATGCCAAGGCTGAAGATAAAGAGCGTTTTTTGCAAATAATTCATGAAACACTGATTAAGATTGCCGATGAGGGTATTAACAAGATGGCACTTAAAGCAGCGTTAAATGGCTCGGAGTTTCGTTTCCGCGAAGCTGACTACGCACCATATCCAGCGGGGCTGATGCATGGTCTTGATGTGATGAATAGTTGGCTTTATGATGAAGCAAAGCCATTTGTATATTTACAACCACTCGATATTTTCAAATCATTAAATGAGAAAATTGAAAGCACCTATTTTGAAGATTTAATCAGAAAATATTTCTTAGATAACAATCATGTTGCCGTAGTTGTGGCGTTACCGGAAAAAGGATTGACGGCTAAAGCGGAACAAGCGATTGCGGAAAAATTGGCGAACTACAAGAAAAGCCTTTCGGCAGATGAGATTACCCAATTAATCAAAGCGACAAAAGAGCTTGAGGAATACCAAGAGACGCCAGAAAGCGAAGAAGCACTACAATCAATCCCGTTGCTTGCCCGAACTGACATCAAAAGAGCAGCGATGCAGCTTCATAATGAAGAACGCCAGATTGACGACTTGCCAGTTCTTTATCATGGCTTGGACACCAACAAAATTGCTTATCTGAATTTGCTGTTTGATACTAAAGCGGTGCCGCAAGAATTGCTTGGCTACATGGGGGTTTTGCGAGCGGTTTTAGGATTTATGGATACAAAGAATTATTCATACAGCGAGTTATACAATGAAATCAATGCTAACTCAGGTGGAATTAGCACTGATTTACAAGTGTTCGAAAACTTACAAATTGATGATGAATATCAAGCGGCCTTTTGCATTAAGAGCAAATGCTTGTATGAGCAAATGCCATTCGTGATGAAGATGATGCAAGAAATAATCAGCGGTTCAGATTTCACCGATGGGAAGCGTTTATATGAAATTATTGCCCAGATGAAATCACGAATGCAAGTATCAATGATGAATGCAGGACATATTACGGCTGCTTCAAGAATGGCATCATACTATTCGAAAATCGGCTGGTTTAAAGAAGAGACAAGGGGCATCGAACTTTACCGCTTGGTTGACAAGTTAGAAAGTGAATTTGATGAACGCAAAGAAGAATTGATAAGTAACCTTAACAAACTAATGCAACTGATTTTCACCAAAGAAAACTTGTTGATTAGTTACACGGCTGATGAAGAGGGGTTTGTCTTACTAGATAAAATGGCGGACGGAATTACTAAGATGCTTTATCCGAGCGAGATTACGGGTCAAGCCCATAATAACGAAGCCACTCGTAATGACAATACTTCACAATTAGCCATTGAATTAGAGCAGAAAAACGAAGCTTTTAAAACGCCAGGACAGGTGCAATATGTTGCCGTTGGTGGTAATTTTAAAAAGCTCGGATACCAATATAAGGGAGCGCTTAAAATTTTAAGAACCATCCTTAGCTACGATTACCTATGGGCAAATATTCGCGTTAAGGGTGGGGCTTATGGTTGCATGAGTGGCTTTAATCGTACTGGTGAGACATATTTTGTATCATATCGTGACCCGAATTTAACTAATACATTGGAAGTATATAAAAATATTCCAGAGTATGTTAGAGGCTTTAGTTCCAATGAGCGTGAGCTAACCAAATACATCATCGGCACCATCAGTTCGATGGACACGCCATTGACACCGACGCTAAAGGGTAGTATGTCACTTAGTGCCTACTTGATGAAGTTAACAGAAGCAGATTTACAAAAAGAGCGTGATGAAGTATTAGATGCAACAAGCACAGACATCAAAGCCTTGGCAGATTTAATCGAAGCAGTGCTTGACGAAGACAATCTTTGTACGATTGGTAGTGAAAGTGTCATTGATGAGAATGCAGAGTGCTTTAAGGCAGTGAAGAATTTAACATAGGTGTGGGGGTTTTATCCCCACCCGCTAAATAAAATCACCAAATAGTATCGAAAGGAACATACATGAACGAAAACTACAAATCAGGCTTCGTAGCAATTATCGGCAGAGCCAATGTTGGCAAGTCAACCTTGATGAACCATTTAATTGGACAAAAAATCGCTATTACTTCCAAAAAACCACAGACCACGAGAAATAAAATCCAAACGGTTTACACATCAGATGAAGGTCAAATTGTCTTTTTGGACACACCAGGAATTCACAAAGCTAAGAACAAACTTGGCGAATATATGGTCGATGTTGCACAGCGAACCATCACTGATGTGGATGTTGTTTTGTGGTTGGTCGAACCAAGCACTTTTATTGGCGCAGGAGAGCGACACATTGCCGAGCAACTAAAAAAAGGTAGTGCTCCGGTTATTTTAATTATTAATAAAGTTGATACTGTAGAAAAAGAAGAAGTTTTAAAATTCATTGATGCCTATCGCAAGATTTATGATTTCGAAGAGATTATCCCGATTTCAGCCTTACGTGGACATAATACTGATGATGTTATTCCAAGCATTTTAAAATATTTACCATACGGGCCACAATTTTATGATGAAGATACCATCACCGACCAGCCAGAACGACAGATAGTGGCAGAGATTATTCGTGAAAAGGCGTTGCATGCTTTAGACGAAGAAATCCCACACGGTATTGCCGTGATGATTGAGTCAATGAAGAAAAGAGTTCCAGCCAACCCTAACAAAAGGGCGAAGCTTATTGATATTGAGGCGATGATTATCTGTGAACGTGATTCGCACAAAGGAATTATCATTGGCAAGCATGGTGCGATGCTTAAGAAGATTGGCACCAATGCCCGCTTTGAGATAGAGATGTTTTTAGAGATGAAAATCAATCTCAAATTATGGGTAAAGGTCAAAAAAGATTGGCGCGATAGCGATTTTCTAATGAAGAATTTTGGGTATAAGGCGGATTAATATGAATGAACCAATTAACATAACGGGCATGGTATTATCAGTTGCCCCGCAAGGTGAATACGACCGACGGTTAGTGTTATTAACCAAAGAACGAGGCAAGATATCAGCATTTGCCAGAGGTGCACGGCGAACTAATAGTGCTTTGCTAGCGGCGACCAATGCCTTTGTGATGGGAACATTTACGTTATACGAGGGACGTAATTCCTATACCTTGACCCATGCAACAGTCAAAGAATATTTTACCGAGTTGGCAAAAGCTGGGCTAGCCGTTTATTATGGGTTTTACTTTTTGGAAATTGCTGCATATTATGGTCGCGAGGGTCTAGAAGAGACGACGATGATTAATCTTTTATATATTTCACTAAAGGCCTTGCTCAATGAAAAGCTAGACAATCAACTAATACAAGTGATTTTCGAATTGAAAGCAATGGTGATAAATGGCGAATATCCACAGGTTTTCGCTTGCCAAAATTGTGGCTCATCGGAGCACCTTATGAGGATTAGTATTATCCGCAGTGGTGTTTATTGCCAAGAATGTTCAAATCAGGCGAGTGACATTAAAAACATCAGCCCATCGGCACTTTATACCCTACAATATATCATTTCATCACCGCTAGAAAAACTATACACTTTTGCAGTTACGCCAGAAGTCTTAACAGAAATAAGGGCGGTCATGAAAAGCTACAAAGAGCAGTACATCGAAAAAAAATTCAAAACCCTTGAAATACTAGAAATGATGTGTTGAAATGGCAAGTGCAGTAGGACACAGAGTTTGCTTGTAGACTCTCCGAATAAGTAAAAAGGCCGTCCTTCGTCGCTCTGTTATAGGAAAACTGTCATCCTGAACGAAGTGAAGTATCTTAAAAAGAAAGATTTTTCGCTACGCTCAGAATGACATGGTGTTTTCTTATGTCAGAGGACATTTGACGGACAGTCCTTAAATAATTGTTTCTGACTGATTTTATTATAACAGCTAACGTGGTAACCAAATATCGGAAACCAAATATCGGAAACCGAGAGTTTTAGAGTTTTAGAAGTCGGCAATAATCTCGTTCGGTTTCAATTACGCATTCGGCAATTAGTTTTATAAACGGGTCAGCATCTTGTGTTGTTTGAGAGATTATAAGGGTATTAATGTAATCATTGCGCAATACTGGCGGGATAGAAACAACTCCATAGCCGGCATTAACGAGAATAATGTTCATTAGCAGCCGAGCAGTGCGTCCATTACCGTCTATAAAGGGGTGAATATCGACTAATCGTTTATGACACATAGCGGCTAATTCAATAGGGTGTAATGACTTTTTAGATGATTCCCATTGGTTTATAAAATGTTCTATCAGTCGTGGCACATCCTCGGGCGAGGGTGGGACATATTCCGTACCAGAGATGTACACTTGTGTGTTACGATATTCTCCTGCAGTATTGGCATCAACCCTTTGATAGAAGAGGTAGTGTAAGTGCTTGATTATATCTTCATTGAGTTGCAAATTTGGTTGCCTAGCCAATTCAAGCATATAATCATAAGCATCTGCATGACCGATTGCTTCGTAGCAATCCTTGATTGGTTTTCCGCTTACAGTCAATCCATCTTCTAAAAGGATTTTAGTTTCCGAAATCGTTAGAGTGTTTCCCTCAAGGGCGTTACTACTGTATGTTAATCCCACACGGAAATAATCATCTAATGATTTTAATTCTTCTTTAGAAAGGGGTCTTGAAGATTGAATTTTATCCCTATAGATATCGGCTTTGTTTAATAATTCTGGTAAAGTCATTTAATCACCGTCCTTTCATCTTGGACATACTCCAATATATCTCCTGGTTGACAATCTAATACCTTGCAAAGAGAAGCAATGGAGTCGGTGGTAATTCTTTTGCCCTCTCTTATGTTTTGCAAGGTACTTTCAGAAATAATTTTGTTCTTTCGTATCTGATAAGAGGATAGTCCCTTGTCATTCATGAGTGCAATTAGCTTATCGTATACTATTTTCCCCATATTGTCCTTTCTGAACCATTGGGGCGTCAAAAGACGCATGGCTCTCCTTTGTATATATTAATTTTACTATAGACATACACGGCTTGCAATGTATGAAATGAACAAATATACACGGCGTAAAGTGCATGGAATTTGTGAATAATGTCAATAGACTAAACACGGCTTGGAGTGTATAATATACATTATAAGATACTTATATTAGTTGGGTGGCATTTGTGTTATAATAAATAGCCTAAGTGGTGTACAAAATGGTGTACGAGCCGTGAGCGTGTAACTAGCGAAGTGCTACAAAACCTATAAATACAATAAAGTCAGCGAGTACATCACAAAAATTTATGAAATGATGTGTTGAAAAACTTACGACCTGATTGTATAATGTAACATGTCAGCAGTAAATCAGAAAGGTAACAAATGAGAAAAATAATAGTAATCCTATTGATTTTAATGATAACTACTCTAACTGCGTGTGGAGTACTTAGTAATGCCAAAGTAAGTACTATTTACGTTGACAGAAAAGGTGAGGTAGTAAGTGCGACAATCGCATCGTTACCAACAGAGCAATACGATGGCGATGAATTAAAGGTGTCAATTGATGAAGCAATAGCAACATATAATAGTACAAAAGAAAATGAGCCCATCAGTCTTAACGAATTTAAAGTGAAAAAGGAGCAAGCAACGCTCAGGCTCACCTATGCAACAGCAGGGGATTATGAGGCATTTAATGAGCGAACATTATTTGCGGGCACGATAGCCGAGGCAACGGCGGCAGGTTATGATTTCGAGGTTGACTTTATAGACAGTGATAAAACTACTATCAAAGGCTCAGCAATTCTCAAAGAAGCCAGGGATGAATTAGTAATCATCACCAACGAACCAGTGCAAATCCAGACGACCAAAGATATTTTATATACGAGTGACAATGCAACAATTATAGATAAGCGAACAGCGCAGGTGGAAGACGAGGCGGGTTCAACTGACAATGGAATTACATTTGGCAATGCCAAGGTAGCGTATGTTATCTACGGAGAGCCAAATCAATAATATAAAAGCGTGAGGAGGAGTAAAATGGAAAAGACAATGGAGAAAATCGTTGCTTTAGCCAAAAGTAGAGGATTTGTTTATCCAGGTTCAGAGATTTATGGTGGATTAGCAAATAGCTGGGACTATGGCAACCTAGGGGTAGAGCTAAAAAACAATATTAAGCAAGCATGGTGGAAGAAATTCATCACGGAAAATCCTTATAATGTGGGAGTGGATTGTGCGATTTTAATGAATCCACAGACATGGGTTGCATCAGGACATTTAGGTGGATTTTCTGACCCGCTGATGGATTGTAAAGAATGCCACGAACGTTTCCGTGCCGACCAGATGATTGAAAATTTCTGCAAAGAGCACGACATTACACTAGATAATCCTGTAGACTCTTGGTCTAACGAAGAGATGAAAAGTTTTATCGATGAAAAAGGCGTTAATTGCCCAACTTGCGACAAGCATAACTTTACCGATATTCGTCAATTCAATCTGATGTTTAAGACCTTCCAAGGCGTGACTGATGATGCGAAGAATACTATTTATCTAAGACCAGAGACGGCGCAAGGTATTTTCGTGAACTTTAAAAATGTTCAACGTACTTCAAGAAAGAAAATCCCATTTGGCATCGGTCAAGTTGGTAAATCATTCCGTAATGAGATTACACCAGGGAACTTTATTTTTAGAATTCGTGAATTTGAACAAATGGAACTAGAATTTTTCTGTGAGCCAGATACAGACCTTGAGTGGTTTGCATACTGGAAACAATTTTGTATTGATTGGTTGACGACCCTTGGTATCAAAGAAGAAGAGATGCGCGTTCGCGACCACGATGCCAAAGAACTTAGCTTTTACAGTAAGGCAACTACTGATATTGAGTTCTTATTCCCATTTGGTTGGGGTGAGCTATGGGGGATTGCCGATAGAACTGATTATGATTTATCGCAACATCAAGAAGTATCAGGTCAAGATTTATCTTATTTTGATGATGAAAAGGGCGAAAAATACATTCCGTATGTTGTTGAGCCATCACTTGGTGCTGACCGCGTTTTATTGGCACTGCTTTGTAATGCATATGACGAAGAAGTGTTAGATGAAGATAGAGGAGATGTACGAACAGTTCTTCGCTTCCATCACGCCATCGCGCCAGTTAAGGTTGGCATATTGCCACTTTCTAAAAAGCTTAATGAAGGCGCTGAGAAAGTTTATGAGACACTTTCAAAAACTTACAATTGTGAGTTTGATGATAGAGGTAACATCGGCAAGCGTTATCGTCGGCAAGACGAGATAGGCACGCCGTATTGTATCACATACGATTTCGATTCAGAAACTGACGAAGCAGTCACTGTACGTGACCGTGATACGATGGCACAAGACAGAGTTAAAATAGCGGATTTGGAAAGCTATCTCGCCGAGCGGTTCGTGTACTAGGGCATATGAATTTGGTATAAATAACAGAAAATAACGAGAAGTAACGAAGAAAAGTAACGAAAAATAATAAAAAATAACGAGCAGTAATGAAAAATAATAAAAAGTAACAAAGAGTAATGGGAAGTAACAGAGAGTAAAAGAAAGTAACAGTAACGGAGAGCAACAAAGAGTAATGGAAAATAACAAAGAGTAATGGAAAATAACAAAGAGTAATGGAAAATAACAAAGAGTAATGGAAAATAACAAAGAGTAATGGAGAGTAACAAAAAGTAATGTAGAGTAACAAAAAGTAATATTAATTAACATAAATTATAAGAAGTAACTTTTTCTTCTTATAGTGAAATTACAAATAATATAACCAACAAACGAAGAGGAGAAAACATCATGGCAAGAAATATGGTAGTAGGTCAATCAGGTGGCCCAACAGCAGTTATTAATTCAAGTTTGGCGGGAGTAATCTCGGCAGCAAAAGAAGCAGGATTTGATAAAATCTATGGTATGCACCATGGTATCGAAGGATTTTTAAAAGAGGATTTAGTAGATATCGAAGAATTTGTTAAGGACAAAAGTGACATCGAATTACTGAAAAGAACGCCATCAGCATTTTTAGGTTCATGCCGTTACAAACTTCCTAAAATCGAAGGAAACGAAGCAACATACGACAAAATTTTTGAAATCTTAGAAAAAAATGACATCGAGTGTTTCTTCTATATCGGTGGTAATGACTCAATGGATACGATTAAGATGTTATCTGATTACGCCAAAGAAAAAGGCAAAAAACAAAAATTCATGGGCGTACCAAAGACAATTGATAATGACCTACCAATCACTGACCATACTCCAGGTTATGGTTCAGCGGCAAAATATATCGCAACTTCTATGAAAGAAATCATTCGCGACAACTCAAGTTTTGGAGCGGCCAAACCGACGATTACGGTAGTTGAAATCATGGGTCGTCACGCAGGCTGGTTAACAGCGGCGGCAGCCCTTTCAAGATGTGAAGACTGTGAAGGACCAGACATGATTTACTTGCCAGAAGTTCACTTTGATGTTGATGATTTCATGGCGCGAGTTAAGAAACTTGCGACAGAAAAAAGCTCAGTAGTTATCGCGATATCAGAAGGTATCCAGATGGCAGATGGACGTTTCGTTTGTGAATTAGGTGATGCATCTGATTATGTTGATGCCTTTGGACACAAACAACTATCTGGTAGTGCGGTAGTATTAAGTAACAAAATTCAAGCAGAACTAGGTTACAAATCTCGTGCGATTGAATTTTCAACCTTACAAAGAGCAGCTACTCACTTTGCCTCACTTACTGATATTAATGAGGCATTTACAGTTGGGTACTTAGCAGGAAAAGCAGCAGTTGAAGGACAAACTGGCATGATGATTACGATTGATGTTGTCAAACGTGAGCCATATGAAGTAGCATATAGCATCTACGATATCCATAAAATCGCTAATGTTGAAAGACCAGTACCACTAGAGTGGATTGTAGATGAGGGAACTAATGTTAGTGATGCGTATATTGAATATGCTAGACCACTAATCATGGGTGAATTAACACCATTGATGGTAGACGGACTACCAAGACACTTAGTTCGTGAGAAATCGACTTATAGAACGAAAAAATAATCAAACATACCTTGACTAAATTGGTAGTTATGTTAAAATTATATCAGGTAAAGATACAACAGCCCGAAATGGACCCGCAAGAGTTCATTTTCGGGTTGTAAAACAACATAGAAGGAGAAATTTACATGGCAGCAAAATGGGTTTATTTATTTAACGAAGGCAATGCAGACATGAAAAATCTTTTAGGAGGAAAAGGTGCTAACTTAGCGGAGATGACAGGGTTAGGATTACCAATTCCACAAGGATTTACAGTGACGACAGAAGCTTGTACAGATTATTACGATAAGAACGAAAAGATTACGGACGAAGTTCAAGAGCAAATCTTCGGCGCAATCAAAGACTTAGAGAAAATCGAAGGTAAAAAGTTCGGAGATAATGATGATCCATTATTGGTATCAGTACGTTCAGGTTCAAGAGCATCTATGCCTGGAATGATGGATACTATTTTGAACTTAGGACTAAACGATACTTCAGTAGAAGGATTTGCGAACAAGACAGGCAATCCTCGTTTTGCATATGACTCTTATCGTCGTTTTATTCAGATGTACTCTGATGTTGTTATGGAGATGAGCAAGACTGTTTTCGAAGGTATCTTAGATGATGTTAAAGAAGAAAAAGGCGCTAAAGGCGATACTGACTTAACAGCTGACGATTTAAAAGAAATCATCGCCAAATTCAAAGAGAACTATAAGAACAAGATGGGTGAAGAATTCCCACAAGATCCAAAAGTTCAATTAATGGGCGCGATTAAAGCTGTATTTAGATCATGGGATAACCCACGTGCTATCGTCTATCGTCGTATGAATGATATCCCAGGCAGTTGGGGAACAGCAGTAAACATTCAAGCGATGGTATTTGGTAACATGGGTGAGACATCAGGAACTGGTGTTGCATTTAGTAGAGACCCATCTACTGGTGCTAATGGTATCTACGGTGAGTACCTAATCAATGCACAAGGTGAAGACGTTGTTGCGGGTATCCGTACTCCACTACAGATTGCACATCTAGAACAAGATATGCCAGAAGTTTACAAACAATTCATGGCTATTGTTAACAAACTTGAAAATCACTACCGTGATATGCAAGATATGGAATTTACAATTCAAGAAGGTAAACTATACTTCCTACAGACACGCAGTGGTAAGAGAACTGCACCAGCAGCTCTACAAATCGCTTGTGATTTAGTTGACGAAAAGATGATTACAGCAGACGAAGCAGTTGCTCGTATTGATGCCAAGTCACTTGACCAACTATTACACCCAATGTTCGACGTAGATGCATTAGCAGCTGGCGAAGTAATCGGTTCAGCACTTCCTGCATCACCAGGGGCAGCAGCTGGTAAGGTTTACTTTACGGCAGATGATGCTAAAGCAGCAGCAGAAAAGGGCGAGCGAGTTATTCTTGTTCGTTTAGAGACTTCTCCAGAAGATATCGAGGGTATGCATGCAGCACAAGGTATCTTAACAGTACGTGGTGGTATGACATCTCACGCAGCCGTAGTTGCTCGTGGTATGGGTACAGCTTGTGTATCTGGTTGTGGCGAGATTAAGATTAATGAAGAAGCAAAATATTTTGACCTTGCGGGCAAACACATCGTTGAGGGTGACTATATTTCACTTGATGGTTCAACAGGTAAGATTTACTACGGAGACATCAAGACGGTTGAAGCTTCTATCGGCGGTAACTTCGATAGAATTATGCAATGGGCTGATGCAGCTCGTACATTAAAAGTAAGAACTAATGCAGACACACCAGCAGACACTAAAAAAGCTGTTGAGCTTGGTGCTGAAGGTATCGGTCTTTGCCGTACAGAGCATATGTTCTTCGAGGGTGACAGAATTGAAAAGATGAGAAAGATGATTCTTTCTGACACAGAAGAGACTAGAACAGC
>JGI994J12354_10000720_pt1 | contig 33186 bp, 52 predicted proteins | sample IntmicLarv3ML3BL_FD_12354 | JGI IMG/M metagenome (IMG submission 12354) | reverse complement strand
GTAAAGACTTTGCCCTTGCAATTATATTTCTTGCAAATATCCATATATTGACGTATCATACGGTCATGCCCGCCAACGATAACAATGCTCATGTAACGACCTCCCATCAATAAATAATCGAAAGTTAGCGATAACTAACTTTAATTAATCTTAGCATGTTTGTATGCGTATGTCAAGACTAATTTTTTAATTTATATGCATCCTATTTATCGAAGAGTAGAGATATTTTTTTGTCACCGGTTTTAGCGGAAAATGGATGAAGATGCGTTCCGTCATCAGAGAGAGCGGCGATTTTGAATATGGATTGCTATAAAATCTGTTGTCATGCTATACTAAAAAGAAAGCGGGTGACATATATGATAGAAACAGAGCGTTTGATATTGCGGCCTGTGTACGAGACGGATTTGGCGGATATTTATGATTATGCGAAAGATGAAGCAGTTGGTCCGCACGCGGGATGGAAGCCGCACGAGAATATAGAAGAATCAGAAGAAATTGCGTGTGCGTTTTTTTATGAAAAAGAGGATGCATTTGCAATCGTGGAAAAAAATTCCATGTGTATGATAGGCACAATTGGGTTGGTGGAAGATCCTCATCGGGCGAATGATGAAGTGCGTATGCTGGGTTATGCTATGGGCAGACTCTATTGGGGAGAGGGATTCATGGTGGAGGCGGCAAAGGCGGTCTTGGAGTATGGGTTTGTGCACAAGAAGTATCCTTTGATTTCTGTTTCACATTATGATTTTAATACGCGCTCTAAGCGGGTGATCGAAAAATGCGGATTTCACTTTGAAGGAATATTGCGCAGGGGTGCAAAGAGATATGACGGTGCGGTTTTCGATATGTGGTGTTATTCCTTGACGAAAGACGAATATGAAAATTAAGGGCTAAGGAGGACGGCAGAATTGGAGATAATCAATTGGAAGGAATTGCTTTTTCCTTATGAGCAGGCAGTTGAAGAATTGTTGATGAAATTCCGTGCGTTGGATAAAGAATGTAGGCATTTGGGGATTTACTCACCGATTGATGCCGTTAGCGGACGATTGAAACGTCCGGCAAGCATATTGGATAAGGCGGGGCGAAAGAAAATACCGCCGGAGAGAATGGAACAAGAGATTGAAGACATTGCGGGGATACGTGTTTTATGCCAATTCGTTGAGGATATCGAAAGGGTTGTCGAGATGGTTCGCTCCAGAACGGATATGACCATTGTAGAAGAGAGAGATTACATAACCAACACGAAGCCGAGCGGATACCGCAGTTATCACGTTATCATTCGTTATCCTTTAAGTACGGCATTGGGGCCGAGAGAAATATTGGCGGAAGTGCAGATTCGTACCAATGCGATGAACTTTTGGGCGACGGCGGAGCATTCTTTGCGGTATAAGTACAGTGGGAATATCCCTGAGGAATTGCAAAAACGGCTGCTTAATTGTGCAGAAGCCGCGTTTAATTTGGATTGGGAAATGGCAACAATACGTGAAGAAATAACCAATGCCCAGCGCTTAAACGAGATTAGAAGCCATTTGGTATCTAATATTCTGGATAGTATACAGAGATTGCATTTTTCGGCGAATTTCGAAGAAGTGCAGCGGATAAACAGGGAATTTATTGATGTTTGGAATAGCGAAGATATTGACCTTTTACGGGCATTCAATGAAAAGCTGAATGTGTTGACGGAGGTCTACCGGATTTGAGATTTTGCGAATGTGGCGCAGAAGGGGTTCCAAGGTGAGGTGAGGGAGATGGGTTTGTTTGCCATAGGTGATTTGCATTTCGGACATTCGGTAAACAAGCCGATGGACGTTTTTGGCAAGGAATGGAAGAATCATGTGGAGAGAATTATCCAAAATTGGCAAGCGTTGGTTTCTGAGCAGGACACGGTTTTGATTCCGGGAGATATTTCGTGGGGAATGAGAGAAGGTGAGGCCAAGGCAGATTTGATGGCCATTGATTGTTTGCCGGGGAAGAAAATATTACTGGAGGGGAATCACGACTATTGGTGGAAATCTACGGCGAAGCTTTCCAGACAATATCCGGAGATGATATTTTTAAAAAACAGTTGCGCTCAGGTTGGCCAACTGTTCGTTTGCGGCACGCGGGGGTGGACATGTCCGAATAGCTATTTGTTTACGGAGCAGGACAGAAAGATTTACGAACGGGAGCAGATACGCTTGAGGCTCTCATTAGAAAGTGCCATGGCAAAAGGCGCAGAGGAAATTCTTTTGATGATGCATTTTCCGCCTAGTGAACGACAAGAAAGAAGTATCCGGTTTTCTGGAGATTATCCGTGATTATCCGGTTAGGCAGATGATATATGGACACTTGCACGGAGCGGAGAGTCACCAAAAAGCGTTGATGGGAAATTATGAAGGGACAGACTTTCATTTGGTAGCGGCGGATTATCTGGGGTTTGTGCCAAAGAAAATACGGGAATAGAGACACCAAAATGCCGTGGATGATATCCACGGCATGTGTATTTTACTCGTCAAATTCGTTTGCGGCTTCCACAATTCGCTCTTTTAGTACACGCATATTTAAGTCTTTGACATCTAGTTCTAAAGTCACATATTCTAATTCATCATCATCTGATAAATAACCGGCTTCGAAGGCGGTGGATAAATCATCGTCAAAAATGATTTCACCTTCAATGGCCCAGCTTTCTTCGCTTTTGTCGATAGAAATAATGTTAACTTCACTAATTTGCAGCATTTTGTTTCCTCCCTATAAAACAACTACTTCTTTTTCTTTACAGAATAGCCAAATGTGCCTACTTGTTTTCCAAGCGTGTAGTACGCACCATGAGAATAGCAAATAGGGTTTGATTGATTAAAGTGGAATTTACCTGTTTCATCCATAAGCTCACTGCTGACATTAACAGAAGAGACTTCGGCCAGAAACATATGGTGAGACCCCAGGGGTATGATATCTTTCACCTTGCATTCGATATTTACCGGACTTTCCAGAATGATCGGCGCATTGACGGTATTTCCTTTTTGAGGCGTTAGACCCATTTCGGAGAATTTATCAAGGTCGCGGCCGCTTTTCACACCGCAATAATCGCAGGCATAGGTTAAGCCTTCTGTTACTAAATTGATAACGAATTCTCCCTGTTCTTTGATGATATCAAAAGAATGGCGTTCCGGACGAACGGAGACATAGGTCATCGCGGGCTCACTGTTAACGATTCCCGTCCATGCGGCGGTGATAATATTTGCTTTGTCCATTGTGCCGCAAGAGACCATTACCACAGGCAGCGGATACAAAACAGTGCCCGGTTTCCAGATATCTTTTTTCATAGAAATGTCCTCCCCGTCTGCTTAGATAGACCATGATTATTATAGAGAAATGGCTTTTTTATGATACCACTTTCGTTAACGTCACTTTATATTATACGAGTTCACAGGCTTTGTAAAGATAAAAAATAAGTATTTTTATGAATTCTATTTGCCGTCTTGTCATGTGCCTTATTTTTCAGTATGATAAAACAAAACGGAATATGCATCATCTGATAAAATGAGGAAGTCGAGAGGAAAAACATGGAATTACCATTATCGTATATTGATAAAATGAAGGAACTTTTGGGTGACGAATCAGAAAACTATTTTTTGGCGTTGGATGAGCGTCATTTTCAGGGCCTGCGCGTGAATGAACAGAAAATTTTGGCGAAACAGATGCTAGAAAAAGATATCTTTTCGCTGGAGGCTGTGCCATGGTGCAGAGAAGGATTTTATTATAAGGAAGATGAGCGCCCTGCGAAGCACCCGTATTATCATGCAGGATTATACTATTTACAAGAACCCAGCGCAATGTCGCCCGGTGCTTATTTACCCATTGAGGAAAACGATCGCGTACTGGATATTTGCGCGGCGCCCGGGGGGAAAAGTACGCAAATCGGGGCGAAATTAGGGAAAAATGGGCTGTTGGTCGCGAATGATATCAGTGCGGGACGAGCAAAAATTCTCGTAAAGAATATAGAGCGCTTCGGAATTAAAAATGCGATGGTGCTGAGTGAAACGCCGGAAAGGCTGAAGAAGCATTTTGGATGTTTTTTTGACAAAATACTGATAGATGCACCTTGTTCGGGAGAGGGTATGTTTCGTAAAGAGCCGGACATGGTGAAGGGTTGGAACGAGGAGATGCTGGCATTTTGTGAGGGAGAGCAAGAGACGATTTTGGATGCCTGCGCAGCATTGCTGCGCGCAGGTGGAATCATGCTTTATTCTACATGTACGTTTTCGGCAGAAGAGAATGAAGGCAGCATTGGGCGTTTTTTAGAAAGGCATGATGCGTTTGAATTGGTGCCCGTCGAGAAGCGGTATGGCTTTCAAGATGGTATTGTGCCATATACAGACTGTGCGAGGTTATATCCGCATAAAATAAACGGAGAGGGACACTTTTTGGCTTGTTTGCGAAAAAAAGGAGCGGACGAAAAGATAACATTGCCGGAAGATGCAGAAGCAACACAGAAAGAACTGACGTCGTTTAAAGCATTTACCGATGACGTGTTAGAGCAGATGCCCAAAGGCGTATTGCGTGTTTTTGGGGATATGTTGTATATGCTTCCGAAAGGGATGCCATCGGTGAAAGGTTTGCGGGCGTTGCGTACAGGGTGGCAGTTGGGTAGCCTGAAGAAGGGGCGATTCGAGCCGTCGCAGGCCTTTGCGATGGGGCTTCGGCCGGAGCAGGTAAAGAATACGGTAATGTTTGACTTGGAAGATGAGCGGGTTATTCGTTACTTAAAGGGCGAGAGTATTGAGGATCAGGGGAGAGACGGCTGGACGCTGGTCTGTGTGGATGGATTTCCTTTAGGATGGGCGAAGCGGCAAAAAGGACGTTTGAAAAATAAATATGCGGTTAGTTGGAAATGGGAATGAGTGTATTTCACACAAAGACAAATGTATTTATATATATTGACAATATAGAAGAAGCATGTAAAATAGAGCATATGATTATTTAGCGGAGGAAGATGTTATGAAAAAACTGACTTATATAGGAACAAGAGACGGAAGTATTCAGGCGAGTGCGTCCGAGGCGATTTTGAAAGGGATTTGTGAGGATGGCGGGTTGTATATCCCTTCGGAAATTCCAAAAATGGAAAAGCCATTGTCCGAGTTGTTGGGGATGCGTTATCAGGAGTTGGCATTTGCCGTGCTACGGCTGTATTTGGATTTCACGGATGAAGAATTGCAAGCCTGTATAGATGGCGCGTACAATGACAAATTCGATACCGAAGAAATTGTGCCGCTGGTAGAGAAAGACGATGCGTTGTTTTTGGAGTTGTTTCACGGAAGAACATTGGCGTTTAAAGATATGGCGCTATCCATCTTGCCTTATTTTATGAAAACGGCGGCAAAAAAAGCAGGTCTGGATAAAGAAATTGTTATTTTGGCGGCAACATCAGGGGATACGGGTAAAGCGGCGTTGGAGGGTTTTGCCGATGTGGATGGGACGAGGATTCTTGTGTTTTTCCCTGAAGATGGTGTGAGCCCTGTGCAAAGACTTCAAATGACAACACAAGAAGGAAAGAACACTTGTGTAGCGGGTATTCTCGGCAATTTTGATGACGCGCAAAGTGCAGTGAAGCATATTTTTACGGACAAAGAACTGGCAAGGGAGTTGGAGGAGCGCGGGTTTGTGTTCTCTTCGGCGAACTCTATTAATATCGGCCGTTTGGTGCCGCAGATTGTATATTATTTCTGGGCGTATTTACAGGCGGTAAAAAAAGGTGCGCTGGAGTTGGGGGATGCAATCAATTTTACTGTGCCGACAGGAAACTTTGGTGATATTCTTGCAGGTTGGTATGCGAAGAAAATGGGTCTACCCATTGGGAAGTTGGTTTGCGCATCAAATGACAACAAAGTGCTGTATGATTTTTTCCGCACAGGGATATATGACAAGAATCGTGCATTCCAGGTGACGGTATCGCCGTCCATGGATATTTTGGTTTCCAGTAATTTAGAGCGTTTGCTCGCGCATATGCAGGGACAGGATGAAACAAGAAAGGGAATGGCGTCGCTGCAGACGGAGGGCAAATATTCCACAGTAATTACGGAACGTGACATTGTGGGAGAATATGCGACAGAGCAAGAGACGTTTTCGGCTATTCGCTCTTTTTATGAAAAAACGGGATATGTTATGGATACGCATACGGCGGTTGCTTACGTGGCATATCAAAAATATAAAGCAGCAAGTCAAGATGCAACACCGATGGTGATTGTATCGACGGCAAGTCCATACAAATTTACGAAGGACGTCATGACAGCAATTGATGAGAAGTATGCGGCAGGTGATGCATTTTTGCTAATGGAAGAGCTAGAGGGACTAAGCGGGATTTCCATTCCTTCAGTGATTCGGGGGATTGAAAAGAGGGTGGTCTTGCATAACAATGTGTGTAACAAAAACGAAATCAAAGCGTTTGTAAAAGCGCAGTTGATATAATTTAAAAAGAAGGCTATAGAGAAGCGGTATGGCAATGCAGTTTGTCACACGGTTTCTCCATAGCCTTTCAACATGAAATGACAAAACGTTATGCAGATATGACAAAAAAACAAGCGATTGTGCCTCTTCTTTGCTTGAGGCAGAGAAAGTTTTTTTGAGAGGAGAAACCCATTGATTTTGGGGAATGTTTGAATTACAATGAACAAAGGTAAAAAATTGACCGAAAAGGAGATTTTATAATGAAAATGTTTATCGACACAGCAAATGTGGAGCATATTAAAGAAGCGAATGATTTGGGTGTAATCTGCGGCGTGACGACGAATCCGTCGTTGATTGCAAAGGAAGGCAGAGATTTTGTCGAAGTGGTAAAAGAGATTACCACCATCGTGGATGGGCCGATTAGTGCCGAGGTTATTTCTTTGGCTTATGAAGGCATGGTGAAAGAAGCAAGAGAATTGATTAAAATTCATGAAAATATTGTGATAAAGATTCCGATGACGTTGGAAGGCCTGAAGGCTGTGAAAATTTTGGCGGCAGAAGGTGTTAAAACGAATGTGACATTGATTTTCTCCGCGACGCAAGCGTTGATGGCGGCGAGAGCGGGCGCAACTTATGTGAGTCCGTTCTTGGGTAGAGTGGACGATATCGGCGCTGTTGGCATGACGCTGATTGAAGAGATTGTAGATATTTTTGAGATGCATGGTATTGAGACGGAAATTATTGCGGCAAGTATCCGCAATCCGTTGCATGTAATTGAAGCAGCAAGACTTGGCTGCCACATTGCAACCATTCCGCACAATGTTTTGATTCAAATGGCGAAACATCCATTGACAGATATTGGAATTGAGCGTTTCTTGAAAGATTGGGAAAGCGTACCGAAAAAATAATTTTGGAGGTTGAAGAATGAAGAATGCAGAGCAACTGACAGTAAATACATTGCGTTGTCTTTCGGCAGAAGCGATTCAAAAGGCGAACAGCGGACACCCCGGATTGCCGTTAGGCGCGGCACCTATGGCGTATGCATTGTGGGCGAGAGTGATGAAGGCGAATCCGAAAAATCCTGATTGGAGAGACAGAGACCGTTTTGTTCTCTCGGCGGGTCATGGTTCGGCATTATTGTATTCGCTGCTTCATGTGTTTGAATACGGCGTGACAAGAGCGGATTTGCAAGATTTCCGCCAGCATAATTCACGGACACCCGGTCATCCTGAATATAGGCATACCGTTGGTGTGGAAACCACATCAGGACCTTTGGGACAGGGTATTGCCAATGCGGTTGGTATGGCATTGGCTGAAAGTCATTTGGCGGCGAAATTTAACACCGAAGAATTCAAGATGGTGGATCATTATACCTACGCTCTTTGCGGAGATGGTTGCCTACAGGAAGGGGTTGCTTCTGAAGCGGCTTCTTTAGCGGGAACAATGGGTTTGTCGAAGTTGATTGTATTATACGATTGTAATAAAATCACGATTGAAGGCAGTACGGACATCGCGTTTACAGAAGATGTTACGAAGCGTTTTGAAGCATATGGCTGGGACGTGTTCGAAGTGTCAGATGGCAATGATGTGGATGCGATTGCGCAGAGTATTGCTGAGGCGAAAGCAACACAGAAGCCGGCGTTGGTGAAAATCAATACCCAGATTGGATTTGGCGCACCAAACAAGCAGGGAAAAGCATCTGCACACGGTGAACCTTTGGGTTATGATGAAATCAAGTTGATGAAAGCGGGTATGGGCTGGGATTACACAGAGGAATTTTACGTTCCTGAGGATGTGAAAGCGCATATTGCGAAAATAAATGCAGAGGGACAAAAAGTGGAAGATGTCTGGCGTGCGATGTTTGCACAATACAGTGCAAAATATCCCGAATTGGCAAGGGAGTATGAGGTTTGGCATAGCGGCAAGCTGGAAACGGATTTGTTCAATGACGAGGACTTTTGGAAAAGCGAGGGTGATATCGCTACACGTGCGGCGTCTGAGAAAGTACTACAGAAAGTGGCGAAGGCGGTACCAAACCTATTTGGCGGATCGGCAGACCTTGCGCCTTCCAACAAATCTGTAATGAAAGACAGAGAATATTACAGCAAGGAAAATCCGACAGGCTCCAATGTACATTTTGGTATTCGCGAGTTTGCGATGACGGCTATGGCGAACGGAATGGCAGTGCATGGTGGTTTGCGTCCGTACATTGCAGGGTTTTTCGTGTTTGCGGATTACATGAAGGCCGGTTTGCGAATGGAATCTCTTATGGGATTGCCGGTTATCAGTATTTTGACTCATGACAGTATCGGCGTTGGTGAAGATGGACCGACGCATCAGCCAATTGAGCATTTGGCAATGCTTCGCAGTATGCCAAATTATATTGTGTTCCGTCCCTGTGATACGAGGGAAACGGCGGCCGGTTGGTATGCAGCATTGACAAACACACAAACGCCTACGGCGTTGATTCTCTCCCGCCAGAATTTGCCGGCGTTGGACGGCACAGGCAAGGAGGCGCTGAGAGGCGCATATGTTCTTTGCGATTGTGAAGGCACGCCGGATATATTGTTGATGGCGAGTGGTTCGGAAGTGGAATTGATTTACAAAGCGTATACTGCATTGGGTGAAAAAGGAATCAAGGCGAGGGTGATTAGTATGCCGAGCTGGGAATTGTTTGAAGGACAGCCCGCGGAGTATAAAGAGAGCATTATGCCCAAAGCTGTTCGGAACAGGCTGGCTGTAGAGGCGGCGGCGGATTTCGGATGGCATAAATACGTTGGTTTGGATGGAGATGTAATCTGTATGGATGGATTTGGCGCATCGGCACCGGCGGATGAATTGTTCAAAGATTTTGGATTTACCGTTGACAACGTGGTTGAAAAGGCGCAGGCATTGATAAAAAAATAAGTATGTAACGTGAAAGGCTCTCAGCCAGGGTGCCGAGGAACAATTACAATGTTTTTCAAACCTTGGTAGGGAGCCTTGTTTATATTTAAGGCGTTTGAGGAGTTTAAGAGGTTCAAGAAGGGGGTGTACGTGTTGCGGACGTTTATTGCCATTGAGTTACAGCCGAATATCCGGGAATATCTCGGCGTTTTGCAAAATGAGACACAGAAGCTTTGCCGAAGAGGGACTTATGTATCTACAGATAATTTCCATATTACGCTACATTTTTTGGGGGAAATCTCCGATGGGGATATCGAGTACCTAAAGGAAGCGATTTTCGAGGCGGCACAGAGGAGTTATACTTTCGAGTTGCAGTTGAAAGATATCGGATTTTTTCCGCGGGGGAACAAAGGGGTTTTATGGGCAGGGATCGAAAAAAGTGCCGCACTGCAAAGGCTGTTTTTGTCATTGGAGAAGAGCCTGGAGCGGCAGGGTTTTCACCGAGAGAAGAAAGGTTTGAACCCGCATATTACATTGGGACGAGAGGTGGAGCCGCAGCGTGGTTTTAAGGACGTGCAAAAAGCCGTGCCTGTGGAGCGGATGACATTTACAGTAGAGAAGATTTCGCTTATGCAAAGCGTGCGGATGGGCGCAAAATTGGTGTATAAACCGCTGTATCGTCAATTGTTAAGAGAATCGAAGAAGCAGTGAAAGGGTGGAGAAGATGAAAAAGGCAGTGATAACAGTTTTGGGGCACGATCAGGTAGGTATTATTGCGAAGGTTTGTACGATGCTTGCGGCAGATAGTATTAATATTCTGGATATTTCTCAGACGATTGTCGGAGGATACTTCAACATGGTTATGGTTGTAGATATTATGAATACAAACAAAAGTTTCGAGCAGATCGCAAGCGCATTGGAGTGCATTGGAAGTGAGATGGGTCTAAAGGTGAAAATTCAAAATGCTGAGATTTTAGATGCGATGCACAGTGTATAAAAAGGGGGTTTTTGATTGTGGTGAATAAATACGATATGTTTGAAAAGACCCTTGAAGTGAACCGCATGGTGGACGATATGAATTTAGATGTGCGTACGATTACAATGGGTATTAGTTTATTGGACTGTGCCGATGCAGATATCGACCGATTCAACGAGAAAGTGTATCAAAAAATCGTAACCTATGCCAAGGATTTGGTTAAAGTGGGTGACGATTTGGCGAGAGAATACGGAATTCCTGTTGTAAACAAGCGTATTTCTGTAACACCGATTGCCATTGCGGCGGCAGGGTGCCAGACGGATTCTTTTGTAAGCGTAGCTCAAACGCTTGACCGGGCGGCTAAAGATGTGGGTGTGAATTTCATTGGCGGATTTTCTGCATTGCTGCACAAAGGGTATACGACGAGTGACCGTATCCTAATTGCGTCTATTCCGGAGGCGCTCAAGGTGACAGATTGTGTGTGCTCTTCTGTAAATGTCGGAACAAGCAGAAATGGTATCAACATGGATGCGGTAAAGGAAATGGGCGAAGTGATTTTGAAGACAGCGGAACTGTCGAAGGACAATGCGTGTATCGGCTGTGCGAAGTTGGTGGTATTTTGTAATGCGGTTGAAGACAATCCGTTCATGGCAGGTGCATTTCATGGCGTAGGCGAGGCAGACTGCACAATCAATGTCGGTGTCAGCGGGCCCGGAGTCGTAAAGAAAGCGCTGGAAGAGGCGAAGGGCGCAGACTTTGAAACGCTTTGTGAAACCGTGAAGAGAACGGCATTTAAAATTACACGTGTAGGGCAGCTGATTGCAAAAGAAGCATCCGCGAGATTGGGCGTCCCTTTTGGTATCATCGACCTTTCTTTGGCACCGACGCCTATTGTCGGCGACAGCATTGCGGAAATTTTTCAGGAAATGGGTCTGGAGGAGGCGGGAGCGCCGGGAACGACTGCGGCATTGGCATTGTTGAATGACAACGTAAAAAAAGGCGGTGTTATGGCTTCCTCCTATGTCGGCGGATTAAGCGGTGCATTCATCCCTGTTAGTGAAGATCATGGCATGATTGATGCGGTACTTAAGGGTGCATTGACATTGGAGAAGTTGGAAGCTATGACTTGTGTGTGCTCCGTCGGGCTGGATATGATTGCGATTCCCGGAGATACACCTGCGTCTACGATTTCGGGTATTATTGCCGATGAAGCGGCGATTGGCATGGTGAACAACAAGACAACGGCTGTGCGTTTGATTCCCGTTATTGGTCAGGAAGAAGGCGGGCATGTTGAGTTTGGCGGATTGTTAGGACATGCGCCGATCATGCCAGTGAACCGCTTTAGTTGTGAAAAGTTTATTGCCAGAGGTGGTAGGATTCCTGCACCGATTCATAGTTTTAAAAATTAGCATAGATGAAAATCTTGTAGAAGTTTTGTGAAACCCTGCTTTTATTGGAAAATCATAGGAAGTAGGGTTTTGTTTTTTCATTTGGATTTCAACGAAGTTATTTTATCAATAGAGAGAAGTATAAACACAGATGTTTTGAAAAGGCGCAAAAGAAGAGCGGTTGACTACGCTTTGAAAATGAGAAAAAATGTGATGGTGATTGTGCAACTTGTTCAAAAATGGCGGTAAAATTGGTGAAAACTTTTATGAAAAACAGAAGAAAATTTTTCGAAAAACAGATAGAAAAGCTTGCAATCATAGGGTTTTTCCTGTATACTAATTGATGTTGTGACATAGAGTGTTGAGTCGAAAGGTTGCCGAAAACCTTAAAAATCAAGGGTTTCGGGTTTTTTCGAGGAGCGATGTCCAGTTCATGAAACCGGACGGCAAGGTCACTGTACTTAATATTTAGGGGGAGTTTGCGTGAGAAAGCGCAGCTCTGGAATCCGACGTTGCAGGATACACCCGGATAAGTGTGCAGTCGCTACTTGTCGTGCTGAAATTTAAAAGTACGAAAAGGAGGGGACTTTTTTTATGGCTAACCCAAAAATCAGAATCAGTCTCAAAGCTTACGATCACAAGTTGATCGACCAATCTGCAGCGCAGATCATTGAAACAGCGAAGAAAACAGGAGCGCAAATCAGTGGTCCAATCCCTCTTCCCACAAAGAAGGAAATTGTGACTATTATTAGAGCGGTACACAAGTACAAAGACTCCAGAGAGCAGTTTGAGATGAGAACGCACAAGAGATTGATTGACATCCTCAGCCCCACGGCAAAAACAGCAGAAGCGTTAGGTCGCTTGGATTTGCCCGCAGGTGTGGATATCACATTGAAAGTAATGAAATAAAGCGCGAAAGGCAACGGTCGTGATTATTTCGAAAAACGAAATTATTCCAAACGTGGTTTATATAAGAAGTGTATGTAAGCAAAAAACAGCTGCTCTTATATGAATCTAGAATGATTCCCCGATGTCGCGGAAGTGGCAGAAGGCAATCCGCTGTAGAAAATTTAGGAGGTGCAAGAGCATGAAAAAAGCGATTATGGCTAAGAAGATCGGTATGACACAAGTTTTCACTGAAAACGGCGCGTTGGTACCGGTAACTGTTCTGGAAGCTGGCCCTTGCGTTGTTGTTCAAAAGAAAACAACAGAAAACGATGGCTACGAAGCAATCCAGGTTGGTTTTGTGGATGCGAAAGCAAAGAAAGTGACAAAACCTGTAAAAGGTCATTTTGACAAAGCAAGTATTTCTGCAAAGAAGTACGTGAAAGAGTTTAGATTAGAGGATACAGGTGCATATGAAATTGGCGCTGAGATCAAAGCGGATGTATTCGCAGCGGGCGAGAGAGTTGACGCAAGCGGCGTTTCCAAAGGTAAAGGATTCCAGAGTACAATTAAAAGATACAATGCACACAGAGGACCTATGGGTCACGGTTCCAAATCTCACAGAGTTGTGGGTTCCATGGGTACATCTGCGACACCTAGCCGCGTTAGAAAAGGCAAGAAAATGCCTGGGCATATGGGTAGCGTAAACGTAACGATTCAAAATCTTGAGGTCGTTCGTACTGATGCAGATAGAAACTTGATTTTAATCAAGGGCGCTGTTCCTGGACCTAAAGGTTCTATTCTGGTTATCAAAGACAGCGTAAAGGCGTAATAAACTTTACGAAAGGAGGAAACTAACATGGCAAATGTTGCAATTTTAAACATGAATGGCGAACAGGTTGGAAACATGGACCTGAAAGATGCTATTTTCGGTATAGAAGCAAACGAACACGTAATGCACTTGGCAGTTGTACAGTATCTGGCAAACCAGAGACAGGGTACACAAAGCACAAAAACACGTGCGGAAGTTCGTGGTGGTGGTAGAAAGCCTTGGAAACAAAAAGGTACAGGCAGAGCAAGACAGGGTTCCATCCGTTCCCCGCAGTGGGTCGGCGGTGGCGTTGTATTCGCTCCCAAGCCAAGAGATTATTCCTTTAAGTTGAACAAGAAGGTGAAAAGACTCGCATTGCAGTCTGCGCTTTCTGTAAAAGCAACGGAAGGCAAGATTATCATCTTGGAAGATTTGGTATTAGAAAGCGCAAAGACAAAAGAAATGGCGAAGGTGCTTGAAAACATCAAATGCGGCAAAGCGCTCATCGTTATGGATGGTTCCAATACAAATGCAATGCTTTCTGCAAGAAACATTCCAAATGTAAAAACAGCTTCTGTAGGCACAATAAATGTTTACGACTTGCTGAAATACAACACATTGGTTATGACAAAAGAAGCAGTAGCAAAAATCGAGGAGGTGTATGCATAATGGCTGACTTGAAATATTATGACATCATTTTGAAGCCTGTTATTACAGAAAACAGTATGGCTGTTATCGACGAGAAAAAATACACTTTTATCGTACACCCGGAAGCGACAAAGGCTCAGGTGAAAGATGCAGTTGAGAAAATGTTCGACGGTGCAAAGGTTGCCAGTGTAAACACAATGAACTACAACGGCAAACCAAAAAGAAGAGGTATGATCTTCGGAAAAACACCGAAATACAAAAAGGCAGTTGTTAAATTGACAGCTGAAAGCAAAGATATTGAAATCTTCCAGGGTATGTAATATAAAATTCATACCATAATATAGGAAGAAAGACAATAAAACGCAAAACACACGGCAACGTGTAGACGTATAAGAACTCGAAAGGAGTGGAGAGTAAGATGGCAATCAAAAGATATAAGCCCTATACCCCATCAAGAAGACACATGACAGTGTCGGCATTTGACGAAATTACAAAATCAACTCCTGAAAGATCTTTGGTGGTTCACCTTAAGAAACATTCAGGAAGAAATAACCAGGGTAAATTGACTGTTCGTCACCATGGTGGCGGCTCCAAAATCAAATACAGAATGGTAGATTTCAAACGTAATAAAGATGGTGTGCCTGCAACAGTGAAGGCAATCGAATACGATCCAAACAGAACAGCGAATATCGCGTTAATCAGCTATGCTGACGGCGAGAAAGCTTACATCATTGCACCGGTTGGTTTGCAGGTAGGCGAAAAGGTTATGAACGGTCCTGATGCCGAAGTGAAATTAGGAAACACATTGCCAATGAGCAGAATTCCTATTGGCGCAAGCATCCACAACATTGAAATGAAACCGGGCAAGGGCGGCCAGTTGGTTCGTTCCGCAGGTAACGTTGCGCAGTTGATGGCAAAAGAAGGCAAACATGCGACAGTAAAATTACCTTCCGGCGAAATGAGAATGCTGCCAATCGAATGCAGAGCGACAATCGGTCAAGTGGGCAATGCGGATCATGAATTGATTCACATTGGTAAAGCAGGTAGAAAACGTCACATGGGTATAAGACCTACTGTTAGAGGTAGCGTTATGAACCCGAATGATCACCCTCACGGTGGTGGTGAAGGCAGAGCGCCTATCGGCCGTCCATCCCCTATGACACCTTGGGGTAAACCAGCAATGGGTTACAAGACAAGGAAGAAACACAAAGCTTCCAACAAATATATTATCCGCCGCAGAAACGGTTAATGGATTTTGCGCATGAAGGCGCTTAAAGACGAAACAAGGAGGATTACACTATGAGCAGATCACTCAAAAAGGGACCTTTCGCAGATGATCATCTGTTAAAGAAGATTGATGCATTGAACGCTGCTGGCGAAAAGAGCGTCATCAAAACATGGTCTCGCCGTTCTACAATTTTCCCCGATATGATCGGTCATACAATCGCAGTTTACGATGGCAGAAAACATGTGCCTGTATATATTACTGAAGATATGGTAGGCCATAAACTGGGCGAGTTTGCATTGACAAGATCTTATAGAGGTCACGGCAAAGATGCAGAAAAGAAATCTAGAGTTCGCTAATTTATCTGAGACGAAAGGAGGTTTCGTTCATGGCAAAAGGTCATAGAAGCCAAATTAAAAAAGAAAGAAATATCGCAACACAAGAAAAAAGACCTCATGCGTCTGCAAAGTATGTTGGCATCCCCGCAACTAAAGCGAAAATCGTTTTGGATCAGATTAAAGGGAAAGATGTGGCTACGGCAGCAGCGCTGTTAAATTATTCCCCAAGATATGCTTCGGATATTATTGCGAAGGTTCTCAAATCCGCAATGGCAAATGCGGAAAACAACTTGGGTATGGACGTAAATAAATTGTATGTGGAAGAGGTAAGTGCGGGTCAGGGTCCTACAATGAAGAGAATTCGCCCTAGAGCACAAGGCAGAGCTTTTCGGATATTAAAGAGATCTTGCCATATTTCCATCATTCTCAATGAGAGATAAGGAGGTACAAAATGGGACAGAAAGTAAATCCGCATGGATTAAGAGTCGGTATCATCAAAGACTGGGATACGAAATGGTACGGAAGTAAACAGGACTTTGCTGATTACCTTGTTGAAGATGTGAAGATTAGAAAATTTATTAAAAATAAATTATTCGCTTCCGGCGTTTCTAAAATCGCAATCGAAAGAACCGGCGATAAGAGCACAGGAAGAGTGAAAGTAAGCGTACACACAGCAAAGCCCGGTGTGGTTATCGGCAAAAACGGTCAAGCAATTGAAGAGTTGAAGAACGAATTGCAAAAGATGACGGGACAGAAGGTTGCTGTAAATATTGAAGAAATCAAAAGACCTGAATTGGATGCACAATTGGTTGCAGAAAACATTGCAGCGCAGCTAGAAAACCGTGTAACATTCCGTCGTGCAATGAAGCAGTCCATGAGCAGAACAATGAAATTCGGTGCGAAGGGTATTAAAACCGCTGTTAGTGGTCGTTTAGGCGGTGCCGATATGGCTCGTACAGAAAGCTATCATGAAGGTACAATCCCTCTTCAGACATTACGTGCAGACATTGGCTATGGTTTTGCGGAAGCAGATACAACATACGGCAAGTTGGGCGTAAAAGTATGGATATACAAAGGTGAGGTTCTTCCTGTAAAAGCAGCGAAAAAGGAAGGAGGCGCTAAGTAATTATGTTAATGCCTAAGAGAGTGAAACATCGTAAACAACAAAGAGGTTCCATGAAGGGTAGAGCGTATAGAGGCAACAAAGTCACATACGGAGAATTCGGTATTATGGCTATGGAACCCAGCTGGATTACATCTAACCAGATTGAAGCAGCACGTATTGCTATGACTAGATATATCCGCCGTGGCGGTGACGTTTGGATTAAGGTATTCCCTGACAAACCAGTATCTGCGAAACCGATTGGTACTCGTATGGGTTCCGGTAAAGGTGCGCCAGAGTATTGGGTAGCGGTTGTGAAACCCGGCAGAATTATGTTCGAAATTGGTGGTGTCGCTGAAGAAGCAGCAAGAGAAGCATTGAGATTGGCCGTTCATAAACTTCCAATCAAATGCAAAATCGTTTCGAAAGCGGAAGCAGAAGAAATGGCAGGTGATCAGCAGTGAAAACAAAAAGTTATGTAAAAGAATTGATGGGTAAAACTGCAGATGAATTACAGAAGGATCTTGTTTCTGCTAAAAAAGAATTATTCAACCTGAGATTTCAGAATGCGACAAGTCAGTTGGATAATACAGCAAGAATCAACGAGGTTCGTAAGAGCATCGCTAGAATTCAAACAGTTATGACCCAGAAATCCAGAGCAGCAGAATAATCGTTCAGTGGAAGGAGGCACACATCGTGGAAGAAAGAAATCTTCGTAAAACAAGAGTGGGCAAAGTAGTCAGCGACAAGATGGACAAAACAATTGTTGTTGCTGTAGAAGATAAAGTAAAACATCCTTTGTACGGTAAGATCATGAACAGAACTTACAAGCTGAAAGCGCATGACGAAAACAATGAATGCGGTATCGGCGATCGTGTTAAGGTAATGGAAACCAGACCATTGTCTAAAGATAAGAGATGGAGACTGGTGTCAATCATCGAAAAAGCAAAATAATCCTGCTTGGAGAGGAGGCAAAGATATATGATTCAGCAAGAATCCAGATTGAGAGTAGCGGATAATTCAGGAGCAAAAGAAATCCTTTGTATCAGGGTGCTTGGCGGTTCTACAAGAAGATATGCAGGCGTGGGCGATACCATTGTTGCTACGGTTAAAGATGCAACACCCGGCGGCGTTGTTAAAAAAGGTGACGTTATAAAGGCTGTTGTGGTTCGTACTGTGCATCCCGTGGGCAGAGCGGACGGCAGCTATATCCGATTTGACGAGAACGCGGCAGTTATTATCAAGGATGACAAAAACCCCAGAGGTACACGTATCTTTGGACCTGTTGCAAGAGAGCTGAGAGAAAAGCAATTTATGAAAATTCTTTCTCTGGCACCGGAAGTATTATAAGGAGGTGTGCTAGTTGGCTAACATGAAATTAAAAAGTGGTGACAAAGTTGTTGTTATTGCCGGCAAAGACAAAGGCAAAGAAGGCAAGATTGTTGCTGTAGATAGAAAGAACAACAGAGTCTTGGTTGAAGGCGTAAATATGGTTTCCAAACACACAAAGCCCAATGTGAAAAATCAGCAGGGCGGTATTATGAAGAAGGAAAGCTTTATCCACGCATCCAACGTAATGTATCTTCATAACGGCAAAGCGACTCGCCTTGGTGTTATGATTAAAGATGACAAAAAAGTAAGAATCGCTAAGAAAACCGGCGATGTGATTGATTAATCCCTGCGAAAGGAGGTAAACAGAAGCTATGAACAGATTAAGAGATTTCTACGAAGTAGAAGTTATTCCTGAAATGACAAAGAAGTTTTCATATAAAAACAAGTTGGCTGTTCCTAAATTGGAAAAAATCATCGTGAACATGGGCGTTGGCGAAGCAAAAGAAAACGCAAAAGTTCTTGATGGTGCAGTGAAGGATATGACAATCATTGCAGGTCAAAAGCCTGTGGTTACAAAAGCGAAGAAGTCCATCGCGAACTTTAAGTTGCGTGAAGGCATGAGCATTGGTTGCAAGGTTACGTTGAGAGGCAACAGAATGTATGATTTCGCTGATAGATTGATCAATATTGCTCTTCCTCGTGTACGTGACTTCCGAGGTGTTAAGGCGAACAGCTTTGACGGCAGAGGCAACTACACAATGGGCATTAAAGAACAACTCATCTTCCCTGAAATTGAATACGATAAAGTGGACAAAATCAGAGGTATGGACATTGTTTTTGTTACAACAGCAAAAACAGATGAGGAAGCAAGAGAGTTACTGAGATTGTTCGGAATGCCATTCGCTAAATAAGGGAGGGACAAAAATGGCTAAGAAATCTATGGTTGTAAAGCAGCAGAGAACGCCAAAGTTCTCTACAAGAGCTTACACACGTTGCAGAGTTTGCGGCAGACCGCACTCTGTGTTAAGAAAATATGGGATTTGCCGTATTTGCTTCCGTGAATTGGCATACAAAGGTCAGATCCCGGGCGTAAAGAAGGCTAGCTGGTAAAAGAAAGGAGGAATTAAGATGTCAATGAGCGATCCTATCGCAGATATGCTGACAAGAATCAGAAATGGCAATATTGCGAAACACGATACAGTAGATGTTCCTTCTTCCAAGATGAAGAAAGCAATTGCTGACATTTTAACAACAGAAGGTTATATCAAGGGTTACGAAGTAATCGAAGATGGTGTCAAGATTACACTCCGTATCAGTTTGAAATATGGCGCTACCAAAAATGAAAAGGTTATCGTTGGTTTGAAGAGAATCTCCAAACCCGGCCTAAGAGTTTTTGCAGGCAGAGACGAACTTCCTAAAGTATTAGGTGGTTTAGGTACAGCGATTATTTCCACAAGCAGCGGCTTGATGACAGACAAAGAGGCCAGAAAAGTTGGCGTTGGCGGCGAAGTAATTGCATTTATTTGGTAATCATAATAGAGATAGACTTAGGAGGTGCAGACCATGTCAAGAATTGGTAAATTACCTGTAGTAGTACCTGCCGGTGTGGAAATTAAAATCGGCGAAGGCAACCTGCTGACAGCGAAAGGGCCTAAAGGTACACTGGAGAGAAAATTATCCGCTGACATGCATATCGCAATGGAAGATGGTCAAATCACAGTGGAGAGACCAAGTGATTTGAAAAAATTTAAAGCATTACACGGTTTAACAAGAACCCTGATTTTTAACATGATCGTAGGTGTAACAGATGGTTATGAAAAGGTTTTGGAAATCAACGGTGTTGGTTACAGAGCTGCGAAATCCGGTAAAAAGTTGAATCTGACTTTGGGTTACTCTCACCCGGTTGAAATGGAAGATCCAGAAGGCATCGAGACCACTGTAGAGGGTACAAACAAAATCACCGTTAGAGGTATTGATAAAGAAAAAGTTGGACAATTCGCTGCGGAAATCAGAATGAAACGTCCGCCTGAGCCATATAAAGGCAAAGGTATTAAATACGCGAACGAGCAAATTAGACGTAAAGTTGGTAAGACCGGTAAGAAATAATTAACAATTGGTTAAACTATTTATATCGGAAAATGACTGATTTTTTAGAGAACGGAGTGAAAACACTATGATTAATAAGCCATCTCGTGCAGCGGCTCGCCAAAAAAGGCACTATAGAATCCGCAATCATGTGAAAGGCACAGCGCAAAGACCAAGATTGGCTGTATTTAGATCCAATCAGCATATGTACGCACAGATTATTGATGATGTTGCTCAAACAACTTTAGTTGCAGCATCTACAATGGAATCTGATATTGCAAGCAAAGTAGAACACACTTCTACCATTGCTGCAGCGGCGCTTGTAGGTGAAGCGATTGCGAAAAGAGCAGTAGAAAAAGGTATTACAGAAGTGGTTTTCGATAGAGGCGGTTTCATTTACCACGGTAAAGTGCAGGCTTTGGCAGATGCGGCTAGAGAAGCCGGATTAACATTCTAAGGCAAGGAGGAAAGCAAGTTGAAGAGAATCGATCCAAGTACTTTAGATTTAAAAGATAAAGTAGTAACCATCAACCGTGTAACAAAGGTTGTTAAAGGCGGTCGTACAATGAGATTCGCAGCTCTGGTTGTAGTTGGCGATGGCGATGGCCACGTTGGCTGCGGTATGGGCAAGGCTGCTGAAATTCCTGATGCGATTCGTAAAGGTAAAGAAGATGCAATGAAAAACATCATCAATGTAAACAGAAATGATGTAGATAGCATCTACCATGATGTTAGGGGTGAATACGGTAGTGCAAAGGTACTGTTGATGCCTGCAGCGGAAGGTACTGGTGTTATCGCCGGTGGCCCTGCGCGTGCGGTATTGGAGTTGGCAGGTATTCGCAACATCAGAACAAAATCCCTGGGTTCCAATAACAAACGCAACGTAGTAAGTGCGACAATCGAAGGCTTGTCCAGAGCGACAACACCAGAGGCAGTTGCAAAATTACGTGGCATTACTGTAGAAGAACTCTTAGGTTAAGGAGGAATTGACAGTGGCTGAATTAAAAATCACGTTAGTGAAATCGACAATCGGAGCAATTCCGAAACATAGAAAAACTGTTCAGGCTTTGGGTTTGAAGAAGACGAACAGTAGTGTAATTCAACAAGACAATGCGGCTACAAGAGGTATGCTTCATCAGGTGAGCCACCTTGTTAAAGTAGAAGAAGTTTGAGTTAAGGAGGTGCCAAAATGAACTTATGCGATTTGAAACCTGCAGCAGGCTCTAAAGAGAAAGCTTGGAGAAGAGGCAGAGGTCACGCAACAGGCAACGGAAAGACCGCAGGCAGAGGCCACAAGGGTCAAGGTCAGCGTTCCGGTTCTGGCGGTAAAAGCGGTTTTGAAGGTGGACAGATGCCTTTATATAGAAGACTTCCAAAGAGAGGCTTCACTTGCAGAAACAGCAAAGAAATCGTTGCAATTAATGTAAGCATGTTAAACGTGTTTGAAAATGATACAATCGTGAATATCGACGCTTTAAAAGCCGTTGGTCTTGTTAGCAATCCCAGAGACGGAGTTAAAATTCTTGGCGAGGGTGTGCTAGAAAGAAAACTTACCATCAAGGTTCACCAGTTCAGCAAGTCTGCGCTGGAGAAAATTGAGGCAGCTGGTGGAAAAGCAGAGGTGATTTAATTGTTTAAAATTTTTGTGAATTCTTGGAAGACAAAAGAAATTAGAAACAAAATTTTATACACATTGATGATTTTTTTAATTGTCAGATTAGGTGCACATATTGCATTGCCCGGTATATCGGCTGCTACAATGGCTGGCAACAGAGACTTGGGTATTGTAGCATCATCTTTATATAGTGTAATCGCTGGTGGTGCGAATGCCGGATTCACCGTGTTCGCAATGGGTATTGGCCCTTACATCACAGCATCCATTATTATGCAGCTGCTGACAATTGCAATCCCTAAATTTGAACAATATTCAAAAGAGGGTCCGGAAGGCCGCAAGAAATTGCAGGGTATTACCAGATATTTGACGGTTGTTCTTGCTACCATACAAGGTTCGGGATTGACTTATACCTACAGAGAAATATTTGTGTCGGATAGCCCGCTTGTTTATGTTGCTTCCGTTTTATGTTTGGTTTGCGGATCCACATTTGTTATGTGGTTAGCGGAGCAAATTACGGCAAAAGGTATTGGTAATGGTTCTTCCATGGTTATTTTTATCAATATCATTTCCAGCTTACCAACCGGTTTGGCGTCTATGCATGATATGATTGTGACCGAAGGTGCAAGAGGTGCAATTGTTATAATTGTGATATTGCTCGTTTTGGTTATGGTTTTGGCTTTTATCGTTTGTGTGAATACGGGGGAGCGAAGACTGCCTGTTCAGTATTCATCTAAAATGGTTGGGCGCAAGCAGGCCGGCGGCAGAACGACAACAATGCCGATTAAAGTAAACGCGGCAGGTGTTATTTCTATCATCTTCGCGCTTTCTTTATTGCAGTTCCCGGAGCAAGTTGGTAACTTCGTTGCAAACAAGCCTGACTGGTTTTATGCAGCCACTACATGGTTAAGCATGACACACGCATTTGGTGCGTTCTTGTATGTAGTCTTGATTATTTTCTTCACATATTTCTATACATCCATTACGATTAATCCAAATGAGATGGCGATGAATATGAAGAAAAATGGCGGATTCATTCCCGGTATCAGACCGGGGCAGCCAACAAGCGAGTACATTTCCCGTATAGTAAAGAGAATCACACTGGTGGGTGCGATTGGATACTCCTTACTTGCGTTAGTTCCAATTGTTTTGGAGTGGATATTCAAAATTAATGTTGGCTTTGGTGGTACAACATTAATCATCGTGGTTGGTGTTGCATTAGACATCGTAAAAGCACTGGAGAGTCAGTTGCTGATGCGCCATTACAAAGGTTTTTTGAATGATTAATTTCAGTCTTTGGGAAATGCACAGCATTTCCCACTAGGCTGAGATGGGGAGTAAAAAAGAGAAGGGCTATCAAGAGAAAAGAGGTAATCATTATGAAGTTGGTTCTCATTGGTGCGCCCGCTGCTGGAAAAGGTACACAAGCGGTTCGTCTTGTAAAGCAGTATGGTATCGTGCACATTTCTACCGGCGATATACTTAGGGAAGAAGTATCAAGAGGGTCGGAGCTTGGAAGACAGGCGAAAAGCATTATGGATGCGGGCGGATTGGTTTCCGACGAATTGATAATTGCGATTGTAAAAGACAGAATCCAAAAGGATGATTGCAAAAATGGTTTCATTCTGGATGGATTTCCCCGCACGACGGTTCAGGCGGAAAAATTGGAAGAGATGATTGCGCTGGAGAAAGTGATTTATATCAATTGTCCGGATGACGTCATGTTGCAAAGGCTGTCGGCAAGAGAGACTTGCCCTGAGTGCGGAGCAACATATAATAAACTTTTCCTGCCGGCCAAAACTGCTGGCGTTTGTGATATCTGCAAGTGTATGTTGACACAACGCAAGGACGACACCGTGGAAGCAGGCGAGGCGAGAATCAAAACATTCCACGATCAAAGTGAGCCTTTGGTTGATTTCTATAAAGAAAGAAACATTTTAATTGAGGTAGATGGTACGCAAGAAATTGATGATATCACAAAGACAATTATCAAAGGTTTGGAAGCATAAGGCTAAAAATAAAAGGACAGATTGAAAAAATGAGAACATCGCTAAAGATATTGTCGGCGGACGGCACCATTTCTTGAAAAAGAAATGAGGCCCGGAGTTTGCGACAGCTTATCCGGATGTTTTGCTTAAGGCAGGAATGACCTTAGCGATTGAGCCGACGGTGAATGCAGGAAATCACGAGATTAAACTGCAAAAAGATGATAAACTTTCGGCACATTATGAAAATATTGTCCTTATAATAAACGGAGAACCCGGGATTCTTACGTTATTGCGATAACTGACGAAGAGTAAACGAGGTGATGTCGTTGGAATACCAAGTCGGGCAAGTTGTTTATTCCAAAAATGGACACGACAAAGGTGATGTGCAAGTGGTTTTATCTGTGGAGGACGATTTTGTATGGGTGGTTGACGGCAAACGCCGCACACTGGCAAAGCCTAAGCGAAAAAAAATGAGGCACATTCAGCCCACGAAATATGTTGATGTATGTTTGGCAGAGAGGATTGCGCAAAACGACTATCTTTTGGATGCGGACATAAGAAAATCGATAAAGGTATATGTAGAAAAGCAGTAAGGGAGGTTCTAACATTGTCAAAAGACGACGTAATTGAAGTAGAAGGAACCGTACTAGAGAAATTGCCAAATGCCATGTTTCAGGTGGAGTTGGAAAACGGACACCAGATTTTGGCACATATTTCCGGAAAACTGCGCATGAATTATATCCGTATTTTACCCGGAGATAAGGTGTTAGTGGAAATGTCTCCTTATGATTTGACAAAAGGAAGAATTATTTGGAGAGCTAAATAAGGAAGGAGCGATCACAATGAAAGTAAGACCATCCGTAAAACCGATGTGTGAGAAATGCAGAATCATCAAGAGAAAAGGTCGTGTAATGGTCATTTGTGAAAACCCAAAGCATAAACAAAAACAAGGCTGATATATATTATATGACACAAGAGGGGAATACCCTCGAGAGCGTCTTTGATAAATCCGTCACATATCAGGAGGAGCATACAGTTAATAGCGAAGGACAGCGGGTAGTCTGACGGCTGCGCACTTTGTTTGTAATGCCCGGTGGATATATTATGCGAAGTAAAAAATTATCATAACTAATTGATAGAGTGAATATCATAGGAGGTGCAAGGTATACATGGCACGTATTGCTGGTGTAGATTTACCAAGAGAAAAACGCGTTGAAGTTGGTCTTACTTATGTCTATGGCATTGGCCATGCAAGTTCTGTTCGTATTTTGAACGAGGCTGGCATAAGCTTAGATACAAGAGTGAGAGATTTAACGGATGAAGAAGTATCTAAAATTCGTGACGTTATTGACAGAAGTCAAAAGGTAGAGGGTGACTTAAGAAGAGAAGTTGCTTTAAATATCAAGCGTCTGATGGAAATCGGCTGTTACAGAGGTATTCGCCACAGAAGAGGCCTCCCTGTAAGAGGACAGAAAACTAAGACCAATGCCAGAACAAGAAAAGGTCCTAGAAAAACAGTTGCGAATAAGAAGAAATAATTGATTCCGAAGGAGGTTTGAAGATAATGGCAAAGAAAACTGTGAAAAAGACATCTACTCGCAGACGCCGTGACAAAAGAAAAGTAGACCGTGGTCAAGCACATATTCAGTCTACTTTTAACAATACAATTGTTACAATTACTGATGCTGTAGGAAATGCTCTTTCTTGGGCGAGCGCTGGTCAGTTAGGGTTTAGAGGTTCCAAAAAATCAACACCTTATGCGGCACAGATGGCGGCAGATACTGCTGCAAAAGCCGCATCTGATTATGGTTTGAAGACAATTGAAGTTTTCGTTAAAGGTCCTGGTTCGGGACGTGAGGCTGCAATCCGTGCCCTTCAGGCAGCTGGATTGGACGTTACAATGATTAAAGATGTAACGCCTGTGCCTCACAACGGTTGCAGACCACCCAAACGCAGAAGAGTATAATCATTAGGAGGTGTAGATAAATGGCTAGAGATAGAGTGCCCGTACTGAAGAGATGCAGATCTTTAAACTTAGATCCTGTATATCTTGGTATGGATAAAAAATCCAAAAAGCAAAACTTGCGCGCAAACAAAAAAATGAGCGAGTACGGTTTGCAGATGAGAGAAAAACAAAAAGCAAAATTCATTTATGGCGTATTGGAAAAACAGTTCCGTGGTTACTACGCACAGGCTGAAAAGATTGCGAAAAAAGAAGGCATTCCGGGCGAAAACTTGCTTATGTTACTGGAAATGCGTTTAGACAACGTAATGTTTCGTTTGGGATATGGCAGAACGAGAAAAGAATCCAGACAGATTGTTCGCCATAAACACGTAACAGTAAACGGTAAACCTGTTGATATCCCTTCCTACCAAGTGAAGGTTGGCGATGTGGTTGAAGTGAAAGAAAAATACAAATCCATTCAAAGATACAAAGATATTTTGGCTGTTACAGACGGCAGAATCGTTTCCGAATGGCTTTCCGCTAACCATGACGCATTAAGCGGTACAGTTATGGCAAAACCTACGAGAGCACAGATTGATGTTCCGGTAGAAGAAACATTCATTGTCGAATTGTACTCCAAATAATAATAGCGGTTGTACGGTAAAGTCAATCAAGTCGCTGTGGGGCGATTACGCCCCATGGCAATCTATTATATTAAAGGGGGGTTTGAAAGAGTGTTTGAATTTGAGAAACCTCGCATTGAGATTGCTGAGATGGCACCGGATGGAACTTACGGCAAGTTTGTAGTAGAGCCTTTGGAAAGAGGCTATGGCACGACATTGGGCAACTCCCTGAGAAGAATTCTACTTTCTTCTCTTCCAGGAGCAGCTGTAAGCAATGTAAAGATTGATGGCGTTCTTCACGAATTTAGTGTAATCCCCGGTGTAAAGGAAGATGTGACGGAGATTATTTTGAACTTGAAGGGGATTGCAATCAAGAATACGAGTGAGGGCAATGAACCCAAGGTTGCTTATATTGACGTTGAGGGAGAGGGCGAAATCAGAGGTTCAGATATCAAGGTCGATAGTGATATCGAAATATTGAATCCTGATCACCATATCGCAACGCTTTCCGGCGGCGCAGGCACGAAGTTATATATGGAAATAACGATCAATAAGGGCCGCGGTTATGTTGGCGCCGATAAGAATAAAAAAGATGATCAGCCAATTGGTATGCTTCCTGTGGATAGCATTTTTACGCCTGTAACAAGAGTAAATTTTCTGGTTGAAAATACACGTGTTGGACAGATTACCGATTATGACAAGTTATCTTTGGAAGTTTGGACGAACGGAACAATTGCGCCCGATGATGCGGTAAGCTATGGAGCAAAAATTCTGAATGAACATCTAAACTTGTTCATCGATCTTTCGGATAATGCGAAAGATGCTTCTATTATGGTAGAAAAAGAAGAAGGAAAGAAAGAAAAAGTTCTTGAAATGAGCATTGAGGAATTGGATCTTTCTGTACGTTCTTATAACTGCTTAAAGAGAGCAGGTATTAACACCGTGGAAGATCTTGCGAACAAGACCGAAGAAGAAATGATGAAGGTTCGTAACCTTGGACGTAAGTCTTTGGAAGAAGTACTGAATAAAATGGCGGAATTGGGTTTGGCGTTAAAACCAAGCGATGAATAATTCCCCGGAATTACTATTATTTACCGTATGATTACGCTTTCACGTAAGACCGAAGAGCAGTGAAGACGGGTTCAGTCGTACGGGGGAAAACAAGGAGGATTCAATCATGCATGCATCCGGATATAGAAAGCTTGGCAAAACAACGCCTCAAAGAAAGGCATTGTTGAGAAACCAAGTAACAAACCTGTTGTATCACGGTAAAATCAAAACAACAGAAACAAGAGCCAAAGAAGTAAAGAGAATCGCTGAAAAGCTTATCACATTGGCTGTGAAAGAAAAAGATAACTTTGAAGAAGTCGAAGTAACAGCGAAAGTTGCAAAAAAAGACAGTAGCGGTAAGCGCGTGAAAGAAGTTGTAAACGGAAAGAAAGTGACTGTTTATGGCGAAGTAAAGAAAACAGTTAAGAAGGATAATGCATCCAGATTGGCTGCAAGACGCCAAATTTTATCTTACCTTTATCCTGTGACTGAGGTTCCTGCCGATGGCAAGAAAAAGAAGCTCAATACAAAGAAGGTAGACATGGCTGCGAAAATGTTTGACGAAGTCGCACCCAAATATGTTGGCCGTAACGGTGGATATACAAGAATTGTGAAGCTTGGCGCTAGAAAAGGCGATGCTGCAATGGAAGTATACCTTGAATTGGTATAATTTGGGAACAAAAGGACGAGAAGAATTCTTCTCGTCCTTTTCTAATTCTAATGGAAAGATTTATTGGATTCTACGGAAAGATGAGACGTATATTCCATGCTCGTTCGGCTCTGCGCAGGGGTCGGGGTTGGGACGAAGAATGAGAGGGTTTTCCTTGACTTTTGGGGTAAAACCTCGTATTCTTTTTATAGCTATGAGCATTTGCCATAGACTCAAAAGAAGCAGAGAAAAGGTGAACAGATGAAGATGGTGAAGACTGCAGGTCTGGTTTACGAGTATACGAAGCAAATCGAGACAGACCACGGTACGGAAGAAGAGCGTATACATGCGCTAAAAGGACTTAATCTTGAAGTGGCACCGGGCGAGTTTATTGCTGTGCTGGGGCATAATGGTTCCGGCAAGTCGACGTTTGCAAAGCATATAAATGCACTATTGCAACCAACAGGCGGAAGCCTCTGGATTGAGGGTATGGATATACAAAATGATGAGTTGATTTGGGAAATTCGCCAAACAGCGGGTATGGTATTCCAAAATCCGGACAATCAATTGGTTGCAACAGTGGTTGAAGAGGATATCGCTTTTGGCCCTGAAAATATGGGTATTGAAGCTGGCGAAATTCGCAAGCGGGTGGACGATGCGCTGGCGACTGTGAACATGACAGAATATGCAACCCATACGCCGTCAAAACTATCAGGCGGACAGAAGCAGCGAATTGCCATTGCCGGCGTTTTGGCGATGAAGCCGAAGTGTATTGTTTTGGATGAGCCGACGGCCATGCTTGATCCTGTGGGGCGTAAAGAAGTTTTGGAGACGATTGAAAGACTTAATAAAGAAGAAGGCATCACCATTATTTTAATTACCCATTATATGGACGAGGCAGTGCGGGCCGACCGAGTGTATGTCATCGATGACGGCGATTTGGTTATGCAGGGGACGCCAAAAGAGATTTTCTCCGAGGTTGAGCGTTTGCAAGGATACGGCTTGGATGTTCCACAGGTGACGGAGGTGGCACATTTGCTGCGCAGGGAAGGAATCCATTTGCCTGCGGATATATTAACAGTGGAAGAAATGGTAGGTGCGATATGTCAATTAAAATCAACCATCTAACCCATGTGTATAACCCGGAGACAGCGTTCGAAAAGGTTGCACTGGAGGATGTGAGTGTAGAGATAAAGAAAGGCGAATTTGTGGGGTTGATTGGACATACAGGTTCGGGAAAGTCCACATTGATCCAGCATTTGAATGGGCTGCTTACGCCCTACATCCGGCGAGATATTGCTAAATGATGTGGACATTTTTAAGGATAAAGATAATTTAAGAGAAGCACGTCGCCGCATTGGTTTGGCGTTTCAATATCCTGAATATCAATTGTTTGAAATGACGGTTTACAAAGATGTGGCATTTGGGCCAACGAATATGAAATTGTCGCCGGAAGAAATTGATATGAGCGTGGTTTCTGCTTTGACAACGGTTGGCATTGGTAAAGAACTTTACGAAAAATCCCCATTTGAGCTTTCCGGCGGACAAAAGCGCAGGGTTGCCATTGCGGGCGTATTGGCAATGAATCCGGAGGTGCTGATTTTGGATGAGCCGACTGCGGGTCTTGACCCCAAGGGCAGAGAAGAGATTCTGGACGCCATTCGTGCACTGCACAAGGAGCGCGGGATTACGGTGATTCTTGTAAGCCACAGTATGGAAGATGTTGCGCGGTTGGTAGAGCGCATTGTTGTTATGCATAAAGGTAAGGTGGCGATGGAGGGTGAACCGAAAGAGATTTTTTCCCGAGTAACGGCGCTTGAAGAAATTGGATTGGCGGCACCCCAAGTCAGTTATGTATTTGAAGCACTGAGGGCACAGGGATACGATTTATCCCCGGATATATATACGGTAGAGGATGCGAGAGAAGCACTTTTACCATTTTTAAGGCAGGTGAAGGTATGATTCGCGATATCACCATTGGGCAGTATTATCCTGTGGATTCGCCGATTCACCGGTTGGATGCCCGCGTGAAGCTATTTGCAACGTTTGTATATATTATTACGTTGTTTGTGATAAATACATTTATCGGTTATTTGTTCGTTGTGCTTGCACTGGGAGCAGTGATTTCTGCATCCAAAGTTCCTGTGAAGTTTATGCTTCGGGGGCTAAAAAGTATTATGATTATCATCATTTTTACGGCAGGTATTAATCTGTTTATGACGAATGGGGAGCATGTACTATGGGAATGGAAATTTCTGCGCCTGACGGCAGAAGGTGTTATGCTGGCGACGAAAATGTGCGTGCGTTTGGTGTTGCTGGTAGTTGGCTCATCACTATTGACGCTGGCTACAACACCGATTCAATTGACGGATGGGATTGAATATTCGTTGAATCCGCTCAAGAGAATCGGCGTGCCCGCGCACGAAATTGCGATGATGATGACGATTGCACTGCGTTTTATTCCGACATTATTAGATGAAACGGACAAAATCATGAAAGCACAGCAAGCACGCGGTGCAGATTTCGATACGGGCAACCTGATTCAAAAAGCAAAGAGTTTGATTCCTATTTTGGTACCATTGTTCATTTCTGCTTTCCGCCGCGCAGAGGAGTTAGCGATGGCGATGGAGGCGCGCTGCTACCATGGCGGAGAAAACCGAACGCGCATGAACGAAATGCATTTGCGCGGCGGAGATTATCAAGCGTTGGGTGTGATGTTTTGCTATATTGCCGTGGTTGTAGCTTTGCGTTTTGCCGCAGGAGCGACACCGTTTATCATTTGACAAAGGTGACGAAGAATGAAGAGAATTTTGCTGACAATCGCATATGACGGTACGAGGTACAGTGGTTGGCAGAAGCAGAAGGATGCTTCCGTGATTACGGTAGAGGGCGAGTTGGAGCGGGCATTGCGCATGTTGTTTCAAGATGCGACATTGACTTGTATTGGCGCGAGCCGCACAGATGCGGGTGTACATGCGTTGGGACAACGAGCGGTAGTAGATGTTGAAACGACAATCCCTACAGAAAAAATTCCTTTGGCGATTCGTTCTTTCTTGCCGGAAGATATAAGCGTGGTTTTGGCGGAGGATGTCCCCTGGGATTTTCATCCTCGATTTGATTGTGTGAAAAAGACCTATGAGTACCGCATTTGCAATGGAAAGACAAAAAATCCGAAAGAGCGCTTATATAGTATGTACGTGCGTCCGGCGTTGAATTTGGAGCGCATGAATGAAGGTGCAGGATATGTGATTGGCAAGCACGATTTTTCAGCCTTTTGTGCGTCCGGAAGCCAGGTCATATCCATGACACGAACCGTGTTTGATTGCAGGGTGGAAAGAAGCGGTGAAATTATTTGTATTTTTGTTACGGGGGATGGATTTTTATATAATATGGTACGAATTATTGCGGGAACGTTAATTTCTGTGGGTATGGGCAAATGGGAGCCGAAAGAAGTCGGACGCATCATTGAAAATAAAAATCGCCAATTAGCCGGACAGACGGCAGAGCCGCAAGGCTTGACCTTGTTGGAAATATATTATGATTTGTCTGGAAAATCTATTGACAGTGTCAATCGGGTGTAATATAATAATAGAGCTGTATTTTATTTGATATTAAGGCCTTTTGGCTTTAAATATATGTTTCTCAAGGTGGGATTCAATAAGTTATGGGGCGATACGCAACATAATGGAGATTGTGCGCATATGTTCCCAATATGCGGCAAAGTCAACGAATCAAACGAAAAAAGAATAGGGAGGTTAGAACCATGAGAACAACTTACATTGCAAAAGAAGCAGATGTAGTAAAGAAGTGGTATGTAATCGACGCTACAGATGTAGTTCTGGGTCGTATGTCTACTGAAATCGCAAACATTTTAAGAGGCAAAAACAAACCACAGTATGCACCAAACGTTGACATGGGTGACTATGTGATCGTTGTAAATGCAGAGAAGGTTGCAGTTACAGGTAAGAAATTGGGACAGAAAATGTACTACCATCATTCCGGCTACACAGGTGGTCTGAAAGAGACAAGACTTGACAAGATGTTGGAAACACACCCTGAAAGAGTAATCGAACATGCTGTGAAAGGTATGCTTCCCAAAAACGCGCTGGGCAGAAAGATGTTGAAGAAATTGCATGTATATGCAGGGACTGAGCATCCGCATACGGCGCAAAAACCTGAAAATTTGGAAATTAAATTTTAATCAGAGGAGGAAAGCAGAATGGCAGCAGCTAGATATTACGGTACAGGCAGAAGAAAATCTTCCGTAGCTAGAGTATACTTAGTACCAGGCAGCGGTAAAATTATGATTAATAAAAGAAATATTGATGAATATTTTGGATTAGAAACATTGAAGTTGATTGTTCGCCAACCATTGGAGTTGACAGAAACAACGAGCAAATTCGACGTTTTGGTAAATGTTCACGGTGGTGGCTTTACAGGTCAGGCGGGCGCAATCAGACATGGTATTTCCAGAGCGTTGCTTCAGGCTGACGGTGAGTACAGACCTTCTTTGAAAAAAGCTGGTTTCTTAACACGTGATCCAAGAATGAAAGAAAGAAAGAAATATGGTCTCAAAGCAGCGAGACGTGCTCCACAGTTCTCCAAGAGATAAGTTTGACCGGCTAAGAATTCTCATATTCAGCGGTTTTGTTATCAAAATATGCGTAAAATTGAAGGTATGGCCTGCAATGGATTCGCAGTTGGATTACACAAAAGGCAATAGCCTCCGGAAATTTCCGGGGGCTATTTTTTATGTTTTCTCAACTGATGGTTGTGCGTAAAATCGCCGTTTCATCAGACAAGGAGTGTTGTTTATGGTTTGAAGTTTGGTTGTGGTACAAGGTGGTATCAGAAATGGCTCATCTGACATCGATATTTGCAGACATGGACTTTTTTGAAAGCGGTGTTTGCAGTCTGGAGATATACCGAAAGTCGATACCATATGATAGGCGTCAGACAGACTGTACTCGATTCTCTTTCCAGAAAAGTATAAAGACATATATCCGCATAAGAAGAGTGTAGTGTTCCAAATTATGGTTTACAGACGAAAACGCCCACATCTTCTATACCGATAGAAAATGCGGGCGTTTATTTAGCAAAACATAGTAGTTTTAAATGCTATTATTTATTAGTACCCTACGGCTTGCACGCCATATTCGGCCTGTTCAGCTGAATATCCTTCATATTCTAACTGCTCAAGTAATCCGCTACGTGAGAACGAAG
>JGI994J12354_10000719_pt1 | contig 33214 bp, 40 predicted proteins | sample IntmicLarv3ML3BL_FD_12354 | JGI IMG/M metagenome (IMG submission 12354) | reverse complement strand
CGAGGAGGGCAATTTTTTGCTGAAAATCGAAGATCTACACGTCAGCGTCGGCGACAGGGAGATACTGAAAGGCATAGACCTTACGATCAAAATGAGTGAGACCAGCGTTCTTTTCGGTCCTAACGGTTCCGGGAAGTCCACTCTCTTGGCGACCATCATGGGGTATTCGTACTGCAACGTCACCAAAGGGAAGATAACCTTCAGAGGAACGGACATTACACATATGTCCGTCTCCGAAAGGGCAAAGATGGGCATCGGGATGATGATGCAGCGTCCTCCGAACGTAGTTGGTGTTAAATTAGGAACGTTAGTGTCAGTGGTCGGCGGCAAGGACGTCGGCGGCAGAGGCGTCATCGGGAAAGCAGGCGAATTCAAAATGTCTGATTTCCTGGACCGTGACGTCAACGTCGGTTTCTCCGGCGGGGAAATAAAAAGATCGGAATTACTTCAGTTAACGGCTCAGAACCCGAGTTTCCTGTTACTTGATGAACCTGAGTCCGGTGTCGATCTGGAAAGTATAGATCTCGTTGGTAAGAAGGTCCATGATCTCCTGTACTCAGGAAGGGACTGCAAAGGCATACGCGCTTCCGCGTTGGTCATTACACACACCGGTCAGATATTGGATTACATCGGAGCGGATTGTGCATACGTCCTCAGGGACGGGAAGATAAGGTGTTCGGGAAGACCTGCCGATCTTTTGAAGGACATACGGGAGAACGGATACGGAGAGTGCTCACAATGCAGAAAGTGAACGTTCAGGAAGCTCTGAAGAAGAAAGGAGCATACGGCATGGACATCGATCTTGATTCGTATACTCCGGGAACACGGACTCCGATAAAGATAGACGATCTCAAGAAGACCGACGATTCTATGAAAGAACGTTTGGCGAACGTCGGTGTCATAACTGATGATAAGGATCGTTCAGGAACGATACTGTTCATCGACAACGGTGAAAGTCATATTTCAACGAAAACGAAAGACGTTGAAATGATGTCCACCCGTGCTGCGTTGGAAAAGTATGATTGGTTGGAAGAATACAACTGGAAAGCGGTGGATCCTGAGAAGGACAAGTACACTGCTCGAAGCTACGCAGACAATGCGGACGGTTACTTCATCAGAGCATTGAAAGGTAAGAAAGTGAAGACACCTGTCCAATCGTGTTTGATGATAAGCAAGGACAAAGAAATTCAGAATGTTCACAATATAATCATTGTTGAAGAAGGTGCATCGCTTGAAATAATAACAGGATGCACAACAGACAAACACGCTGAGGATTCGTTACATATCGGTGTATCGGAGATATACATCAAAGAGGGCGGTTCGTTAACGTTCTCGATGATACACAACTGGGGTAAGAAAACAGGCGTCAGGCCGAGAACGGTAACGATAATGGAGAAGGATTCCAAATTTGTGAACAACTATGTGATATTGAATCCTGTGGGTTCATTGCAAAGTTATCCCGTTGCTTATTTGAATGGTGAAGGCGCTTCCGTCAAGTTCAGCAGCATATGTCTGGCACATGACGGTTCTGAGATCGATACCGGAGGAATGGCTGTACTTAACGCACCGAACACCAAGGCGGAGATAATTTCACGAAGTATAACATTCGGCGGCAAGATCACCGCTCGCGGTAAACTCGTGGGAAACGCGCCGGGAGCGAAAGCACACTTAGAATGCAGGAGCCTTGTGCTTACGGACAACGGAATGACCGCTGCTGTCCCTGAACTTGACGCAACCGTCGCAGATGTTGAAATGACTCACGAAGCGGCAGTAGGAAAGATAGCAAGGGACCAGGTCGAGTATCTCATGACAAGGGGATTGACAGAAGACGAAGCTGTCGGCATGATAGTACGAGGATTCCTTGAAGGCGGAATATCCGGATTACCGGATGATCTCAGGAAAGATATCGACGATGCGGTGGAAAAGGCAAATCAGGGAACCTGATCTTGATCTGTGACCACGTGTAAGATATTACGGTCTGCGTCGTAAAACGATGCGTACACACCAAAGGGTCCTCGTTCAGGATGTCTCAGGAAGACGACGCCGTCGTCTACCATGCGTCGGTGGAACTCGAATGGATCACGTACTCCCATGTAGATCCCGGTGTCAACACCGGCATCTTTCCTTTTCCTTATCAGCAGGAACGAACCTTTCAGTTTCAGTATTGCGTGATCTTCCTGTATTGAAATGACGTCAATGAACATTATGTTCTTGTAGAAATCCACTGAACGTTCTACGTTTTCCGATGGTATCTCGTGGAACATCACGTTTTGCGGAAGACCTTCGAACGTATACTGAAAATCTCCTCCGGGATCCCCTAACGGCATTCTTCTCTCTCCTTTCTCCCAATCAGGAACGCTCAATGATGAACAGTTCATCGTCACTCATTTCGAACGCTTTGATGGAACGTTCATCTTCGTTATCGTGTGTTATCCCTTCATTGAGGATTTCAACTTCCTTTCTTACTTTGATCATTAAAGTTGTTCCGTTCTTGTACTTGAAAACTGCTTTCAACTCACCTTCGCCGGCAACTTCGATGTTGTTCTTGCCCATGGTACAGCCTGATGTCATCTGTATCCCGTCGATCAGGCAGGACATCGGCGGACTTGATCCGCAGTATACGAAAGCGTGAGCATCCTTTGTCCTTGCGGCACGTGCGATCTTTCCCATCCTGTATCCGAATATCACTATCGGCCCCAAATGACCGTGAAAATATCTGATCTGTTCTAACTCGTTGCACATGAGACTGTGATTACGCCAAGATGTATATCTGTTACTCTTTTACGGTTCCCGACAAGGAATATGAATTCAAACATATGTGACCGATCCAATTTACCAGACGTGTCTGGCAAATTCAGATAAGCGAACCGGAAGTTACGTATGCTGCACATACCGGAACGTGAAAATCATTTGCCCGGAACACAGATCGTGTCGACGCTGTCGACACAATTAACAAGAAAAATAGTGATCGTGATTGCTATTTTACAGTTAACGAACGCATTGAATTGAATACAGCAATGAGAGTAACACCAACATCAGCGAACACTGCTTCCCACATCGTTGCCGATCCGATCAGACCTAAGACCATGACGGCTGCTTTGACAACTAACGCGAAGATGATGTTCTGCTTTGCTATCTTCACTGTTCTCCGGGATATCCGTATGCTTGTTGCGACCTTTGACGGTTCGTCTGTCATCATCACCACGTCGGCAGCTTCGATCGCTGCGTCTGATCCCAAGCCTCCCATTGCTATCCCGATGTCCGATCTGGCAAGGACCGGTGCGTCATTGACGCCGTCGCCTACGAACACTAAACGACCTTTGGTTTCCTTCATCAGATGTTCTGTTATCTCCACTTTATCCTGCGGAAGCGTTTCGGTGTAAACTTCCCCGATGCCCAACTCTGATGCGGTTCTTTCTCCTACTTCCTTGTTATCACCTGTGAGCATTACAACACGGTCAACACCGATGGTATTCAGGTCGGAAACAACATTCCATGAATCTTCTTTGATCACGTCTGCGATCGTGATATATCCTGAATACGTCCCGTCAACGGAAACGTGAACGATGGTGTCGTTCATTTCCTTCGACCCGATCCCTTGCGGAACTAGTTTTGAATTTCCTATCCTGATCTCCTTTCCGGACACGGATGCGATTATTCCTTGACCGGGGACGTTTTTCACATCCTTTACAACGGAGTCGTCAACATCATTTCCGTATTCCTTCAGAATGGATACTGCGATAGGATGTGTTGAATACACTTCGGCATGGGCTGCCATCCTCAATAATTCAGAACGATCGATACCTATCGGAACGATTGAATATCCCTTTGGTTAACGTTCCGGTCTTATCGAACACCACAGTCTCAGTCTTTGCCAGGGCTTCGAGGTAATTGCTTCCTTTTATCAATATGCCGTTCCTGGATGCACCCCCTATACCGCCGAAGAATGTTAACGGCACAGAAATGACAAGGGCACACGGGCATGAGATGACAAGGAACACCAACGCGCGGTATATCCATTCATGGAACCCGTCCCCTGTGACGATCGGCGGTATTACTGCGATCAGTAACGCGGCCAATACCACAAATGGGGTGTAATATCTTGCGAATTTGGTTATGAACTGTTCTGAGGATGATTTACGGATGCTTGCATCCTCCACCATCTCCAATATACGGCTTACTGTTGAATCAGAGTATATCTTTGAAACCCTGACCTTCAGCATCCCGTTGAGATTGACGGAACCGCTCAAGACAACGTCATGTTCCGATACGCCGCGGGGAACGGATTCTCCTGTTAATGCTGACGTATCGACCATCGATTCCCCTTCAATGACGATACCGTCCAATGGCACTTTTTCCCCGGGTTTGATAATGATCACGTCATCGATCTTCACGTCAGACGGATCTACTACGAAAATGCCGTCAGATGTCTGAAGATTTGCGGAATCTGGTTGTATATCCATCAGCTCCGCGATGGACCTTCTGGAACGGTTCACGGCACGGCTTTGGAATGTTTCTCCTATTTGATAGAGGAGCATCACAAGCACCGCTTCGGGATATTCCTGAATTCCGAATGCTCCGATGGTCGCTATTACCATCAGCAGATTTTCGTCGAATATCCTTCCGTTCGATATGTTCCTTACAGCCCTGAGAAGGATATCGTGGCCTAAGATAAGATACGATAAAATGTAAAGGATCAAACTTATGTTCTCGTCCAGTTCTGAAGACCAATGTTCAGGGTCTGTGAGGAACGCTGCCAGAAGTATTACTGCACCTATGGTTATCCTTACTGCCCTGTTCATATCCTTCAACTACATCTTTACAAAAACGACCTTTGGTTCAGCCTTCTTTACGGCTGCTTCTGCGTTCTGTGATATCTCAGCCTCGTTGCCGTCGTAAACGATGATCGTCTTCCCGCTTGCGAAGTTGATGCTTACGCCCTTCACGCCGGGAACTTTTCCGATGATCTTTTCCATTCTTGCGACGCAGTTGGGACAATCCAATCCTGTTAGTTTGTATTTCATTTCCATTTTATTCACTCCTCTATGTGTTCTGTTGCCGTTTCCAGAATATCCTTCACGTGATGGTCGTCCAATGCGTAGTAGACATTCTTTCCTTCTTTCCTTGACCTTACGAGTTTCGTCTGTTTGAGCGAGCGTAACTGATGTGATACCGCAGACATGCTCATTCCCAACAGATCGGACAAAGTGCAGACGCACATCTCCTGTTTACCCAATGCAGTAAGGATCCTGATCCTTGTACTGTCGCCGAACAGTTTGAAAAAATCCGCAAGATCGTACATCAGTTCGCTGTCAAGATATTCCTTCATGTCTTCGGCGACATCTTCTGCGGGGTAACATTTGCATTTGCCTTCCATTGTATCACCATTGAACAGTTGTTCATTTGAATAAACGTTCAAGTGTTTCTAAGTATTTATCATTTTCTTTATCAGAAAACACCGTTTCAACTGATGTCGCTGCTCTTTCTCTTTACCAATTCATCTGCTGCGAGATTCGGACGATCGTCCTGTAGCCGTACCTTTTCCGCTGAGGTTCACGAACACATTACGCCCGATTATATTCCTGTCAATTCTTCATTCGTATCCAGAAGCCAATCAATGATGTTCACATGCTTGATCCCATTTTTGAAATTCTCATTTATCCTGTCTTCGGATATGACGATCTTCGGATGATTGTCATCAATTTTTCCAAGCGGATCTAATTCTCTTTTCATTACCGTTTCGTCGGTCATCGATCTTGTGACCTGATAGTACACTTGACCGCTCGGGGTCATAACTGAGAAATCGACCTCTTTATCCCCGTATCTTCCCACCCTCACCTTGTATCTGCGCCGTCTAAGCTCCAGATATACCACGTTCTCGAGCAACCTGCCGTGGTCTTCCAGACTGTGACCTGTGGACAGGTTTCTTAGCCCGGTATCAACAGAATAGTATTTCGGAGTGGGGTTGAGGTATGTACTTTTTATGTCATACCTGTCGACACGGTACATCACAAATACTTCTTCAAGCAGGCGCATGTACCTTTCTACGGTCTTCCGATCCAAATGCAACTCTTTCGATATGTTATTAGCTGATGTGGGGTTGCCGATGTTAGCCATCATGAACCTCACTATCTTCTCAAGGACTGCGGAGTCCCTTACCTCTCCCCGCGAGATGACGTCCTTGTATATCACTGAAGTATAGAGTCCATCCAATATCGCACGGATCTTTTCATCCGAATCATAAGGGTCGAGCATAGGAAATGCGCCGTAGGTCAGATATTTTCGGAACATTTCGTATCTGTCCTTACCATTACCGTTGAATTCCAGATATTCTTTGAATGACAATGGCAACAGTTCTATGGAAACATATCGCCCGGTAAGATACGTTGACAATTCGGATGACAGAAGCTTTGAATTCGATCCTGTCAGATATATGTCGGAATTCGTGTCTACTCGCAGTGCATTTATTGCCGTTTCCCATCCTTCGATCATTTGTATCTCATCTATCAGCACATAATTTTTGCCGGCGCCCATGCGTTCCTTTACCAAGTCTTGTAATTCCATCCCACAGGATATTTTCGTAAATTCAGAAGATTCAAGATTTATGTGGACTATGTTCTCCTCTCTGATACCTGCTCCTTTCAGCATTTCGATATATTGCGCCATCAAGGTGGATTTTCCGCATCTTCGAACGCCGCTTATGATCTTGATCAGCTCTGTGTCGTCTCTGAATTCTGTTAGAAAATTCAAAGCGTCTTTACGGAGGATATCTTTTCTGACCATACTCACCAGAACATGTTTTTCATATTTATCGGTATCGTAATCCCGTAAATTGTGTTTTTTTCCAATTGTCGGTATCGTAATCCCGTAAATTGTGTTTTTTTCCAATTGTCGGTATCGTAATCCCTTTTTTTTGCGTGCTGTCCGGTGTGTTTTATGCACATCATTGAGCCTATTCTCTTGCACCTAAGGAATATAAGATTTTGAATCGATTTGTTCTTTTACACGTCTTATAGACGTGTAGTGTTTGAATTTTCATGTTTTTTATGCTAAGTGATATATGCTTGAACGCTCATGTTCATGCATGGAAACTGACATCAGCTTTTGTTATGAGACCAAGATCGGAACTTTGAGAATAACGGAGAACGGATGCGGTAAGATCACTGAACTGTACACGAACGACGGATGCAAGTGCTCAAAGGGAATTGAGACTGACGCGCTTCGCAATGCTGCAAAGCAGATCAACGAGTATCTTGACGGAAAAAGAAAAACGTTCGATATTGTATTGGAACCGAATGGAACCGATTTCCAGAAGAAAGTATGGGAAGAGTTAAGAAAAGTTCCGTACGGTACGACGGTAACGTACGGACAGTTGGCAGCGAGGATAGGTAAGCCAAAAGCAGCACGTGCTGTCGGATCGGCAATGAATCGGAATCCTATTCTCATTGTGCAGCCATGCCACCGCGTTGTCGGTTCCGATGGTTCGTTGACCGGATTTGCAATAGGTCTTGACGTAAAGAAGAGACTTCTCGATCTGGAAGGCGTGAAATGATCGATCACAAAAAGGTGCTGCTTGATAACGCTGATCAGAAGCATTGCGAATTCAACAAGAAGCTTACGCCGGGTCTGGAGAATGTTTTGGGCGTCAGAACACCGGTGCTCAGACAGCTTGCGAAGGATATCGTAAAAGATGATTGGCGTTCCTATCTTGCTTTGAATGATCACCAATATCACGAGGACATCTTACTGCGGGGAATGGTCATAAGCTATGCGAAAATGGATCTTGACGAACGATTGTCGTATGTCCGCGGGTATGTTGAGAAGATCACCAACTGGGCGACCTGTGATATGTTCTCATATAAAGCGAAAAAGAACGAACGTTCTGCGTATTGGAAGTTCCTCCTTGAATATACTTGGGAACCCGATGAATTCAAGATGCGTTTCGCAGTCGGCATGATGATGGGAAACTTTATTGACGACGAATATATCGATCGATATCTGGAAGTGCTGAACAGAGTGAAACATCCCGGCTACTATCTTAAAATGGGTATTGCTTGGGCTGTAGCTACGTGCATTGCCAAGTATCCGGAAAAGACGTTAGAATTCATGCAGAACAATTCATTAGATGACTGGACGTTCAACAAATCCATTCAGAAAGCCATTGAATCATATCGCGTCACTGACGATATGAAGGAAACGCTCAGAGGGATGAAAAGGAAAACAGTTCGATGATATCATCAGCATTCTTCTTTCCGACCCTTGCACCTCTTCTTTCATAGAACATCCAACCTCTTCTTTGGAATTCTTCTTTGAATTCCAAGCTCGTTGAAGCAATGACCCTGCTTTTGATATCCTCGTTCATGATCATACGCATCATCTCCTTTGGCACGAAGATAAGAATGACATCATATCGTTCGGATACCATGGATATCCATGCCGGAAAGTCCGTTCTTTCCTGAAGTCTTTTGTATTCAGCTTCTGAGTCTGGCACATCTTCGTATTTTGTTATTACGCGGTCTCCGGAGATGAAACCGTACTTCCCGGAAATGATACCGAATGATGTTTCACATATCTCGTATATCCTGCGCTTCAAATTCCGAACTTCGGTCACACGGCCGCCGAACATCTCTTCGGCTGATGCTTCCTTGTATCGAAAGACAGTGGAATCATTGGTTATCACAAGAGCTTTCATAATTTACCTTTTTTAGGTATCTTGTTCTCGCATGGTACGCCGACCTGACATTCACTGCATCCGTAGTACGGGTCGTGTTCCTTCAGTATTTTCCCGAGGTACTCAGCACATTTCGAGTTGTCCTTTCCGTTCTCCAATGATATCGCAGATGCAGGACATTTCTTAATGCATGCGCCGCACATTGTGCAGTTGTCATACAATCCTTTACGACATTCGGTGAATTCTGTTCCCATTGTCGTAAGGATACTTCCGAATCGTCCTGCTGCTCCTTTCTCTGTAATCATTGCCCTTGTCAGTGAGAACGTACCGAGACCGCATGCGTATGCTACATGACGTTCAGACCAGTTGCTCGAGAATTTGGTGAAATCATTGAGAGGATCACTGAACCGAGAAGACCTGTACCTCGGGTCCTGAGATGGTATCATCGCCCCGTATCCTTCCTTTTCTATCTCTTCCTTCATTTCCTTCAGGAACTTTCCTATCAGCGCCTGACCATCGATCCTTACGTGAAGCCATTCGTATGATAAACGATCCTTCTTGATCTTATTGCTTCTTTTGAGCTCTGCGCTGTACGGGAAGAATACCGAGATAATGGTCTTGACAGAAGGGAACCACTCCTTCGGATGTATCATTTTTAATTCAGTTTCATCAAGTTCCGTGAAATAAGGATCGTTCGGATCTCCGAAGCCGAAGATCGGCGTATCAAATATCCTCTTCCCCGCCAGTTCCGGAATAAGGGCCTTGTCTGAACTGATATAGTTCATGTCAGACAGCAGAAGATGATTTGCGATCCTCCGGATATCCATACCCCTGTTAACATCATGTCAGCTTATAACATTGATACTTCACGGTTTGTACGTTACTTCACTGAAAAACGGTATGCTATGGAACAATTACCTTCGTGGGATACCATGCACGGCCCCAGCGGTTTGTTGGGATTGCATGCTTTACCGAACATCGGACATTCCTCAGAACGTATCAGTCCTCTGAGAACTTCGCCGCATCTGCATCCTTTCGGTTCATCCTCCACCCACGGAACGTTCTTCAGGATATCTTCGTGGACCTTGGTTGCATCATTGCTTTCGAATTTCTTCTTAAGGACCAATGCACTTTTCGGTATTGTCGGGAATCCACGCCACATCCGGTCTGCGGTGTCGAAGGTCTCATCCATTAACTTACGTGCTTTCGGGTTGCCTTCCTCTTTAACGAGACGTGAGTATTCATTCTCAACCTCTGCTCTTCCTTCCGAGATCTGTTTCACTAACATGTACGAGGCCATGAGAAGATCAAGAGGTTCGAATCCTGCTACTACCTGAGGCATCTTGTATTTCACAGCGAACGGTTTGAATATTTCCGTTCCGGTTATGACTGCAACATGCCCGGGCTGAATGAAACCTTGGACCATGACCTCGCCCATCTGGAATATTGCTTCCAATGCAGGCGGAACGATGCGGTGGCAGCTGTATACGCTGAAATTCTCCGGAACGTTTTTGTTCAACGGTACCGCAGTGGTAGGTGCTGTTGTCTCGAATCCGACTGAAACGAAAACTACATCGTTCTTCTGCTCGGATGCCATCCTCACTGCATCCTCTATCGAATAAACGATACGAACATCGAAACCGTCTGCTTTTGCGTCGTTCAGTGAACCGATGGTCGTCGGAACTTTCATCATATCTCCGAAAACACAGATCGTCTTTCCCGCTCTTGCTAACGTTATCGCTGAAGCGATCTCGTGGCTTGTGGTCACACATACGGGACATCCCGGGCCCTGACGTATCTCTACTCCCACATTCCCAAGCATCTCTTCCAGCCCAAAGCGTACCATCGTATCCTGATGGGTTCCGCAGACATGCATGAATTTGTATTCGCCTCCGATCTCTTTTATGGAATTCAGTATCTTTCCTGCTGTTTCCTGATCACGGTATTTGAACATCAGTCATCCTCCTGTATCTTTATCGAACGTATCGCACACGCCTGTCCTTTCGTTATTGTTACCGAAGAACCGCATTTCGGGCACGCCAATATCGGAACGGTGTGCTCATGATAATCATTCTCGAGTGTTTCCGCCTTTCCGCCGTAATTGCATTTGGTGCACCGTATCATCACTTCTTCGTGTTCAATTGTCAGAACGGAATCCTCAAGTATCGTGTTCTTCGTCATTATCTCATATGCGAACTGCAGTTGATCATCACCGAGACTTGTCAGGTCTCCGATCAGTATGACCAGTTCTTCCACTTTTATGACATCATGCTTTTCCAATTCTGCGACAGCAGCTTTGATGATATCCGACATAACGGCTACTTCGTGCACGCATGTGCATTACCGTATCGTATTAAATCTGCTTGCCGTTCTGAACTGCGTTTATTTGCTTTACGGCACCGAGATCGCATTCCTTTCTTATCGAACACTTCTCACATTTCGGTCTGTTCGGTAAGCATACCACCTGACCATGGCGTACCACGTAACGGTTAATGTCACTCCACCTTTCCTTCGGTGTTATCTCCATCAGCTTGAATTCTGTGGCCTCAGGATCCTTTGTGCTCACAAGTCCCATCAGATTCGCTATCCTGTGAACGTGAGTATCGACACACACCGCCGGGATATCGAACGCATAAGAACGTACGCAAGCTGCTGTTTTCCGACCGACCATCGGTAACGAGAGAAGATCGTCAGTATCCGAAGGAACACGGGAATCGAAGCGTTCTATCACTTCTTTGCATGTGTCCTTGATGGCTTTCGCTTTCTGCATCGGGAATCCGGCAGGACGGATGAGTTCGGCTATTTTCTCGGTATCCGCATATACGATACTATTCAAAGAATCGTACTCACTGAACAATGCGTCTGATGCTTTTCTTGTGTTATCGTCACGCGTACGTTGTGAGAGTATCGTTGCAATGAGAACGTGAAACGGGTCGGGCTGCCATCTCGGAGACAGTCCTTCGGAGGACCTTCCGGGGTATGCGCCTTTATCGTATTCCTCGGATAACGTGTCCAATATCCAAACTATATCCTTCTCAGCCATTTCTTCAGATCTCCTGCCATGAACAAGGAACCTGTTACGAGTATACGTTTTCCGTTCCTTATTTTCTCTGCGATCTCCATTGCATCTCCCATGTCCTTTGCGATGTGAACGTTATCGCTGAATCCTCTCATTATCGTTTCGAGTTCCGACGCGGGGAATGCTCTTTCTGAATCGGGCTGTGTTACAACGATATCGAACGCAATGCGGGAAAGGGTCTCTGATATTTCGACTATCTTCTTGTCGTTCAGCATGCCTATCACCAACACCGTTTTCCCGTACATCCTTTCGATGTCTTCCGAAAGTGCCAGTGCTCCGGAACTTGTGTGCGTAACGTCAACGATTATGTGGCCGATGTGTTCCATTCTCCCCGGCCATCTTACTTCTGATATTCCTTTTTTGATGTGCTTCCCGTCAATGCCTGTTTTCTTTAATGTCTCGATCGCGACTGCCGCATTTTCAGCTTGGCATCTTCCCGGGATCCCTATCTCGTACCTCTCTCCGGAATACTCCATTGACGTTCTCGTATCAGTTACGTTCACGTCCTTTATCTTTGAAACATCGGCGCATATGAGTTCGGATCCTCTCTCTTCGGACATTCTTTTGATGACCTCGAAGGCGGTTCCGGTGTTGGCAGTGACAACGGGAATTCCTTTTTTGATTATGCCGGATTTCTCGAATGCTATCTTTTCGATCGTGTCTCCCAGTATCGACGTGTGCTCCAAACTTATGTGAGTTATTACGGATATCTCGGGAGTGACGACGTTGGTTGCATCGAATCTTCCTCCCAATCCCGTTTCCAGTACCGCATATTCAACTTCCTTTTCAGCGAAGTAAAGGAACGCTGCTGCTGTTATGACCTCGAAGAACGTGCATTCGTTACCTTCTGTCTTCATCTCCCCGGCTGCAACCCTTACGTTTTCGGCGATCGCGTTCAGTTCCGGATCGGAGATGTTACTGCCGTTCACCGATATCCTTTCGTTAACGCTTACGATATGCGGCGATGTGTATAATCCTGAAGGAATGCCTGCTGCTCTCAATGACGAATATATCATTGCACATGTCGACCCCTTTCCGTCGGAACCTGCAACATGTATCGCTTTGAATGAATCCTGAGGGTCTCCCAGTTTTGACAGTAATTCTGAAATGTTCTCAAGACCGAGCTTCATTCCCAATGATCCCAGGCTGTTGAGCCATTCGATCCCGCCGTGCATATCAGATACCTTCGGACAGCTGTGATATCAATCCGTTGACTGTTGTTTTCTTTTTCTTTGCTATCGCCCTTATCATGGACATCGTTCCCGAACCGTATTGTGCGGCCTTCTTGGGTTTCAATGCGATCTCCGGCTGATCTATTGCCGTTGCAACATCTCTCAGTACATACTTCCTGAGGTCTTTGGGTTCAAGGTCTTCTATGTCAATGGTCTTCACAATGTCTATTACATTTTGATCGAGGAACGGATATCTCAGAACTTTTCCGAAGTTTCCGGCGACCGTCTGTTCATGTTTTATTGTGACATCCATCAGATTGAGCATATCCGCTTTCATCTGGTCCCGAAGTTCGTTCTTCTCCAGATCGACATATTTAGAATATCCCGCGAACAGTTCATCAGCACCCTGTCCGCTCAGTACAGTGCTTTCAGACGCATACTTCAAAACGTAGAACAAAGGAACTTCGAATGACAGCGTTATCGGATTTACGGTTCCCGTGATCATTATCATTTCTTTCATTTCATTTTCAAGTTCATTCTCTTTGATCTCGATGTGCTTCCATCTCAATCCCATGATCTCGGCGAGCTCTTTCGATGCGACCACATCGTACGCATCTTCCACACCCACTGTGTATAACGTGACGTCACTGTACTTCCCTGCTATCGCAGCCACGATCCCGCTGTCCAATCCTCCGGAGAATGCTATTGCGGTCCGCTCTGATGCCATCTCTTTCACTGCAGAATCGATCGCATCGTTCAGTTTTCCGGATATCGCATGGACCATACTGTGGATTCGGCGATTCCGTATTTATTTGCTACGGGAAAAGTTCCGGGAATGCTGTTCACAGACTTCACCGGAAAACCGGTTCTCACATTTTAATGATCGATTTTGTATCATTCATCTCCACTACCAAAACGATGCCAGCATTGTCACAAAACTTATATTGATTGAGGCGTCACCTGCGAGAAGAATCGGTGAATATCGTGAGTTTGTTCGCATACAAGATGGGAGTAAAGAGCAAAAGGTCAAAGAAAGATCGTAGGATATTACGTGACACTTTGGTCGCCGACGCATCTGGACAGATGGGGGAGAACGGCATATTGACTGTTGTCGTCACTGTCATCAGGGATCCGATAGCGTTCAGTAAGATAGTAAACATATATCCAAAATCTAAAAATGAAGTGAAATTCTATAATTCCGATCATGAGACCCGAAAACGAATTCTTATGAAAGTAGCGGACCGTGATGCTGATATTTGTCACATAACATACAGTATGGCCAGACTCGGTGTGAAGACAACAGAGGATCGCAAAGAACATTATATCAGACATATGCGTGAAGTCGTTAACAGAGCGTTGACAAACAAGACTTCCAGGGTCGTGGATATGATCTTTGACAATGACATGATAGGTAAAGATGATGAGTAGAGCTTTGTGAATATGTGTACAGATATCGCTAAAGCTCATGGTAAAGAAGCGTACTGGATCGAAATGGTCGATTCCTGTGGTTCCCCCTTGGTCTCAGTAAATGATTTCATTACCGGAACTGTAGCTCGTCATCTTCGTAAGATCGATGACCCTACTGATAAGATTCACGAACTGTACGACATTATCAAAGGCATAATAATGGAATGAAGTCCTTGCCCGCGAAGTTAAGCAGTCACCGCCAATCCGGTATCCGCCCTCGCAGGACTTACTTGGACAGATAGTATTACCTGTTGATGGTATATAAAGATATAGAAAAGCGGATGCAGGGAAAGGGAAAGATAATATCAACGTTGTACCATTCAGGCGTATGGACGGAGTAACGCGCATCGGTGTGTCACTGGAACCTGAACTTTTGAAAGAGTTCGATGAGACCATTATGAAGAAAGGATACGTCAGCAGATCGGAGGCTATACGTGACCTGGTGAGAGATGCGTTGGCTGAGAACGAATGGAAGAACAACGATCAGCACATGGTCGGTGTCATCGTTATGATCTATGATCACACAGTAAGCAACGTCAAAGAGAAACTGATCGATCTGCAGCATGAACGCGGACACAATATCAGCACTACCGTTCACGTACACTTGGATCACGATAAATGCATGGAGATCCTCCTTGTCAGCGGATTACTGGGAGAACTGAAAACGCTGACCGATGAAATTACGTCTATCAAGGGCGTACTCAGAGGCCGCCTGACCATGGCTTCACCGGTATCAGGGAACATGCACCACGTAGGGCACAGGCACTGAGGTTGAAATGAAAGATATAGAGAAGATCAGGAACATCGTCATTTCCGACGGCATCGAATTGTCGGGACCGCATCCCGCACCTTCTTCTGATATCGAAACTGCAGAGAAATTCAGGACCATCTGCAAAACAGACACGTGCGGCAATTACAACAAAAGTTGGACATGTCCGCCTGCTGTCGGTGTTCCGAAAGACTGCATCGCAAAACTCAAAGAATTCAAAGAAGCGATGATCATCACGAAAACGTTTCCGATCGATCTGAACGATAAAGCAATGCTCGAAGGCATAATCGTTGAACATCAGTCCATCTGCAGAGGTGTCAAGAGACTGTTCTTCAAAGAGGGATTCGAAGTGCTGGCACTTACGGACGGCAGATGCACATACTGCGAAAAGTGTTCGTATCCCGAGTCATGCATTGCACCTGCGGAACAGATGCCTTCGGTCAGCGGATTCGGAATTGATATGTCAAAATACATCACGGGATGCGGCATCGAGTTCTCTTTCTCGAAGACATCGGCTACGCTATACGGCATCATCATGTACAAATGAGTTCACCGAACGTCAGCATTTGCAGACAAGGTTGTATGCTATCACTAACGTAGACGTCTTTTCAGATACGTTACGTCCGTAGTATCTTTTCAGTATAGCATCCGACGACGGTGCCGGAGAACACATCACCACGTCGCAGCATCCGTCCTTTTCGTCAAGACCGTCATAATGCATCGGAAGGAGAACAAATCTTTCCTTCCCTACTCCCTGCACTTCCGGGAATATTATAAAATCCTCAGATACCCAAATGACGTCTTTACGATCCTTATATTCATGTATCTTACACGGAGGGAGCATCGCACCCATCACGTTCCCGACGGAATCTTCCAAGAGCATCGTTGACGTTTCTTCACGCGGAAGTGTCTTGTCACAGAAGATGCATATCCGAACGTCCTTGTCCATTGCCATTTTGTAAGCTTTGTTCACGACGTCAATGCCTGTCATCGACCTTACTGATTCTTCCTCAGCGGCTATCAGATTGGAAATGTCCTGATCCATCTGTATCGCATGTACTATGCCTTGTGTGCATGTCAGTTTCTCAAGAATGGCGCTCTGGTCGTTCACATTCGGTAAATGAGAACAACATTCAAAAATGTACTGTTCCGCTGACGGGATACTGTGGAGAATATCATCAGACCGTGCGATGCTGAGCTGCCGTTCACTTATGCTCAAACCGTTTCTGAACGCTTTAGATGATCAATGCGATATGATCTTAGATGCGAAGTCCATAATGATCGCATACGCCTCTTTACGGAGATCCTCTGAGGACGTTTTACCGGCGGCTTCGCAATACATCATCGATACATTCCCAAGCGGTTCCGCCAAACTGAAACGTTCAGCTCTGTTCTGCATCCAATATTCTCTTACGGATTCGTTCTTTTCATCGGTCAATCGTGAGAATTTATCTTCAAATATCTCTTTCATGACCTCCATCCTTTGCACTGTGCTTGACATTCTAATTTCTACCGACGCCTTATCTGCCGACCCTTCGCCCATTTTTCGCAGATTGAATAAATTGAATTTCTTTCTCATTTTTTGATATTCAGCATATACGTTCAACAAAGCTCCGGTCCTGGTCAGCATCATCTTGGGGTCCGCCTCGTACCATATCAGCTCATCCCCGAGGCTGGAGACATCGATGAATATTTTGAACAGATCCGTCAGACTGCGTACCTTTTGATTCTGCGAGTATGCTCGAAGTATCTTATCAGGCAGATATGCCGGCGAAATATCAAATGCCGGGTCTGTAGCCAGACTGATCATCTTTGTAATTTGTACATCTCTTTTGATCTCATCCGCTTTCGTGGATCTGAGGTAGTCGGAAATATATTTGGCGACCATATCCAAATTGGAGATGGCCGTATCTCGATCTTTTACCGAAGAGAATGATCTTTCCCAGTCATGGGCCGCTCCTGCAATGTGTTTCCGAAGTGCTGCTGCACAGCCTTTGAATAACCACGCTTGAGGATCGTTCACATCGGCCTCCAGTATCCTGTCGGCATTTGCCTCTGCGGCTGCGGGATCGTTTGACCGAAGAGCTGATTCCGCAAGCGTAAGCCAATTTTCCGTGATGTATCCGTTATCGGAATGAACGGTCTGCATGATGTTTTCCCGGATCATTATCTTCTGCCCGCAATGGACACAGAATCCGAACTCTTTGTTCTCATCTATCCCTATCTCCCCGGCACAATTGGGACATTTCATCGTTATAAGGCCCATATGGGAAAAGGCATGGCATGCTCAATAGAAAAATGTGATGCTCATGTCAAACAGAATATGGTAAACAACGCCGGGAAAGAGGATACCAATGATTTTATAATGAATACCGGTTGGACACGTGAAATGAGAAAACTGGTCATTACAGAGAAGGCGAACGCTGCCAGACGTATCTCGACGATATTGTCTGACGGTAAAGCGTCGTCGAAGAGCGTCAACGGCGTAAGTGTGCTTTCATTCACTTCCGACGGTGATGAATATAATGTTGTGAGCCTGAGAGGCCACATCATTGAATTGGATTATCCTTCACAGTACAACGACTGGTCTGCAGGTTCCCCTGTAGATCTTGTCTATGCACCGCAGATCAAGACGGTCAAGGTGAAAGCGATCATCACTACGATAAGATCGCTTATCGGCGAATCCGATGAGGTCATAATCGCAACCGACTACGACCGCGAAGGAGAGCTGATCGGTATGGAGACCGTTCGTGCAGCGGATGCTGATATGAGCATCATCAAAAGAGCGAAGTTCAGCGCACTGACGAAAGGGGAAGTGGAAGCTGCGTTCAAAGCTCTTACAGAACCGGACGTAAGACTTTCCGATGCCGCCGAAGCACGCCAGATCATAGATCTGTCATGGGGTGCTGTCCTTACGAGACTGATCTCATTGTCTTCAGGACAAGTAGGTAAGAACTTCATGTCCGTGGGACGTGTTCAAAGCCCTACGCTGAAGATTCTCGTAGACAGACATGAAGAGATAGAAGCATTCGTTCCCGTTCCGTTCTGGAAAATTACCGGGGAATTCGGAATGCTTGCGTTCAAAGGCGATCACTCGAAGAACCCGTTCTGGGAAAAGGATGATGCTGATGCGGTCATGAAAAAATGTTCATCCTCAAAAGAGGGGAAGGTCATTTCCTTTGACGTTACGCTGAAAGAAGAATACAGGCCTGCTCCTTTCGACACCACTCAAATGCAGGTGGAGGCCAACAAGATAGGTATTCCCCCTGCAGCAGCAATGAAATTGGCCGAGGACCTCTATACATCTGGATACATCTCATACCCGAGAACAGAGAACACGGAATATCCCGAAGAGCCTTAATCTGAAGGGTGTGTTGGAAAGACTGAAGGATTCCGATTTTGCCAAGGAAGCTGCGGAGATATTGGCGCAGCCGTCGATCTATCCGTCCAAAGGTAAACGCAGAACTACCGACCACCCTCCTATCTATCCGACCGCAGGTGCGAAGTCGGACAAGATGAAAGGGGATAAATGGAAACTTTACGAACTCATCGTAAGAAGATTCCTTGCCACTGTGGCGCAGAATGCTGAAGCAGAAGTGACAAAGTGCGGTATCGATGTGAACGGAGAGCTGTTCAACGCCGAAGGATATGTTCTTAAGAAAGCGGGCTGGAAGAAATATTACGGAAAGTATCTTTCAACAACGAATTCACACATGCCTGTCCTTGCTGTCGGTTCCACCGTCGACGTGAGGTCGATGAGCATCGACGAATCAGAGACAAGACCGCCGTACAGGTACAATCAAGGTTCGCTGATCCAGGAGATGGACCGTTTGAGCCTGGGTACCAAGAGTACGAGACACGACATCATAGGAAAACTGTTCTCACGCAATTACGTTCAAGGCAATTACATGATACCCACCGCCAGCGGTATCGCTCTCACCCGAGCATTGGAAAAACACGGCGGAGGTATCGCCGATCCTGACATGACCGCTAAACTCGAAGCAGACATGCTGAAGATCAGCGACGGGGAAAGGGATCTGGACGGTGTTGTCAAAGAATCGCAAGAAATGCTGCATAATGCGGCATCTGTGATATACACCGAAAAGGAACAGATCGGCGATGAGATACGTTCGGCACTGAGGTCACAGCAGCACATCGGACTCTGTCCGGAATGCGGCAACAACCTTTCCATACGAAGGTCGAAGAACGGTAATTTCATAGGATGCGACGGATACCCCGAATGTAAGATCGCATTCCCCATGCCCAGAGGGGCGATGGTCCAGACAACAGAGGAAAAATGTGACATATGCGATCTCCCCAAGTTGAAGATCATCAGAAAGGGAAGCCCTCCTCAGACATTATGCGTCGACCCTAAATGTTCGTCGAACACATCGCTGAACAATCTCGGTAAATGCCCGTCGTGCGAGAACGGCGAGATAAGGATGATGTTCTCCAAAGCAGGGAAAAGGTTCGCAGGATGCTCTTCCTGGCCCGACTGTAAGCAAACGTATCCGTTAAGGCCTAAAGGTTCCATCGTTCCGACGAACGTTCCCTGTGAGACCTGCGGTTCGCCTGTGATCAAATTCGGAAAGGGGGAACAATGCATAAACATGGACTGCCCCGGAAGGAAGAAGTGAATATCACAGGATGTTTATCACTCTGTGTTTCTGATCAACGCAATCAGGATCCGAACATTTCGGGTCTGTGCATCCTGTGTCGGAATATATCTTCACTTTAGGCTCTCCCAATATCGGGATCCTTGACATCATCACTTGTGAAATGATATTCTCCTTCAATCCGTATACGATCACGTTTATCGTCATTTCGTATCTTCCGACAGGTTTGGAAAGGGCTGTCCTTACTCTCACCTTTCCGTCATCCGTGGTGGAGTTGAATGACATCATATCATCGCCCGATCTTACGTTGGCTTTCACGTGACCGATCATCAGCGCACCTGCTTCGGAACATCCTCTTGTCACTTCAGACAGGAATTCCTTGAACTTGTTTCCCGCTTCCTCTGCGGTTTCATTCATTTCACCTGTGATCATCGCCGCAACGGTGCCCGGAAGATCTTCTTCTATTGTTGTCATAATCCGGCCCTTTCTTCCAGCCCTTCCATGTTCACACCGTCATCGGCCTGTATCCTCAGAACAGGACCTTCATAAGGATATGAACGTATCACCGACTCGATCTCATCTGCCGTTTCCGAAGATACCGAATCCATTTTGTTAATTAGAACAACGTCAGCTACAGCGACCTGCTTCTTCAGCAGTCTTTCGAACACTTTCATCGCTTTCATGAACCTTTCCGCATCGATGACGATGAATATCGTCACCTTATCGATGTTCAGATGTTTCAGTTCCCTTACGGTCTCCAGAACATCCCCGGGATTGGCTACGCCTGTAGGTTCTACGAGAACGACCTCCGGATCGACCTTGTCCTTCAGGAAGACCAGCGTTTCTATCAAGCCCGTTTTCATGGTGCAGCACATGCACCCTCCTTCCAATTCCCGGATCTCAACGCCCTTTCCGTTTATTACGTCACCGTCTACGCCCATCGATCCTATCTCATTCTCGATAACTGCTGTTTTGTAACCTTTCCTGACAATACTGTCAATGAGCTTCAGCAGCACGGACGTCTTACCTGCGCCCAGCATACCTGATATAACGACCAGATCCATTGTCATCGGTAACGCAACAATAATAGAAAACAGTTACCAGCACTCTTCGCCGATCTCCTCACAGACTCCGTTCAGTTCATCAATGTCTTTGGAGATGCGGAGGTTCCTGCATATGGGGCATTCGAGTTCTTTCTTCAGTTTGAGCTTAACAGCCATCTGCGACTTGTCCAGACCGACTATCCTGCCGCACTTGCAATAGATCTTCTTGAGTGCGGATGAACGGATCTGGTCCAATGTCGGAACCACTTCAGCACCTTCCCGTGCCGTCCATAGCCGTAGCTGTTCTGTTCGTACCTTCTATGATTTCTCCCCCGAATGGTTTTCAGCACGGACTGCCGTAAAAGTTACCGACGTCCCAAATTCCGCACTACAAAATGACTATCCGCAGAGTACATATAACCCTTTCGATAACAAAGAAAAATTGTGTATTTAAAGACCAAAAAAGTGCGCTGATTTAAGTTACGTTAAGCTAAAAATTCGTTGAAAAAAAGCAAAAAAATTGCATCCGAAAACCCGTTATAATTCGCCGAGCTGTTTCAGCTGTTTCAGCACATGTTCACGGATCGCGGACGGATCCTTCTCAGCAGAAGTACGTTTTCCGTTCTTCATCACTTGTTCTTCTATCAGCACCATACGGGAGCCGCATTCGCATTTGATATCATCCTCAGAAGACAGTGATATATCCATGGCCAGACAGTCCCTGCACTGATACGTATATTTCCTGCCTCCGAACTTTCCGCGCTTTGATATCTGGGCGCCGTTCTTCTCTACGATATCCATTGATATATCTAACGTGGGTGCGTTGCTTATCGATGTACCGACACCGAATCCTGACACTGAAGTATCAGCTATGTCCCTTATGGAATTCTCATTCAGACCTCCGGAAACGATGATGTCGACGTTCCTGAAACCGTTCATGTCCAACTCCCAACGTATCTCTTGTATCAGTTCCCGGAAATTACCTCTTCTTGACCCGGGCGTATCGAGTCTCACTCCCTTCAGGTCCTTGACCACGCTGCATGCTTCAAGCGCTGCCGCCCTTTCGTCGGAAAAGGTGTCGATCAACATTATCCTAGGTACGGAACGTTCGATCACTTCATCGAACGCTTTGAACGCTTCCGCGTTGCTTCCCATCAGCAGCATCAAAGAATGAGGAACAGTGCCGATAGGTTCCTTTCCTATCATCTCTCCGCCTATCTTCGACGATACGGCGTCGCATCCTCCTATGTATGCTGATCTGTCAAGCACACCTGATACGGAAGGGTGCATCCTTCTGTTGCCAAACGCGATAACAGTCTTTCCGGAAGCTGCGGCCTTTGTCCTCGCTGCTGCGGTAGCAACACCGGACGGGTGGCAGATCATTCCTAACGTTGCAGTCTCCGTTTCACCGAATTCTCCGTAATTACCGTGAATGTTCATCACAGGGATACGGACAGAATTGCTGTTCCTTGCTCTGAACACCGTTCCTTCGGGAATTGAGAATATGTTTACCTTTTTGCCTTCCATCAGCCTGAGGACCTCTTCCAGACCGCAGAACACCGCCCAGGGCCATCCTGACGGTAACGATGAGGCAGTGAATTCAGCACACACTTTCGTTTTATCAAGGCCTTTCGCCTCAAGTATACGCATGGTCCGCTGGAAGTACACGTCAGCAGTGTTCCCGTTGCGGATGTCCTCCTCAGCTGCACCGAACAGTTTCATATTATCACATGAACGCCTTTTTCCCAAGGAACACTGCCTTGGATCCTAACTCTTCCTCTATCCTCAGTAACCTGTTGTATTTCGCAGTGCGTTCACCGCGTGCAGGCGCTCCCGTCTTGATCTGACCCGATCCCCATCCTACGGAAAGGTCTGCGATCATTGTATCTTCCGACTCGCCGGACCTGTGGGAAACGACAACACCGTAACCATTGCTGAAGCTCATCTCCGCTGCATCGCCTGATTCGGTGACCGTACCTATCTGATTGACCTTCAGAAGCAATGCGTTGGCCGCTTTCATCTGTATACCTTTGCTGAGCCGGGATGTGTTCGTAACGAAAAGATCGTCACCGACCACCTGCACCTTGCTTCCCACGATCTTTGTCAGTTCTGCAGTGGATGCGAAATCATCTTCGAAGAATGGGTCTTCAATGCTTATCAGCGGGTAAGAATCAACAAGTTCTGTGTAATGATCGACCAACTCACCGGCTGTAAGCTTCAGTCCGTCAACGTCATATTTTCCGTTCTCAAAGAATTCGCTTGAAGCAGCATCCAACGCCAGGAACACATCCTTTCCGGGAGAGTAACCGGCATCGGCGATCGCTTTGACTATTGTATCCATCGCCTCAGCGGAAGTATCGAGCGGTGGCGCAAAACCGCCTTCGTCGCCTATGTTGACGGCAGCCACGCCGTATTTCTTCTTTAATAATGACTTTAAAGACATGTATATCTCCGCGGATGCCTGTAAGCAGTCGGAGAATGTTTTCGATCCCGCGGGAATTATCATGAATTCCTGTATCCTGAGGTTGCCGCCTGCATGCTTTCCGCCGTTGATGATATTGAACATCGGCACCGGTAACGTAACACCGTCCGTTCCGATGTATTCATACACTTCACAATGTTCCGCGAACGCTCCTGCCTTCGCCGCAGCCAGGGAAACAGCAACCATTGCGTTTCCCCCGAGTCTTGTCTTGTTCTCCGTACCGTCGAGCTCGATCATCGCTTCGTCGATCGCACGCAGGTCGGAAACATCCATTCCCGTAAGCTTCTTTGATATTTCCGTACGAATGTTCTCAACCGCTTTGAGAACACCTTTTCCTCCGTATCTTTTACCGCCGTCCCTGAGTTCGTGGGCCTCGAAGGAACCGGTGGACGCACCGGAGGGTGCTATCGCGGTTATCCTGTGCCCTTTGACGAGTATCTCTGCTTCGACTGTTGGATTCCCTCTGGAATCCAAGACTTCCCTTGCCCAAATCTTCTCTATTTTCATTTCTATTCCTCAGTGATGCGGATCTCCATGCGGCTGGCAAGGAGCTCTCGGTCCTTTTCTGTCATGTCGTCGGACCTTGCCGATACGACCAGGGACATGTTTGAATTGTTGCTTAGGATCTGACATATCATCGTTATCACAGAATTAAGATCGTTCTTTTCGATCATCGTATCAACGTCATCGATTATCACAGCCGGCGAGTCGTTAGATGCTGCGAATTCGTTAATGGTTCCCATGATCGTCCCGATCTTCTCTGGTTCGATATAGTCGGGACCTTCTTTTGATGATAGACCTATAACATTGATGTCCTCGTCATCCACCCTTTCGAAGGCTGCCTTGATCTTTCCCGATGTTATCAAAAGAACATTACATTTCCTTTCCCTGAAGAACACTGCCGAGCGGTATGCGTCATTTGGTTCAGATTCTATGAAAAGGTATGATCTTCCGAATTTCAGTTCGATACCGGGGTCCTCGGATATTTCGTCGTCATCCTTCTTCCCGAAAAGTGATTTGAAGATCGAACGTTTCGGTTTCTCCTTCGGAGACTCTGAGAACAGTTTACGTAACTTATCGAGTACTTCTGTGCTCTTGAATGGTTTTTGAATGGTACCTGCGATCTCGATCCTGTCCTTGGGGATCTGATCTGGACCTGTTGTGAGCACAAGCACGTTAGATAACGGAGAACCTTTTTCAAGCATCATATCCAGCAATTGAATACCATTGTTCTCGCCCACGACGGAATCCAAAAGGACCGCGTCGGGTCTTGACGATGATGCAATTTCGAATGCGTCTTCGACGGTGCTTGCACTTAACGTTTCGTAACCGTCCACGGACAGGATCTCGGAAAGGATCTCCTGTATGGCCGCATTGTCGTCAACTATCAAAACTTTCATCGCCTGTCCGCTCACGAAGATCATCCAGCATCTTCTCTTACTGTGATGCAAGTATATTAATTGTAAGGGAAATTCTTTGAAACCTCGAAAAAAACGATCCGGCGGTCAAGCTGGAATGAAGCAAAAACAGAAAGGGAGAAGGCCGGATGGCCTTGTAAGAGCATCAGGATTTTCTGCTCTCTTTCGCCTTGGGCCTGAGGTTGCTGTATCCGCACTTCCTGCATTTGGTTGCTTTGGGTGCGTTCGTGGCGTAGCATGACATGCATACGGACTTGTCCAGAAGTCTGCTCTCAGCCTCTTTGAAACGTGCCATTATTATTCTCCTCTGACTCAGCCATTATAGAAGTATTATTTATAGGATTCTACGAAGTCACTGAAAAAATGAACGCTGTCCTTTGAATACGTCCAGTCTTCCCTCCCACGTATCGGCGGGAAGTTCATGGGTTATGTTGTCAGGTCTCAGGATGTCTATCAGTTCAATACACTCCGGGCCGGTGAACGGACGGTGCTGATCTATCTTCGAAACATGTGAGTACAGCATTTTCCATCTTTCTGTTTCTTCACCCGTGTTATCCGCCGGAACGTAGTTGTCGGTGTAGTCCGCAGATGTGCTCAGCTGTAAATGGACTGTTTTGATACGATCCTTCATCTCTTCCGGATATCTTTTGAAGATCTTGATCAACGCTTTTATGGAATCGGACTCGTTCCTGCAGTTACCTAATGCGTTCATCAGATGTCCGGTATCGAGGCACAATCCCCAGTTGTCGAATTCAAGATCTTTTTTCAATATCCTATATCCCTTATCATCCTTCATCGTGAGTCCGGGCCACCATAGGTTTTCAAAGAGGATCTTGAAAGGAGGTTCTCCGTTCGGGAAGTTCTTTACTACTGAATTCATCATTTCTGCAAGTGAGTTCAGAACGTCTTCGTCCTTGTCAGTTCTCTTAAGTGCCAGCACTTCCGACAGTCTTACGCTGCCTGCGTGGAAAACACCATATTTCGGATTCAGTTCGTTAGCAAATCTTATTGCTTCGGTCACGTTGGAAACGATCTCCTGACGGTCGTGTCCGAAGTGTATGAACTTCACATCCTCTTTCGGATCGGGTACGAACGAACCTGACCAAACGGAATGCCAATCCGTGGAATACGGTAAATGAACGCCTCCTATCATTCCTTTGTAATAGGAAGGCGGTGAGAAAAAGCCTGTAAGGAGTTCGAGACCGTCTGCGTTCACTTTCTTTAACGAGTCGCCTATGTTCGTTCCTTCCGGAAGATTCTCCTCTTCATGATACACCGTATGGGAGAAGAGGTGCATCTTACCTCAGAACAGTTCGAATGCTGCTGATAACGCTGCGTTCACAGCTGACATCATGTCATTGCTGCTTCCCACGATTATGACATCCTTTTCAGTTATCTTCGTGTCCGTACGTATCCTAGCTGCAAGTTCCGGACGGGTCTCATCCATGTTCCAGCTCGGAGGTATCATCATCGCACCGCCGCGTATGACGATCGTCGTACAGCCGTCAGCGCCTGCTTTTATGCCTGCGTCACGCTGCTGCATCCCGTTCTCGATCTTGTGCGCCACGTCGAAGACGATGACACCTTGCTGGAAGGACCCGATAACTGAGTCACCAAGATCGATGTCGATCACGCGCATGGGAAGTTCATTCAGGAATCCGGTACCGGATTTGGTTATTGATATTCCTGTCTGTTTTACGGTGATCATCTCCCACTCCCTCAGAGTGTCGATGATCCTCCGCATACTTCCTTCGCCTACGCCGATCATTTCCGCTAATCTCTTCCTGCCTATGCGCTTTCCGCTTGACAGCAGGTGGAGTGCCCAATATACATTGGAATCAGCGAACCTGAACATCGGTCCGTATTGCGGCGCGTTTATGATCTTCATCCTCAGAACGTCCTTACCTTTCCAAGTGCGATAAGCTCTGTGACTTTATCAACATTATCCAACCAATCTGCGGTTATCGCTTCAGCATCCTTCTTCCATGACTGATACTTGGATTGGTCCTGAGAAAGTATCTGAACACTTGCCGTCAGCGGTTCTGAGACAGGCTTTCCGATCTGTGATAACAACCTCACGTGTATCTCTGCATCTGATGTCACTTTCTTCGCTATATCGTCTGCAATGAGCTTTGACATGACGTTGAATATCTTTCCGATGTGTGTTATCGGGTTCTTACCGGATGTGGCTTCCATGCTCATCGGCCTGTACGGTGTTATAAGACCGTTCGCACGGTTCCCTCTTCCCACTGAACCGTCGTCACCCATTTCCTGGGAAAGACCGGTACATGTCAGGTAATATACACCGCGTTTGTAATCGTCACCGGTGTTGACATCCAGTTGCAGTTCAAGTTCTCCGTTTATCGTCTTCAGTGCGTTGTCGTAGACCTTGTTGTGCAGTTCTTCAACAGCAGACTTGTAATGATCTGCGTCGCTGATGTACTTGTCCACCATTGCGCATGCTACCGTCAGTGTGATCTTCTTGTCGATCCTTGATGCCATTACCTTAACGTCATGACCGGTCTCTTTCAGCGTGCTCTTCAGCTTTCCGTTTATGTATTCCTCTGTGTTGAGAACAACCCGGTCCGTTATGCTGTACGGCGCATATCCTACACCGAACGAAGTGTCGTTCGCAAGTACTTTGGACGTTTGGTAGACACCGCGGAGGTCGTCCGAACCCTGTCCGATCCTTGCGTCCAGTATTATCTCCGAATCGACGTCCAAGTTAGCGAACGTCCTTTTGAGGTATTCCCTTGCTGCCTTCAGTGCAGTGGGTTTGCAAGGCAGGGAGACCCTCTTCCCGTCCAGCTCGACAAAGGTGGTCGCACGTCCGACCAGCAGGATGTATGCGGGGTCAAGAACAACACCGCCGCCGAACTTGGGGGCGGATGCGCCTGCTGCTATCTGCGTTTCGTCAGTGTTGTGGTGCAGCACCTGACCGATCTCTTTCTTGTACATCTTGCAAAGGGACTTACTTACTTCCTCTGCAAGAGCATCTGCGACACTGTCAGGATGCCCTATTCCTTTCCTTTCAACAAGTTCGACCTTTCTCAAAGGCGTAGGTACTTCGTTCAATCCCTCTACGTAGATGTTCTTGGCCATTTTAGATTCTCCATTGGTTTTAATGTATTGATATCTAGGACTGCTTAATCATACATAAACTACACTGATGTAAATATTCATATATGAATTATTACTATACTGTTTTATGAAATTTCCACTGGCGTCAGACATAAGAAAGGTCAGAAAAACGCTGGATATTACTCAGGCACAGCTTGCCAGCGCATCAGGCATCAGCCAAAGCACCATCGCTAAGATCGAAAGGAACAACATTTCCGCAAGCTATACCACCATCGTAAAACTGTTCGAAACACTTGAGGAGATGTGTCATAATGATTCCAAGAACCTTACGGCCGCGGATGTTGCATCGAAAGGTGTTGTCACCATTCAATGCACTGAAAAGGTAAGATCAGCATCGGACCTCATGAGAACAACGGGGTTCTCACAGCTTCCGGTCCTGAAAGGGGACGTTCCCGTCGGAAGTATCTCCGAACGCAGGATATTCGACCTGATACGTCAGGGAAAGACAATGGAAGAGCTCGGAGAAACGGGAATATCACGGATAATGGATGATTCTTTCCCGACAGTGAACGAAGGAACTCCGATGACGTCCATTACATCAATGATGAGCGGTTCCGATGCTGTCCTTGTGACGAGAAAAGGAAAGATAATCGGAATGATAACCAACGCCGATATGCTGAAACTGATCGGATGATCCTATTCAACAGCGGGCTTGACACGTATCTCGCTTCTTGATACGGAAAGCATCATCATATCATGTGCCAGTGTCGTGTTCTCAAATACAGCGGATGCCTCTTTTTCGAGTTCCGAAAGATCCTCATAGCGATTGCTCGCATGAATTAGGATGAGCTTCCTTACGTTGGATGATAACGCAGCATTTGCGGCATCTGTCGCCGTTGAATGGAAATTCTCCTTTGCCAATCCCGCATCCCTTTCCGAATACGTTGATTCGTGTATCAGGACGTCAGCGTTCATGGACACTTCGCTGATCCCGCTGCATGGTACCGTATCTCCGGTGTAAACTACGGAATGACCCGGACGCACAGGTCCGATTATCGTATCCGGCGTTACTCCTTTGATCGTTTCGCCGTTCTGTATCTTCGAGAAGTCTCCCGGCCTCAACCCCAGGGACAACGCTTTCTCTTTGTCGAACTTTCCCGGCACATCATCCTGAATGAACTTGTATCCCAGAGATTCGAGACCATGCTCTGTTCTGAATGCGAGTACCTTCCCGCCTTTCACTTCCACAACATCTCCGGGATCCATTTCTATCACTTCCAGCGGGAATTCCAATTCCTTCAGAGGATCCTCGTCCTTTTTGACGAATGATCTTTCACACGCCGCAAGCAGGAATTCCGTTGACCTTTCGATGCCGGGGGGCCCGCATATCTTCAACGGCCTCTTTCGTCCGGACATTCCCATCGTCTGCAGCAGTCCCGGTAATCCGAGAATGTGATCTCCGTGGAAATGTGTTATGAATATCGATGATATCTTCATGAAAGAGAAAGGAGATATCATGAACTGTTTCTGAGCACCTTCTCCGCAATCGAACACTGTAATATCGGAATCGTTACGAAGCGCGACACACGGCAGCGACCGTGTGCGTGACGGGATACTTGCTCCCGTGCCCAGAAACAATATATCAAGCATCAATACCCCAGATAATCCAGTTTCCTGTCCTTCTTGGTCTCTTTCTTGAACGTTTTGTAGTGATCCTTGCACAAGTGGGATGATTTTGCACTCTCGTTCTTTACAGTGAGTGATGTTTCCCTTACTTTCTTGGTGTTGATGGACCTCTCAGCTTCCTTGGAACATCCTGTGACGTCGCATTCCTTTACGTCTGCCATGCCCTGCTTATTATCACTTTCAGATAATTACTTTGCTATATTCTTTCGAATTCAAAACATATACGTTTTCGTTCAAAAACGGAAAAAAGTGTGTTTAATTGGTGTTAATCGTCATGAATGATACGTGTTGGAATACAAACCTTAAATCCATGACCTCTGATACAGGGTCTGATGACTAAGGTGTCCCCGTCAATACTTGCAGCTGATTTCTCTAAGATGGGAGATGAGCTGAAGCACATCGAATCTGCCGGAGCGGACTGGGTACACCTTGATGTGATGGATGGCGCATTCGTTCCGAACCTTACTTTCGGTCCGCCTGTCGTCAAAGCGATAAGACCGCTGTCGAAGATACCTTTTGATGTCCATCTGATGGTGAAATACCCGGAAACGATGATAGATAACTTCATCGACGCGGGCGCTGACATGCTTACTATCCACGTAGAATCCAGCGGTAACATCAAGAAGATGCTGGACCACATCAGAAGCAGAGGGATCGTTCCGGGAATATCGTTGAATCCGAAGACCCCGTTCTCAAGGATAAAGAAATATCTTGATCATGCTGACCTGGTGCTGGTGATGTCCGTACAGCCGGGATTCGGAGGGGTGATCCCGAAGATCACGAAGATCAAGGAATACGCCAAGGAAACGAAACATCCGATCGCAGTATCGGTCGACGGCGGAATAAACCGTGAAACGGGAAAAAGATGCGTAGATGCAGGCGCGGACGTCCTCGTAGCGGGAAGTTACCTTTTCAAGATGGAGAAGATGTATGAAGAGATCGAACTGTGGCAGAGTTTCAGGTCACCTTTTGAAAACTCTCAGAATCGATAAAGTTTAACTATACATTCGGGAATGAGGTACTATGATGAAAATAGGTAAAACGATGATTTGGGTCTTGATCGTCATCGCTTCTCTGGTCGTTCTGGCCGTAACTGCGCTTGCCGACGTTGACTCGTTGTTCGCGTACATCACACTCGCTGCGGTCATTGTCATAATGATGCTGGGAACCGTTCTGATCGATACCGAAGAACAGCAGCAGTGAGGCGGTCGCATGGGAGTTAATCTCTCCGGGCTTACCGATCCCCGTAACATTGAACTTTCCGATCTTCGGGGTAAGACCATTGCTGTCGATGCATACAACACCATCTACCAGTTCCTTTCCATTATCCGTCAGCCTGACGGAACTCCGCTGACAGACAGTAAAGGAAGGGTCGCATCACATCTTTCCGGTCTTTTGTATCGAACCGCAAATCTGATCGAAGCGGGTATCGAACCGTCATTCGTCTTCGACGGGAAACCTCATGTCCTTAAGTCTGATACGATCACAGGGAGAAGGGAACGCAGGGAAAAGGCTGAAGGAGAATGGAAGAAGGCAGTTGAGGAAGGGGACATCAAGAAAGCGTTCTCGAAAGCGCAGCAGACCTCACGGATGACGCCGGATATAATTGAATCATCAAGACAATTATTGAAATATCTGGGTCTTCCCGTTGTGGATGCTCCGATGGACGGTGAGGCGCAAGGCGCATACATGTGCATGAACAATGACGTTGATGCTGCCGCATCCCAGGATTTTGATTCGCTCCTGTTCGGAACTCCGTCACTTATACGTAACGTAACGATAACCGGAAGAAGGAAGGTTCCCGGAAAGGACATCTACAGGGATGTGAAAGTGGAATGGATAGATTCCAAAGGATTCCTTGAATCGCTTGGAATAACAAGAGAACAGCTTGTTGATATCTGTATCCTCATGGGAACGGACTTCAATCCCGGACTCCAGGGAATAGGTCCGAAAAAAGGATTGAATCTTATCAAGAAACACGGAGACCTTGAAGCTGTGTTGCAGCATATCGACCAGGAAATTGACAATTACCAGGAGATAAGGGACATCTTCCTTCACGGAGATCATTCCAAGGAATATGATATCAGACCTCAGCCGATGGATGCGGAAGGTATCAAGATACTGTTGTGCGATGAATATGAGTTTTCAGAGGATCGTGTATCATCGGCCATCGCAAGGATCGAGAATTCAAGGAAGGCCGAGGTTGCAAGGAAACGTCAGAGATCGTTGGACGCATGGTTCTGACCTGTGCTCTATGTCGACCTGTTGAGCACGAACGGATTTTCTTTCATAAAATTTGAGAGGATGACCCAACGCAAACGAGCGGATGTACCGCATTGAACTTCTCAAGGAGGGTGTAAATTGGTTAACGTGTAAGGTTCAAATACCAGAAGTGTAATGTAATTCATGCCCAAAGTAAGTCCTGGCGAGGGTTGTCACAACTGCGTGGCGACTATACCTTCCAGGGGATGGGCGGATTTCTCTTGCATTTCAGAATATCAACGATTCCGACCATATTGTTTTTATTTAACTTGTCAATGACGGTGACGGCAGGATAAGATAACTCTTGCCAGGAAGGATTAGCGATGATAAAGCAGGTCCGCGCGAATTATGACGCACCGGTTATTGAGAAAGAGATCCAGGAATTCTGGAAAACTGAGAAAGCATACGAAAAGACCAAAGAATCCAAGTCGAAGGGGAAAGGTTCTATTTTGTGGACGGGCCGCCATACACCACCGGCTCGATCCATTTGGGAACAGCGATGAACAAGACGATCAAGGACATTCTTATAAGATTTTGGAGAATGAAAGGATTCAATGTACGTGACCAGCCCGGTTACGACATGCACGGTCTTCCGATTGAAGTTCAAGTCGAGAAAAAGATCGGAGTACGCTCAAAGAAAGAGATAGAGGAATTCGGGATCGATAAATTCGTTGATACCTGCAAGAAGTATGCTCATGAATTACATCTGAGCATGTCCGAACAGTTCAAACAGCTGGGCGTGTGGATGAACTGGGACGATCCGTACAAGACACTCAAGCTCAGTTACCTCGAAGCGGCATGGTGGACACTGTCCAAAGCATATTCGAAAGAATTGTTAGTGACAGCAGATCGTGTATTAACGTGGTGTCCGAGATGTGAAACCGCATTGGCAGAAGCTGAGATAGAGTATTGGGATGAGGACGATCCGTCAATAACGGTAAGGTTCCCGCTGAAGAACGGAAAAGGATCGTTGTTAATATGGACAACAACGCCGTGGACATTACCGTCGAACATGGCCGTTGCCGCGAATCCGGAATTCGAGTACGCAGAAGTAGAGATGTCAAAAGAAAACTCAAAAGAGATATTCATCATACTGACGTCACAGATCGAAGCAGTTGCCAAAAAAGGCGGTTTCGATAAAACGAAAATAACAAAGAAAATGTTAGGGAAGGAACTGGAAGGTCTTGAATATCTTCCGCCTTTCGAGATCGGCGGATCCTTGAAGAAGAATGAATGGACCCATAAGGTCGTTCTTGCAGATTACGTCGAATCGGATAACACAGGATTGGTGCACACCGCACCCGGGTTCGGACCTGATGACTACGAAACGGGAAAAAGATACGGAATGGTCCCGTTCTGCCCGGTGGGAGAGTCAGGAAGGTTCACTGATGAGTTCAAATTAATGGAAGGCCAGAAGGTCAAAACAGCAAATCCAAAGATATTGGAATACCTCCAGGAAAAGAATCTG
>JGI994J12354_10000718_pt1 | contig 33220 bp, 29 predicted proteins | sample IntmicLarv3ML3BL_FD_12354 | JGI IMG/M metagenome (IMG submission 12354) | reverse complement strand
TTAAAGGCTGAGCCGGATTCCTTTAGGAGCGATTCTTTGGTAATGTCCAAAGTGAAAATATTGAATGATATGGGTAGAAAAAGCGATGCCGAAGACGTAATCACACAATACTTGTATCTCCCCAAAATACGAAAGGTTCGCTTAGAGAAATTGCTCCAAGAAAAATTATATGATAAGGCTCTTAAACTGATTGACGAGGGAATAAAAGTTGCAAAAGAAAAAGGACATCCCGGTACTGTCAGCGATTGGAAAGATGAAAAGTTGAATATTTATCTGAAAACCGGCGATATTCAGAATGTCATTAATTCAGCTGAGGATCTTTTTGAACACGGACGTGAATCCATGAAATATTTTCACATTCTCAAAAAAACTATTCCTGTCAAAAATTGGAGCGATTATTTGCAAAAGACACTGTTACCCAAGGCGAAGGATAGAGGTTGGTCGAGTGTGCTTGATAAAATATATATTGAGGAAAAACAATGGGATAAGTTGATGGATTGGGCTGAAAAGCATTGTTCAATAGATAGTTTTGACTCCATAGAAAATTATAAATCTTATTTAATATCAAATTATTCGGAACGGGTATTGCAGTTTTATCGCTCGAAAATTATGGTTTATGCCGAGCGTAATATGGGAAGAAATCATTATCAAAAAGTAGCATCCGTTTTAAAAGAAATGAAAACCTATAAAGGTGGGAAAGAATTGGTAGAAACATTACTTGCCGATTTCAGGCAAAAATACGCCAAACGTCCGGCAATGATGCAAGAACTGAGAAGTGTTTGATTCCCGGTGAAAACGATATTTATTGTTGAACAGGTATACTTGGGTACATAATGCTATTATTTTCTTTTCTTATAACATGTTTCCAGTTCGCAGTATTGGCAGGCATACTGTTTTTTGCTTACATTTTCTCCTATCCCTATTATTCCGCTGATAGATTTGATCGGTGTCATCAGGCATACCTCCGATAATGATATGCCACACGGATTTCCGCCAAGAAGCTTAAATAATGTTCTTTGTCCCGTCAGATGCCAACCGCAATAACCGGGGCTAAAGCGATTTGTGTGCATATTACAGCCGATTTCGTTCTCAAGAAACTCCTCCATTCGTTCTCCTGCTTTTTCGGCTATACAAGAACCGGTTATATCCGCAAGATAAATTTTCAAAATGTCGCCTTCCTTTTTAGTTTTGTTGATAATCTCTTCAAAACGCCTTCCTGCAGTAGCTGCAAAAATGGCAAATTGTACGGAGTTCTCAAGCAATGTTGTTATTGTAGACCCGGTACTCAATTCTAAATCACGAATAATAACAGCATTCTCAATAAATGTGCCTTCTTCTATAATGAAAGCACATTCGGCTGTGACCTCGTGTTCTAATTTGGGCCATAACTCATTAATTGCATCAGTCAGATAGGGTTCCGGAGTGATATCCTTGTATCCCATTTCCAATAGAACATCCTCCCGGCTGAGGTTTAGCTCGGGGAAAGGTATACTGTATGTCTTCACAATTATCCGATGTTTTTTATTTGGAAAACATCAAGACGCCATCAGGTTTTTAGCCAAAGCTACTGCCGCATTTGCATTACTGCTGTAGCCGTCGGCACTGATTTTGTTAGCAAAATCGGAATTGACGGGAGCGCCTCCGACCATAACCTTAACCTGTTCGCGCAATCCTTCCTTTTCCAAAGTCATGATAATATCTTGCATATATCCCATCGTAGTTGTCAGTAGGGCAGACAGGCATAGTATATTAGCATTATGTTCTTTGATTGACTCCACGAACTTCTCTGACGAAATATCAACGCCGAGGTTAATAACCTCAAATCCGCATCCTTCGAGCATTGAAGCAACAAGGTTTTTTCCGATGTCGTGCAGGTCGCCTTTAACTGTTCCTATCACAACAGTGCCGAGACGTGAAGTATTGTTTTCCGCCAATAGCGGTTTCAACTGCTCCAATGCCCCTTTCATTGCCCGTGCTGCCATAAGCAGTTCCGGAACGAATGCCTTACCTTGTTCAAAGCGGCTGCCAATCTCTTCCATCGCTTTAGACATGTAGTCGTTAATTATTGTTTGTGGCTCAAGTCCTTCAGTAATAGCTTTGTTTGTAGACTCTACGGCTCCTGCCAAATCGCCTTTTACGATAGCTTCGTATAAAGAATTAAAATTTTCCATGGTAATGATTTTTATATATTTTCGTTTAAAGTTTCTATCATGGCTACAACATTCGCAATAGGCGCGTTAGCCTGAATATTATGAACAGAATTGAATACAAAGCCTCCGTCTTTGCCGAATATTTCGCATTGTTTCCTTACATGTGCTTTCACTTCCTCGGGTGTTGCGTGAGGAAGAATTTTTTGAGTGTCGATTCCTCCTCCCCAAAAGGTGAGGTCTTTGCCGAATTCATTTTTCAGTATTTGCGGATCCATGTCTTTTGCGTTGATCTGTACCGGGTTCAGAATGTCAAAACCTGCATCGATAAATCCGGGTATAAGAGGTATGATTGAGCCGCAGCAATGTTTGAACACTTTCCATGTCGTGTTTGAATGTATCCAGTCGTTCATTCTTTTGTAGTGGGGAAGCCAAAGACTGCGAAAGGTGTCGATAGAACAGAACTGTGAGTCTTGCGTTCCGAAATCTGTTCCACATGTGAAAACAATATCGACCTTACTTCCCACTCTGTTCCATAGTTTTTTGTAATTCTCGATAGACAAGTCTATCTGGTATTCAAATATTTTATGAATAAAGTCCGGACGCAAAACCGTCGACATATACCAGTCCGCAACAGTTCGTATTCCTTTAGGTTCTTTTATTGCCATACCGGGTACGAATGCGATATCTCCGAGAGCAGCACCACCGAAACTTGCTATGACAGCCTTATCTGTTTTATTCGCTTTTTCAATTTCACTTACAAAATGCTCGATATCGGCATCTCCCATTATCGAAAATTCTTCAAGGTTATCTTCAACACGAAGAGTATCTTCATCAGTTTTTATTCGTTCGATAGCATTCACAAAATAGCATCCTTCGGGCATAATTGCGCTTGGAGCGTAGTTGCGGTCACCACTCGGATAGATATACACATCCCCGTTTTTATTCGGAGTAAAGTCAATATCTTTTGCTATCAGAACGTGTTGTCCCCAAGGTGTGACCTGTTCGTGTACTTCGCCTTCATAGATTCCGAGCATATTATTTTGACCGAAGATACCATAAACATCCGTTCCGATTATTTTTTGCAGTTCTTCATCTACCTCTCCCAACATTTGGAACGGCTCGATAACTCTGACGGGGCGTTCTTCCAGTCCGTAGTGTTTGCGTAGTTCTTCAATTACTTTGCAATGAATGCCGGACACTCCTGTAGTGCCGAAATCAACGGGAACGCGGTCAGGTTCCTTGTGGTTCAAAGCACATTGTATTCTTTCTCTCGATGTCATAGTTTTTTTGTGTTTTATGGCATATCGGGAAGTTTCCATCCATCCCTGTATGTATGTTTAATATATTCTTCTGCCGCTTCCAGAGCATTGAATTTTTGGTGTTTTACTTCGGAGTGAGGATGTCCGTTTATTACTTTAAAGTCGTTGCTTGATACAATTCTCAATGTTTCTGACGAGGAGATGTTTGTTAACGACATGTTTTCTCCATTCCAATCAAGTATTTTATTAAGGCCTTGCAATCTTACGGCTAATACACCTAACAAAACCATTTCATTGAACGGGCCGGCATAAGCAAAATTAGCGGTTGTTTCCAAGCGGTTTGCAGGCGATTCTTTACAGGCGCGTATCCAGTCTTGTTCGTGATATCCGTCATGATATCCTGTCGCATTGGGGATTCTTCGCAATGTCTGCGGCACGTTGGGAACGCGTCCGGAGAATAAGCGTGAATTAAAACCTCCGCAATCGCAAATCAATGTGTCTTTTGTACCGACAAATATACAACCGCCCAGCCCGTCGCGCATCAGGTCTAATCCGGCAGGCAATAAATCGGGACGGAAAGGAAGCAAGCCTCCGTCGTACCAATAAACATTCACTTCGGGAAGCGCTACTTTCGGCATGTTATCGCGTGCAGGGAACCGGAATTCTACCTGCTCCGACTGTGGGGGTGATTCCGTGTTTATCAATGAAGAATTGCCTTGTATCTTTGTTGGGTAACCAAGTTTAAGCGCTTGGTATACAGGGTCGAGTACATGGCAGCCCATATCTCCGAATGCTCCCGTTCCGAAGTCCCACCAACCGCGCCAGTTCCAAGGGGTATATACTTCATGGAATGGACGCATGGGCGCCGGGCCGATAAACAGGTCCCAGTCGAGCGTCGAAGGTACTTTCATTGCCTTTGGCGGTCGTTGAAGTCCTTGCGGCCATATAGGGCGGTCGGTCCAAGCGTGAACCTCTTTTACTTCACCTATCTCTCCGTTCCAAATCCACTCGCAAAGTTGGCGTACACCGTTACCTGAATTACCCTGGTGACCCATTTGCGTAGCAACTTTATGTTTCGCAGCCAGACGCGTCAATAAGCGACTTTCGTAAATTGAATGTGTCAGAGGTTTTTGGCAATAAACGTGCTTGCCCATTGTCAACGCTGTTGCAGCAACGATAGCGTGCGTATGGTCAGGAGTTGCTACCATAACGCCATCGATGTCTTTTCCAAGCTCGTCATACATTTTGCGCCAGTCTTTGTATCGTTTTGCCGCGGGAAATTCTTTGAATGTTTTATCTGCATAGTGCCAGTCTACATCGCATAGCCCGATAATATTTTCCGTATTCATCCCTACTAAGTTAGGGTGTCCCTTGCCACCGATGCCGACTCCTGCAATATTCAATTTATCACTNGGAGCTTGCACNCCTGCACGACCTTTTATTCCGCTGATAACTTTAGACGGGATAATAGTCAGCCCGGCAGCAACGAAAGCAGATTTCTTGATGAAATCTCTTCTTGAGTTTCTATTACTTGCATTCATGGTTATAGATTTATTGACAAAGTTAGAGTAAGTCGAGAACAATACAAAGCAAACTTGTTTGTTTTATTGTCGAAGCACAGCCTAACTTCGCATTTTGTAGCAAAGATAATATTTTTTTTGCAGGAAATAGATATTATTGAAATTTTTGGAATTGTTTCGCAACAATTTACGGTATAAACTTCTAATTGTGTTTAGTTGCTCTTTTTCTTGCAGTCTTCACAGATGCCTTTAAGGTAAAAATATGTTTCTTCAATGTCACCGCTGAAATTTATTGGTAAAAAGCTATCTACATCCAATGGTAAATCAATAATTTGTCCGCATTTTTTGCAACGGAAATGAGCATGCGGGTCTACATATCCGTCAAAACGTGCATTTTTTTCATCTATTCCTATATATAATGCTGCTCCGTTATCTACGAATAGTTTTAATGTGTTATACACGGTTGTTTTCGACAGAGTAGGTATTTGCTCTTTCAATGCTTCAAATATTTCATCAACAGTGGGATGTGTTCTGTTATTAAGTAAATAGCGCATGATGGCTATTCGCTGAACCGATGGTCTTATACCATAACCTGATAGGTGAATACTTGTATTGTCCATTTGTGTAATAATTACAATATTAAATTCTGTACAAAAATATATATGAAAAACTAATTATGCAAGTTAAAAGTGAAAAATATCACATAGTTATGAAAATATAGTCCGATATGAGACTGTCATTTGTATACTTTTTTTATTGTTTCAATATCTTCCAATCCTTTTCGGAAGATTATTTTCTTTACAAAAGAATTTAAAAACCCCAAACCATAACCGAAAATTTGAATCAAAGAGGTTATTATAGACAGGCAAGCAATATTGATACTTTTATTTTTTATAAGCGAATCAAAAAACAAAAGCGCCAAATATAATGCCGGAAAGAGCATGAACAGTGGCGAGATAAATATTGCAAGGACAATGATTGCAACGCTGCCAACTACAAATAAAGCCGGTAAAGTATGGACAGGTTTCATGGAGCCGGGATGTAGTTTATGAAGGTTTATACGTGCATGGCCGAAAATATTTACCTGCTTGTAAAACCGTTTCAAATCGACTCGTCGTTTGTGATAAACAAAGGCATCACGGTATAGCTTCGTTTTGAATCCCGCATTATTAATGCGAATGCTCAAGTCGATATCTTCTCCGTACATGTCCTTGAAACCACCAACTTTTTCGTATACTTCTCGCGAAAAACCCATATTGAAAGTACGCGGCTTGAACTTTTCCATATTAACTTTCCCTCCGCGTATGCCTCCCGTAGTCCAAAAAGATGTCATGGCGTAGTTTACGGCTTTTTGCATTGTATTGAAAGATACATGTTCTTTGTCTGGTCCGCCGAAGCAGTCGGCGAAATCATCCTTCAACATCTTATTTACTGTCTCAAAGTAGTGCGGAGGTATGACGCAATCGGAGTCGAAGAAGATGAAATAGTCGCCTTTGGCATTTTTCATGCCGACATTACGTGTGTCGCTGCGACCTGTATTTTCTTTGACAATATAGTTGATGTTGATTTTTGTGCGGAATTTTTCCGCTTCTTCCGCACAAGGTTTCGACGACCCGTCTTCAATCAGTACAAGTTCGAAGTCGGTATATGTTTGCTCCGACAAACTTTCGAGTAGTTCGAAAGCTTCGTCGGGGCGATTATATATTGGAACAATTATTGAAAAAAACATTACCACAGGTTTTATCTTGCATGCATTTACTTAATGGGCACCATTAGCAAACCGCAGGTTGAAGTAATCACGAAAACTTGTTATTATTTAAGTTTCAACTCATTTAATATTCTTGGGCATTTACCCCATTTGTCAATCATCCACAATACAAACCTTATGTCGACGCTGATAGAACGCTGTAGTGCAGGTTCGAATGCGATGTCTCCACTCATTGCTTCCCAGTTGCCGTCAAAAGCGAGACCTATTACACGTCCGTTTTTATCGAATAGAGGGCTTCCCGAATTTCCGCCCGTGATATCGTTATTCGACAGTAGGCAAAGCTGTAACTCGCCCTTTTCATTAACATAAGAGCCAAAATCGCGATTGCGTACAAGGTCGATTATTTCCGGTTGTATCCAAAATTCGTAGCTGTCAGGGTTTTCTTTTTCGAGCAAGCCTTTTTCTGTTGTGTAGTGGTCGTACCAAGCGGCATCAAACGGATGGTATCCGCCTATAGAGCCGTAGCTTAAACGCATTGTAAAGTTTGCATCCGAGTATAATGCGCTGTCGGGATACATTTTCTGAAGCCCTGCAACATAAAGGCGTCTTGCTTTAATTATGTCGTAGGCGTAATCGTTCAATGAATGTCCGATGTCCATCATTGACATCAAAACGGACTGCGATAAAAGTGCTGCCGGGTCACTTTTTATATATTTGTCGTACTTCTTTTTATTTTTCAGCAGTTCGACAATACTACTTTCAGACAGGAGAGCTGTTTTTGAAAATAAATCTGCGGAATATCGCTCATAATCACCTTTATACTTTTTGTCAATCGCCGGATAAACGTCAGGCAGGTATTGTTGTGGAACGCGCTCTTTTGCTATTCGCATCATTGCTGCAAGAACCTTTTGGTCCATCGCCGGCTCATAATCTTTGAAGAACGGGCGTATACGGTCGTTGAGAATCTCTTCAATTTCGTCGTCGGATAAATTATCGTTAACAATCTGTCCGAAAGTGCGTGCCAGACGAATTATTTCTGCTCCGCTTGCAAAAGTTTCGGTCAGGTATGTCAGATGTTTTCGTTCTTCGTCAGTCGAGGTGTATCCCTTTTTCATCGTGTTAAGCACATCACCGTAAACAGCTTTGTTCTCTTCTGATTGAGCCCATTTGTCAAATACGCTTTCGTTCAATTGTTTGCGCTCGATTACGTTTAAGTTGGCAAGCCCCCTGTTCATTCCGATTGAGTTTTTCCAGTAGTTGGAACTGCCGGCATATTTGGAAGAATACTTTATGCGTATCGCATCATTGGCTTTCATCTCTTTCATCCATATTTCCTGCTTGATACCGCGCACTTCTATACGAGGTTCATTGCTGCTCTTTATACGCTGTTCCACACCCCATGACGACAAGTAGCGGTCTGTACTTCCCGGGAATCCGATGGTCATGGCATAATCGCCGTCTTTATATCCTTGTGTTGATACTTCAGCAACAAACTTAGGTTTGTACGCGCGGTTATTTTCGTCGTATTGCGCGGGCATATTTTCGGAGTCGGCATATACGCGAAATACAGAGAAGTCGCATGTATGGCGGGGCCACATCCAGTTATCTGTGTCACCGCCGAATTTTCCCATCGATGATGGTGGGGTGAAAACAAGGCGTACATCGCGATAAACGTTATATGAAACAAGATAAAATTTGTTCATACTGTAAAATGCAAATACGTCAGCTTCAATAAAATCGCTGTTTTCGAGTGCTTCCTTCAGTATGTCGCAAATTGAGTCGGCTGCTTGCATACGCTTAAATTCATCTTCGATGTGAGCTATTTTAGGTATTATACTGTCCGTAACATCAACAGTTTCTCTCAGATACTTTACCATCAGCCCTTCGACAGGCAATTCTTCCGATAATTCCTGCGAAACGAATCCGTTTTTAAGATAGTCGTGTTCGACACTGCTCAATTTCTGAATCGCACCGTATCCGCAATGGTGATTTGTAAAAATAAGACCCTCTTCCGAAACGGTTATCCCGGTACACCCTCCTCCGAAAATAACTACGGCATTGGCAAGGCTTGGCGAGTCTTTATCGTAAAGATATTTGTAATCAGGAGTGAAGCCTAATTCTTTCATGCGAGCCAAGCTTTGTTCGTTAAGCTCGTTAATAATCCACATCCCTTCGTCTGCATAAGCTTTATGTAAGCTGATGAGTAATACTAGTAAGACACCTATTTTTCTCATTATTTTTATAAATTATTTGTGTATATTTATTCAAAAATGGTTACAAAGTTAGTGCAAGCCGAGTGAAGAACAAAATATGCTTGCTTATTTTTTATTGCTTCCACTTTGTGAAAGCGACACATTGATTGATTATTAACATTAAGGAACGTTCCAAGGTGCCGCCTAACTTCGTTTTTTTGAAGCAAATTTATGAAAAATTATCGTCATAATTACATAATTAAATATAAATTTAAGGATTAAACCGCAATTTTTTTTGAATCGCTTATTTTTTAGGTAATGAAAAACTGTAATCCCGGGTCTTGTCTCATTTTTTGAAATATCTTCCTATAAGCGGGATTTTGGATAACGGGAAGTCTTTTTTTATTATTATACCAATGAAAATAAGGAATATAACTGTGCGAAATGATAATCTAAAAATATCCGATTCTATCTGTGGCATCATTCCGGCGAAATAACATCCCGAAGCAATAATGCCATAAAACAATGCCGAACGCAGATTGTAAGGAACAGGGAATTTTTTTTGACCGATGAAATAGGACAATAACATCATAAGCAGGTTACTGGCAAATGATGCCCATGCGCATGCGATGAAACCGTATTTTGGCACAAACCCGATAATTATGGCTACCGTCAGGACGCATCCCGTAATAGAAAAATATGCACCCCATTGCGTCTTGTCAGTCAGCTTATACCATATCGATAAATTGAAATATATGCCGAAAAACAATTCGCCGAGCATAACAATAGGAACAGCGGAAAGACCGGCATAATATTTTTCAGGAACGAAATGTTTCAGAATGTCAAGATAAAACATTACACCCAAGAATATCACAAGGGAGAAGATTATAAAATATTTCATCGCCTCGACATACGGTTTTTTATTGTTGTCGTCTTTGTTTTTCGCAAAGATAAATGGCTCATAAGCATAGCGGAATGCCTGAATAAACATGACGATTACAACGGCTATTTTGACACAAGCTCCGTAAATGCCAAGTTGCGAATCGGCATATTCCTTGTTGTCGAAAAGGAACGGAAACAGTATCGTATATGCCGTATGGTTAAAAATGCCCGCGATGCCAAGTATAAGGATGGGCGTGGAGTAGCGGATGATTTTACCGAGTTTTTTTGGTTCGAATTTGGCGCGTAACCCGGGAAGCATATTTGGGATAAGGGCGGCAAACGTAAATATGGTAGTGAAAACGTTCGCTACAAAAATGTAACCCACTCCATAATCGGGGCGGTAGAACCAACTGATTAGTTCAGGGTTNGATGAATTTATTTTCGGNCAAATANNAAGGAAAAANATATTAAGGAANATNTTNANAAATATACTTACTATCTTTATTCCGGCGAATCGTATAGCTTTACCTTTATAGCGCAGATATGCGAACGGGATGCAACAGAATGCGTCGACTGCTACTATACATGCCATCATGCCGATATATTCGGGATGTGCCGCATATCCTAATACATCACTTACCGGGTTGAGAAATATCAGTGATAAAGCAATAAAAACAGATGAAGTGAAAGCTAAACTGTAAAGTGAAGTAGCGTAAACACGCATAGGCTCCTGCTCGTCTTTTTTATTTATGAAACGGAAAAATCCCGTTTCCATCCCATAAGTAAGCAACACTAAAAGTAATGCCGTCCATCCGTATAAATTTGTTTGGATGCCGTATTCACCCGTGCCGGCAAGTACGCGGGTGTGCAATGGTACGAGCATCCAGTTGAGGAAACGCCCGATGATACTGCTCAATCCGTAGATTGCAGTATCTTTAGCCAGACCTTTCATTCCTCCTGCCATATACAATATAATTGATTAATCAAATAATGATTGTTGAGAGGGAAATCGTGCTTTGCCGAGGTGTTTGTATGCAAGGTCTGTTACTTCGCGTCCTCGCGGTGTTCTCTTGATAAATCCTTCCTGAATAAGGAACGGTTCATAGACCTCTTCGAGCGTACCTGCATCTTCACCCAAAGCTGTTGCAATCGTTGTTAATCCTACCGGGCCGCCTCCAAATTTATCTATGATTGTATTGAGTAGCTTATTATCTATTTGGTCAAGTCCGTAGCGGTCAATGTTAAGCGCTTCAAGTGAATAACATGCGATGGCTTTGTCTATATGTCCGCTGCCTTTAACCTGAGCAAAGTCTCGTACGCGGCGTAACAGTGCGTTGGCCACACGCGGCGTACCGCGGCTGCGGCTTGCAATCTCTTTCGCTGCATTCAGCTCGCAACATATTCCGAGTATATCCGAGCTTCGCATGATAATCTTCGTCAGCGTCTCCATATCGTAGTATTCGAGATGCATATTGATGCCGAAACGTGCGCGCAACGGACTTGTCAGAAGTCCGCTCCTTGTTGTGGCGCCAATAAGTGTGAACGGCGCAAGGTCAATCTGAATGGAACGTGCACTTGGCCCCTTATCAATCATTATATCTATGCGGTAATCTTCCATTGCAGAATAAAGATATTCTTCGACAATAGGGCTTAAGCGGTGTATCTCGTCAATAAAAAGGACATCATTCCTGTCGAGCGAAGTAAGTACTCCCGCAAGATCGCCAGGCTTGTCGAGCACAGGTCCTGACGTGATTTTAATCCCTACGCCAAGCTCGTTGGATATAATATTTGAAAGAGTGGTTTTGCCCAGTCCGGGAGGACCGTGAAGCAGAACATGATCGAGCGCTTCACCGCGCATACGTGTGGCTGTGACAAAGACTTTCAGGTTTTCCACAACTTTTGCCTGTCCGCTAAAATCAGCAAACGACAGAGGCCGCAGTTTGTTTTCATATTCCTTCTCACTTTCCGGAACACGCTTCGCTTCTTCTCGTATATCGAAATCTTCTTCCATCCTGAATTTTTTTTGACAAAGATAGTGCAAGCCGAGAGAAGAATAAAACAAACTCGTTTGTTTTTTATTCCGAGGCGCCGCCTATCTTCGCTATTTTCACAAGCAAAGATAGTGCAAGCCGAGAGAAGTACAAAATATGCTTTATTATTATTTTTCACTTTTCATTTTTGACTTCGTCCAAACACCTAATGCTCGGCAAAGGCAAGAAAACTTGCCTTTGCTCTTGCTTAATCGGTGTTTTCATTTTTCATTCGCCTTTGGCGCTGGTGCAAGTTGAGAGAAGTACAAAATAAGCAAGAGCTTATTTTTTATTTATAAGTTAATAATTTGTAAAGTATAAAGCTCAAAAAGTGTAAAGTAAAAAGCTCTAAATATGTAAAATGAAAGGCTAAAAAAGTGTAAAGTGAAAATCTCAAAAAGTGTAAAGTAAAATATTCGAAATATGTAAAGTAAAAACTTTGAAATATGTAAAATAAGTTTTACCTTTGCGATGTATTATTAAATATAAAAAGCGAAATGAAGTACTTGAACAGGATATCAGATAGCGAATTGAACAGAAAACTCGAATCGGCAGGAGCATTGCTTATTCGAGGAGCAAAAGCTTGTGGAAAATCCGAATCGGCGAAGCAATTTGCAGGCAGCATTTTAGCGTTAGATCAAGATGAACAAGTTCCTCTTTTAATTGAAACTGCGCCGCAACGTTTATTGCTCGGAAAAACACCGCGTTTGATTGATGAATGGCAGGTGCAGCCTAAAATTTGGAACTATGTACGTCACGAGGTAGATAACCGTAAGCAAGTAGCACAATTTATTCTGACAGGATCGGCAAATCCGGCGGAAGATGTAAGATTGCATTCAGGAGCAGGTAGATTTACCATACTTGATATGCGTACGATGAGTTGGCAGGAATTAGGTTTTTCGACGGGTAAAGTGAGTTTGAAGGCTCTTTTTGAAGGCAAGAAAATCGACATTCATGATGAGCCTACTAAATTGGACTTTATTATTGAAAGGATAATAGTGGGCGGATTTCCTGCGCTGATCGGCAAAAGTGTCAGGCAAGCAAGCGATTTGAACCGTGCATATGTAGATCTGCTGGCCGAAGTGGATATAAGTCGTGTTTCAAATATTAAACGCGACCCGGTAAAAGTGCGTAATTTACTGCGTTCTTTGGCTCGAAATACAGCTACAATGGTAGATGTGAAAACCCTCGAGTCCGATATTAGAGAGAAGGAGTACAATGATATCTCGCGTCCGACGATTTACGACTACCTTGAAACGCTTGATCGTTTGATGATAACCGAAAACCAGCTTGCCTGGAATACGCATATCCGCTCGTCATATTCGCTGCGAAAATCGTCGAAACGCCATTTTACTGACGTTTCGCTTGCGGTTGCAGCATTAGGAGCAGATAAAAATTCGCTGATTAATGATTTGAAATTCACCGGTTTTTTATTTGAATCGCTTGCTACGCATGAACTACGCGTATATGGACAAGCAAACGATGCAAAAGTGTATCATTATCGCGATTCAAGCAACTTGGAAGTTGATGCCATCGTACAAAAATACAATGGAGATTGGTGCGCTTTTGAAATAAAACTTGGCACAGGTCAAATAGAAGATGCTGCGGCAAGTCTGACTAAATTTGCCTCCATTTTGGATGAAAAGAGTGTAAAGCCACCAAAGTCGCTTAACATAATTACGGGTACAGGTGTCAGTTATACTCGTAAAGACGGAATAAATGTGATATCATTAGCCTCGTTGGGCTGTTGAAATATGTTACTTTATTTGCTTGGTTTTTAAGTTTTCTCTATCCTTATTCTGGCATCGACGGCGATTATTCCTTTTGAAGTGGCAAGTAAAGGGTTTATATCCAGCTCCTTAATCTCAGTAGCGAAGCGAAGGAGGGCAGAGAGGCGTACTATTATATGTGCGAACTGATGTTCACTGATACCTTCTTGACCACGGGCGCCTTGGAAAACTTTGTATCCGGTCAATGAGCGTATCATTGATAGCGCCTCTTCCGTTGCAAGCGGGGCAAGTCCTGAAGCCACATCTTTGAAAATTTCGACGAAAATACCGCCGAGACCGCACAGTACGATATGTCCGAATTTCTCTTCGTATTTTGCTCCTGCAAACAGTTCCATTCCCTTAAGCATGGGTTGAATCATTACGGAAACAGCGTCAGGAATTTTCATTAACCGCTTGAACTCTATTTTGAGATGCTCTTGTGTGCGGATATTGAGCACTACACCTCCTACATCGGACTTATGTACCGGGCCTACAACTTTGGCAACGACAGGATAACCTGCTTTTTCCGCAAATTTATTTATTTCGTCCCATTTATCCGAAACAAGCTCTTCGACCATAGGAATACCGGCGCCTTTGAGCAGAGCCTGTACATAATTGGGAGCAATATATCCCGATTCGGGGATATTGTCGATTATCCGGCGAATCAATGGGATGTCAACTCCTTTAAGTTCAAGGTTATTCGCTAATGGGTGAGGTGTTTTCAGGATTTTTGTCAAAGCATTGGCAAGGCCCACTTCATCGCTGAAATTGACATGACCTTTTTTGACGAAAAAATCTGTTTCATCCCATGCCGTGCTGACGGATGGCAGTATCGGAAATATAGGTTTGCTGCATGTCCGCATCTTTTTGTCAAGTACATCGTACGCTTCGTAAACACGTGTCAGTCCGGGACTTCCGAAGATTACGGCGATACCGTCTATATCCTTGAATTTTTTATCGCAATAATCAATTGCTGTTGACAAATGTATAGGCTCGCCCGTACCAAGTATGTCGATGGGGTTACTTACCGACGAACCGGGGAGCAGCTTGCTTTTCAATTCTATGGCAACGGGCGAATCTGATAGTTTTGGTATTTCCAAACCGCCTTTCGAAAGTGCATCTGTCAGTATAACGGCAGGTCCTCCGGCTTGTGTCACGATTGCTATGTTTTTGCCTTTCAGTTCTTTAAGAGTAAATGTAGCTCCGAGAGTAGCTAACTCTTCGCGGCTGAAGCAGCGAACTACGCCGGCTTTACGAAAAAGCGCTTCTACTGCAAGGTCAGGATTTGCCATTGCACCGGTATGTGATGATGCGGCACGTATTCCCGATTCTGATGAACCTGATTTAATGGCGGCAATCTTACAACCTTTGCGTATCAACGATGTGGTATGTTCCAACAGTTTATCCGGGTCTTTAATACTCTCTATATATAGAAGTTTTATTTTTGAGTCTTTTTCAGGGTCAAAATTAGTATCCATATATTCCAGAATATCCTCAACCGTTGTCTGCGCCCCATTCCCGACAGACCAAACAGAGTTAAAACGTAGTCCCATATTTATAGCCGACTCCATGATAAAGATTGCAGTACCGCCTGAACTTGAAATCATATCAGCACCAAACGGACTCATTTCCGGTATTGGAAGGGTAAACAAACTATGGTGATACTTGTTAAGTATACCGATACAATTAGGCCCGATAAGACTTGCGCCGGCATTATTTATTACGTCGACGATTTTTTTCTCAATGATACCGCCTTCCAAGCTTTCTTCGCCGAACCCTGCTGTATACATAATAAAAGCTTTAACACCTTTCTGTTCCGCGAGAATAGTTATCGTTTCGAGGCATAAAGCCGCAGGTACCGATATAATAGCAAGGTCTGTTTGAGGTATGTCAAGTACGTTTTTGTAACTTTTCAACCCCTGCACCTCCGTTTCTCCGGGATTGACAACATAAAGCTCGCCTTCAAACTTGCCGTTAATAAGGTTACGCACACAATTACCTCCGGGCTTTGATGTCTTGTTAGACCCGCCAATAACGACAATACTTTTTGGATTTATTAATTCTGAATTTATCATATGTTTTTGTTTTTAGCAAATATAGTGCAAATTAAGAGCAAAACAAAATAAACATGCTTATTTTGATTGCCGAAATGCAGCCTATATTCGCATTCATGTCAAATATAATACAAATTAATGAACATCACTTCATTTTTTTGAAGATTAATATATATTTAACAATTAGTTGTTTATCCGGAAAGAAGTATAAAACTGTCTATATAGTACCCCAGCTTTCGCGGTCCAAGTTTCTGTAATTGATTGCTTCGGCAAGATGATGGGATTTTATATCGACTGCATCATCCAAATCGGCGATGGTACGTGACAATTTTAATATGCGGTCGTATGCGCGGGCTGATAAATTTAGGCGTTGCATGGCGTTTTTCAGAAGCAGTAGCCCGCTGTTGTCGGGAACTGCGTACATATGGAGAAGTTTTGAACTCATTTGAGCATTGCAATGTATTCCCTTGTGTGCTTCAAACCGTTTTTTCTGTATTTCACGAGCTTTTATTACACGTTCGCGAACAGCAGCGCTTCCTTCCGAAGGCTTTTGCTCGGAGATTTTTTCAAAAGGAACCGGAGTTATTTCTACTTGAATATCAATGCGATCGAGCAGTGGACCGGAAATGCGGTTCAGGTATCTCTGAACTGCTCCCGGCGGACAAACGCAAGGGCGGGTAGGGTGGTTGTAGAATCCGCACGGGCAAGGATTCATCGAGGCTACGAGCATAAATCCGGCAGGATAATCGACGGCAAATCGCGCTCTTGATATGTTGATATGCCTGTCTTCGAGCGGTTGACGCAGTACCTCAAGTACACTGCGATTAAATTCCGGCAGTTCGTCGAGAAATAATATCCCGTTATGAGCGAGGCTTATCTCACCCGGTTGAGGAAAGGAGCCTCCGCCAACCATTGCCACATTGGATATTGTATGGTGAGGTGCGCGAAACGGACGTTGTGAAAGCAATGATGTACACTCGCCTACCTTGCCTGCCACGGAATGTATCTTTGTTGTTTCGAGAGCTTCCTGCAGTGATAACGGAGGAAGGATTGTCGGCAATCGCTTGGCAAGCATTGACTTGCCACTACCCGGAGGACCGACCATTATCAGGTTATGTCCTCCCGCAGCCGCCACTTCGAGAGCGCGTTTTACGTTTTCCTGCCCTCTTACGTCGGAAAAATCTGTTTCAAAAAGCTGGTGATGGTCAAAGAACTCTTTGTTTGTATCAATTATTGTTTGCTCTAAAGTGTCTTTTCCGCTAAAAAATTCTATTACCTCTTTTATATTGTCAGCTCCGAGGACTTTTAAATTATCCACCACGGCGGCTTCATAAGCATTTTTTCGCGGAAGTATAAATCCTTCAAAACCTTCTTCGCGGGCTTTTATTGCTATAGGCAGTGCTCCTTTTACCGGTTGAAGCGTGCCATCGAGTGATAACTCACCCATAAGCATATATTTGTCGAGACGGGAGGAGTCGATATCACCTGCTGCTGCCAAAACACCTATTGCCAAAGGCAGGTCGTAGGCAGAACCCTCTTTGCGAATATCGGCAGGAGCCATATTTATAACGATACGGCTTCGCGGAAATTTATAACCATTGACCTGCAATGCCGAAATAATGCGTTCATGGCTTTCGCGTACTGCAATATCAGGTAATCCGACTAAAAAGAATTGTATTCCTTTTGTGCTGCTGACTTCAATAGTTATTATTGTTGCAGAAATACCGCTAACTGCGGCGGCAAAGGTCTTTACTAACATGATTATAAAGTTAAGAGTTAACTGCCAACAATCAACTATCAATTGTTAATTCCTAATTGTCAACTGTCATTTTTTTTAAATTTTCATCAACAGCTTGTTGCAGTTCAATGCCATTAGTAGTTCTGAGAATGATCTTTCCGTCTCTATCCATCAGGAAGCATTTCGGTAGTGAGCTTACATTATATGTTTCAAATAAAGTTATTGCCTGTCCTGCAGAATCAATGACGAGGTTCCATTCTATCGAGTCACCGTAAATCTTTTCGCGAGTATCCTTATTGAATGAGTCGTCAAGGCTTATAAGCATAATCCCAAGCGAGTCTTTCGAGTATTTTGAAGCTATATTGTCGAGCATCATTACTTCTGTCTGACACATATCACACCATAAAGCAGTAAATGCAAGTATATAATATTTATTTGCAAATGAGTCGGGAGTAAAAGTTTGTCCGTAAATATTCGTAACATTGAAATCCGGAGCTTTAGCTCCTTCCATAGTTGTTTTGGCTTTACCTATCTGAGTTCTAAGGTATTTTACGATGTAATAGTCATTTAACTCCGGCGACAACATATTTAATAATTCTTCAGTTTGCAACTCAATTTCGCCGAGATTTGCAAAGTATTTGGAAATTAGTATTGCCGAAGCCTCTTCTTTAGGGTTAGCGGAAATAAATCCCTGAGCTATGCGGCGAAGTTCGAGGATTATATTTGCAGTTTGAGGTGAGCTACCAAGGTTAATGTCCGAATTGTTCGACAATTCTTTAAGTAATGGAGCCGCTTTCTTTTTAAAGTCAGACAATTTATTATTTATTCTACCCCCTTTTATCTGTAGCAACTCGGGATATTGAGCATCACCTTTAATTTGCACGGGTTTGCCTAACTCGGGATATACTTCAAACCATTTTTCGCGATCATCATAATATATCGTCACAACCAGTAGATTATCGTCTTGTTCGCGAAATATGGAGAACTGCCCCTTTTCGTTACATGAAACAGTATCGATAATGTTTCCTTCAGAAGTCTCAAAAACAACATATAATGAGGCATTACTTAAATTTGATAACCTACCTTCTATTTGATACATATTGCTATTACCGCAAGAAAACAGCAATAATATTACGCTTAATATGTAAATTATTTTTTTCAATATATTGTTATTAACGTATTTATACAAATATCAGCTAAAATTCGAATAATATCACGGGATAAAGATAAAATTAATTTTTTGAAAAAAGAAATATTTTGGTGTAATTTTTAATTTTTGTATAAAAAAGAGCGTAATTCTTAAAAAATAGAATTACGCTCATAAAATCTGTAATTATAAATTTCTTATAATTTTGGACCTGAAGTTAATAAATTAGCTCCTTCAGGCAAATATTGTTCGAAGTTTTTGATATATTTAGCAGCAAGTGATTTTGCTTTTTCTTCCCAATCAGATACATTTGAGTAAGTAGTGCGAGGGTCTAAAATATCTGATACTCTCGGCAATGATTTTGGAGCAACCAAGTTCAGGATAGGAACATTGATAGTTTCAGCTTTTTCAATAGAACCATCGATAATTGCATCAATAATTGCACGAGTATCTTTTAATGAAATACGTTTTCCTGTACCGTTCCAGCCTGTGTTAACCAAATAAGCTGTTGCATTGTGTTGTTTCATTTTATCACCTAATGTTTTCGCGTAAACAGTCGGGTGTAATGTCAGGAATGCTTCACCGAATGCAGGAGAGAATGATGGAACAGGCTCCGTGATACCGCGTTCGGTTCCTGCTAATTTAGATGTATAACCGCAAAGGAAGTGGTATTGAGCTGATTTTTCATCTAAAATAGAAACCGGAGGAAGTACTCCAAACGCATCAGCCGATAAATAGATGATTTTGCTGGCATGTCCTGCTTTTGAAGGAAGAACGATTTTGTTAATATGAGTAATAGGATAAGAAACGCGTGTATTTTCTGTCTTAGAAACTTCTTTTGAATAATCAGGAGTTCCGTCAGCGTTCACAGTTACGTTTTCCAACAATGCATCACGACGAATCGCACGCCAAATGTCAGGTTCATTGCTTTCGCTCAAGTCGATCACTTTCGCATAGCAACCACCTTCGTAGTTGAACACACCATGGTCGTCCCAACCGTGCTCATCGTCACCGATTAAGTAACGTTTCGGGTCAGCCGAAAGTGTAGTTTTACCTGTTCCCGACAAGCCAAAGAATACAGCTACATCACCTTCTTCTCCAACGTTTGCAGAGCAGTGCATTGAAGCAATACCTTTCAATGGTAAGTAGAAGTTCATCAGTGCGAAAACACCTTTCTTCATCTCACCGCCGTACCATGTACCGCCGATAACAGCCATTCTTTGTCCAAGGTTGAAAAGAGCGAATACTTCAGAGTTTAATCCTTGTTCTTTCCATTTTTGGTTTGTAGTCTTCGAGCCATTCATTACAACAAAATCAGGTTCACCGAAATTGGCTAATTCGTAATGTGAAGGGCAGATAAACATGTTTGTAACAAAATGTGCCTGCCATGCTACTTCCATAATGAAACGCACTTTCATGCGAGTATCAGAGTTAGTGCCGCAAAAACAGTCAACAACATATAATTTCTTGGCAGAACCTAATTGAGTGGTAACAAGACCTTTGCAGTGATCCCAAACTTCATTGTTAATAGGGCGATTGATGGTGCCGTCCCACCACATATTTTTTTCGGTGATTTCATCTTTCACAAAGTACTTATCCTTAGGCGAACGACCTGTGAATATACCGGTATCAACCGATACAGCGCCTGTGTTGGTTAATGTACCTCTTTCAAATCCTTCGTTAGCAGGATCCATTTCAGCTTGAAAAAGCTGTTCATAAGACGGATTTTGAACAATTTCAATGTCATTGCTTATTCCGTACTTGCTTAAATCTAAATTTGCCATTTTTAAAAAGTTTAAATAATTGATATTCTTGTTCTTTTACTCACTTCAAATTAATATTTTAATATATTTCTAATAACTTGTCGTTATTTCAAAGCTTTTTTATAACTTATAGTTATTTCAAAGCTTTGGGATAACCCCCTTGTTATTCAGGCTACAAAATTACTACAATTTTCGGAAAAAAAAAATCAATTAAAGAAATTTTTCTTTATTTGGCAGGAAATGTAATAAAAGCTATGTTTTCTTCAGTTTTTTTTGATTTCGTTATACAAAATTAAATACGGAAAAATTTCTTTATTCGAAAAAGCGGTTGTANTTTTGTGCCGTTTTTGAGATAAAAAATTATTATGGTTTCAATTTTAACAATTAATAAATAGAAAAAATTATGTCTAAAGTAACTGTTATTGGCGCAGGCAATGTAGGTGCAACCTGTGCAGACGTTCTTGCCAAACGTAATGTGGCATCTGATATCGTATTGATTGATATAAAAGAAGGTTATTCCGAAGGTAAAGCTATGGATATCATGCAGACCGCTACATTAACTAATATAGGTGTACGCGTTACAGGTGTGACAAACGATTATGCTGCAACAGCAAACTCGGATGTTATAATTGTAACATCAGGTTTGCCTCGCAAACCGGGTATGACCCGCGAAGAGCTTATCGGTGTTAATGCAGGTATCGTTAAATCGGTAGTTGCAAGTGCATTGAAGTATTCGCCGGATGCAAAACTGATTATCGTGAGTAACCCGATGGATCCGATGTGTTATATGGCAGCCAAGATTTCAGGCCTTCCAAAAAATAAAGTTTTAGGTCTTGGAGGCGCACTCGACAGCTCACGTTTCAAATATTACCTGAGCTTAGCACTTAATGCTAATCCTAATGATGTTGAAGCTACGGTTATAGGTGGTCATGGCGATACAACAATGGTTCCATTGACATCTTTGGCTACATACAGAGGAGTACCCGTAACAAACTTTCTTTCAGCAGAAAAGCTTGAAGAAGTTGCTGCCGCTACAAAAGTAGGAGGTGCTACACTTACCGGATTGCTCGGAACATCAGCATGGTATGCTCCCGGAGCTGCAGCAGCATCGATGGCCGAAGCTATCATCAAAGACCAAAAGACTCTCGTTCCTTGCGGCGTTCTCGTTGAAGGCGAATACGGTGAATCAGACTTGGTAATAGGTGTTCCGGTAATTATTGGCAAAGACGGTTGGGAAAAGATAGTAGACTTCCCGCTCAGCGACAAAGAAAAAGCAGAGTTCAAAGCATCTGCCGAAGCAACACGTAAAGTTAATCAGATCCTTGTTGACGGCGGAATGATTTAAAAACATTCTAATCAAATAAAAAACGAGATATTTCCGTATAATCCGGAATATCTCGTTTTTTATTTGAGAGAAATGTATATGCTTACTTTTCAGAAAACCTCATTTGTTCGGATAGACTTCAGTTTACTGTATGAATGGAGGTTCACCTTTTATTGTAGAGATAATAGCCATGACTTTTTCAACTTCTGCGGGAGCTCCGTAAACAGCGAAAGATTTACCGCCTTCACTGCCATTTATTCCTCCTGATGCAAATAGAATTACTTTAACGTTACCGAATAGTTTTATGGCTTCTATCTCGGTGAATATTTCTGCATTCTTATGTAACATAAGCAAAGGAGTCGATTCCGTTTTTTTGATATCAAACATCATTATTTTAGCATAGTCATTTAAGTCTCCGTGTACTTCTTTTTCTAATCCTATCGGAACGATAAGATGCCCGGGTCCATTTTCGGTGTATGGTTGAACTCGCCCTACGGTGCCACCGTCAATTCCTCCGACAACTACTGCCGCCTGTTTTTTTTCGTAATTGAGCAGGTTTGCTCCCTTTAAAACAATATCGCCTTCTTTTAGAGCGGCTAATGCTTCTTTTATCGGCATCTCAATCCGTTTTCCGTTTTCAATGATTATCTCTTGTATCTTGTTTGTCTCAATCGGAAATGGCTTGCTTGAAATATTACCTGAAACAAATCGTCCATGATCCTCTGTCAGACCGATGAGCTCTTCAGCAATATATGTGTTTGTAGAGCCTTTAGTAATTATAACCATACCGGATCCCATCTTTTTCTTTACGAGGGGGTGTATGGCTATTCCTTTAGCAATAAGTCTTTTACCTTCGGCTACGTTAAGGTTGAATGACGACATAACGTCATTCGCTCCGGGATTCANATCAGATATTATGGCATTATCTTTTACCGTATCCTTACTGCTCGTTTCTTTTGGGTTGCTGTTGCACGACATCAATATAACTGTCAATGCAATAAAAAATAAATGTGCCTTCATTATATATATTGTTTGATACTAAAATATTTAATCCGTTATAAAGTGCCGAATATCCTGCACAAACCAATGTGATTATTTTCAGCTTGACAAATGCTCATTCATTGCTGCAGCAGCTTTGCGGCCGTCACCCATAGCGAGAATAACTGTTGCACCTCCACGAACGATGTCTCCACCGGCATAAACATCGTCAATAGTAGAACGCATGGTATCTTCGTTTACGATTATGGTACCCCATCTGCTTATGTCAAGTCCTTTGAATGCCTGCGGTATAAGCGGGTTCGGAGATACGCCTATGCTTACTATAACTTCATCAACATCAATAGTTTCTATTGCACCTTCTATCGGTACGGGACGACGACGTCCTGAAGCGTCCGGCTCTCCAAGCTGCATTTTTTGTAAACGCATCTTTATAACTTGTCCTGTTTCATCACCAATGTATTCTAACGGATTATGAAGTGTCATAAATTCAATACCTTCTTCTTTTGCGTGCTTAACCTCTTCTATTCGTGCAGGCATCTCTTCTTCGCTACGGCGGTAAACTATCATGGAGCGTTCTGCTCCGAGGCGGCGAGCTGTACGTACGGAATCCATCGCTGTGTTTCCTCCTCCAATGACTGCTACGTTTTTGCCTTTTAACACAGGAGTGTCGCTATCGTCGCTTGCTGCGTCCATAAGGTTTACTCGCGTAAGGTATTCGTTAGATGACATCACGCCAATAAGGTTTTCACCGGGAATATTCATAAAGTTAGGCAATCCTGCACCGCTTGCAACAAAGATTCCCTTGTAACCGTCATTATGAAGGTATTCGTAGCTTATCGTCTTTCCAACAATACAATCGGTTATAAATTCAACTCCCATCTTTTTTAGAACATCTATCTCAACATCAACGATTTTGTTTGGAAGACGAAACTCCGGTATGCCGTATTTCAGAACACCGCCAATTTCATGTAATGCTTCGAAAACTGTTACATCATAACCCATTTTAGCCATGTCGCCGGCAAAAGAAAGCCCTGCCGGCCCTGATCCGACAACAGCTATTTTCATACCGTTAGCAGGAGCAAGCTGCGGAATGGATACATTACCGCTTTCGCGTTCATAATCAGCGACGAATCGTTCGAGATAACCGATTGCAACAGGGTCGTTCTTCATTTTCAGGTGAATGCATTTTGCTTCGCATTGCTTTTCCTGCGGGCAAACACGTCCACACACCGCAGGCAAAGCGCTTGTTTCTTTAAGAACTTTAGCTGCTTCAAGAAATTCTCCACGCTCTACATTTTTTATAAATGTAGGGATATTTATATTCACAGGACATCCTTCCATACATGATGGAGTAGGACAGTCTATACAACGCTTCGCCTCAAGCATAGCCTGTTCTGCATTTAGCCCCAGATTTACTTCTTCCTTATTATGGCTGCGATATTCTGCATTAAGTTCGTTCATCTTTACACGCGGTATAGATGTACGTTCTTTGTTTTTCATACTTTGACGAAGTTCCTCCCTCCAGCTTTCAGCCCTTCGTGATGTAATATTTTCTGCTATATTCATGTTTGCGTATATTTAATTGAAAATTGAAAGTTGAATTCATTCCATCGATTTATACGACCGTTGGCGCATCATCATCTCGTCGAAATCTACTAAATGGGCGTCGAATTCGGGACCGTCTACACAGACGAATTTTGTTTTACCGTCTACTGAGACACGACATGCACCGCACATTCCCGTTCCGTCAACCATGATTGTGTTGAGGGATGCTACGGTAGGAATACCATACTTTTTAGTAAGCTCGGAAACGAATTTCATCATAATTGCAGGGCCTATAGTTACGCACATATCAACGTTTTCGCGGTTTATTATGCTTTCTACTCCGTTGGTGACCAAACCTTTCGTTCCGTATGAGCCATCGTCGGTCATGATAACGACTTCGGTGGAAGAGGCACGCATCTGTTCCTCCATAATTACAAGGTCTTTCGTTCGAGCAGCGAGAACAACAATTACTTTATTTCCCGCCTTATGCATTGCATCGACTATCGGATACAACGGTGCAACACCGACACCTCCTCCCGCACAAATGACTGTCCCTACTTTTTCAATGTGAGTAGCCTGTCCCAGTGGACCTACTACATCTGTAATATAATCACCGGTATTAAGTGCACATATTTTTTTCGACGATTTGCCGACAGCCTGTATGACAAGGTCTATCGTACCATTCTTAATGTCAGCGCCGGCTATTGTAAGAGGAATGCGTTCCCCTTTCTCTCCTACGCGTACGATCACGAAATGTCCCGCTTTACGTGAGCGGGCGATAAGCGGAGCCTCTACGACAAGCTTCACTACATTTTCCGAAAAAAACTCTTTTGCTACAATTTTGTTCATTTTCGTTGTTTATATCTTTAATATAGAATTTTTATTTTGAGATGGTTAATCGAATAAATCCTTATCGCGAACAAGCATCAATATTGATGAATGAGACAGTATCAGATATTTTTCATCATTGATAAGTACTTCGAAACCGGAACTTTGGATATAAATAGCCAAATCGCCTTCTTTTGCCTGTAAAGGGAGATAAAATGTTTTGTCTTCTTTCTTTTTCCATACTTCATCATCATCTGTATGTGAAGGTATAGGAATCCCGGGGCCTGTTTTTATTATGTACCCCGTCTGAAGCTTTTCACCCTCTTGGACCGAGGGAGGAAGTAACAAACCCGATTTTGTTTTACCCTGCGGATTTGTAGGTTTTACCAACACTTTATCCCCGATCATCAGGAATTTGTCAAGTTCTTTATTGTCAATGGATAATTGCATAATAATCAGTATTAAAACCTTGAGTTTATAATAAAATCTGTTTGTTGTTAAATAATTAAACTAAGTGTAAAAACGTACAAATGTACGAAATTAACCCCAAAAACGCTACACTTTCGCATTAGTAGTTGAAAAAAAACTTATCATGTTATTGGATAAAATTGCGTGGATTAATTCCTCTACACTATTAATAAACAACTTTTCTTTGTCGGGCATGGATAGTGTAATCTTATCCGGGCTTTCGCAATAGATGGCGATGTCTGATTCATTTGCCGATACCGGCCTGAATCCGTATCGTATTAAGGCGTTTCCTACCCAGTAGGATGTATTGAAGTCGCCTTCTACTGCTATGGGGGTTGACGGTTTCTTTGCAGTCAGTTTTCCTGTTGAGGAATCGAAAGTTATGTCTTTTTTATCAAAAAAAGCCGCAAAGGAACCATTCAAGATAAGGTCCTCGGGTGTTCCGTAAATCATAGGACGTTTATTGTCCTGCAGCCAGAGACAGTCGCTCATTTGTATTGCAAGGTCGAGGTCGTGAGTGGACAGAAGTATTGCTTTATTCTGTTCTATGGCTAAGCGATGAAGTAAAGACATTGTTTCTATGCGGCTTGTCACGTCGAGGAATGCTGTCGGTTCGTCTAATATAATAACCGGACATTGTTGAGCAAGGACTTTGGCTATCATGACTTTTTGACGTTCACCGTCAGATAGCTCTGATACGTAACTTCCGGATTTATGCTTCATCCCTACTGCTTCAAGAGATTCGGTAATGATCCGCTTGTCGTCGGCACTAAGGCGGCCGAAAAATCCGGTATACGGGTGACGGCCGAGAGCAACTAATTCATTTGCAGTTATTCCGCCCGCATTAGTTTTTTCTGTCAGTACAACGCCAATTATGCGTGAAAGTTCGGAATGTGAATAGTCGGACAGCCTGCGTCCGTTGATATTTATAATGCCCGCTATAGCTGGCTGAAAACCGCATATTGTACGCAGAAGTGTTGATTTGCCGGCACCGTTTAAGCCGAGCAGACTTGTCAGCTCCCCCGCAAAAAGTTGCAGGTTGAGTGAGCTGTGTACTACTCTTCGCTCTTTACCTTTTTGTCTGTAACCGATAGACAAATTGGATGTTTCTATAACCGGCATTCGTATCATTATCAGTTGAAATACTGTATGTTTTTTCTGTTTATTATCACATAAATTATGACAGGTGCCCCTATAAGTGGGGTTACCGCATTAAGCGGCAGAATGCTGTCGTTGCCCGGCAGGACGGTCATTATATTGCATAACAGTGCAACGCACGAGCCTGCAATGATTGTTGCAGGCAAAAGCATTGTATGATTTGATGAGCCAAGTACCAAACGCGCAATATGCGGAACGGCTAAACCGATAAATGAGATTGGGCCGCAATATGCAGTAGCGGTGGCTGTAAGTAAACCGGTACAAAGAAGGATGATTATGCGCGTGCGCTTAACTTTTACCCCGAGATTTGCGGCATACATTTCTCCTAACAACAAAGCGTTAAGAGGCTTTATCATCAAAATAGCAAGCAGTAAGCCTGCAATAGAGCATATGATGAAGAACGGCAAGCGTTCGTTTGACACCCCTGAAAAATCACCCATACCCCACATTACATAAGCGTGAACCCTGTCTGCCGATGAGTAGTAGTTAAGAATAGAGATGGCCGAAGATGCCAAATATCCGACCATCAGTCCAATGATAAGAAGCATAACAGGGCTTGTCACTTTAGTTGAAAAGTATATTATTATGCCGAGGATTATGCAAGCACCTGAAAATGCTGCAATAATCATTGCTATTGAGCCGCCGAACGAATATACCGAAAATAAATTGAACGAACTGCCGAAGAACATCATTACCAATGCTACGCCGAGGTTTGCCCCGTCACTGATACCGAGGATAGACGGTCCGGCCAACGGGTTTTTGAAAAGCGTCTGGAGTAATAGCCCGCTTACTGCAAGCGATGCTCCGGCAAGCAGCGCTGTAATGGCTTGCGGGAAACGCGATTGTTGAATTATATGCTGCCATGCAGGGTTGACGGTATCGTGGCCTGCCAATATTCCGATAACTTCGCTCAACGGAATCGATACCGAACCATATATCAGATTGGCAGTGAATAACACAGCCAATATAACTATCGATAATAAAATATATATAGTCTTTTTGCGTATCATGTGTGCAAAGGTAGCGCAAGCCGAGAGCAATACAAAATAAATGTAATTTATTTTTATTGCCGAGACGCCGCCTACCTTCTATTTTCACTTTAATGGCGCCGTTTTTTCGATAACCGCATTAAAGCATGGCTAAAGCCTCCAGTAAAACACGGCAGCCTCCGTTTTGGAGGTATTCGGCGTGTTCATTTATAGTTGTGAATTTTCGTCCGCTTATTTTATGACATAACATTTCGGATCCGGTATGCGAGTAGAATGTTTTCAGTATTTCTTTAATTTCAGGATTATTGAACATAGATGGTGTTTTGCCGGGATTTTTTTTACCCCATTCAAGCATTTTGTACCATATAACAGCACTTAATGCTCCGCATGCCTTTCCGCTCAAACCAATACCGCCGGCAAAGCCTGCCACGGTTAGTGATGCTTCATCCGAAGCTCCCATTTTTCTCAACACTTCTGATGCACAACTAAGACAGGGTTGATTTTGAGTTGTTTTTTCCGACAAACCTTTTCTTGCGGCTTCAATTGCTTCGGGCGTCCACTTCTCAATAAAATTGAAACAAGGGCTGAATATAAAACCTTGTGCTACAGTCTTCAAAAAGAAAATAACGAAATGCGACTTCTTTTCCCAGTCTACTTTCGTTATATCGCGACAATTAACCGTTCCTGCACTGTGATGAAACGATTCAATCAGGTATTTTGAAGCATTGACCGCTGCTTTTGTCGCCTCATCTCTGTCATTATATTTATTAAACGATTCGTTGCCAATGGCTAATGCTCCTCCCCAGAGCATGCCACATTGTTGTCCTTTCATGGCAATACCTCCGGCTAACACGTCGGAGGCTTTCTCTTCTGCCGGTTTTATATTATCAAATTCGTAATTCAATAAATGAAACATAGCGCGGGAACAAGTGCCGCATTTCCAAAAGGTTTTTCGTGGGTTGAGTTTTATTTTGTTCGGATTTTCCATCTGCATTTTTTGAGGGCAAAGTTATTTTATTGAAGAATTATAATTATTGACTTAGGTTAAGAAATTCAAAGATTAGACTTGTTTTGTCATGAAGTATTATTTGCGGACAAAAATAATCAAAAAGGATTAATACATAAGGCAAAAACCTAAAAAATTGCTTAATACTGTTATGTGGTGTAAGATAAAGCATTGAAATATTGAAAATTTGACTACTTTTGCGAAGTAACAAACAATATCACAAGAACGATTTCGGAAATGGTCAATAAATTTTTATAAATATAGTAATCAATTGAAAATGGGGATGATATATAGAAATATTGGAAAAACGGGAATGTCAGCCGGTATTATCGGGCTGGGAGGGGAGCATTTAGACGGAAAACCATATGCGGTAGTAGAGGAAGTAATTCACTCGGCATTGGAAAATGGCATAAATATTATTGACGTTTTTATGCCGGGAGATGAAATTCGCCGAAATATAGGCAAAGCTTTAGGAAACAAACGCAAAGATGTAATTATTCAAGGACATATTGGTTCAACGGATTTGCGTGAGCAATACGACATGAGTCGTGATTTGTCGGAATGTAAAAAATATTTTGAGAAGCTGCTTCATAATCTCGGTACAGATTATATTGATGTGGGGATGTTATTTTTTATGGACTCCGATGATGATTTTGAAAAAATCCGAACGAATGGTATTATTGATTATGCCTTGGAACTGAAAGAAAAAGGTATAATAAGAGCAATAGGAACCAGTTCCCATAATCCGAGGGTCGCCCGCAAAGTATTGGAGACAGGAATAGTAGACTTGTTGATGTTTAGTATAAATCCTGCTTTCGATATGACGCCGGCCGGGACGGATGTTTTAAGTACTTTCGAAGAATTAGCAACACAGCAGTATGAGTCTATTGACCCTGTACGTGCTGAACTGTATAAATATTGCGAACAGCAGGAAATTGCCATAACTGTGATGAAAACACTGGGGGGCGGAAGATTATTGTCGGCAGAACATTCTCCTTTCAAAAAACCAATGTCCGTTGTTCAATGTATCCATTATGCCCTGACACGACCCGCAGTAGTAAGTACAATGATAGGATGCCGGTCGGCCAAACAGATTGAGGAAGCGGTCGGATATCTGAACAGCACAGAAGAACAGCGTGATTATATGGATATTATACGCGAGTATCAGGGGCAGTTTAGTGGCAAATGCGTTTATTGCAACCATTGCCAGCCTTGTCCTGCAAATATTGACATTGCAATGGTGAATAAATACCTGGATATTGCTATGCTGGACACCAATAATATCCCACCAAGTATCATACAACACTATAAATCACTTTCCGCAAACGGCGCGGACTGTATTGCTTGCGGAAATTGTGAAGACAAATGCCCTTTTCAAGTTCCAATCATCAAAAATATGTGTTGTGCAACAGAATTATTTAGGTTTATTTTCTGAAGTTGGATTTTTAAACAACAAGGCGAATAATAAAATCATTACAACAGTAGCAATTGATGCAATTGCAAACAGCAATGACCAATCAGCATGATTGTCAATTCTATAATTATCGGTCAACCTGCTCCATATCAAGTTCCCGACAAAGATGCCCACTCCCCAGGTGACAAATGATAACAACCCCTGTGCTTGTGCTTTATATTCCTGCGGAACGGCCTTATCTGTGTAAACTTGTCCTGCAACGAAGAACAATCCGAAAATTAAGGCATGCTGGAAAATCCCAATATAGTACAGCCATTGTTGTTCCATAATAACTCCCAGATAAAAAGCTGAATACTGAATAAACAAAGCCGATAAACCCAGAAGCAAAGTATTCTTAAAACCGTATTTTAAAAGTATGCCGGTGGTGATAAATAGAAAAAACAACTCGGCGACCTGCCTCCAATTCATCGTTACGGTGATATATTTAAAACTTTCGTCCTGCAAAAACAATGACCCGTAGTTANAAAACAAAGTAAACGGTATTACAGTCAGAAAGGTAATCAGAATAAACCTGTTGAAAATTTTACTTTTAAGTACTGAAATAACTTTTAACCCGAAAATATCAGCGATTGAATATTTGGATGTTTTGTCTACCGTAGGCGGAGTTTTTGGCAAAAACAAATTGAGCAATGCCGTTATTATCGCAGCTCCTATGGCACAATACATTGGTAGTACGGTTCCGTCGAACGCTTCAACCTTGAAAAAATAAAAGGCGGCAAGACTAAACAAACCGGAAGCAACCCATCCTATTGAACCGAATATTCTGATTCTGGGAAATTGGTCAGAGGCAATATGCGTCATAGCAATTGAGCTTGTAAGGCTCCAACTTGGCATATAACACAACATAGCTAAAGTAACGGTAATCATAAGACCGACAAAACTGCTTTGTAAAGTAGCTAAAAACAAGAAAACAGCAACTAATAAATTAAGACCGGCAAGCAGTTTTTCGGATGACACATAACGGTCGGCAATCACGCCAACCAATGGAGCAGCCATTGAACCAATAGCCATTGAAGACAGGAGAAGTCCCATTTGATTGGATTCGATAAAAGACAGATTGTTTAAATATACTGCAAAAGATACCCACCAGACAGCAAATAGCAGATACTGCATAAACATCATGATACTTAATTGGATAAAGATAGTTTTTTTCATGTTGATTAATTTAAAGTTATTGTGGTTTTTGTGTAGCAAAGTAAAGCTTTTCTAATGAGAAAATGAAGAATAAACCATAAAATCTTAGTTTATTCAGGCACACGTTATTTTCGCCAAATTCTCCTGTTCAAATTCCAGTAACTTTTTCTTTCGCCAAATTCCACCGCCATACCCTGTCAGTGTGCCATCTGCACCGATTATCCTGTGGCAAGGCAGAATAATGGAGATTTTATTTTTTCCGTTGGCATTGGCAACAGCTCTCACAGCGGAAGGTTTGCCAATCAGTGCAGCTTGTTTTGCGTAGTTTGTCGTACAGCCGTATGGTATTTTGAGCAGGCTTAGCCAAACCTGTTTCTGAAACTCTGTACCTGCCAAATCTAACGGGATATCGAACGTGCGGCGTTTGCCCTTGAAATATTCGTCTAATTGGTTTCTGAGCGTATCGAAATGAGGATTATTTCCCTGTACAAGCGGGGCTTTAAATATGGAAATCAACTGCTTGAGTTCAAGGTCAATCAATTTATAGTCGGCAAATTCAAACATGCAAATACCCTTGTCGGTTGCACCTGCAATCATCAATCCCAAGTCTGTCTCGATATGTGTTATATTGACAATTCGCTTGTCTTTACTGTTTTGTGGCGAAGCGCCGATAATATTTTTGAACATGCCGGTGAACCCGCTTAATGAATCGTAACCCGAATCGAATGCGATATCCGTCACACTTTGTTCAGACCGGAAACGTTGAAAAGCATTGTTCGCCCTGTACATTCGTTGATAGGCATGAAATGTCTGTTTATAGTTCTTCAAAAACCACCGGCGAACCTGATTAGGTTCCAATCCCATGTTTTCCAAATCGGCATCTTTCAGTTTTACCGTAGGATTTTCTTCCATGTATTTTAACAACAGTTTAATACCTGCAGGCTGATCGCCAACTTTTTCTAACGGCTTGCATATCTTGCATGGTCTGTAACCATTAGCCATTGCCTCTTTGGGCGATGGGTAAAACTCTACATTTTCTCTTTTAGGTTTTGCCGGACAAGTCGGTCGGCAGAATATGCCCGTCGTTTTTACCGCAACAATAAATACGCCTTCAAACGAAGGGTCTCGTTCCATAAATGCTTTATAAAATATCTCTTTCTCCATATTGAAAATGTTTAACCATATTTTGTTCAATGTATAAATTGAAATACCATTTCAACTGCAAAGGTAATAACATATTCATATTGGATGCAACCGAAAAATTGACAATGTCTTTTGAGGGGGGATTATGCAAAGAACACCTCCGGTTCTTTTCTTGCCAGGTTTGCCTTGACGAAACTGCTGCCCGCTATTTTATATAATAATCCTCCGAAAGAACGCGCTTTTTGCGGGCAGACAACAATACAGCGTCCGCAGGATATACATATTTTCTTGTTTGTTTTGCGCGGATTATTTTCGTCGATAGCAAAAACCGGGCACAGTTTTACACACGTGCTACAGTCGTTACAATGTTTGTTGCCTTTTGGTTTCAAGGGTATTTTTCCCGGTTTTTTATACGGTCGGTTTCCTTTTATCGAGATATCCTGTATGGATTTTACTGTCGCCGAAGTAGAAAGGATATCAGCACTCTTACCGGCAAAATCCTTTATTATTTCAATATCTTTCGCATCAGGACGGGCTTCTCCCACTTTCGGGAATATCGAATGTTGCGCAATAAACGCGCCCGCAGAGATAACTTTGAAACCGTTAGACTCCACAGTGTCTTTAAGTTCGAGTAAGGCATCGTCATAATCACGGTTACCATAAACGCATACAATAATCGCCGGTGTTCCGTTTCCTTTGAATCTATTGAGGGCCTCTATCGTTTTTGCCGGAATACGACCTGCATATACGGGCATCCCGACTATTAACAGACTGTCCTCGCTGAAAGTAATGTCATCATCGGGAGTAGATTGTGTTATATCATACTCATTTACAATATCACCCATATACCCGGCTATCATTTTTACAATTTTCTTAGTCGTATATGTCGCGCTAAAATACACAAGATTAATCTCCATGTCTTTGAGTTTTTAAAGTATTA
>JGI994J12354_10000717_pt1 | contig 33226 bp, 33 predicted proteins | sample IntmicLarv3ML3BL_FD_12354 | JGI IMG/M metagenome (IMG submission 12354) | reverse complement strand
AAAAAGAAAACGAAAAAGTCGGCAACCAGTCCGGTTGCCGACTCTATTTTGTGTAATTAAGTTATGCTCTTGCTGCCTTGGCGGTGTCCACCAGCTGGGTGAAGGCGGCCTTGTTGTTGACAGCCATTTCGGCCAGCATCTTGCGGTTGATTTCGATGCCCGCACGCTTGAGGCCGTTCATGAAGGTGGAATAGTTCATGCCGTTTTGCTTGGTGGCGGCAGAAATACGGGTAATCCAAAGCTTGCGGAAGTCGCGCTTTTTCAGCTTGCGGCCGGTGTAGGCGTAAACGCCGGACTTCATGACCTGCTGCTTTGCCATCTTGAAATGCTTGCTCTTGGCACCCCAGTAGCCCTTTGCGAGCTTGAGAGTGCTGTTTCTTCTTTTGCGCGTCATCATCGCGCCCTTAACTCTTGCCATTGTACAGTCCTCCTAAACTCTTTCTTATTTGTAGGGAATCAAACGCTTGATTGCGGGCTCGTTGGTCTTGTCGACATATGCGGTGCCGCGAAGACCGCGCTTGCGCTTGGTGTCCTTACCGTGTCCATTGAGCAGGTGGGACTTGTTGGCCTGGCCGCGCTTGACTTTGCCGCTCTTGGTGAGCTTGAAGCGCTTTTTTGCGCCGGAATGGGTCTTAATCTTAATCTTAGGCATTGGTCTCGCTCTCCTTTTACTTTAACTTATTGTGAAACAGGCTCAGACTCTTTTTCCTTCTTTTTCTGCTGCTCCTTGAGCTCCTTCGGCGTTTTGGGAGAGAGGAAAATGTTCATGAACCGGCCTTCAAGCTTGGGGTTTTTGTCCATGGTGGCGAACTCATCACACTGGGCGGCGAATTCCAGCAACAGCCGCTCGCCAATGTCCGTGTGTGCCATCTGGCGGCCGCGGAAGCGAACAGTCACCTTGACGCGGTTGCCCTCAGCAAGAAACTTTTGGGTGCTGCGGAGCTTGACGTTGATATCGTTGCTGTCAATGCCGGGCGACATGCGGATTTCCTTGATTTCTACGATATGCTGGTTTTTGCGGGCTTCCTTCTCCCGCTTGGTCTGCTCGAACTTGAACTTGCCGTAGTCCATGATTTTGCACACCGGGGGGACAGCATTCGGGGAAATCTTGACCAAGTCCATGTCTAAGTCGAGCGCTTTTTGAAAAGCCTCGGCACTGGACATGACGCCTAACTGCTCGCCTTGGTCGGAAACCAAGCGAATTTCCTTGTCGCGGATATCCTCATTGATCTGATGCGTTTGCTTAGCGATGGTGAAACACCTCCAATAAAATATGAAAAGGGCATCGTAAGACGATACCCACACAGAAAAACGCCCTAAACAGGGCTGTTTTGCAAATCTTAACCTCTTTGCAGCAATGGCGTGAGGTGAGGACGGGGTACCGTGCCTACTTTGTTGTCTGTGATATAATAGCATAGTTTCTGCGGGATGTCAACGATTATTTCCCGCACGCCGCATGAAATGCGCTTGCGGCGGCAAGGGATGGCAGCGTACCGCCGCAGCTTTTCGGCGATACACTGTCGCAGCGGGGCAGTGCGGGTTATTTCGTGCCGAAAATACGGTCTCCGGCGTCGCCGAGGCCGGGGACGATGTAGCCGTGGTCATTGAGCCTTTCGTCGATGGCAGCGCAGTAGATGTCCACATCCGGATGGTCGGATTGGATGCGGGCGATGCCCTCGGGGCAGGCGAGGATGTTCATGAGCTTGATGTGGGTGGCGTGGTGCCGCTTGATGAAGTCGATGGCGGCGGAGGCGGAGCCGCCAGTGGCGAGCATGGGGTCGAGCACGATGACCTCGCGCTCGGCAATGTCGCTTGGCATCTTGCAGTAATACTCCACCGGCTCTAAGGTTTCCGGGTCACGATAGAGCCCCACGTGGCCGACTTTGGCGGAGGGAATCAGCGTGAGCATACCGTCTACCATGCCGAGGCCTGCGCGCAGAATCGGCACGAGCGCCAGCTTTTTTCCGGCGAGATTTTGGAAGGTGGCGGTGGTGATGGGGGTTTTTATGACGGTGTCCTGTAGGGGCAAATCACGGGTGGCCTCGTAGCACAGCAGGGTGGAAATTTCGCTCACCACTTCGCGGAATTCCTTCACGCCGGTGGCCTCGTCGCGCAGGATACAGAGCTTGTGTTGCACCAGAGGGTGGTTGACTAAATGGACTTGACTCATATGAAAAGCTCCTTTTTGCATGAATTTTCGGATGGTTCATCGGCTTGGGCGGCCTCGCGTGCCAGCTTTTCCCGCTCCGCCTGAGACAGGCGCAGGTACACGGGGGAAAGGTCTTTGGCGTTGACGGCTTCGCCGAAGCGGGCCAGTGCGCACAGCGCCACGCCGTCGGCGCGCTGCTTGCGCACGTGAACGGGGGCGAGGCGGGTATTTGGGATTTGCTCGTGCGCCAGATGTGCGCCGTCGCCCACGAGATAGGCAGGCGCATCATAGGCGGCGAGCTGCTTTGCGAGAAGGGTTATCGGGATGGCGCAGTCGTCCGTCAAGCGGGTGACTGCGCCGTTTTCAATGCGGAAGAGCGCCGTGTAGACCTCGTTGCGGCGGGCATCCATCACAGGGCAGACGAGGCCGTCGCGATAGCTTGCGCCGTAAGCCATAGCCTCCAGCGTGGACACGCCGAGGGCGGGGATTCCGGCGGCGAAGGCCAGCCCTGCTGCGCAGGACACGCCGATGCGCACGCCGGTGAAGCTGCCGGGCCCATGAGCCACGGCAATCAAGCTCAAATCCGAGGGCGTGAGGGCGCAGGTGGCGAGCAACTGCTCCACCTGCGGCATGAGGGTTTTCGAGTGGGTGAGGCCGCAGTCGGACATGGACTGGGCGAGCAGGCGCCCGTCCTGCAAGAGGGCGACGCCGGAGGTGACAGCAGAGGATTCGATGGCGAGCAGGTTCATGGGCGCACCTCCACCACGATGCGGCGGCTCGTTTCGTCCAGCCGGGAGATGGTGACCTGCATCCGGGCGGCGGCCATAATTTCGGGCGCACGCTCGCTCCACTCCACGGCGCAGACGCCGCAGCGGGCGAGGTATTCGTCAAAGCCGATGTCGTAGAGCTCGTCCTCGCTGCCGAGGCGGTATAAATCAAAGTGAAACAGGGGCAAAGTGCCCTCGTATTCGTTGACGATGGTGAAGGTGGGGCTGGTGACCCGACCGTGGTAGCCGAGTCCGGCGGCGAGGCCGCGCACAAAGGCGGTTTTTCCTGCGCCCAGGTCGCCCCGCAGTGCAAGCAAGGTGCCCGGTGCGAGCGTTTTGGCGAGGCTCTGCCCCAGTGCCTCGGTCTCCTCGGTTGATGTGCTTGTGTATTCCATATGAGTTCGCCTCCCTGCACCGCAGATAGTTTTGGTATGATTGCCGCCACAGCGACAATCAGTAGACCGTGGTTATTGTATCACAGAATATTCGGTTTGAAAAGCCAAAAGAACAAATCTGTGAGCGCCTTGCGGCGTGTGGTGGAAAACGGTTTTTTGCTTGCCAAGTGGGGCAAAGAGGCGTATAATTAGGATAGAAAATTTTAGGGGCATATCTGTTGTGGCAAAATGATAAGAAATAGGAGATGTTGTTTGTGGGCGCTGTATTTTTCCTCATGTTTTCCGGCGTGATTGTGGCGGTGTTCATCGCCTTCGTCTGCATTGCGTTGGTTGGGATTGCTGCCGTGGCGCTGGGCATTGGCGGCGGCATTGCGGCGGCCAACATGCGCAGCGGTCAGGCGAAAAGCTTGCTGGGGCGGCTGTGCGTGATTGCGGTGCTGCTGGGTGCGGGCTGCCTGCTGCTGCTCAAATTCCTGTCGATGACGGGGCTGATTATTTTTCTCCTCGCCGGTGCTGCGATTTTGATTTTGAGCTTGGGCGGTAAAAAGCAGGCTGCGCTGGTGGAGCACAGGGGCGGGCGCATCGTTGCGCTCGTCGCCTTTTTCTGTGGCATTTTCACCGGCGTTTTTATGGCGCTGTGCTCGGTGATTATGCTTGCTTTGGGCGCACAATAAACGGAGGAAATAATCCCGCCGCCGGATGGAATCCGGCGGCGGGATTTTGGTTTTGAGGTTTACAACCGTGCGGCAATCACCGAGAGGAAATCGCTGGTGCTGAGGGATTGTGCGGGCGCTTCGCCCTCCCAGAGTCCGACCAAATCGCCGGTCATTTGACCACTGCGGATGGTGTCAAGGCTGGCGGTTTCGAGCTTGTCAGCGAAGGCGACGAGGGCGGAGATGCCGTCGAGCTCGCCGCGCTTGCGCAGTGCGCCGCTCCAGGCGAAGATGGTGGCGATGGGGTTTGTTGAGGTGGGTTCGCCCTTGAGGTGGCGGTAATAGTGGCGGGTGACGGTGCCGTGGGCGGCCTCGTATTCAAAGGTGCCGTCGGGACTCACGAGCACCGAGGTCATCATGGCGAGCGAGCCGAAGGCGGTGGAAACCATGTCGCTCATCACATCGCCGTCGTAGTTTTTGCACGCCCAGATGAAGCCGCCCTTTGAGCGAATCACGCGGGCGACGGCATCGTCAATGAGGGTATAAAAATACTCGATTCCTGCCGCATCAAAGGCGGCGCTGTAGTCCGCATCATAAATCTCTTGCAGCATGTCCTTGAAGCGGTGGTCATAGACCTTGGAAATGGTGTCCTTGGTGGAGAACCACAAATCCTGCTTTTGGTCGAGAGCGAAGCGGAAGCAGGCGTGGGCGAAGGCGGCGATGGAGGCATCGGTGTTGTGCTGTGCCTGCAAAATGCCTGCGGCGTCGAACTTATGCACGAGCTCCCGCACCTCCCGCCCGTCGGGATAGGTGACGACGAGCTCTGCCGTGCAGGCGCCATTGGTGCGCAGCTCGGCGGCCTTGTAGACATCGCCGTAAGCGTGGCGGGCGATGGTGATGGGTGCTTGCCAGGTTTTCACCGAGGGGGAGATGCCGTCCACCATAATCGGCGCACGGAATACCGTGCCGTCGAGCGTTGCTCGAATGGTGGCGTTGGGTGACTTCCACATGTGGGAGAGTTTGTATTCCTCCATCCGCTGGGCGTTGGGCGTGATGGTGGCGCACTTGACGGCGACGCCGTACTTGCGGTTGGCGAGGGCAGCGTCCATAGTGACTTGGTCGGCGGTCGCCTCACGATGGGGGAGACCGAGGTCGTAATACTCGCTTTTGAGCTCCACGAAGGGGCAGATAAGCTTGTCCTTAATCTCTTGCCAGATGATGCGGGTCATCTCGTCGCCGTCCATCTCCACCAGTGGGGTGGTCATTTTGATTTTTTCCATGGGGTGGTCATCCTTTCCTTGGTAAGCGTCCGTTCTATCCGCACCATTGTAGCAAAGAAAACGGTGCTTTGCAAGTTGTGATTGCAAAAATTGCAAAGCTTTGCTATAATGTACAAATACAATTCCAAAGCGGAGGAAAGGTCGATTATCATGACGAAAACGAGTATTCCCGCAGGGTACACGCCCCTGCTGAATTTATACGATACGCAGAAGGCCATCGGCCTGCTCAAGCGGATGTTTGAGGACACGCTGTGCGGCGCACTGCGGCTGCGGCGGGTGTCTGCGCCCCTGTTTGTGGAGGGCAGCTCGGGGCTCAACGACGATTTGAGTGGCGTGGAGCGTCCCGTGGCTTTCGACGTGCCCTGGGTCGGGCGGGAGGCGCAGGTGGTACACTCACTGGCGAAATGGAAGCGCCTGGCGCTGCATCGGTATCACTTCCCCGTGGGCGAGGGGCTCTACACCGACATGAACGCCATTCGGCGGGACGAGGAGCTGGATAACCTCCACTCGGTCTATGTTGACCAGTGGGATTGGGAAAAGGTGATTGCCGCCCGTGACCGCAACACGGATTATCTCAAGCAGACGGTCAATGATATTGTCTCCGCTATCTGCGACACGCAGGACACCCTGCGCAGCATGTTCCCGGCGCTGAGGGCGCTGCCGCTCGTGGAGCGAGAGGTGAGCTTTGTCACGGCGCAGGAGCTGGAGGATTTGTACCCCGAGCTGAGCGGCAAGGAGCGGGAGGACGCTTACGTGCGTGAGCATCCGGTGACCTTCCTCATGCAAATCGGCGGTGCGCTCAAGTCCGGCAAGCCGCACGACGGCCGCGCACCGGACTATGACGACTGGAGCCTCAACGGGGATGTTTTGCTGTGGAATCCGGTGCTGGCGTGCGCCTTCGAAATCTCCAGCATGGGCATCCGCGTGAGCCCGGAGAGCCTTGACCGACAGCTCACGCTGGCGGGTGCTGACCGGCGGCGGGCGCTGCCTTTTCACAGCATGCTGCTGGGCGGGCAGTTGCCGCTGACCATGGGCGGCGGTATCGGCCAGTCGCGGCTATCCATGCTGCTGCTGGGCAAGGCGCACATCGGCGAGGTGCAGGCCTCGATTTGGGACGAGGAGACGCAGAGCATCTGCGGGGACGCAGGGATTGAGCTGCTGTGACGATGAATTTCAAGGACGCAGTAAAAAAAGGGGCAATTGATAACGGCAGTGTCGGCGGTGGCGTTGTAGGATATGTTTTTGCGGCAATCTTTTTTGCGTTTTTGGGATTGCTGATTGACGCAAATCTTGGAGATTTTTTTGTGCTTCGGCTGCTATTTCCCCTTATATACACCGGCGCAACTCTGCTGAAAGCCTTGAAAACCTTACGAAAGCAGGTGAGATCAATCCCCATGAGCAGCCATATCGAACGCATCGACGCTTTCCTCACCGCTTACGGCACTGCCGCAGATGACACTGAATTGGAGCGGCTATCCCTCGATGCCGTGGATGAAATGATGGAAAATTTGGTCGGATTGGAGGCCGTGCCCCGTATTTTGGCGCTCATGGAGCGGCATCCGCTGGCGAGCTTTGGCTCGCCGGGGCGATTGGTGCATTTTATGGAGGGCTTCTCCCAAAATGGCTATGACGAGCTGCTGCTTCAGTCGGTGCGGTGTGCGCCCACCGTCCATACCACGTGGCTACTCAACCGGCTGATTAACGGCGCAGACGAGGAGACGGCGGTCGAGTACCTGCAAGTGATGCGTAGCATCGCCGCAAATGAGGTGTTGGCGGCGGAAATTCGAGCCTCTGCCAAAGACTTTTTGGTGTATCACGAGCAAGTATAAATGACAAAAGCGCACGCAGAAGCGTGCGCTTTTTTATCATTGCGGACGCTCCGGCCAGACGTTGACCGGGCGGTCGCAGATGCGCTGCATGTCCCGCATAATCTCGTGGGCATCGCCGAACTTCCCCTCGTAGTCCAGCACCCGCTGCCCGATGAAGGGCAGCACTTGAAATTTCCCTGCCAGCTGCTCAAGCTCTGCCATAGCTCCGGGATAGCCGTCCCCGACGTCGCGTAAAATAAAACCAATCTGCACGGATATTCCCCCCCTCGCTTCGATTGTAAGCGTCTCTGCTTTATTTTATGCAGCGCAGAAGAAAATGCTGCCTGCGGCCTACTGTTTTGTTTGACATTTTTGGGGATAAAATGTAAAATATACGATAATACAGTACACATTGGAAAGGAGCAGTACCATGCTTTTCTCCCGCTACGAACGGTATCAATATGCGGTTTCGCCGCTTTTTGAGGTGATTTGCCAGCTTCGCTTCCCCAGCATTTTGAAAATCAACGCCGGCGACCCGGTGGAGTTTCAAGAGCGGCTGCGGCAGAAGTGCCCCCGCTACATGGCCAATCAAGAGCAGCTTCAGCCCCGCACGATCAACGGCAGAACGGAGCAAGCATCGCCCATTCTCAACCACACCTTTATCAGCGAGGACGGCACATGGAAGGTGAACCTCACGAAGGACTTCATTGCCCTGTCCTCGGTGCGTTACACCACCTGGGAGGATTTTGCTGCCAAGCTCGACGAGGTGCTGGCCATGTTCATCCAGGTGTACCAGCCCGCCTTCTTTGAACGGATTGGTTTGCGCTATGTCAATGCGTTCAGCCGCAAGCGTTTGCAGCTGGAGGATGTGCTTTGGGACGATTTGATTCACCCGCCTTTCATCGGTGTTTTGGGTGAGGCGGATGTGGACGAGACGACAGTGACAAAGTCCGCCCTTAATGCGGATATTAACCTGCCGGACGGGCTGACGCTGCATCTGCAATGCGGCCCGGGCAAGCTTGCGCCCCAGCAGGCCAACAAGGACGAGGAAGTGAAATTCATCCTCGATCACGACTACGCTGTGCGCAGCAAGATGCAGGCGCAGGAGGTGCCGGGGAAGTTGGAGGGCATGCACCGCTACGCCGTCCGCCTGTTCCGCGCCGCCGTGTCTGATCAGCTTCACGCCGCCATGGGGCCGACTCCGCTATGATGAACGAAAAGAATTATACGCTGCTCTGCGATTTTTATGAGCTGACGATGGCCAACGGCTATCTGGAGTCGGGCATGGCCGATCAAATTTGCTATTTCGATGTGTTTTTCCGCTCGGTGCCCGACGGCGGCGGCTTTGCCATTGCGGCGGGGCTAGAGCAGGTCATCGACTATATCACAAACCTTCGCTTCACCTTCGAGGATTTGGAATTCTTGCGGAAAAAGAATGTTTTCTCCGAGGCATTTTTGCGCTATCTGGCCGGGTTTTATTTCTCCGGTGATATTTGGGCAGTGCCGGAGGGTACGCCGATTTTTCCGCAGGAGCCCTTCCTCACTGTGCGGGCGAAGTCCATTGAAGCGCAGCTGATTGAGACCTTCGTGCTGCTCTCCCTCAACCATCAGAGCCTTATTGCCACGAAGTCCAACCGCATCGTGCGGGCGGCGGAGGGACGGATGGTGAGCGAGTTCGGCGCACGCCGTGCGCAGGGCGCAGACGGGGCGATTTTGGGTGCGCGGGCATCGTATCTGGCGGGCTGTCACGGTACGTCGTGTACCCTGGCCGACCGACTGTTTGGCACGCCCGCAGGCGGTACGATGGCGCACTCGTGGGTGCAGATGTTCCCCAGCGAATACGAGTCCTTTGCGACCTACTGCCGCATGTATCCGGACGACCCGACCCTGTTGGTGGACACCTATAACGTGCTCAAATCCGGCGTGCCCAACGCCATTCGGGTGTTCTTGGACGAGCTGACGCCGGAGCAGCAAAAGCGCTGCGCCATTCGGTTGGATTCGGGGGATTTGACCTATCTCTCCGTGAAAGCGAGAGCGATGCTGGATGCAGCCGGTTTGACCGACTGCCGCATCCTCGCCTCGAATTCGCTGGATGAGTACATCATTCGCGACCTACTGCGGCAAGGGGCGGCCATCGACTGCTTCGGCGTGGGCGAGCGATTGATTACTAGCAAGAGTGACCCGGTGTTTGGCGGGGTTTACAAGCTGGCGGCGGTGGAAAACGACGGCGTGATTGTGCCGAAAATCAAAATCAGCGAGAATCCGGCGAAGATGACCAACCCGCATTTTAAGCGGGTTTACCGACTCTTTGACCGGGATAACGGCAAGGCCATCGCCGACTATATCACGCTGTACGACGAGGCGGTGGACGACAGCGAGCCGCTGGAGCTGTTCGACCCGGTGTCCACGTGGAAGCGCAAGACGATTGAAAATTTCCGGGCGGTGGAGTTGCTTGTGCCGATTTTTCAGAGCGGGAAGCTGGTGTACGAGGTGCCGGATATTGAGCAGTCGCGCAGCTATTGTCTGGCGCAGGTGGACACGCTTTGGGACGAGGTGCAGCGGTTTGAGAACCCGCATAACTATTATGTGGATTTGTCGCAGAAGCTGTGGGATTTGAAGCAGGGGATGCTGGAGAATTCGTAGTCGATTTTTTGTAAAACAGGTTGAAGATTCTCCTGCGCTTTGCGCAGGGGAATTTTTCTTTTATTGAATAGTTTTTTACGGGGGCTTTTATTGGTCGTGCTTCTTTTGCTATAAGACTTTTCTGAAACAATTATTTACGAAGGCTTTCATTGATGGTGCTTCCTGCTTTTTCGGCTCTTTTTCACTTTCGCTTGAGGCGAGTGACTTTTTTGAGCTCGAAAAAGTCACTCGCCTCAAGCGAAACTTGGGAAGAGTATAGGTAAGGACAGCCTCTTCTATGAGGCTGGGCGAACCTTAAAAAATATAAAAAGAAGGAGCCGCCCACTCGGGCAGCTCCTCACAAAAAATCCTATTCCGAAAAAAGCAGCGGCATCAGCTGCGTCCCCTCCGCCAAATACTCGCCCTGCTCGCCCGAGGGCTCGTCGTAGGGCAGCCCTCGCCCGCTGTCCTTGCGGCTGTCGTAAATCAGATAGGGCACCGGGTCGCCGTCGTGCCCCCGGGTCGAGGTCAGCGTTTTGTGGTCGGACAAAATCAGCAGGCGGAAATCCTCCGTCATGCCCTCCACCATCGGGCGAATCACCTTCTCGTCCAGCCATTCAATCGCCTGCAATTTCCCCGGCAAATCGCCGTTGTGCGTACACTCGTCCGGCGCTTCGATGTGGATGGCCACAAAGTCGTGGGTATTCAGCACCGCCAACGCCGCCGCCACCTTGCCCGCATAATTCGTGTCCAGCTCGCCCGTTGCACCCTCCACAAACACCACGTCCAAGCCCGACAAACGGGCGATGCCGTGGCACAGCGGCACGGCGGAAATCACCGCACCGGTCTTGCCGTATTTATCAGAAAAACTCTCCAACCCAACCGCTGTGCCCTCCGCCCAAAACCAGATGCCGTTGGCGGGCAACTTCCCCTCAGCACGCCGCTTTTCGTTGAGCGGATGCTTGTCTAAAATCGCATGCGCCCGCTCCATCAAATCCAGCAAAACCGCTGCATCCGCAGAAGCCTTGGGGCTCGCTGCAACGCTCGCTCGGGGCAAATAACCGCCTGCCGGCTCACCCAGATGGTCGTGCGGCGGCGTGAGTATCATGCCCGCCGTGGTTGCGCCTTTTTGCACCGCAACATGCCGAAAAGAGGCCGCCGGATGAACTATCATGCCTGCCTTTTCCGCATGGGGTGCAAAGTCGGGATGCGCAAAGAGCGCCTTGATTATCTCAATCGACTCCTCGCCCTCAATCGAGCCCGCACTGTGGGACAAAATCGTCCGCTCTGCCAGCGGCACCGCTTCGTCCGAGAGCGCCACCATGTTGCAGCGGTACGACACGTCACCATCCACCAGCGAAACGCCGCAGCCCGCAGCCTCCAGCGGAGAGCGGCCGGTGTAGCACACCCGGGGGTCGTTGCCGAAGATGGACAAAATTGCGGTGTCGCTGCCCGGCGGTAAGCCCTCGGGCACGGTTAAGACGCAGTTGACATAACTTTTCCTTGCAATTTCATCAAGAAACGGAGTTTGCGCAACCTGTAGCGGCGTTTTCCCGCCGATGCGTTCCACCGGATTGTCCGCCATACCATCACCGATGATTAAAATATATTTCATCGCTCTTCGCTCCTCAATTTTTTTTCATACCCTGACACATCGGCTAATTTTTATGTAACCTATTCAAAAAGGCCTCGCAGCCCGACACAACATCCCGATATGTGGCGTCGAAATCCCCGGTATACCACGGGTCGGCGATATCGCCCGACCGCCCGGTCAAGTCCAGCAGCCGCAAAATCTTCCCCGCCGTATCACCGCCGAGAATACGGCGCATGTTGCTCACATTGGCGCTGTCCATGCCGAAAAAGTAATCGTAGCTGTCATAATCCGCCGCCGTGAGCTGCACCGCCCGTCGGGTCGGCGTTGCAATGCCCACGCTCTTGAGCTTGCGCCGGGTGCCCTCGTGGGTGTCCATGCCGATGGCCTCCCGACTCGTGGCCGCAGAGGCAATCACGAACTCATCGGCGCAGCCCTTTTGCACCACCATGTGCTTCAATACGAACTCTGCCATAGTACTGCGGCAAATATTTCCGTGGCAAACAAACATCACTCTGGTCATAGTCGTCCTCCTGTTTTCACCTATTCTAACAAATTGCGGCGAAAAAATCAATGCAAGGGCGCACAAAAATTATTGCAAATTTCTGTTTTTGTTTTATACTTTTTTCTTTCTTTTCGCTGGTATGCTCTTCTTCTGTTACCACGGAGGCTCTTGAATCGGTACTTCCTCTACCTGTTGATTTTCCTAAACTATTTTCTCATTTTTCTTTGCTGTCCTCGAGCCGGACGGGCTGTTTCTTTTGTAATACGACAAAAGAAAGCAAAAGGGTAGCGGGCTTCGCCCTGCACCCACCAGCGAATTTCTCCCCGGCTTCGGAACGCTCTCACGGGGGAGCGCCCCTCGTGGGGCAGATTCGGCGGGGTTACGCTTGTCAAGGGGAGGACGTTACATAGCATCACAGGGTACTGCGGCGTATGGCGGCGGAAGTGTTGCATGTGCGGTGAGTTTCTTGGCGGCCTGTGGCCGCTTTCTGCGGGAATTTGCAATTATGCGTAATTGGCGCATGCCTCTGTCTGCCATTCTGAGTGGAACGAAGAATCTTAGCGCAAGAGGAAATAGATTCTTCGCTGCACTCAGAATGACCGATATTGCGGGTCGAGCCCGCAATGACGGAAGTGAACGACGAGGGCGAAGAAAGGGCGGGACGCTGGGGACAGCGTCCCCTACATTTCCACTGCAAGAGGGCACAGCCCGACTAAAATACGTTTGCAAACACAAAGCTTGCACCGGATTATCTCTGCACTCTGCCGTAAGATGTACCATACTATCAATTCTACTGCATACCAAACTCCCGCACGCTGGGGTTGCCCATGAGGAACATGCTTGCATGTTTCGAAATGGATCGGCAAACCAGCGGAATGAAGCTTTTTTTGGTTCGTTTTTTTGAGCACAAAAAATGAACTCGCCTCAAGCGAAATTTGATGGAAGTGTAGAGGAAAATAAGAGTCTTCACTGCGCTTAGAATGGCAGAACGCATGCAAAAAGTGGTCGGGACGCCAGGGGCAACGTTCCTCTACAAGGTGGGGCGAAAGTGACTGTCTGCGGGCGAACGAAGTTCGCCCCTACAGTTGACAACGACGCTTGAAGAGAATTGGAGATTGCGGGTCAAGCCCGCAATGACGGGAGAGAGGGTAGTGTAACGACGAAGCAGGGGTAGTGCAATGACGGGAGAGGGATAAGAAAAGACCAGCCGCCCGATGGGTGGCTGGTCTATAATTTACATATTACATAATATCGGAGGCGAGAGGGGTACAGAGGGGAAAACTCACTCTTCCTCTCGCCGCAGGCGGGGAATCAAGCTGTCCAGCTTCTGTTCCTCCTGCACGTCGAGGAGGAGGCCGATGAGGACGTTGGAGAGGAGGAAGCCCTTGGGCGTGAGGTGCCAGCGGCGGTCATCACGCACGACAAAGCCGTCTACTTCGAACTCGAAGAGCTTGCGTTCAATGGGGTCGAAGTTCATGAAAAATTCCCGGCGGTACTCCCATTCTTCGATGCCGCGGGTGGTGCGCAGGCGGAGCATGAGATACTCGCAGGCCTTGCTGCGCTGGTCGAGCACGTCGTTTTCATCGAGCAGCTCGCCGCCGCTTTCCATAGCCTGGATATAGGCGGCGGTGTCCTTGATGATGCTGTACCGCCGCCCGTCGAAATAGGAGTGTGCCCCCGGGCCAAAGCCCAGATAATCCCGCCCCATCCAGTATTTTAAGTTGTGGCGGCTCTGCATACCGGGGCGGGAAAAATTGGAGATTTCATATTGGCGATAGCCGCCCTGCGCCAGCGTGTGCACGGCGAGCAGGTACATGTCCGCCTGCACATCGTCGTCGGGCAGGGTCTCGCCCTGCTTGATACGCTGGGCGAGGCGGGTGCCCTCCTCGACCTTGAGGCCGTAGCAGGAGATGTGCGCCGGATTGAGGGCGATGGCCGCCTCAAGCGTGTGGGCGAGGGTGTCCGCCGTCTGGCCGGGGAGGCCGTAGATGATGTCGAGGCTGATATTTTGGAGCTTGGCGGCACGGGCGAGGCGGACGGCCTCTTTCACCTGCTCGAAATTGTGAATCCGACCGACGGCGCGCAGCTCGCTTTCCACGGCAGACTGTACGCCGAGGGAAATGCGGTTTACACCGGCCTTGACAAGGGTTTTCATCAATTGCTCAGTCACGGTGTCCGGGTTGCACTCCACGGTGATTTCCGCATCCCGGCTGACGTGGTAGCGGCGCATGAGCTGCCCCAGCAGCTCGCGCAGACGCTTTTCGCCAAAGTAACTGGGCGTGCCGCCGCCGATATAGATGCTGTCCACTTGGTGGGTGCGGGCGAAGGGTGCGGTCTCCTTGAAATGGCGCAGCAACGCCTTGAGATAGGCGTCCATGCGCTCCTGCTCGGTGGTGAGCTGGTCGCCGGAAACAGCGCAAGAATAGAAGTCACAATAGTCACACTTACTGCGGCAGAAAGGAATATGAACATAGATGCCGAGTTTGTTTGTCATGAAGAAAACCCCTTATGGAAGCCTAGTTCGTTCCCAAATCTCCCGATTTCCAATGCTTGCGGCACAGGGCGGTGTAGCGGCTGTTTGAGCCGAGCACCACTTGCTCACCGTGCTTGACCACCTTGCCGTCGTTGCCGAAGCGGGCGTTGCAGGTCGCCTTGCGGCCACACCAGCAGATGGTTTTAATCTCCTCGATGATGTCGGCGCAGGCCAGCAGCTCGTGTGAGCCAGGGAAGAGTTCGCCAGAGAAGTCGGCGCGCAGGCCATAGCAGATGACGGGGACATTGTGCATGTCCACCAGGTCGGAGAGGTAGCGGATGTCCTCACGGGTCAAAAACTGTGCCTCATCTACAATGATGCAATCGTGCTCCAAAAGCTTTTCCAGCGGCATCTCCCGCATCTCGTGGAAATAGATGCAGGGCGCAGAGAGTCCTGCGCGGGAGGCCACGAAGCGCTCGCCGTCCCGTTGATCGACAGCGGGCTTGGTGAGCAGGGCGCGCTGGCCGCGTTCCTCGTAATTATAGCTGACCATGAGGGCGTTGGCCGTTTTGCTGGAGCCCATGACTCCGTACCGATAGTAAAGCTTTGCCAAATTGATTCACTCCTAATTTATGATACTTATCTCATGCTGAAGCAATACGAGGCTGCACAGTCTGCTTCGGCGAGCAGACGCACCACGAGCGGTGAGAAGCCGGCGAAGGCGCTGGGTACGGTGTACCGCTGCACCAGCTCCTGCGCACTTGCCCAGAGCCAGCCTGCGGGGAGGGTCTCGTCGTCGGTGCGGATGAGCACGGCGGTCATGTGCCACTCGATGTGGGTAAAAATGTGTTTGGCCGTGAGGCTCTGCGTGCGATACTTGCCGGAGATTTTCCACGTAGGCTCGCCGAGCTCGTTGGGGTACTCGTAGAGCCCGGCCAGCAGCCCTCGTTCTGCCCGCTTGCGCAGCGCCAGCCGCCCGTTGTTGAGCACGAAGTAGACCGTGCGCTGCTCGATGCGGCGGGGCTTTCTTGGAGTTTTCACGGGGAAGCGGGCGATTGTGCCGTCCGCATATGCCCGACAGCAGAAGGCCAACGGGCATTTCTCGCAGAGCGGTGCGCCGTTGGGCAGGCAGACCAGTGCGCCGAGCTCCATGATGCCCTGGTTGAAGGCCGCCGCCGCTTTTGTGGGGATGATGTCTGCCAGTGCGGCGGTGATGCGGCGCTTGGTGGGCTGTTTGAGCACGTCGCCGCTGTCGGCGGTGAGGCGGGTGACCACCCGCAGTACGTTGCCGTCTACCACGGGGGTGGGCAGGCCGAAGGCGATAGAAGCAATGGCGGCGGCGGTGTAGTCGCCGATGCCGGGCAGCGCCCGCAGGGCTTCGTAGTCGGCGGGGAACTCGCCGCCGTATTGTGCGCAGAGGGTTTGCGCCGTTTTGTGCAGGCTCGTCGCACGAGAATAGTAGCCCAAGCCCTCCCAGAGCTTGAGCACGCTCTCCGACTCCGCCGCTGCGAGGTCGGCCACGGTGGGGTACGCCTCGAGAAAGCGAGCGAAGTAGGGCAGCACGGCAGCGACACGGGTCTGCTGAAGCATAATCTCCGAAAGCCAGACCTTATAGGGCGCAGGGTCACTGCGCCAGGGAAGCTGGCGCTGGTGTTCGGCGTACCATGTGAGCAGGGGAACGGGAATCTGATTTAGTATGTTCTTCATAATTCAGTATTATAGTACAAAATGAGCCGTATCGCAAACAAATTTTTTGCATGTTTTGTCAAGAGATATTGCAAAACAAGAAAAAAGAGGTGGGTGATAGTGTTTTTTATGAAAAAATGAGAGAAGTTCGTATGATAATTGAGGAAATAAGGGAGCAAGGAGCTTGAAATATGAGGGAACAATGTGCTACAATGGGCGTAAGCATAAGAAAGGGGAACAATTGCATGAAAACTTTCATAAAGAAATGTACAGCGCTGCTTCTGGTGGCAGTATTGCTCTGCGGCAGTGCATTGGCCTATCCGACGACTGCGGCCTACGAGGATGTGCGGCAGAGCGGCGAGATGAAGTATGGCATGTTGTCCGCCCTCGGCATCATGGAGGGCGACGGCTTTGGGAATTTCTTTCCCGACCGGTCGATTACCCGAGCCGAGATGGCGAAGATTATTGCCGTGCTCCACAGCGGCGGCAGGCTGACGCTGAACCTCGCAGAGACTCCGTTTGCGGATATTGAGGGGCACTGGGCGGCGGATTACGTCGGCTACTGCTACGAAAACGGCTTGATTTCCGGCACGAGTGCGACGACGTTCAGTCCGACAGCGACGCTTACGGACTACGAGTGCGTGAAAATGCTGCTGGCAGTGCGGGGCTATCCCTTCACCGAAGGTGACGACTGGCGGGAGCAGGTGAATGCCCACATCGACGGGCGCTATGCGCTCTCCGGCGCAGTCTGGAGCCGTGAGGTGATTGCCACGCAGGTGTATGATGCACTCACCTTCGAGCTCTACGAGTCGGAGGCACGGCTCTTTGAGGAGAATTTCGGGCTGACAGAAACCTATGGACGGGTTATCGCCACGGACGAGCTGGCGCTCAAGGGCGAGGTGCAGGAGAAGGGCAACTTCGTGTTGGAGACCGAGGAGGGGATGAAAACCTTTTCCAATAGCTACTTCAATTACACCGGACTGGGACGTGACGTCATCCTCTATTCGGATGCAAATGACGCACTGGTGATGGCGTTTTACTCTAACAACGACTGGATTACCGGCGGCAAGTGCGACGTGACCGTCGACGGTCAGAGCGTATATATGCTAACCTCCAACGGCGAGTGGTATCGCCGCACGTTCACCGATGCCGAGTGGGATAGCGAGGTTTTGTTTATCCACAATTTCGGCACCGTACAGAGCATCAAAATCTCTGCACTTTTTGACGAGAGTAAGGGATATGTGACGGGCATGAACACCGATCGTGTGGTGTTTGCTTATTCCAGCATGAATGACCAGCCGTTCCTGTATGCCCTGTCGTTTACGAACACGCTGGAGCAGGTGGGTGAGATTGACAAGGTTTGGGAGCGTGTTGCACTGGGCGATGCGCAGTACGACATCGGCAGTTTGGATGGCGCAGAGACGGGCGATTTAGTGGTGTACACTATCTCCGGTGTTGACGGACTGGCCTATATGGCGAAGCTGGAGAAGGTGGAGTTGGAAATTGTCAGCGTTGCGGCGGGCATTGTGAAAACGGCGGCGGGAGATTATCGCATCGCCGACGGCGTGCTTGACCCGAACGGCTGGCTGCTCGAGGAGAGCGACTTTGCGGCGGGCGAGACCTGCGAAGTGTACATCCTGCGGGATATTATTTTTGCGAAGGCCTAATTCTTACATCGCAAAGCGCCCCTGTCCGATGAGGCAGGGGCGCTTTTTTTGCATAAAATCACTGCTGCGGGAAAACACTAGAGGAAACGCAAACGGAGGAATTTTTTATGCAGGAAATGAGCAAACAGCAATATAATGAGTACGTGGCGACCTTGGCAGAGCCGTCGCCGCTGGCGAAAAACATGGTATGGGCGTTCTGTGTGGGCGGCGCAATCTGCGCCGGAGGCGAGTGGCTGCGGCAGTTTTTCATGGGGCGCGGGCTGGAGGAAAGCATGGCGGGCTGCGCCGTGTCGGTGTGTCTGGTGGGGGTGGCGGCGCTGCTGACGGGGCTGGGCTTATACAACAAGCTCGCCAAGCGGGCGGGGGCGGGCACGCTGGTGCCGATCACGGGCTTCGCCAATGCAATGGTTGCGCCGGGGATTGAGTTTCGCTCGGAGGGGCTGGTGTACGGCGTGGCGGGGAAGATGTTCGTGGTGGCAGGACCCGTGCTGGTGTACGGCATGGCGGCATCGACGCTGTACGGCATCGGCTACTGGTTGTGGATGAAAATGCAGGCGGGATAAAATATATGGAAATCAAACAAAAAGTGTTGACAAAATATCAAAAATGTTGTATATTATAGACATGAAAGGGGTGATTCCAAAGGGCTAGATGATTGCATCCGCTTGGAACAGCGAGGAGACCATGAAATGCTGAGGCTTTGGCAGAAAACCCAATTGAGATTCCGGGAATCAGAGCAAAATTCTCCACCTTGGGGCGGAGCCCCACTTCAATTGCCGCAAGGCATTTACATAGCTTGTTTCGTAGCGTCGCAACAAAAACAAGGCTCATTTTTATGAGAAGCAGGAGATTACTCCGGCAAAAAAGGTGTTTATTGAATGAAAAGCGAGGGGAAACAGGCAGACTCTGAACAAGCAGGTCAGATAAAACGTAAGGTTGAAGTAAAAGGAAAATTTGCAGTGTTCCAATCAATTGGCGCTTAGCAAATCCAAGAAAGACAGAGGACAAATTGTGACCGAACTAAATAACGTGTAGCCTCCCGCTTCTATAGTTGAGTGGGAGGTTACACGTTTTTTGCGCTGATTTTGGAGTTCGGGCTACTTGCCCAAGTCCTTGGTTTTGATGTAGCTTGCCCGCACCGCCTCAATGACGGCGTGACGGAAACCGGCCTCCTCCAGTGCGGCCACGCCTGCGATGGTGGAGCCGCCGGGCGAGCAGACGGCATCCCGCAGGGGAGCGGGGTGTGCGCCGGTTTCCAGCACCATGGCGGCGGCACCGTAGAGCACCTGCGCCGCATAGGTGAGGGCTTGCGCCCGGGGTAGGCCGATGAGCACGCCTGCGTCGGCCATGGCCTCAACCATGAGGAAGGCGAAGCCGGTGGTGCAACCTGCGGCGGCAGAGAACTGGTCGAAGAGGTGCTCGCCGAGCAGCTCGCAGCGGCCGCTGTGGACAAGCAGGTCGGTGAGCAGTTGGGTGTTGGTGGCCACATCACCGCCGTCAAAACAGAGGGCGGACATGCCCTTGCCGATGAGCAGGGGGGTGTTCGGCATGAGGCGCGCCATGGGGAGGGCGGCACAGGCGCCGTCGAGGAAGCTGCGCAGGCTCGCCATTGTGAGCCCGGCGGCAATGGAGACGAGCAGCGGGCGTTCGCCACGGGCGCAGCGCTCGTTGAGCGGCGCAGACAGCGGCGCAAGCACGCCCCGCATCATTTGCGGCTTGACACAGAGGAAAATCACATCGGCGGCGGTGACGGCCTCCTCGTTGGTGGCGACCCACCGGCAACCGAGCTCTTCGGCGAGGCGCTGCGCCTTCTCCGGATGGAGGGTGGCGAGGGTGATTTGCTCGGGCGGCAGCACTTGGGCGATGCTGCGGGCAACGGCGCCGCCCATGTTCCCGGCGCCGATGAAGGCGATTTTTTGGGTCATAGTTATCTATCCTTTCTGGTTTCGCCTTGAGGGGCGAAGAGGTTTTGTTGGTGTTTTTTCTATTTTTTGTATAGTCGTCTCAAGTTTCGCTTTTAGTTTTCACAAGGGTTCTTCAATCAGTGCTTCTTCTATCTGCTGATTTTCCTATCTTTTTTCTTTTATTTTTTAGCACGTTCAACCCGCAAGGGGTCATTCTTTTTGTGCGTCAAAAAGAATGCAAAAACCACTTTTCCACCGAATTTCTCCCCAGCTTCGTGACGCTCTTTCTGTGGGAGCGCCCTTTGTGGGGCAGATTCGGCGGGGAAACGCTTGCCAAGGGGATGTAGCGTACTATCCTACTGCATACCAAACTCCCGCACGCTGGGGTTGCCCATAATGGAAACGCTTGCGTTTTCTGAAATGGAACAGCAAACCAGCGAAAAAAGGGCGTTTTTGGTTACTTTTTGTCGCTCGTGACAAAAAGTTACTCGCCTCAAGCGAAATTTGGGAAAAGTATAGAGGAAGTAAGATTCTTCGCTGTGCTCAGAATGACAGAGATTGCGGGTCAAGCCCGCAATGACATGGGAAACGTCAGGGCGGGGCACGAGAAAACAAAAACACTGTGAATTATAAAAAATCTGTGTTACAATATTACCAACAGAAAAAAAGGAGCAAGCTCATGGAATACAAAGTACAAGAAAAAAAGCAGCTGCTGGCGTTTTTGCTTGAGGATGTGCCGGGGCTCTCCCGCACGAAGGCGAAATCCCTGCTGAAATACGGGCAGATCGCCGTGAACGGCAAAACGCAGAAAGCCTTTGACTACGAGCTGTTTGTCGGCTCGACCGTGCGTGTGGTGCAGAGCACGAAGGAGCAGGCGAGAACCTCGGCACGGCTGGACATCCTCTTTGAAAACGATGCGCTGATTGTCATCAACAAGCCGGACGGGCTGCTCTCCGTGTCGGCGGACGGGCCGGAGGAGGAGACGGCGCACAGTTTGGTGGAGGAGTACCTCAAGACCAAGGACTCGAAGAGCAAGGCCTATGTGGTGCATCGGCTGGATCAGTATACCTCCGGCGTGCTGCTGTTCGCCAAGAGCAACCAATTGCGGCTCAAGCTGCAGGAGAAGTGGAACGATTTGGTCACCGAGCGGAAGTATTACGCCGTGGTGGAGGGCGTCTTGGAGAAAAAGCAGGGCAAAATTCGCTCCTGGCTCACCGAGGGCGAGGGCTTTGTGATGCGCTCGAGCAAGCGGGAAATCGATGGGGGCAAGGAGGCCGTGACCGTTTACGAGGTGTTGCAGGAGACGGAGAAGCTCTCCCTGCTGGACGTGACGCTCGAGACCGGGCGGAAAAACCAGATTCGCGTGCATATGTACGAACTGGGGCACCCGGTGGCGGGCGACAAGAAGTATCGGGCGACCAGCAATCCGCTGCGGCGGCTGGGCTTGCATGCCTACAAGCTGGCGTTGCGCCACCCGGAGACAGGGGAGCTGCTGAGCTTTCAAAGCCAGATGCCGAAGTCCTTTCGGCGGGTGATGAAGGAAGGCGCACAGGAGGCAAAATAAGCGAAAGACCGGTGCGGGAGCAATCCTGCGCCGTTTTTTTTACGTCTGGGTGCGATCCTTCAGCCAGCTGGGGAGGCTGCGCATTTTGATGCTGCTGACCAGTCCCATAGCGGCGAAGAGCGAAATGATGCTCGAGCCGCCGTAGCTGACGAAGGGCAGCGTGAGCCCGATGACGGGCAGCACGTACAGGCACATGCCGATGTTGAGCACCATTTGCACGAGAAGCATGCCGCCAAAGCCCACGCAGACAAGGCTTGCGGCCTCGGAACGAGCGCTGCGGCTGACGAAGAGGCAGCGCAGAATGATGGCCGAGAGGAGCAGCATAATGGCGATACAGCCAATCATGCCAAGCTCTTCGCCGATGACAGCGAGAATGAAGTCGGTGTGTCGGGCGGGCAAGCCGCTCTGGCTTTGGCTCTGAATACCTTGAAAAAGCCCCTGTCCGGTGAACTGGCCGGAGCCCAGCGCCAGAATGCCGCGGGTTTGGTGGTAGCCGATGCCCAGCGGGTCGATGCTGTGGTCAAAAACCACGGCGACGCGCTGGCGCATGTAATTGGGGAGCAGGCTGGTGTAATTGTAAACGGCATAGGCACCGCCGATGAGGACAGAGAAGCCGAGGGCGAACCAGCGCAGTTTGAGCCTGGCCAGCCAGAGCATGATGATGAAAATGAGCAGATAGGCGGCGCTCATGCCCGCATCGCCGGAGATGAGGAAGATGGCGCCGACCATAATACCAAAGTGGGCGAGGAGCTGGAGGACAGAGCCGACGCTGGATAAATTGCGCTTGTTCAGATAGGTAATCTGCACGGCCAAAAGCATGATGAAAGCGATTTTTGTAATCTCGGCGGGCTGGATGTTAAACGGGATGCCGGGGATGGAGACCCAGTTGATGTTGCCGGTTTCCTCGCCGTAACCGGCGAGCTTGAGCCATACCATCATGAGGATGTTAAACACAGGCAGGAACTTCCAGCTGCGCTCGAGAAACAAATCAATGTCCACAAAGGAGCAGGCAATGTAGACCACCACGCCCAGCGCCAGTGCGATGAGCTGGCGGTTGACGATTTTTGAGTCGGGGCCCAGATACAGCGTGGCGCTGTGAATCATCAGAAGGCCGAAGCAGGAGGCGAGCAGGCACAGTGCCAGCAGCAGCAAATCGCCCCGCTTATAAAATTCCCGCAGGGAATCGGTGAGCCACATCAAGCGTCGCCTCCTTCTTGTTAAAGCATTACCCTTTATTCTACCATTGCACAGGAGAAAATACAAGTGGGCGGGCGCTCTAATTCGAGCGGCTTTTCGCAAGGGCGGTCAGACTGCGGCGGTGCCGCCACTCGGAGACCAGCCAGAGGGTGAAGGGCAGCAGCACGGTGAAGGGGAAGGCGAAGTAAAAATAGATGGAGACGATGCGCAGCATCTCGCCCACGTCGGCGGCGATACCGGCGCAGAGGAGGAAGGTGAGAGCCGCCACCGGCACGAGCAGCCGCTTGTCGTTCTCCTTTGCGCCCATGAGCCTGGCGACGCCCATGGTGGCGATGCGCAGGCAGATAGCGACCTTCGTGATGCCGAAAAGGGTATAAACGAAGGAGATGACGCTCTCGATATGCTCGAGGAACTGGCCGATTTTGATGATGCGGGCGATGATATAGGGCGGGAAGGTGGCGACCTTGATGAAGGCGCCGCCGAGCACCAGAATATTGCGCAGGTAAGAAAACAGCAGGGCGGTGAAGCTCAGGGAGATGCCGAGGGCGTAAGCTTTATACGGACTATCGCCGGGCTTGAGCCTGCCGGTGAAGGCGAGGAGGAGGCTGGTTTCGCCGAAGGCGATCATGCCGCCGTATGCGCCCTCTTGCAGCAGGAGCAGGGGCTTTGCGCCATTGAGCGGCAGGAGATTGCGCCAGTCCATGAGGTTGGAGGAGAGCAGCATGGTCAGCAGCACGGCACCCAGCACGGGAAAGCAGACGCCGAACGCCCACTTGCCCATGCCTTGCAGGCCGCTGGCCGCCAGATAGACCCCGGCGGCGTGCAGGCCGAGAGTGACCATGAGGAAGGGCGTTTTCCGCAGGGAAATTTCGGTGATGAAGCCGACGAAGTTGCACACCACGAGGGCGGTGAGAAACAACATGTAGACTGTAAAGAGCAGCATAACCGGGCGGGCGAGGCGGCCGAGCAGCTCGGGAATCAGCTCGAAAAGACCCTTGCCCTTGTGGAGCACAGCGATGCGGCAGGTGAGAAGCATCAGCGGCAGATAGAGCAGAAGGCCGATGACTACGCCCAGCCACATGTTGTGCCCCGTCTCGCTAAAGCCGCTGACGAGCATGCTGTTAAAGACCATGAGAGCAATGAGCAGCGCAAGATTGCGGGCGGAAATGGTTCTGTCTTTCATGGAACCTCCTGTTTAGTTGATGAGATGAAGCCGCTGCGCCAGAACGAGAAACGGCGTCATGGGATTGGGCAGACGCAGGTGGGCGGAGACGAGCAGTCCGGCGAGGAGAGCGGCGCTGAGGCAGAGGAGGTAAAAGCGGGCGAAGCGCCGCTGCCCCTGCCGCCGAAGAGGGAGGAGGCCGAAGAGAACGCAGCCCGAAAACAGGGCGATTAAGATGATAAAATCCATCATTCCTCCCGCATAATGCCAGAAAAGCGGAGCGTGCAGTCCACGGAAATCTCCACCGCCGCCTCGGCGAAAAGGTGGCTCCACTGCGGCTCGAGCTCTGTCCAGAGAGTGTAGTCCGTTTTATAGAGCGCACTGCCAAAGCCGAAGAGGTCAAGCCGCTGCGCCTGCATGCGGGTGATGACCTGCGTAAGCGAGCGGACGGTATGCGCTTGCAGGCGCACAGTGAGTGCCTTCATCTCGTCGTCGCCGTCGTAGACAGTCTCCGGCGAGGCCTCCATTTGAACGGCAACGACGAGGGTGAGGCGGCCGCCCTCGTAGCGCACGGACTGCCTGGCGGTGCAACGGAGCAGGCGGAAGGCGAGATAGCTCGTTTCGGTCTCGGGAGCGGGTATGATAAGCACAACCTCGGAGGGGCTGCCGGTGATCATGAAGTGGGCGTAAACCTCGTCCTGCCCAAGCACGCCGACGAGCTTGTCCTCTTGAAAGTAGGCAAGCCCCTTCGCCTCGGCGACCTTGCCGTCTTGGTGCTCCCGCAGTGCAAACAGGGGAATGAGCAGGGCTTTGCCCGGTGCTTGCAGGCTGTCGAAGGCTTGAAAGAGACTGCTGGAGACCGAATAGGAGGCGCTTTTTTGATAGGACTGAATGATGTGCTCGAGCTGGAAGGACATGAGGTTATAGTCCAGCGTCTCACCCTGGAGGAGCTCGGCGGCAGTGGGTTCGTCGGAGATAAGCAGGTCGAGTGCCTCGCGAATGTCAACATCGTTGAGGAAAAAGTCGATAATCGGAGCGATGCCCTCCTCGGCGAGCTGACGGCTGACGATGAGCACCTGCATATTGCTGAAAAAGAGCTGCCCGTAGAGGCGCTTGCGGGTGCTGTTGAGCGCCTCCCGCAGGGTGCGCCCCTCCGTTTCGACGAAGAGGGAGGTGGAGCCGCTGGTCTCCGTTTCCACGGAGTTGATGTCCACGATTTCGATGAGGACTTTGTAGCCGCCGGAGGTCGGGTCTTTGTCCACAGCGATTCCGCTGACAATGCTCAGGGAGTCCATCTCCCGATAGTCCCAGCAGCCGGAGAGGAGCAGGACGACCAGGAGGATAGCGAGGAGAGCTGCAAAGCGCCTCATGCCTCACCGTCCTTTTCGGCGGTGCGCATGCGGGTTTTGTTGGCGGAGAGGCGGTTTGGCCGCTCTCGCATGAGCCAGAGCGGGCCGCGAATGAACGTATCCTTGCTGCTCTGGTAGCGGAGCGGGCTGTCCCAGTCTACCTGGGGGACGCCGAAGGACTCGAGGCACAAAAAGTGTATGAAGAGAAAGCTCATGCCCAGCATCAAACCGTAAAAGCCAAGGGCGGCGGAGATGAGAATGAGGATGTTGCGCAAAATCGGCACGGCGGTGGTGAGCTTCGGCACGAGCAGGGTTGTGATGCCGGAGACGGCGGTGATGATAATCACGTTGGAGGAGACCAAATCCGCCTCCACCGCCGCCGAGCCGACAACCAGTGCGCCGACGATGCTCATGGCCTGCCCTACGCCGTTGGGCATACGGATGCCGGTCTCCCGCAGAATGTCGAACATGACCAGCAGGGCGAACACCTCCAGGGGCGTGGGGAAGGGGACGTTGCGGCTGTCCACGGCGATGCGGATGAGCAGGCTCGAGGGCAGCATCTCCTGATGATAGCACAAAATGGCGACGTAGAGCCCGGGCATGATGATGGCGAGAAGAAAACCGAAAATGCGCAGGAGGCGGGCGATGGTAGCGGCGTAAAAATTTACATAATAATCTTCGCTGCTCTGAAAATTCTCGATGAAAAGATAGGGCACGGTGAGCACCACCGGCGTGCCGTCGACAAAGACGGCCACCCGCCCCTCAAGGAGCTTTGCCGCCACCACGTCGGGGCGCTCGGTGTAGCCGGTGGAGCGGAAGAGCGACATGCGCTGGTCACGGATGAGCTCCGTGAGATAGTGCGAGTCCAGTACGGCATCCATGTCGATGCGGGCGAGGCGCTTGTTGAGCTCGGCGAGCACGGCGGGCTTGACGAGCGTACCGAGATAGGCGACGCAGATTTGCGTGTTGCTGCGGCGGCCAATGTCTTGGTATTTGAGCTTTAAATCGCTGGTGCGCAGCTTGCGGCGGAGCATGGAGAGGTTTTCCATCAGCACCTCGGAAAAGCCCTCGCGCGGGCCGCTGAGGATTTTCTCCCCCTCCGGCTCGGAGACGCTGCGGCTGATGAAGGCCTTTGCCTCCATGAGAAGCCCACGCTCGTCGCCCTCGGCGAGCAGCAGACAGTCGCCGTAGCAGAGCGCTTTCATGAGCTCCTGCAAGTCGGATTCCAGCTTCATGCTGCCGCTTTGCAGCACGTGCTTCATCAAGTGCTCGAGGGGCTTTTCCGTGACGGGCGGGATGGGGTTTTTGAGGACAGAGCTGATGATATGCTCCTCGAGAAGTAAGGTGTTCACCACGCCTGCAGACCAAATGAGGCAGAATCTGCCGCAGCCCTCGAGCGGGCGGTACTGCATCAAATCCACGTCCTCGAACAGTTCTTTGAACAGGGCGATGTTTTTTGCTAAATCGGCGGTGAGCGCCATGCCCTCTAACGCCTGCTGCTCCGCCTGTGCTTCGTTTGCCATATGCATTCGTCCTCCCTCGCTGTGTATGCCTATTGTTTCCATCGGAGCGGAAAGATATGCGAGAAAAGGAAAAATCCACCGGCGAACCGATGGATTTTTGGTTTATTCAAGGCTCATATGCCGCTTGCGGTCAGAGGAATATTGGAGCTTGGCTTGCAGGGCGGGCAGGTCGTTTTGCTCGAGCACCTGCCGATAGGCTCTGAGGTTGTCCTCCAGATTTTGAATCACGCCGATGAGGGCAGGGGCGTTCATGGAGAAGAGCTCCGCCCAGAGCGGGACGTCCAGCGCCGCCACACGGGTGCAGTCCCGAAATGAGCCGCCCTCGAAGCCTCGACAGTCGAAGAGGCTGGGGTCGTCGCAGACGGCAACGGCCATGACATGCATGACTTGACTGGTGTAGGCGATGAGCGCATCGTGCTCCTCCGGCGTGGTGACGACGGCGTCCCGACAGCCGAGATGCACCGTCATGCGGCGCAGCAGGCGCAGGGCGTGTTCATCGCTGCCGGCACGGGGCGTGAGCAGATAGTGGGCGTTTTGGAAGAGGGCGGCATCGCTGTTTTCGATGCCGGAGCTCTCCTTGCCCGCCATGGGATGTCCACCAATGTAATTGACATAATTAGGAATGTGCGCGGCGGCGGTATGAATGGCGGTCTTGATGCCGCAGACATCGGTGACGGTGGAGCCGGGTTTGAATTGGTTACCATAAGTTTGAATGAAGGCTTCGATTCCACGAGGATGCAGGGCGAGGATGGTCAAATCCGCATCGGGCAGCAGAGGGGCGGCATCGGCGCAGAGCTCGTCGCAGATGCCGTGGGCTTTGGCGAAGGCGAGGGCTTCTGCGTTGCGGTCTGCGCCGACGATGGTGCAGCTCTCAAAGCCCCGCAGAGCTTGCGCCATGGAGCCGCCGATGAGGCCGAGGCCGACAATGAGGATTCTCATAGGCGCTTCCCGCAGAGGGGCGCAAGCGTGCGCAACTTATCCATCACGGCGTCAAACTCGGCGGGTGTGAGGCTCTGTGCGCCGTCGCAGAGGGCGTTTTTCGGGTCGTTGTGCACCTCGATAATCAGCCCGTCCGCACCAGCGGCGACCGCCGCCATGCTCATGCGCTCCACCATCCATGCCTGCCCGCAGGCGTGGGAGGGGTCAACGACAACGGGGAGATGCGAGAGCTTTTTCACCGCCAGCACGGCGGATAAATCCAACGTATTGCGGGTGAAATTCTCAAAGGTGCGGATGCCGCGCTCGCAGAGAATCACCCGCTCGTTGCCGCCTGCCATGATGTACTCGGCGCTCATGAGCCACTCCTCGATGGTGGAGCTCAACCCCCGTTTGAGCAAAATAGGCTTCGTGGTTTTGCCCAACTGCTTGAGCAGGTCGAAGTTTTGCATGTTGCGCGCACCCACTTGAATCACGTCCACGCACATCTCAAACATCTCGACATTATCGGTTGACATAATTTCTGTGACGATAGGTAGGTGCGTCTCCTGTCGCGCCTCTTGCAGCAGACGAATGCCGTCGTTGGCGAGGCCTTGAAACGCATACGGCGAGGTACGCGGCTTGAATGCTCCGCCCCGCAAGAAGGTTGCGCCGGAGGCCTTCACGGCACTGGCAACCTCGATGATTTGCGCCTCGCTCTCCACCGAGCAGGGGCCGGCGATGACGAAGAGCTGCTCGCTGCCCATGAGGCTGCCGCCGACGGAATAGACGGAATCCTCGGGATGGTACTTGCGGTTGGCCTTTTTGAAGGGCTCGCTCACCCGCATCACCCGCTCCACGCCGGGCATGAGGGTGATGCGCTCCTGGTCAACCTGCGCTGCGTTGCCCTCTGCGCCGAGAATCGTGGTCTCCTGTCCCTTAGAGACCATCACCTTCACGCCGCCCTCCTCCATGATGCGGATGACGGCGAGCTTTTCCTCCTCTGTGTGCTTGTGGTTGAGAATGACTACCATATTATTTCAATCCTTTCATAAAACGCAAAAAAACCGCACCCGACACGCCGCCGGATACGGTTCCAATTTCGTGTGGAAGCCCGTATATCAATCCGTTTTTCGGCATGCACAAATTCCGCTACCATAATAGCAGCGGTATCCGTAGACATATGCCGTTGAGGTGAGCTGAATTGACATCGTTGGTTTCTCCTTTTTCTTGACTAAGCATACTTTAGCACCAAAAAGCGCTAAAGTCAAGAGTTTTTTTCCGGAGGCAGAATGTGGCAAATACAAAACTGTCATCTTGAACGAAGTGAAGATATTAAAGATTCTTCCCTTCGCTCAGAATGACAGTGGGGTTGTGCTCAGAATAAGAGCAGTGCTCTATGTGCCGTCCAGCTTGTATAAAAATTTCACCTCACCCATGTCATAGAGCGGTATCAACTCCTCCACGCCATGCAGCTCCACCATTTCCGCCTCGCCCTCGTTGCGCAGCAGGCGTTCGCCCGCCTTGCGCAAAACAGGGATGATGGAGGCGGGGACGGGGAACTCGTTGTGGGAGGGATAGACCGTGTCGAAGCTGTCCATGTAGTCCTCCAGCCGCTCCAGACTGTGCAGATAGGCGGGGAAGCTGCGCATGGGACCGAACATATAGATGGGACCAATCTGCACGCTGTCGCCGCCGACGAGGATGCGGTTTGCACGGTCAAGCAGGGCGATGGAGCCGGGTGTGTGGCCGGGGATGTGGATGACCTCAAAGGAACGCCCGCCCAAGTCGATGAGGTCGTTTTCCCAGATGGCGTTGACGTTTTTCTCCGAGATGCGGTGATGATAGAGCTCGGCGGGGTGGATAAAGGCGGTGTCGAACTGGTGGTTGCAGCCGATGTGGTCGTGGTCGGCGTGGGTGATGACCAAAATCACGGGCAGGTCGGTGAGGGAATCGACGACAGCTTTCAAATCGGCCTCGTCCTCGCCAAAGCCGGTGTCCACCAGCAGGGCATAGTCCTGCCCGGTGAAGAGGAAGCAGCGCACGGCCTCGTCCTCAATGCGCCATGCGCCGTCGCTGATGGGGATGATTTCGTAGCTTGCCATAAGAAACACGTCCTTTCGCCTTGCTTTTCCTCATTATAGCGAAATTTTGAGGGCTTGTCTACTTCGACATCCTTCAACAGAATGAAAAAAACCTTTTCGGGCAAACTGTTTTCATCAGAAATGCAGGAGGGGTTTGGTTGCACAAGGTTGAAATTTGCGGGGTGAACACCTCCAAGCTCAAGGTGCTAAAAAACAGCGAGACGCAGGTGCTTTTGGAAAAGAGCCAGCAGGGCGATGCGGCGGCGCGGGAAGAGCTGATTGCGGGCAACCTCCGGCTGGTGCTCAGCGTGATACACCGCTTTTCCCGGCGGGGCGAGGCGGCGGATGACTTGTTCCAGGTGGGCTGCGTGGGGCTGATCAAGGCCATCGACAACTTCGATTTGACACTGGGCGTGCGCTTTTCCACCTATGCTGTGCCCATGATTATCGGGGAGATCCGCCGCTTTCTGCGGGATAACTCCACCATTCGGGTGAGCCGCTCGATGCGGGACACGGCCTATAAGGTCTTGCAGGCCAAAGAGGCCTATCTCGCCGAGCACCAGCGGGAGCCGACCATGGAGCAGATTGCCGCCCTGCTGGGTGTAAAGCGCAGCGATGTGGTGTTTGCGCTCGATGCCATCGCCGAGCCGATGAGTCTGCACGACCCGATCTATTCGGAAAAGGGCGATGCCCTCACGGTGATGGATCAAGTGCGAGACACGAAGAACACGGACGAGCGTTGGACAGAGCAGATTGCCCTGCAAGAGGCCCTGGGCTGCTTGAGCCAGCGGGAGCAGCAGATTCTGGCGCTGCGTTTTTTTCAAGGGAAAACGCAGATGGAGGTCTCGGGGGAAATCGGCATTTCGCAGGCGCAGGTGTCGCGGCTTGAAAAGCATGCTTTGCGGCAGATGAAGCGGAGCTTTGAGCAGTGAAAAAGCAGGCAGAAAAGAAAAAAGCCCTTGGCGGCCAGGCGGGAGCCTGAGCGCCAAGGGCTATATTATGTTTTTTGGCGGATGACGGAGAAGCGCACCGACTCCTTGCCCTCGTCGGCGAGGTGTATGTTATCCGCATTGTAGCGAATCGTTGCGGAGCGGAAGGCGTGGGTTCTGGGGTTAAAGCCGCTGCGGTGCTTTTCCCTTAGCATGTAAAACTTGTCAAAGGGGTCGCCCTCAGTCTGCCCGGCCAAAATTTCCTCGCAGCCTGCCAAAATATCCTCCACGACGGGGTCGTGTATGGGGAAAACGCTGTGTCCGCAGTAGAGCTCCATGCCGAGGGTGCGGGCGTGAAAATCCTGTAGCGCCAAGTAGTACCGCTCCAGCGAGGTGCTGCGGGGGTGGGAAATCATCGGGATTTTGGTGACAGCGTCGCCCACCAGCGCATAGCCCTCCTCGTCGTTGATGAAGCAGGTGCTGCCCGGGGTGTGACCGGGGAGAAGATAGGCCTCCAGACTGACGCCGCCGAGGTCAAAGCGGTGGCCGTTGGCAAAGGTGATGGGCGTTTGCGGCACGGTGGGGATAAGCGTTTCCAGCCCGAGTGCCAGCCTCTGTTCGTCGTTGGAAAATATGCGCTCAAGGCAGGTGCGGCGATAGAGCAGGGAGATGGCGCTCTCGTAGCCCGATAAATCCTCCTCGGGCACAAAAATCTGCTTCTCGTCAAAGAGCAGCCCGCCGCCGACGTGGTCGGGGTCGCTGTGGGTGACGAGCAGGGAGAGCGGCTTTTCCGAATAACCCCGAATCAGCTCCGGCAGATTGGGGATGAGCCCAACGCCGCTGTCTACCAGCGCAGCGGCATCCTCGCCAATTACCAGAAACATCACGTAAGTCCAGACAGGAGAGAGATGCTCGCTGATGGCGATGAGATTGGGTGAAATTTTCTTTTGCTTGAGAAACGGCATGGTATGTCCTACCTCTTTAGTCATATATTTATTGGGGAAAGCGGGTCATATGAAAAAGATTATATGTAATTCTGCGGAAAATGTCAATGCAATTGGGCACTTGTGTTGCATCAGAAAAAAGATTTATACAAAAATGTGAGTAATGATAATTATAACTTGCGTTTATAATATTGACATGATAATATGGAATGGAAGTCTTGCTGTGCAGAGGAGTGGCGTTGCGATGGAAATTGACCTAAAAAAGCTGTCTTATTTTGTAGAAGTGGCTCGGCAGAAGAGCTATACGGCGGCGGCAAACAGTCTCTACGTCACGCAGCCGATGCTGAGCAAGGCGGTGCAGAATATCGAAGAGGTGGTGGGCGTGAAGCTTATCGACCGCACCCGCCGCAGCTTTGACCTCACTGAAGAGGGCAAGCAGTTTTACACCAACGCCTGTGCGCTGCTCGAGCAGCACAACCGGCTTATGAGCTCCTTGCAGGAGGAGAAAAGGGATATGGAGGGCAGCGTGTCCGTCGTGATACCTGCCTCGATTATGAATTTGTATTTCCCCAAGGTGCTGGTGAACATCGCAAAGCTCTACCCCAAAATCAACCTCAACGTGTTTGAGGCGGGCTCGAATGCGGCGGTGGAGCATGTGCTGCGCAAAAAGGCGGACCTGGGCGTGGTGATGCTGCCGGTGGGCACGGCGGATTTGGAGCTGTACGACCTGGTGCGTGACCGCTGTATGCTCATCGGGCACAAGTCAAATCCGCTGCTGCAAAAGCCGGTGGTTGCTCTGCGGGAGCTGGAGCACGAGGATTTCCTCATGTTCAACAACCAGTTTGTGTTGCATGACACGCTGATGTACCACTTCCAGGTGAATGGTCTGAACCCGAGCATGCGCTACCAGAGCTCGCAGGATTCCTTCATCATGGAAATGGTGCATTTGAATCAAGGCGTGGCGATTTTGCCCCGACCTGTGGTGATGGGGCGGCAAAACCGCTATCCGGACGTGGTTTCTGCGGAGCTGGAGACGGTGATTCCTTGCAACATTGCACTGGCGGTGGGTAAGGGCGTTTACCTCTCTCGTGCGGCGGAGGCGGTGAAGCAGGCGATTTATGCGTATTTCAACGGCCCGGAGGCACCAGAATTATAGCGTAGTGCGGGGCTTTTTTGCAAAAATATGCAGACGGAAAATTGCGGGAGAAAAAATGAAAATTCCTCTTGAAATTAGGAGATTGATGTGGTAATATAGGATAGTCGCAATTGAGGTTGCGTATATCCGGGTGTGGCGAAGCTTGGTATCGCGCTTGACTGGGGGTCAAGAGGCCGCAGGTTCAAGTCCTGTCACTCGGACCAGTCGGAATGTCCATAAAGGAATTGAGAGATTTCTTTATGGACATTCTTTTTTTACGCCGAATAGGAAACCACAACACCTTTGCGTGTCTGAATTTGAACCTCCGGCATGGGGAAAATCTCCGGTGGATTGAATACACCTACGCAGTTGTAGTGAATTGTCAGCAACTGAACATGAATACCATCTTTCTTTTCTGATTGATGCACCTCAATGCGGTCTATCAGCTCACTCAACATATGCGATGTAAGTTTCCTTGCACGAGTGTACTTTCTGACTATGGACAGAAAAGAATCAGCCGTAATACTTTTATCTGTGGCACGTTCAATTTTGGGAAGCAGGTTTTTAATTTTAACGCTTAATTCTCCCTGCTCCTGCTCATACTTCATAGACATTTTCGCAAATCTTTCATCGCTAATTTTCCCCGAAGCATTATCTTCATAAATACGCTCAAACAGCACATCAATCTCTTTGCTGCGAGCTTTCATATTTGCCAGCTCTTTTTTCATCAGTCTGCACTCCGTTTCAAGTGCCTGTTGCGAATGTCCCATTACTAACCTTGCAAAATCATCCTCACTATGGCTTGCAAACTTTGTTAAGCGCCGAATCTCTCCAAGTACAACCTGTTCAAGAAAGTCTACCCGAACGTGGTGGGTTGTTGGGCATGTTTTGCGGCTACTGTTGTTATTGGAGCAGTTGAAATAT
>JGI994J12354_10000716_pt1 | contig 33242 bp, 36 predicted proteins | sample IntmicLarv3ML3BL_FD_12354 | JGI IMG/M metagenome (IMG submission 12354) | reverse complement strand
CAATATCAAGGACATGATGCTGACAATCAAAAGCATCACAACATTCACTTTAAATGCTGTTTTCCCGTGCTTTATCAACGGCGTGATAATCGCGCAAAACATCGCTAAAAAAATACTGAAGAACGGTATATTATGTACCAGATTCACATCTCCCATCAAGCGGCCTCCTCCTCTCTGGCAATTTTCATGATTTCATCCAGATTCAGCGTGCCATAAGATCTATACAAACGCTGAACCAATGCCAAAGCGAAAGCAGTAACACTAACCGATACAACGATACCCGTCAGCACCAGACCCGCCGGTACAGGATTGACATAGTAACTTGCATCAATAATTCCATCCGTTAAAATCGGCGCGACCCGTCCATGAATATATCCCTGCGCTGTCAAGAACAAATACACCGCTGTATCCATAATATTTAATCCTATGAACTTTTTAATTAGATTGTTTTGAAGCAGCAAATTCATAAACCCGATACCAAACAGGAAAACGGATGCCACTTCATAATAATTTGTCAGCAAATAATCCATAAGTTAAATGTCTCCTTTAGTAAACAGCGCGTAAAAACCATACATCGTACATGCCACAACCAATCCAACACAAATATTCAACGGCAAAATCAATCCGGCGCTTAAAATATTTCCGGGTATGCCTTTTGGAATTTCATATCCCACATGATTTGCTCCCGTAAAAAAGGAATAGCTTTTGCATCCAAAATATGTCAAAAGGCACGTAACAGAAATAGCAGAAAATGTTTTGATTGTAAAGAACGTCTGCATACGCTCATGCCCATACGCCGCGGCATAAAAAATCAAACCTGCGCCAACAATTGCTCCGCCCGAAAATCCGCCTCCCGGCGTCAGGTGTCCGTTTAGAATAACATAAATACCATATAGCATAATCATCGGCGTCAAATATTTCGCACCCATTTTCAATATTTTTTTCTTCTCATTGCGGTCGATTTCGACGTCTTCTGCAAACTCTCTCTCCTCCGCTAACGAAAAATTTTTTTCATCTTTTTTTAGCAGCATAAGCGAGCACATAACCGCGAGGAAGAGCACGCAAGCCTCGCCGAACGTGTCAAATGCACGATAATCCAGAATCATACCTGCCACGAAATTTGTTGCGCCTGTCTCTTCTATACCCATCTCCAAATAACGCTGCGAAACTTCATTGTTCGACGGGTTATTGGCATCACCAAACGTAGGCAAATCCTTCACCGCCGCCATCGTAACCGAAATGAATACCAGAGAAATCAACACGCTGAGCACTTGATAGACTCTTTTGTTCTCTTTGATGGCACGTACCGTGAACCTTTTTAAAAGCTCCGGTTTTTGGAAACCCTGCCGTGTATGAATATAGTGATCTGCATCAATGAAAATTTCGTCTCCATCAATCCATGCCTTCAAATGCTGAAAAAATGTTTTCTTCTTATCCATTGTCAGCCCTCCCTTGTACCCTTAAGGGCATGCACTTTCTTTAGCGTCAAAAAGAGCAGAATACTATCNACACCNGCGCCAACCGCAGCCTGCGTAAGAGCCAAATCCGGCGCCTGCAAAAACACCCAAATAATAGCCATAATAGAGCTATAGCCCATAAAAATAATAACCGTCACAAATAAATTTCCGGCTACAGATACGCCAATGGCACATAAAATCAATAGAACAACCAATATCAGTTGAATGATTATATTTAAACTCATTTCTCACGCATCCTTTTCTCATAGTCTTTGTTGGTCAACGTCTCCACCTTGGCAATCATACTTGTTGCAATAGGGTTGGATAACCAGAAAAAGACTATTATCAGCAAATATTTAAATATGTGAAATACATCAATACCAACAACCATCAATCCCATAACAATCAAAGACAGACCCATCGTGTCGCCCAATGACGCAGAGTGCATCCGGTTCATTACATATTTCAAACGGTGTATACCGATAATGGACACAATAAACACCAATGTACCGGCAATCAGAAGGAAAACTGCTATAACTTCTCTCATTTCTCATCCGCCTCCTCTTGCCCTCGTTCCAAAAAAAGCTCCCTGCCCTTGTGATGTACCGTAACCACACGGCAAACAATAACCACCGCCAGAAAGCTCAGCAATGTGTATACTAACGAAACATCCACCAAAGACGCTTGATTCAAGTATGCCGATAAAATACAAATGATGGCCGTTGTCATGGTTCCAATCATATTAATTGCTACAATTCGATCCGTAAAACGCGGCCCTTTGACCGCTCTGTAAAATACAATCAGGATGCCGATTGCCAAGACAAACATAGCGACTTCCATAACTCTTTGTAGAATGACATCCATGCGCTTATTCCTCCAACTTCCTCAATCGCTTTATAAAACCAGATTCCTCTATCCCATCACAAAAAGATTTGTCCAACGCATGCACAAAATATGTATCCCCGTCAATACGAATGGTATATGTTCCGGGTGTTAAGGTAATGGAATTAGCCAAGGTAACCTTCGCCAAATCTGTTTTCAAATCAACATCAAATACATAGAGCATCGGCTCTACTTCCAGCTTCGGCGACAAAATAAGACGCATAACATGAAGATTCGATTTTATGATTTCCCACTCCAAAACCCCTAAGTACTGCCACAAATACTGCATAATCAAAGGGAATTTCTTCATAACTTCCCTATCGTGCGCAAGAGAATAGTCCATGTATTTACACATGAACCAGTACAAAAAAGAACATATTACAAAACCAAGTGCCGCCACTTCGACGTTCACTTTTCCGTTAAATATGAACCAAAATACCATCAAAATTACGTACATGCTACCGCTCCGCCCTATCATCATTTTTGGGGTTTAACAAAACCGACAAATCTTTACTATCTATCAAAAACCACTGTCCCATAACACGGCACATAAAACTCCATGTTAGCATTATGTTATAAATCCCGAAAAATGTCAAGCAAGGCCATTAAAAGTAACCAAAAAAATTCTAACATTTTCTTAATATGTATCTTTTTCACAGCAATAAATTCCAAAAATATTTCATTTTTTAATTTTTGATATTACAATATGCACAAATATGTTGTAGTCACACACATACGAACCTTGTAAATATCAATCAATTTCGGCTCACATATCCCTCAAATTTATATATCACAAAAATCGAACCAAAAACCAAATTCTTATCTAAATTGACTTTTATGTCGTGTCTTTTAAGACCCGTGGTATCGTTTCGGCTTTGACAATCGCTTATTCCAATTTCCAAAGCTGGCCGGAACTTTATGCATTTTACAAAATATGCACAATCAAGAAATCAGCACTTCATTCTCGAAAATACTCATATCCATACATAGCGACATTCGCCCACTACCCCGCCGTACAAATTATTTTTGCAATCCTTATGCCCATTCCCATCCATCTCGACCCGCACCCACTTCGAAATGGTATTTCGCTATACCTAAGTCGACTTTTGAATAGAATCCGCCCAACGAAACGGCCTTTACCCGCTGTCCATTCAAAATAAATTTGAACTTCTGCTGATTGATTGCTGTTGGTGCATTTTGTGCCGTTTTCATCCCTTTTACAAACCACTCAGGCATCTCGGCGTCTGCTTCACACAGGGATTCCAGTGGCTTTGATTTGTGTTCCACACCGGCTTCTGCACCATACCCAACAGCAATAACGAGTACAAGTTTCTCATCCGCGTTTAAATGGATTTCTTTTTTGCTCTTTCCTTTGCTATAGCTCACACCGACCCAACAAGTGCGCAATCCCAATTGCTGTGCTTTGATCACGATTTGTTCTCCGTAATATCCGCATCTCTCGTCCAAATTCGGTTGCTGTTTTCCCACCAGACAAATATAATTCCTCACATTTTTCAACCGACCAGACATAAAACCGCCAAACGCAGTTGGCTCATCTATGCACAACTGGATGTTCAAACCGCTTTCCTCGTTGCACACCTCAATTATCTGCGTCAGTGCGCCAAGAACCTCTCCTTCAATCTTCCTGTCCGTATATACCCTGATTGATCGTCTTTCCTGCATTGCTTGTAACGTATCCATAATCATTCACCTCAAATTTTCCCATTCATTTCCACAATGCAATTCTTCCGTCGAAATGATATGTACCGTGGCATATATGCCGTCTCCATCAACCAAACACTTTGGAACCTTTTATTTATTATACACGTAAATTCGTCCATTTCCACATTCACCGCGAAATTTAATCTAAGAAAGGAATCATCCTCCATCTCATTTTATGTATCTATTTTTTTGGACAAAAAAAGAGGTGCTTCCGAAGAAACACCTCAAAAACATTCTTATTTGCCGCCAGCCGCTTTGTACGCCACCAGACCTTTGCCAAGCAATTCGATACCTCTCGCCATAGCCTCAACATTCAGGATATATGCAATACGCAATTCATCTTTGCCCAATCCCTCTGTCGCATAGAAGCCCTCTGCAGGCGCATACATAACGGTTTCGTTGTTATCTCTAAACTCAGTAAGCAGGAACATCAACAAATCCTCTGTATTTTCGACAGGCAATTTACAAGTAATATAAAATGCACCGCCGGGTTTCTCACAAACAACCCCCGGAATCGCCTTCAATGCATTGTATGTCACGTCTCTTCTCTTCTCATACTCATCACGAACCTCTGTAAAGAAAGATTCATCCAAATCATACAACGCAGCCGCACCAATCATCTCCAGCGTCGGGCAACAAAGTCTGCCCATAGCAATCTTCATCACACTGGCCATAAAATCGTCGTTCTTGCATACGATACAACCGATACGCGCGCCGCAAGCAGAGAATCTCTTAGAAATAGAGTCAATGATGATAACTCTATCCGCAACATCTTCATACTGGCCAAACGATGTCATCTCTCTGCCATCATACGCAAATTCTCTGTAAACTTCGTCAGCAAGAATCCACAAATCGTGTTTCTTTGCAAAATCACAAATCACGCTCATATCGTCTCTGGAAAGGATGCAGCCTGTCGGATTGCCGGGATTCACAATAGAAATCATTTTTGTTTTCTCTGTTACGGCCGCTTCCAATCTTTCCATAATTGCATATTTAAAGCCCTCTTCAGCATAAGTCGTAACCGGTTTTACAACACCGCTTGCAGACTGAACAAATGTCGAATAATTTGTATAGTACGGCTCAGGAACAATTACTTCGTCGCCCGGATTAATCAAAGATAAGAATGTCAATGTCAACGCTTCAGAACCGCCGCTCGTAATCAAAACATTCTTTCTCTCCAAATCCATTTTAAATGATTTAAAATATTCAATGATTGTATCCTGCAATTCAGGTAAACCAGGAGATTCTGCATAAGCCAGTACCTTCTGATCAAAATTGCGAATGGAATCCATAAAGACTGCCGGCGTTACGATATCAGGCTGTCCAATATTCAGATGATAAATGTTTACGCCATTCGCCTTAGCTTCCGCAGCAATGGGATTGAATTTTCTGATTGGTGAGTTTTGCATCATTTGTACTCTTTCAGATAATTTCATGTCTTTCACTTCTCCTTTATGATTTGATTTATTTGATTTAATTGAACCACTATGACCTATGAATGAATCACCCCTATATATTCTTCCTATTTCCCAGCATCCATTCATATCTAATTATCAGTATATCACCTTTATAGGAAAAGGCAAGAGTTCTATACATCTTTTCCCATTCGCCGCATAATTTGTATATATTGTCTATTTTCATGCAGGAATATTTTTATACTTTCCAAAATTATTTCTATATTTATATAAGTTTTCACATTTTATTACCGTATATTTGTATGTTTTTCTATTTTTTTGACGAATAAACAACTTTTTTGCACAGTTTTTGCAGAAAATTATTTTAAATCATTCTCTTCCACTCAAATCTCATGCACAGTTCTTTGCTTTTACTATAATAATTCCACCCCTCATACGTTGCACAGTCATTTTCAATGTACTTCACTGCCTTATCTACAACTGCCCATAAACAAAGCAGCCAACACATTGCGTCAGCTGCTTCCATATATCTCTTGCTAAAATCATCGAATCCGAATATGCAGACACAATGAGGTAACAACTCAAAATATCATCTATGATCCGTAGGCGCTTCTTTCTTCCTGCGCCTTTTTGAGACAAAGGTCTTTCACTTTCATCAACCGTATTGTATTCGCACGCTCATTCTCTTCCAACTTCATCGTGATAAACTTAATCGTTTCCTGATAATTCGGAATCATAATGTTCTCCAATGCATTTACACGGCGGCGTGTATGCTCGATTTCCTGCGCCAGCAACTGCGCTGTCTTTTCACTTTCTGCCAAGCGCAGCAACGGCTCCATTGCATCCGAAAAGGAAAGCATTGCACTGTCCAACTCTCCCGATGTGAACGCAAGACCATAAGCATAAATATCACCGCTGTTCTCACCTGTTTGGAAATCAAACCTCGGAACATCCACACTCATGATGTTTTTGTGTCCCACCTTCACGTCGACCGATTGCTGAGGAATCATCAGCGCCTCGCCTAAATGACTCTCGCTCAAGACAGCTCTGGCTATAATAAAGTTTTCATACGCACTCTCCAAAGCGGCTTCCGCTTCTTCACGCAGGCGTTTGTTCTCCCGCACGATGCTCAAAAATTGCTTCATCAACTCGTCCAGTTTATCCTTCAGGAGCTTATGCCCTCTGGTCGCCATTTTTAGCTGCTGTTTCAGGCGAGTCATCTCCATACGGGTCGGATTTACATTCAACCTTGCCATAGATTATCACTCTCCATCCGACAGATATTTTTCCAAATATTCATCACGAATACGTTTTAACTCACCCTTTGGCAGCATGCGTAACAACGTCCATCCTGTTTCCAGCGTCTGCTCTATGGTTCTATCTACCTTGAATCCTTGCGAAAGATACGTCTTCTCGAATTCATCAGCAAACTTTGCATAAATCAAATCTGTGTCAGACAATGCGGACTCACCAAGAATTGCCATCAACTCTTTCGCATCCTTGCCTCGAGAATATGCCGCAAACAATTGGTTCATGGTGTCCGCATGGTCTTCTCTCGTTTTGCCCTTACCAATACCCTTGTCTTTCAAACGCGAAAGAGACGGCAAAACATTAATCGGCGGCTGAACGCCTTTTTTGTATAATTCACGGCTCAAAATAATCTGACCCTCTGTAATGTAGCCCGTCAAATCGGGGATTGGATGCGTCTTATCTTCCTCAGGCATGGTCAAAATCGGAATCATTGTGATAGAGCCGTCCTTACCCTTCATACGCCCTGCACGTTCGTACATTGTCGCAAGGTCAGTATAAAGATAACCAGGATAACCACGGCGCCCCGGAACTTCCTTCTTCGCAGCAGATACTTCACGCAGCGCTTCCGCATAGTTTGTAATATCCGTGAGGATAACCAGAACGTGCATGCCCTGCTCGAACGCCAAATACTCAGCCGCCGTTAACGCCATACGCGGTGTGGAAATACGCTCAACCGCCGGGTCATTTGCCAAGTTTACAAAAACAACAGAACGGTCAATCGCGCCTGTCTCTTTGAAATCATTGATAAAGAATTCTGCATCTTCAAACGTAATACCAACTGCCGCAAATACAACCGCAAACTTTGAATCTGTACCGCGTACCTTTGCCTGACGGGCAATTTGTACAGCAAGATCGGCATGAGGCAGACCTGCTGCCGAGAAAATCGGTAACTTCTGTCCACGAACCAGTGTATTCAAACCGTCAATGGCAGAAACGCCCGTTTGAATAAACTCGGCAGGATATTCGCGAGCCGCCGGATTAATCGGCGCACCGTTAATATCCAACCTTTTTTCCGGAATAATATCCGGGCCGCCATCAATAGGCTTGCCCATACCACTGAATACACGTCCCAAAATGTCAGGAGATACGCCAAAATCCAGACTCTTGCCCAAGAAACGAACCTTGGTCTCAGCCAGGTTAATACCCGTAGCGCTTTCGAAAAGCTGCACTAAAACAGTATCACCGTTTACCTCCAGCACTTTACATCTGCGAATTTCTCCGTTGGACAATTCAATTTCGCCCAATTCATCGTACGCAACACCTTCGACACCGGTCACTACCATCAATGGGCCGGCAACTTCCTGAATCGATTTGTATTCTTTTATCATAAGTCTTCAGCCCCTTTCTTGATTAAGTTTTCAACTTCCGTTTTGATTGCTTTTTCAATATCATCGTAGCTCTTATCTACATTTGTCTCTTCAATATATTTCGCGCGTCCGATTCTTTCAATTACATCCATCTTTGTGATTTTTTGGATGGAAATGCCTTGTTTGATTGCCTCCAATGCCTCGTGGTAGAAGAGCAAAATCAATTTCAGCATACGGTATTGCTTGTGTAACGAAGTGTATGTATCCACTTCGTGGAATGAATTTTGATGCAGGAAATCCTCTCGAATGGAACGGGAGGTCTCCAAAATCAAGCGATCACTATGGGACAAAGAATCCACACCGACCAACTGCACAATCTCTTGCAATTCTGATTCCGTTTGCAGCAAACGCATTGCTTCGATGCGGTTTTCAGAAAAATCAGGGTGTATGTTGTCATCCGCCCATATATCTACTTTCTCCTGATACAAAGAATAACTGCTCAGCCAGTTAATCGCCGGAAAGTGGCGTTTATACGCCAAAGATGCATCCAGCCCCCAGAACACCTTAACGATACGCAAGGTTGCCTGTGAAACCGGCTCAGATGTGTCACCACCGGGAGGCGAAACCGCTCCAATCGCCGTCAATGTACCAACTCTACCGTCATTACCCTGACAGGCAACACGCCCCGCACGCTCATAAAATTGTGCCAAACGAGAACCAAGATATGCAGGATAACCTTCTTCGCCCGGCATCTCCTCCAGACGACCGCTCATCTCACGCAAAGCCTCTGCCCAACGTGATGTAGAATCTGCCATCAACGCAACACTATAACCCATATCACGGAAATATTCCGCAATGGTAATACCTGTATAAATAGATGCCTCACGAGCCGCAACCGGCATATCTGAAGTGTTTGCAATCAGTACGGTTCTCTGCATCAAAGACTCTCCGGTTCTTGGATCCTTCAACTCAGGGAACTCATTCAAAACATCTGTCATTTCGTTTCCGCGCTCACCACAGCCAATATAAACAACCATGTCCGCATCTGCCCATTTCGCAAGCTGATGCTGCGTCACTGTTTTACCACTGCCGAAAGGTCCAGGAATCGCCGCAACGCCACCTTTGGTAATCGGAAAAAATGTGTCAATAACACGCTGACCTGTTACCAACAAGGAATCCGGTGTCTCTTTTGCTTTATAAGGTCTTTCCCGGCGCACCGGCCATTTTTGCATCATTGGAACAGAAACATCATTACCCTTTTCGTCTGTGATGACACAAACCGATTCCTCCACCGTGAAGTCTCCAATATAAATATCTTTGATCGTACCTTTTAAACCATAAGGCACCATGATTTTACACTGAATAACCGCTGTTTCCTGCACAAAACCGATGATATCACCGGATTCAACAGTCTCACCGATTTGTTTTGTCGGTTCAAATTTCCACTTTTTTTCACGGTCTAAGGCTTGAACCTCAATCCCTCTGTGGATATTCGTTCCGCTTAATGCATACATCTTCTCCAGCGGTCTTTGAATCCCGTCATAAATCGTTGAAATCAATCCTGGCCCCAACTCAACACTCATAGGCATGCCTGTAGAAATAACCTCTTCGCCAGGCCCCAAACCGGATGTTTCTTCATATACCTGAATGGAGGCTTTGTCTCCATGCATTTCAATAATCTCACCAATCAGGTGCTTATCGGATACACGCACCACATCGAACATGTTTGCGTCTCTCATACCCTCCGCAATAACCAACGGACCCGAAATTTTTACTATCGTGCCTGATTTCATATATTCATTCACCCACAATCATTTTTATTCGCTAAACAATATATCTGCACCAATGGCTCTCTTTGCCGATTCCCTTACTTCATTCATGCCCAGGCCCATGCTTCCTTGAATACCGGGAATTACAATAATGGCGGGCAGTTCTAAATCTTTATACCTGGCGATACTCTCTTTCGCCTCTAAGCTGGCCTGTTCTGTAATATAGATAATTGCGTATCCTTTTTCTACCAGTCTATGCATCGTTTTTTTAATGTCCTCTGCCGTATAGGCAGGAAATATATCAATACCCAGAGCAAGAAAGCCTAAAATACTGTCTTTGTCACCAATAATGCCAATCTTAGACATACGATTCTCTCACCCTTTCTTTGATTGTATCCACACTGATATCGTGCAGTTTACAAGTCATAATAATACGAATACATTTCGCTTCTGTCTCTTTCGCCAGAATGTATGCCATAACCGGCTCGGGCGTCAACGTCTTATACTTCGCATCTTTGATATATTCCATTAAATAATCATCGCAGGCTTTCTCGAAAACCGTAAAGCCTTGGTTCATATACTGCTCACATAAATTGCCGTACACAGTTTCTTTGAGCACCGCAATCGCCGATTCAGAACGAAACGCTCTTGCAAATGTTTCCCCACCGATACTGCCGCCCGGTACAACGCATTCTTCAAACACCTCAAACGCTCTATTGGATTTTTTAATACGCAAAAGACTTTTTAAATTCGTAATATCGGCCAGCATACATACGTATCCTTCCACGTAGGCATTTTTCAGTTTCTTTGCCGCCTTCTCCATGCTGCCAAAGCACGCTTTATCCAGTATGGTATCAATATACCTTGCATTACGCGTTTTCGCATACATAGCAATTGCTTCTTCTATGGCGTCCGCATCCATGTTGGTCATCTCCGCATAGTTTCTTTCCCGAAAACTCTTGCGCAGTGCTTCCACCGAAATAGTTCCGCCGTCCAACAAAAATTGTTTTCCGCTTACTTTCGATACTTCCTCTTTAATCAATACCTTTAGGTTGTGATAATCGTTCTTATAAAGAAAAATATCAATAAATGCTTCCGAAGCCATGAGGTTCGCAACCTCCGCATACGTTTCCTCCAAATGCACTTTGATCATATTCTCGAACTCATGCACATCTTTAATCTGCGTCTTACCATATGCGCTGTCAGAAAGCAACCGCAATGCCTCTTCCGGGCTTTTCGCCTCCGCCATCTGCATCAATTTCTGCGTTGTCAGCAATTTATTTTCCATAGAGCGAACACTGGCGACTGCAAATGGATAAATCTTGTTTTGTGCCATATGCGCTCCTCCTTAGAATAGAACTTTTGCTGCAATTTGCTGAATCTCTTCTTTATCTACCGTAATGATGGACTCAAAAGTATAATTGTATTCGACTTCACCACATTTCGCGATGAAACCACCATCTATATCTCTTCTTTCCGCAGACAGATTAAATCCTTTTTCCTCAATCACTTTTGCCAGACGTTCTCTGTCTCTATCAGACACAACAATCTCCAAGCCTGCTTCCTTTGTCACACCCGCAAGCATCGTTCCAATCACTTCGCCATACTGGGCATCAGGCAGTGTATTTAGCACCTTCTCCGCCTCTGCAATGACTTCTGAGAGTATGCGCTGTTTTTCTTCCAAAATCAATTTACTCGCCTTCGTTTGAGAGGCCGAAATGACTTTCGCCTTCGCCTTTGCGGCTTCCGCCTGTGCATCGCGCTCCAGCGCCTCTCCCTCACGTTCAAGCCTCGTCTGCGCGGCTTTTAACACCGCATCCGCTTCTTCTTGCCCTTTTGCGATAATTGCTTTCGCCTCTGCTTCCGCTTCTGCTATGATTTTATCAATGATAAGTTTTCCATCGTTCATAGGAGCGATTCCTCCTTTTCTGTTCTATTTCAAAAATTATAACTGAACGCTGTTAAGCATCAGGAAGGAAATTAACAGAGCCAATACAGCATAAGTCTCAACCATCGCCGCAAAAAGCATACCTTTTGCCTGCTCACTTGGCTTCTTACCAATCAACATGATACCTGCCGCTGCTGCTTTTCCCTGTGCAATACCGGAGTAAATACCAACCAAGCTAATCGGAAGGGATGCCGCAAAAATAGCGCCGCCTTGAATCATCGTTAAATCAGCCATACCGCTGCCGCCTAACAAACCAATTTTAACCAAAATCAAGAACGCAATCAACAGACCATAGATACCCTGTGTACCGGGCAGTGCCTGCAACAACAATACCTTACCGAATTTATTAGGATCTTCCGAAACAACACCTGCCGCCGCTTCACCCGCAACACCAACACCAATCGCACTGCCAATACCCGCAAGCGCAGCCATCGCAGCGCCCAAAATTGCCAATAACTCCCCACTAAATAAACTATCTACCATAGAACTCATCCTCCTTGTCTATTTTTATATATTTTGTTTTTCGCTCAAACGGCTCGAATGCACGACCACCGCCGGTATAGAACTTACCAAAAAATTCAACATATTGTAATCTGCTTGAGTGCACAAACGCACCCAAAGCGTTGATTGCAATATTAAAGACTGAACCAAAAGCAAATGCGATAAACAATACGATTACGCCAACAATACCATCACCCGCCAAAGAACCCAATGTATTGATAACCTGTGCAACTACACCCGTAGCCAAGCCCAATGCCAGCAATCGGGAATAAGATAATACATCTGATAAATAGCCGGTAATTCCATATAAGCTGCCAAAACCGCCTGACAATTTTCCTAGAATGCCTTTGTTTCCTCTGCCGCCAGTAAGGAAAATACCCACTGCGCCAACGATACTCATCACCTTACCGGCTGTTGCCAGCCCCGGTGTTACCATACCGCCCACACCGAACAGTACCAACCCGATAAGCAGTACGTACCAAAGGCCAATGTCAAACAACGCATCCAACAGCTTGCCATCACGTATATACACATAACCCTGTATACCCATACCTACCAGCAAATGAATTCCACCCAAAATCAGAGAAAAAATCAACAGCAACATAGGATCTGAAAGCGGATCGAACCAAAGCGGTTTGATTACAAACTCTTTGCCGAAAAACGTATCCGCAATAACCGTAAATAAATTTCCAAACCATCCGCCGAAAATCACGCCCCAAATGAATGTTGATATACCACAATAAAAAAACATCTTCATCATTTTGTATATCGTGCCTTCAAGCTTGAATTTCTTTAAAACAGTCCAACAGATTGCTGCCAGAATCAGTCCGTATGCCGCATCTCCCAACATCATTCCAAAAAAGATAAAGTAAAACGGCGCCATAATCTTAGTCGGGTCAATATCAGATTTACCGGGCAAACTATACATGTTTGTTATCGCCTCAAACGGTGTCGAAAACGCATCATTTACCAAAACAACAGGCACATCGTCCTCTTCGCACGGTTCTGCAATGTCGTAATAACATTCAAAATGATTTAATAATTCCTCGATGGCATCCTGCGATGATGCAGGCATCCAGCCGTCAAAGTAAAATACGCTCTCTGTACTTAACATATCTCCAACAACTTTCGCCCGATCCCGACGCATATGCAAACTATCATAAAGGTATTCGATATTTCCCTTGTCCGCCGCCAAATCTGCTAAAACTCGCTCCTTGCTTGTCACCAGAGTTTCCAACTCCAGAATTTTTTCACCGTAATCCCACATTGCCTTTAACGGTGTCCCGGCATGATCGATTAAAGTAATTGGCATAAATCCATATTGCTGCAAAATCTCAAAAACAATATCTTTTTCTTCTTTTAAATGGATGACACTTAAATATCTTTGTTGCTTATCAATATTTAATGTATTGATTACCGTTGTCGGCACCTTTTCCAACAAAGTGTTTGTCAGTTCATTTACATCCATCTTAAATGCTATACATCCAAGTGTCGTCTCTGTGCATGCGGTCGTCAACCCGTTCAACGGAATATCCAACTCTATCCATGGCCGCAACCCTTCAATCATACCCTTTAAACGGTTGATTTCGTTTTGCCCTTCAGAAATTTCCTTACTTGCACTCATCGCCATATCCACGTTCATTTCCGTCTCGGTTTTCATACGGTTCATATGGTCAACAAATTCCTTGTGTCCCACTTCTCTTCGCGTATGAAACATTGGCTTTTTCCCCGTATCATAGCGATTAATTGCATCCAATGCAGTACTCACACGAGCAATATCCGCCTCCAGACGCAACACATCCGCACTGTTACTGGTTCTAAAAATATCCGGCATCCAATCTTCATCGTTGACAGCACCTTCCTGGGAATTGATTTCCACAACGCCCAAGTGCATCAACTCATGAATAAATGCCGTTCGGCTGCTGTTTAAGCCAATGACAGTGATCTTTTTCATCTTAACGACTGCCATACGCACCCACAACCTTTCCAATTATTGCCCGCACAGCTTCGTCTTTCTTTTGCTCCGCTTGTTCTTTGATCTTTGAACAAGCTTTTTTCGCCTCTTCTTCAATGAGCTGAACTTCTTCTCGGCTTTCTTCTACTGCTTCCGCCACAGACTCCTCTATCAGCGTTTTGCCCTGTTGTTTTACATCTTCAAATAACTTGAGCTTTTTTTGCTGTGCCTCTTTTTGCAGTGCTTCCGTTTCGTCAGCAGCCTCTCGTTTGATCTGTTGGGCACGGTTCTCCGCCTCAACAATGCTCTTTAAGATTTCGTAAGCCATTTTTATCACCTCTCTTGCTGCGTTTTTTGAACAAAGTTTGTATGTTTTTTTAACGAGGGATGTCCGATAAGGTTTGTTAAAGTAATAACACTGGATTCTTTTAAAAAAATAACCTGAATTTACAAAAATTTCTTGATAGCTGTAAATATAAAAACGATAAATATTTTTTTTAAAATTTTTATGGAATTTCCCTGTTTTTTCTAAGGAAAATCCCATATGTTCTAAATCAAAAACATTCCTCTTCTAAATAATAAAAGATTCACATTGCAATGTCAACCTCCCCCGAATATGACATTTTTCAATAAAAGCATTAAATTTTGTAAATGCATTTTGTTAAATAAACAACATAATACTTTTAAAAGCCGCATGTTTTCCCTAAAAATAAAGCCTTTTTGAGAGTTGTTTTGCACGCAATCTATTGGCGCGCAAAACATCATTTGGACAATTTTCACAACTCGAAAAAATCACCATTGTGCATACCGCCTATAAAGATACGTTTATTTATGACATTTTTTACATTTATAAATATTATTGCACTTCTGTTTTCGCAATATAACTAAATATTTCTATATGATTATACCAAAAACTGTTTCGTTCTATAAAACAAAAGACGGATTTTGCTCTTATCACAAAACCCATCTTTTATTTTTTTGATGTATTAATTTGCTTCTTCCAGCAATTCTTTCAACCGCTCTTCTGAAAATCCGTAGTCTTTGTCGCAAAAATGACAGTGCAGATTCGCTTTTTTATCTTCTTCGATGATCTTGTTCAACTCATCTTTTCCGAGACTGATAATTGCTTTCTCTACCCGCTCCTGCGTACAGTTGCAATAATACGCTACCGGGACTTTATCCAGCACCTTCATATCCATTCCTTCAAAAATCATACCCAATATCTCTTCAGGCGTATGCCCCATGTCCAATAAATCAGTCGTGTACGGAATCGCGTTTAACCGCTGTTCCAGCAATGAGATTGCTTGCTCTGCCGCATCCGGCATCACCTGGATGATGAAACCTCCCGCACGGCGAACCGTCGCATCTGTCTCCACCAAAACACCCAAACCAACGGATGATGGCGTTTGCTCTGATTGCGCAAAATAATAAGTCAAGTCCTCAGCAATTTCACCGGAAACCAATTCTATACGGCCTGCGTAAGGCTCTTTTAAACCGACATCCTGAATGACACTCATGTATCCTGTGCCGATTGCAGCGCTGACATCCAACTTTCCGGGATATTTTGAAGGAATATCTACATCCGGATTAAATACATATCCTTTTACTTGTCCTCTGCTATCCCCTGTCGCCACAATGCCTTTTAGAGGACCGAGACCTCGAATCTGCAATGTAATTAAGTCCTTATCGCCTTTTAACATCGTGCCCATAATCGCTGCCGCTGTTAGCATTCTGCCCAGCGCCGCCGAAGCCACCGGCGTTGTATTATGAATTTTTCTTGCTTGTTCCACCAAGTCTCTCGTTGTTGCCGCAAAGGCACGGATACTTCCGTTTGCCGCCGTCGCTCTAACCACATAATCTGTCATTTTTCTATATCCCCCTTCATCTCTGCAACAAATACGAGTCTCTCCGCTTGTCGCTCTGACTCCGAGAACTGATAGCCATTATACACTTCCAACAGCTTCAATCCGCTCGCATCAAGGCACGCCTCTACTTCTTCTATGGAATAAGCACGTTCATAATGAAACTCCTCCACCCGCTCATATGCTTCTTTTTCTTTCAGAAAAAAACACACATAGTACTCATTTACGCGCTCTTCTTCATCGTAATTGTTTTCCCAAAAATACGCCGCATCGTCCAAAACCGCAGCATATGTCTGTTCTCCCAATACCTCCCGGAATTTATATTCTGTATTCATATCAAATATAAATAATCCATTCGGTGTAAGGTGCTGCTTCACGCAAGAAAACGCCTTTGCTAACTCTCCGTCTTCCACCAAATAATTCAGACTATCGCACAGGCACAACACACAATCCACCTCTTCGCTCACAGAGAAGTCTGTCATATCCTGACAAAATAATGAAATTCCGATACCTTGTGCCTCGGCTTTCCTGCGTGCTTCCGCCAACATGTCCACTGAAATATCAATCCCAATTGCCTCTATCCCCTCTTGTGCCAAGGAAATCGCAACCGTCCCCGTTCCACATGCCAAATCAATCACACACTGCGGATGAGCGTCATATTTCTGCCAAACAGCCCGGATATGCCTCAGCCAGCTCTCGTAATCAATCTCTTCCATAAACAAATCATAAACTTTTGCAAAACGTCCATATACCTGCATACTTTATCCGCCTTTGGTTTTCCTTCTTAATACGATATTATATTATATCGATTCCTCCCCTTTATTGCAAGTACTTTCCTCCCGATTCTCTCTTCTCTCCCGCTTCCTTCTCCCCATGATCCCGCCGATCTTTCCACTCTCTCTGGAGGTCAATCCTTTCCATCCCGCTTCCCTCACCTTGTCAAGCAATCCCAGTTCTTCAGCTATTTCGTATTTCATTGCCAGATTCTCACGTTCCTTCGGCGTTAACTGCTTTTTATCCCGCATAGTATTGTTCCTCCTTAGTTTGCCGGAAAGGACACTGCATAGAATATATGTGTCGGACAGCTTTTCAACAATTATATCTATCGCATCGTCTCTTCGTCAGAAGTATTTGCCAAAAACAGATATTCTATGTGTCTGCGAAAAAATATTCAAAAGAATGTATCCCGAAAAAGGAATTGACAGATAACCCTACAAATGTTAGACTAATGGCTAAGTATATATAGTTCTTGAAGTAGAGGTGCGTTTTTCATCAGTACGCGGGCGAATATCATAAGGGATACGTGCCGTTCGTGAAAAGGGTAAAACGCCGAAGAAGAAAATCGCCCTATCTGTTTTCTTCTGGTCGTCCGGTGAATAACCGTCCGATTGTCATTGGGAATCCAATGGAGCGCTACAAAACAAAGGAACTTCTCCATATTTTATTGGCGTAGTTTGTTTGGTAGTCGGCGCAGGCCGGCTTTTTTATTTTGAAAAACTTCTGTTTGAACCAAAACTGTTCAAGAACAATAACGACAGAAAGAAGGTATTTAGCATGATGAAAAAAATCAATTTGGCAGTTGTCGGCGTAACCGGTATGGTTGGCAAAACATTTTTGAAAGTTCTGGAGGAACGTCAGTTGCCTATCGAAAATTTCTATCCCATGGCATCCAGCCGCTCCGCAGGCTCTACCATTACATTTAACGGGAGCGACTATATCGTAGAAGAGTTGACGGAGAACTCCTTTGATAAACATATTGATATCGCACTCTTTTCTGCGGGCGGCGGCACGAGCGAGCGTTTTGCCCCCATCGCCGCAGCACACGGGTGCATCGTAATTGATAATAGTTCACAGTGGCGAATGAACCCGGATGTTCCTCTGGTCGTGCCCGAAGTAAACCCCGATGACATCGACTGGCACAAGAACATCATCGCCAACCCTAACTGCTCCACCATTCAGGCAATGGTTGCACTAAAACCACTGGATGATAAATATAAAATCAAACGTGTGATTTATTCTACCTATCAGGCTGTCAGCGGTGCAGGATTGGCCGGCTGGCAAGATCTTGAAAATGGCTTAAACGGGGAATCTCCAAAAAAATTCCCGCATCCCATCGCGGCTAACTGCTTGCCTCATATTGACGTTTTCTCAGAAAACGGATACACTAAAGAAGAACAGAAAATGATTGACGAAACAAGAAAAATTCTGCATAACGATGAAATGCGTATCACCGCGACAACAGTGCGCGTGCCTGTTTTTAACAGTCACAGCGAATCCATCAACGTTGAATTTGAAAAACCTTTTGACTTAGGCGAATTGATTCAAACATTGGAGAATGCGCCCGGTGTTGTGGTACAAAACGACTCTAAAAACAATGAATACCCTATGGCAATTCATGCCACAGGAAAAGACGAGGTTTTCGTCGGACGTATTCGCCGTGACGAAAGTGTGGACAGCGGCATAAACCTTTGGGTAGTGGCCGACAATATACGCAAAGGTGCGGCAACCAACGCTGTACAAATTGCAGAAGAAATCATTCGTAAGTGGAACACATAACATGGAAGTGAGACTTTAGGAGGTGCTTGGTTATGGCAATTTTCACCGGTGCAGGTGTTGCTTTGGTTACACCCACCCATGCAGATGGTACAGTAAATTATGAAAAAATGAAAGAACTGATTGAGTTTCAATTGAAAAACAGCACAGATGCTTTGATTATTTGCGGTACAACAGGGGAAGCTTCCACGCTTTCCGATGAAGCTCAAGTTGAGTGTGTGCGGTACGCAAAAATGGTCACAAACGGACGCGTGCCTGTTATCGCAGGTGCCGGCAGCAATGACACTGCGCACTGTGTTGAACTCTCCAAAAAATGCGAGGCCGTGGGCGCTGATGCATTGTTGATTGTGACGCCTTATTATAATAAGGCAACACAAAAAGGGTTGATCATTCATTATACGACCATTGCCGAGAGTGTTTCCATCCCCATTATATTGTACAATGTACCGGGAAGAACAGGTTGCAACCTCGCGCCAAAAACCGTTTTTGAATTATCAAAAATCAAGAATATTGTAGCCGTGAAAGAAGCCAGCGGCGACCTCTCACAAGTAGCTCAAATTGCAGCATTGTGTGGCTCCGACTTCGATATTTATAGCGGTAATGACGACCAAATTCTGCCCATTCTTTCTTTAGGCGGCAAAGGCGTTATCTCTGTACTCTCCAATATTGCCCCCATGCAGACACATGATATGGTCGCAAAGTTTTTGGCAGGCGATGTAGCAGGCGCAATAAAATTACAGTTGGATTCCATCGACTTGATTAACGCAATTTTCTGCGAGGTAAATCCAATCCCTGTGAAAACGGGACTAAATTTAATGGGATTTGAAGTTGGTTCACTACGCTTACCTTTATGCGACATGGAACCAAAGAATCTCGAAGTACTAAAGACGGCTATGACCAACTACGGTCTGCTCAAATAAAAACTACGCATGTGGCAAAAGCATTGCTTTTGCCACATTTCGTATGCTGAGGAGGTTTTTTATGATAAAAATAATTATGCACGGCTGCGGCGGAAAAATGGGCCGCGTGATAGCCGAGCTGATAGACGGCGAAACGGACTGCTCAATCGTTGCGGGTATCGATCCGGGCATGCCCAGGCTGGCTTTCCCCGTATTTCCGGATCCCGCAAGCTGTAACATTTTGGCAGATGTCATCATTGATTTTTCTACCGCAGCAGCAGTTCCTGCTTTATTGGCATTCGCTAAAGAAAGGGAAATTCCTGTTGTTGTATGTACCACGGCACTTTCCAGTGAAACAACCGCGCAATTGAGTGAAACCGCGAACACTGTGGCTGTGCTAAAATCTGCAAACATGTCTGTGGGCGTGAATCTCTTGCTGGATTTAGTACAAAGAGCCGCTTCCATTCTCGCCGATGCGAATTTTGATATTGAAATTGTAGAAAAACATCACAATCAGAAGATTGATGCGCCCAGCGGAACTGCTTTGGCGCTTGCTGACGCAATAAATCAAGCGCTGGATGAAAAGTATCATTATATCTATGACCGCTCAGAAATACACGAAAAGCGCGAAAAGACCGAAATCGGTATCCATGCGGTTCGAGGCGGTAGCATCGTTGGCGAACATGATGTTATTTTCGCCGGCCGTGATGAAGTCATCGAAATCAATCATCGTGCAACTTCCAGAGAGGTTTTCGCCGTTGGCGCTGTACAAGCCGCAAAATTTCTTGCCGGAAAACCCGCAGGTCTTTACACGATGAAAGACNTCTTATTCTAGTATTTGGAACACGGGAAGAAATCTTCCCGTGTTTTTTTGCAATAAAAAAGGCACCCGCAGGTGCCTCATTTGNTTTCCTTTATCAGTTTAAAGGAAGTTTGATTATAAATGTAGAACCAATACCCTGATTCTCATCAATTTCAACATAAGTAAAATCAACGTCAGCTACGTTTTCAGGAACCATAAAAACCACATCGTATGTAACTTCTTCGTCAGGTGTCAAAGTAAACTCGTCAGGCATCATGTTATCTGTCCAAGGACTTTCAGCCCAAACAAAATCTGAAAAAGCAGCATTATCTACATAGAAGTCAAACGTACCCATAGGGATACTTCCGCCGCCATCCCATGTGTTCTTCTCATAAACTTCCAATACAACGAACTGATAACCATCATCCGCCGGCTGACCTTCATACTCTTTTACAACTTCCATTGAGTTTACAGAAAAATCAAACCACTGTGTTTTGTACAGACCACCAATCTCACCCTGCATATCGCCGGAAATTACGCTTGCAACACGATCCGCAACGTTCTGAATTGCATTTTCCACCATTCCGGTGACTCCTCCGCTTGACTCATTTCCACATCCGGCTGTCCCCACAGCCAAAGCAAAAGTCAACGCTAAAGCAACTAATTTTTTCATATGTTCTCCTCCATTTAATATAATATACTTTTAAGGAAGTTTTCTTCCTCCCCCAGTTATTAAGTATATCAATTTTAGCAGCCATTTGCAAGATATTTGGCAAAAAAATGTCGAATTCGCTCCATAAGACTCACTTTTCTTTAGCTCTTGGCTACAAATCAACAATTAGTTATCACTTTCTTGTTTGGAAAAACAAAAAAATACACACAAAGTCATCTCTGAGAAATGCCTCTATGCGTACTCATTTTTATTCATTCATCTCTTTTTCCGTTTGAATCTTATAAACGAAATCCGCCTTCTCTCCAACCTGCGCCGGAAGCGTAGAGCCTGTTAAGATAATATCCAGATACGCCGGCCTCTTCTCTAATAGCTCAGCCAAAGATTCTTCTGATAAATATCCTTTTTCAATGCATTCCAAAATTCCATCCAACACCAGCATGTCACACTCACCGGTGTCTACAATTTTCTTCGAAAAACTGAATGCATTTTTTATCTCGCTTTCAATTCCTTTTTTACTGCAATCGTCTAACTGCTCTTCACTACGCTCTTTGTCAAAGCAAAAGAATCGAAAATCCGGTTCCAGTTTTTCGAGCAAAGCAACTTCTTTTTTGTTTTGGTAGTCCATAAATTGAATCATTACGACACGAAGGTGATCGCCCAAGGCGTGCAATCCTCGTCCTAAAACCATACAAGTTTTCCCTTTTCCGCCGTAATAAACAGAAATCTGTCCATTTTTCAAACTATTCAACTCCTAATTTTCCTGTTCAATAACATCGGATTCCTTCTCGCCAAGGGGTATCTCTATTTTGGAGACGGAGACCTCATAAGCAACACGCTCCTCCACCTCATCTCCGATTTTTTTCTGATAACTTCGGCTTTGCACACGCCCCCAAAGCTTAATGTTCGCACCCACAGCAAGATTCACGATATACCTCGCATTCCTGCCCCACGCAATGCAAGGGATATAATCCGACTTATTATATGCACGGTTTACCGCAATCAATACATCCGCAATTTCCCTGCCAAAAGGCGTTTTACGATAAATGGAAGGTTTACAAATAAACCCATTCAAATAAATCTGGTTTGTATTCTTCGACTCTGCCTCTTCAACCATTTGAATTTCCTGTGCAAATATCGTCAAAACCAGTCTATTCTTTTTGCTATTATAATTATTATAACTGCGAAGCTGCCCCACAACATCAACAAAGAGCCCTGCCACAATTTTATCTTTATCAATTAATCTCTCCGAAACCGTAATCGGAAGAATATCGGCTCTATCGCTCAGACGGTCAGACGCAATCTTGAACGTATAGAAGCCTTCACCATAGACCTCGTGACTAAATTGACAACCTTCAACAATCTTACCGACAATCGACACACTGTTGTTTTCTGACAATCCATCCATCTGCATTACATTCTCCCCTTCTCTATATCAGAAAATATCCTGATACCGCGTTCCTTCTATAATACAATACTACGCAAGAAATCAAATCTTTAGAAGTCCAACCTTAAAAATTTGTTTGCGCCGAAAATAGCTATTCTTTCGCTGTATCCTTACCATTTCGGAAAATAAAACCAATCTTTACACAATCAATGGCAACAACCAAAGTATAGTCTTTCGTTTTGTATATCATAGGCTCTCCATTTTTCTTTACCACAACCGCCTCGATTTTTCTCCCCACGTCCGTCCAATAACAAAGGAAATAAAAATCTTGTTCTTCACGAATTGTCCACTCCAAATCCATCAATGGATTCAAAAAAAAATCGCCTTCACATTTAAAGTAATCATTTATTCTTTTTTTAGACTGTACGAAGTCTTGTATCGGGTCTCTTCCTTTTGCCATATCTTCCTCCAATAACACAAAATCTTATCTACTATGGTACTGACTTATGGCGAAATTGTCAATAAAAACCTCTCCGTGTTAAATATCTTATACACTGCAAATAGCCGTTGATTCTTCCGGTTTATAACAAAAAAACGATTATATCTAAGCAAAAATCAATCTGGTTTTATACACCACTTCTTACCTATCTATAACCGCCTTTTTTTATTTGTTTAATATTTCCTTCAAATATTTACCGGTATACGATGCATCTATCAGACATACCTCTTCCGGCGTACCCGTCGCAACAATCATGCCGCCGCCGCTGCCACCCTCCGGTCCAAGGTCAATCAGATGATCCGCTGTTTTAATCACATCCAGATTATGCTCGATAACAACGACCGAATTTCCGCTTTCGGCAAGACGCTGCAAAATAGTCACCAGCTTATGAACATCCGCTGTATGCAAGCCGGTTGTCGGCTCATCCAAAATATACATCGTCTTTCCTGTACCTTTTCGACTGAGCTCTGTCGCCAACTTCACACGCTGTGCTTCTCCGCCGGATAGTGTCGTCGAAGACTGCCCCAACCTCACATAAGACAATCCCACATCATATAATGTTTGCAATTTTGTTTTCAACCTTGGCAAATTTTCAAAGAACAGCAACGCCTCTTCTACCGTCATCTCCAACACATCGGCGACTGTTTTTCCCTTATACTTTACCTCCAGCGTCTCGCGATTATATCGTTTTCCGCCGCAAACATCACAAGGCACATAAATATCCGGCAAAAAGTGCATTTCTATCTTCACAATACCGTCACCGGCGCAAGCCTCGCAGCGTCCGCCTTTTACGTTAAAGCTAAACCTGCTTTTTTGATACCCGCGCATTTTGGATTCCGTCGTCTGAGCAAACACATCCCGTACCAAATCAAACAAGCCTGTGTAAGTCGCCGGATTACTCCTTGGTGTACGCCCAATCGGAGACTGGTCGATAGCAATGACTTTGTCCAAATATGTCTGCCCTTCCATATCTTCATGATTCCCGGGTTTGCACTTTGCGCGATTCAAATCTCTCGCCAAACGTTTATATAATATCTCGTTTACCAAAGAACTTTTCCCCGAACCACTGACCCCCGTTACACAGGCCAAAACCCCCAACGGGATATCCACATCTATATCTCTCAAATTGTTTTCTGATGCTTTTTTGATTTTCAAAAAGCTGTTCTCTTTGGCTTCACGGCGCACTTTCGGCACCTCAATTTTTCTCCTACCACTCAAATATGCGCCGGTTAGGGAATGCTCGCACGCCTTGATTTCCTCCACATCTCCGACACAAATAATCTCACCGCCGCCTTTTCCGGCATTGGGGCCAATATCAACAATACAATCCGCCGCATACATGGTATCCTCATCATGCTCAACAACAATCAGCGTATTCCCCAAGTCACGCAAATGCTTCAGCGTATTGAGCAACTTATCATTATCCCTCTGATGCAAACCGATACTTGGCTCATCCAAGATGTAAACAACGCCAACCAGCCCCGATCCAATTTGTGTCGCCAAACGAATGCGCTGCGCTTCTCCACCGGATAGTGTTCCCGCGGCTCTGGACAGTGTCAAATATTCCAACCCGACATCCACCAAAAATCCGATTCTTGCGTGTATTTCTTTCAAAATACGCTCTGCTATCATGAAATCCCGTCCGCTTAATTCCAATTCCTTGAAAAAGCGCTGAATCTCGAGTATAGAAAACTCTGTTACACCCGTGATATTTTCGCCTCCGACCGTAATCGCCAACACCTCCGGACGCAGACGCTTCCCGTGGCAGGACGGACATTCAATATTCGTCATATATTCTTCGTATTCTGTACGCATACTTTCCGACGTTTCGTTGTAACGCCGCTGTAAATTGGGGATTATTCCTTCGAATGCGTATTCATATGTTCCGGTTCCACGATGATTGCTATATAAAACAGATATTTTTTCGCCTTTTGTTCCATAAAAAATCACATCACGAACTTCTTGCGATAATTCCCGAAACGGTGTATCAAAAGAAAACCGGTATCTCTCTGCCAAAGCTTCAAACAAGACGCGTGTCATACTTCCCTTTGATCCCGCAATGGAATTAAATCCTGCGGCAACAATCGCACCCTGCTCAATACTTAACTTATCATTTGGCACAATCAAACTTTCATCAAACTTCATTTGCATCCCTAATCCCGTACATATAGGACACGCACCACTCGGATTGTTAAACGAAAAAATCCGAGGTTCGATTTCCATAATATCGATTCCACAGTCAGGGCAGGAAAAACTTTGGCTAAAGACCAACTCGTTCTCCCCCTGATTTACGTCCACGACCAACAAACCGCCGCTTAACGCCGCCACCGTTTCGATGGACTCCGCCAACCTCTTTTGCATTCCATCTTTTACCGCTAGACGGTCAACCACAATCTCAATCGTATGTTTTTTATTCTTTTCCAACTCTATTTTTTCCGATAAATCATAAATCAAACCATCCACTCGCACACGTACATATCCGCTCTTCTTTGCATCCTCAAGTAATTTTACATGTTCGCCTTTTCTACCCCTCACAACAGGCGCCAGAAGCTGTAATTTACTCTTCTCAGGCAACTCTGAAATACGATCCACGATTTGGTCAATTGTCTGTTTACGAACCTCCTTGCCGCATTTGGGGCAATGCGGCACGCCAACGCGCGCATAGAGCAATCTCAAATAGTCATAAATTTCCGTTACTGTACCAACTGTAGAGCGAGGATTGTGATTTGTTGTCTTTTGGTCAATGGAAATTGCGGGAGAAAGCCCATCTATTTGATCCACATCCGGCTTTTCCATTTGCCCCAAAAACTGGCGGGCATATGACGATAACGACTCTACATATCTCCTTTGCCCTTCCGCATATAGCGTATCAAACGCCAACGAACTTTTCCCCGAACCGCTAACCCCCGTAAAAACTACCAGCTTCTCTCTCGGTATCGTCAAATCAACATTCTTCAAGTTATGGGCTCTCGCACCTTTAACCACAATTTTATCTCTCATACTGCCTCCTGTTACCATGCACTCCGGCTTTATTCATTTGTCATTTTCTTAATCTGTACCATTTTATCTCTCAACTGTGCTGCGCGCTCAAATTGCAGCTCCATTGCCGCGTGTTTCATCTCTTTGTCCAATTGTTTGATGAGCTTTTGCAATTCTGCTTTGCTCATAGATTCCGGTTCTTTTTCCAATCCAAATTTTTGTTTTTCCGTCACGTTTTTGGTAATTCGAATGATCTCATGCACCTTTTTACGAATCGTTTGAGGCGTAATTCCATGTTGGTCGTTATACTCTTGTTGGATTTTACGTCGACGGTTTGTTTCCCGAATCGCAGCTTCCATACTTGCCGTCATAATATCCGCATACATAATCACGCGTCCATCGACATTTCTCGCCGCACGCCCCGTCGTTTGTATCAGGGATGTTTCCGAACGCAAAAATCCTTCTTTGTCTGCATCCAAAATAGCCACCAAACTTACCTCAGGAATATCCAAACCTTCTCGTAGCAAGTTGATTCCGACCAAGACATCAAATACATCCAGACGTAAATCGCGGATAATCTCCAACCGTTCCAATGTCGCGATATCAGAATGCAAATAACGCACACGAATGCCCGCTTCCCGCAAATAATCCGTCAACCGCTCTGCCATCTTCTTCGTCAGTGTAGTCACCAACACCTTACCGTCAGCCGCTATTGTCTTGCGTATTTCTAATAATAAATCGTCAATCTGTCCCTCTATCGGACGAATCGACACTTCGGGATCTATCAATCCGGTGGGGCGGATAATCTGCTCAACAATTCGCGAAGCGTGTTCCTTCTCATATAGCGCCGGCGTTGCGGAAACAAACAACAACTGATTGATTTTAGCTTCAAACTCGGCGAACTTTAGCGGACGGTTGTCCAATGCAGAAGGCAGGCGAAATCCAAACTCTACTAGCGTCGTTTTTCTGGATCGATCCCCCTCATACATCCCTCTAATCTGCGGAATGGACACATGTGACTCGTCGGCAATAATCAAAAAATCCTCAGGAAAGAAGTCAATTAGTGTAAACGGTGTACTCGATTCTTCTCTTAATGATAAATGGCGGGAATAGTTCTCAATTCCCGAACAAAATCCTATCTCTTTCATCATTTCAAGATCATAATTCGTTCTCTGCTCCAATCTCTGTGCCTCTAAAAGCTTATCTTCACAACGCAGTTGCGCCAATCTTTCCTCCAATTCCGATTCTATTCGCTGTATCGAAATTTGCAGCTTGTCAGAAGATATGACGTAATGAGATGCAGGAAAAATGGAGACATGATCACGCAGTGCAACCATCTCTCCTGTAACTACATTGATTTCCGTAATGCGCTCTATCTCGTCGCCAAAAAACTCAATGCGTAACGCATGTTCAAAAGTCCCTATCGGAAACACTTCGACAACATCTCCGCGCACACGAAACGTACCTCTCTCAAAGCTCATTTCGTTTCTGTCATACTGCATCTCAATCAATCTTCGTAAAACATCGTCCCTGTCTCGCTCCGTACCCGAGCGCAGGGACAGCATCATTCCATAATACTCCTCCGGGTCTCCCAATCCATAAATACAAGAAACACTGGCAACAACAATAACATCTTCTCTCTCTACCAAAGCCGCCGTCGCCGAATGACGCAATTTATCAATTTCATCGTTCACGGACGAATCTTTTTCAATATAAGTGTCCGTACTTGGCACATATGCTTCCGGCTGAAAGTAATCATAATATGAGACAAAGTATTCCACGGCATTATGAGGAAAAAACTCCTTTAGCTCATTATACAACTGCGCTGCAAGGGTTTTATTATGCGCAATAACCAAAGTTGGCTTTTGTATTTTCTCAATGACATTTGCCATCGTAAACGTCTTACCCGAACCCGTGACCCCCAAAAGCGTTTGAAATTTCTCTCCTTCAAGAAATCCTTGCGCCAGCCTCTCAATCGCCTCGGGCTGATCTCCCGTAGGTGAATATGGACTTACCACCTGAAATTTTGGCATCACCAATCGCCTCCTATCCGAACTGTTGTTCTCATTATAGCATGCTAACTTTTGTTTGTCCACAAAAATCACCACTCAAAATCACCGCTGCTTCATTCAATTTGATGACAGAACAAAACTCTGAACAGAAGGTTTGTTCCCCCCCTCCGTCAGAGTTTTCAACTACATTGCCCTCGAACATATGCACCTATGAAATATTCATATGCTCCAAGGCATCGTTTGCCGCATTTTGTTCTGCCTCTTTCTTGCTCTTTCCTTTTCCCTCGCCCAAAATTTTTTCGTCATGAGAAACCTGGGAAATAAAAATCTTATTATGATCCGGGCCTTGCTCATTCACAATTGTATACTTCAGCGGAACCTTGCTGACTTTTTGTATCACTTCTTGCAAATATGTTTTGCAATCCAGACTGCGGAAATTATTTTTCGTGTGTGCAATCTGCGCCTCCATGGAACGCATAACATATTTTGACGCCGCTTCAATCCCGCCGTCGATGGCAATAGCGCCAATAATCGCCTCGAAAGCATCCGCCAAAATAGAGTCCCTGCTTCTGCCGCCCGTACTCTCTTCCCCTTTTCCTAACAGAATACAGCGACCAACACCCAGCCTGCGGGCAAGCTCGGACAAAGAGCCCTCACAAACAACTGCCGCACGCAATTTTGTCAACTCACCTTCGGGCATTTCAGCAAACTCCCGATACATGTACTCACTAACAACCATATCAAGAACAGCATCGCCCAAAAATTCCAACCGCTCATTATTTTCATGGCTGCCTTTTTTTAGTTCATTCGCATACGAACTGTGGGTCAACGCCAGAAGCAACAGCTGCTTGTCTGAAAAAAAATATTCAATTTTGCGCTCAAATTCTTCTAAATTCAAGTGATTCATATCAACTCTCCATTACTGATTTAATATACGTAATGGCATCTCCAATCGTCTTGATTTTCTCAGCATCATCGTTTTCAAATTCCATATCAAAACTTTCTTCCAAAGCAGAAATAATTTGAAATAAATCCAAAGAATCCGCTCCCAAATCATCAAATGACGCATCTGCATTCAATGTATCGACCGACAAGCCCAACTGCTCCGCAATCACATTCAACACTATTGTTTCATCCATATGAATGGCCTCCTATTTCCTATTTCTTTTTCTCATACTATACTCTATTTCCACTTTCTTGTCAGCACAATTCATGAAAAATCCGTTTTTTCCCACACACATTGCATGCCATATTCTCTTCGCATCAAGAACATATTCGCTCTTTCTCATTGCAACATACAAATCAAATTTTGTCTCTAATCTTTCCAACAATATCTGCCTCGCTAAAGGACACGCATTGACGAATGGCATTTTTGACAGCCTTCGCATTAGATGAACCATGTGCCTTTACGACCAAAGCATTCAAACCAATAAATGGCGCGCCGCCAACCTCGTCTGCATCAAAATGCTTCTTGATATTTCGAAACGGTGTCTTTAACATAGCGGCCGCAATCTTATAAACACCTACCGTAATTTCTTTTTTGATGATTTTCAACAACGTCATTGTTATCCCCTCAGATAACTTCAAAATAATATTTCCGACAAAACCATCACAAACCGTTACATTCGGACCGGCTGACGGAATATCCCTTGGCTCCACGTTGCCGATAAAATTCAAGTCCGTCGCCTCCAACAAGTCATATGCCTCTTTTGTCAACGCATTTCCCTTTTCCTTCTCCGAACCGATATTTACCAGCGCAACCGTCGGATTTTGAATACCAAATACATTCTCTACATATACGGCACCCATTTTCGCAAACTGCTCCAGATACTTCGCTTTACAATCCACATTTGCACCGCTGTCAACCAAAAATGTAAACCCGTCTTTTGTCGGCAAACACGTAGCCAACGCTGGACGCTCCACACCCTCAATTCTGCCTATAATAAACAATGCTCCCGTCAGTAACGCACCCGTACTGCCCGCAGAAACAAAACCATCCGCATCACCGTTTTTTACCAAGTTCAACCCTACGACCATCGAGGAATCTTTCTTCTTGCGAATTGCCATCGTCGGCGACTCGTCCGTTCCGATTACCTCGCTTGCATGAATCACCTGAATATGCGCCTCGTCATATGTATATTTTTGAAGCTCTGCCTCTATGACTTCCTGTGGCCCGACCAACTTAATATTAACCTCCAGCTCCTTTGTCGCATCCACAGCGCCTTTCACAATCTCAAACGGCGCATTATCACCGCCCATTGCATCAATCGCAACTGTAATTCTCTTTTCCATTTCCCTCACCTGACCCTTTTGTATTTATATGCTTAAATCCAGATATGCTGCTCAAAAATTCTATGCCCAGTATATCACATCTTCACAAAATATTCATTAAAAAAATACCCCCGAAATCATACGATTCAGGGGGCATCTAACGTAGGCAAATTAGTCTACGTTAATAATTGTCTTTTTGTTATATGCGCCGCAAGCTTTACAAACCTGATGAGGAACCATCAGTTCTCCACACTTACTGCATTTCACCAAACTGGGAGTAGCAATCTTCCAACTTTGTGCTTTTCTCTTGTCTCTTTTAGACTTCGACACGCGTCCCTTCGGTACAGCCATTTCTACACCTCCTCATCAACATTGAAAAGAGTCCTTAAACTTTCAAATCTTGGATCAAACGAAGTCATATCACATTTGCAGTCTTCTTCGTTTAAATCCTTGCCACAGGCAGGGCAAAGACCCTTACAGCCTTCCCTACAAATATTCTTCATAGGAAGGGCTTCCACGATAGCCCTTTTGACAAAATCTCCAAGATCAATTTGATCTTTCACAAAAGTTTCTGTCTCTTCGTCTCCTCTGCCTGCATGAGCAAAACGTTCCTTGATTTCGAAGCAAAGCTCTTTTCTGACAGGTGCAAGACAACAGTCACACGCAAGTAACACCCGTGCCTCACCCTTTGCTTCCAATGCGAAAACGTCATTTCCACATTTAAGAGTTCCCTCTATCTTTACAGGCTCTATAAATTCCACAACATCGGGATAATCCGACGTATTGCTTATCTGCTCTACCAGCTTAACGGGCACTACCATGCCCTCTTTACCAAATAGTTCAGCCATCTCAATAATCATTCAATCACCCCAGAGTCGTACCTAAGATATTATACTGAAAGGGTTCTTATTTGTCAAGAAGTTCCTTTGTATCTCTTGCAATAACCAATTCTTCATTTGTTGGAATAACCAGAACACGAACTCTGGAATCCGAAGCGGAAATCTCCATTGCTTTTCCTCTTAAAGAATTATTGTAAGAATCAATGTGAACGCCTAAGTAACCCAAATAATCGCAAACCAATCTTCTTGTAGAACCGGAATTTTCGCCCAAACCGGCTGTAAACACGATACAATCCACGCCATTCATTGCCGCCGCATATGCACCAATGTTCTTCGCTACTTTATAAGCAAATACATCCAAAGCAGCTTCCGCTCTCTGATTGCCGTGCTCACTTGCATCTTCAACATCACGGAAATCGCTGGATACACCGGAAATGCCCAGTACGCCGGACTTTCTGTTTAAGATATCATCCATTTCCTTTGGTGTTAAATTCTCTTTCTCCATCAAGAAAGTGATAACCGCCGCATCAATATCACCAGCTCTTGTTCCCATTACCAAACCTTCTAATGGTGTAAAGCCCATCGTTGTATCGATCGATTTTCCGTTTCTGACTGCACAAATCGAACCGCCATTACCCAAATGACATGTGATTGTTTTCGTCTGATCATAGGGTCTCTCTAACATAACAGCCGCTTCCTCTGAAACAAATCTGTGGCTTGTCCCATGGAAACCGTATCTTCTGATTTTATATTTATCATAGTATTCGTAAGGGATTGCATATAGATATGCTCTTTCAGGCATCGTCTGGTGAAAAGCAGTGTCAAACACAGCCACCTGCGGCACATTAGGCATAATTCTTTCGCATGCCGCAATCCCGATTAAGTTCGCCGGATTATGAAGAGGTGCCAATTCGCAGCAGCTCTCAATCGCCGCAAGCACTTCTTTATCGATAACAACAGAGTTCGCAAAGTATTCGCCGCCGTGAACCACACGATGACCGACTGCATTGATTTCATTCATGCTCTTCACTACACCGTGCTCCGCATTTGTCAGCGCATCCAAAACCATTCTAACTGCAACATTGTGGTCTTCCATGTAATCATTAAAACTTACGTCTGCTTTGCCCGTTGGCTGATGCTTTAACTTAGAACCTTCGATACCAATTCTCTCACAAAGACCCTTCGCCAATACATCTTCCGTCTCCATGTCAATCAGCTGGTATTTCAAGGAAGAACTGCCACAGTTTAATACAAGAATTTTCATTATTTTCGCTCCTTTTTATATCCATTATCTTATTTATTTACAGGTCTTAGGACCCATTATCCATAAATTATTTCTCCATCACCTGCGCCTGTACCGCTGTTAGTGCAACAACCGCCACAATATCACTTGCGGAACAACCTCTGGAAAGATCGTTTACCGGCTTTGCGATCCCCTGTAATACAGGGCCAAACGCTTCCGCATTCCCAAAACGCTGAACCAATTTGTAACCAATGTTACCCGCATCAATATCAGGGAATACCAATACATTTGCTTTGCCTGCAACACTGCTTTGCGGCGCTTTTAATTCGCCGACATCTTTTACAATCGCTGCATCCAACTGAATTTCTCCATCCAATTTAATACTTGGATATTTTTCTTTTGCGATTTGAACCGCTTCCACTACCTTGGTTACATCTGCATGTTTTGCCGATCCCATCGTCGAATGGCTCAACATCGCAACTCTTGCTTCTTTGCCAACAAACGCTTCGTAAGATTTCGCGGAATCTCCTGCAATACATGCCAACTCTGCGGGCGTTGGATTCTGATTCAACGCACAATCCGCAAACAATAAAATGCCGTCATCACCATATTGAGGTGTTTGTGTTACCATAATAAAGAACGATGATACCAACTCTGTGCCGGGCGCTGTCTTCAAAATCTGTAACGCCGGGCGCAATGTATCTGCTGTTGAATGGATTGCACCGGAAACCATGCCGTCCGCAACGCCCATTTTAACCAACATGACACCCACAAACATAGCGTCATCCAGCAAAACCTTTTTTGCCTCTTCACGCGTCATACCCTTGCTTTTTCTCGCTTCTGCCAGACCCTCAACCATCTCGTCCATTTTCTCGTATGCATTCGGATCTACAAAAATCGCCTTGGAAACATCAAAACTTCCTGCTTCCGCCATAGATCGGAAGAGCACACGTCTGAACT
>JGI994J12354_10000715_pt1 | contig 33247 bp, 28 predicted proteins | sample IntmicLarv3ML3BL_FD_12354 | JGI IMG/M metagenome (IMG submission 12354) | reverse complement strand
CGTTGGGGCTGTAACACACACACACACACACACACACACACACACAAGTAAATAATAAAAAAAAGAAAATAGATAGGAAGAATGATAATGGTGTCACATTAGTAGCATTAGTGATAACCATTATCATTTTGCTTATATTAGCATCAATATCAATAACAACATTGTTTGGACAAGATGGAATAATAACAAAAGCGCAAGAAGCAGCAAGGAAAACAAAAGAAGCATCAGAAAATGAACAAGAGATGTTAAATTATGCAACAGGATATATAGCAAATATTTTAAGTGGAAGGGAAGATGTGCCAGCTGAACCTTGGGAAAGTGGACCAATAGCAAGTAAATTTGAAAATGATAATACAGGAGAAATAAAGATAGGAGACAAAGTAAAGTATACTCCAGATTCAGGTGTGACAAGTTATGAAGTATCAGGTGTACGGCATAGGAAATCAGACACATATTAGAGAGACATTAGAGTGGAAAGTATTAGATAAGCAAGGTGACCAAGTAAGATTAATAAGTGCAACACCAACATCATTTTCTTTAATTCTAAAAGGTACCAGTGGATATAATGGTGGAGTTTCAAGAATAGATGGATTATGTGCAATATATGGAGGAAGTAAAGGAACAGCACAGGGGCTAAAAATAGAAGACATACAAGCTTGTTTAATCAATGATTATACTTCTTTAAATTGGGTTAAAACAATAGTAGATGAGGATTGGATTGATAGCAAATACCATGAATTATTTATAAATAATGGTTCTAATTTGCCACATTACTGGCTGAGTTCAAATTGTTTTAGTTATGGTGATGCAAGTTCAATAGAGCGTGAGGGTGCTATGAGAGTGATAAGCAATGGTTGGCTTAGGTGTTGGAGTTTATTCCATTGGAGTAGTGGTATGGTCAGAGATCAATATGAGGAACAAGCCAAGGTTCGTCCTGTGGTTACTCTTAATTCTAATGTAGAAGTAACAGGTGGAAATTCCGAAACAGGTTGGACAATTTAATAGAACAATTTAGAAAGTGTGATATTCTATTTGGATTATTGCACTTTTTTGTTATTTTAAAACTATAAAATATTTACATACTATAAGCTATTTTCATTGACTTTATGAAAGATATAAAATAGAATATATATGTGGAGGGAATAGTTATGGATGTTGTTATAGTTACAGGTCTTTCTGGAGCTCGGAAAAACACAAGCAATAAAGATTTTTGAAGATATTGGGTACTTTTGTGTAGACAACATGCTACCAGAACTTTTTGAACAATTTATTAACATTTATATGCAAAGACAGACTAATTTAAAAAATATTGCAGTTGGTATTGATATCAGGTCTGGTGAACATTTTGAAAAGGTTTTAGAAATAATAGAAAAACCAAATTCGAATGTAAATTACAAAATATTATTCCTAGATGCAAATGATGAAGTTTTAGTTAAAAGGTTTAAAGAAAATAGAAAAACACCTCCTCTTTCAATAGGGGGAAGAATTGCAGATGGTATAAAAGAGGAAAGATTGAGACTTAAAAGTTTATATGATAATTCAGACTATGTCATAGATACTACTAATTTATTGACAAAAGAATTGAAAGAAGAATTAATAAGAATATTTTTAGATGGAAAAAGTGATGAAGGATTTGTTATAAATATATTATCTTTTGGATTTAAATATGGAGTACCAAATGATGTTGATTTAGTTTTTGATGTTAGATTTTTACCAAATCCTTTCTATATAGATGAGTTAAAAGCTAAAACAGGAAATGATATAGAAGTTCGAAATTATGTGATGAATAATGAAAACACACAAACCTTTATGAAAAAACTTAAAGACATGTTGGATTTCTTAATTCCTAATTATATGAAAGAAGGAAAAACAGCATTGGTAATTGGAATAGGTTGTACTGGGCGGTCAACACAGGTCAGTTTCAATAGCACTTGAGTTATATAAATCCTTAAAAGATAAGGAAATGAATGTAATTTTACAACATAGAGAAATAAAATATTAAAAATAATTGTAATAATTTATGGATTGTAATATAATATGTAAATTAGGAGGTTCATACAAATGGAAGCAAACAATGAAAAACCAAATAAAAAACAAAAGATAGATAAAAAAGTAGATAAAGAGGCAAATGCATTAATTAAGAAAGGTAAAAAAGACCCTAACAAAAAAGGCAAGAAAGTACATAAAGCAGTTAAAATCACATTTGTGATGTTAGCATTTTTACTTTTAGTAGCTGGAGGTATTGTTGCAGGAGTATTTTTTGTAGCAAATGGTGACCAACTATTATTAAGTGAAGAAGATTTAAGTATAAGTGGTCAAAATACATATTTCTATGATAGAGATGGAAATGAAATAGGAATGGTAAATGATGGAGAAACAAATAGAATGCTTATAAGCTTTGGTGATATGCCACCTTTGTTACCTAAAGCATTTATGGCAATAGAAGATGAAAGATTTGAACAACATAATGGAGTGGATATAAAAAGAACAATAGCCGCATTTGTAACTTTTGCTACAAATAGAGGTTCATCTTCATTTGGTGGAAGTACAATAACACAACAATTAGTAAAAAATATAACAGGTGAAGAAGAGAATGAAGGTGTAGGAGGAATTACAAGAAAAGTTAAAGAAATGGTAAGAGCAATGCAAGTTGAAAATATGATTTCTAAAGACCAGGTAATGGAACTTTATTTAAACATATTGTTCTTAGGTGGAAATGTTAGAGGTGTTCAAACAGCATCATATTATTACTTTGATAAAGATGCAAAAGATTTAACATTAGCTGAATGTGCATTTTTAGCAGGAATTACACATCAACCAAATGCATATAATCCATTTTTAGAAAATAATCCAAATCTTCAAGATATAATAGATAGAAAAGATACAGTTTTAGACAAAATGAAAGAACTTGGATATATAAATAATGAACAATATGAAGAAGCAGTTAAATATGAATTTGTTTTTAAAAAAGGAGATAAAGTACAGACAGGAACACAATCATATTTTGTTGATGCTGCAAGAAGTCAAGTAATAGAAGACCTTGCAAAAGAAAAAAATGTATCACATGAGATGGCTGAAAACATGTTTTTAAGAGGAGGATATAAAGTATATACTACTCAAGACACAAGAATACAAGGTATTATGGATGATACATATAAAGAGGATTCAACAACATATGGTGGACAGTCAATATTTATAATGTCAGAATCTGGCGCACAAAAAGCACAATCTTCAATGACAGTTATAGACTACACTACAGGTCAAGTTGTAGGGATTGTTGGAGGTAGAGGTGAAAAAGCAGGAGAACTAACACTTAATAGAGCTACATCTTCTCCAAGACCAACAGGTTCTTCAATAAAGCCTATTGGTGTGTATGCTCCAGCATTAGAACATGGAGCTATAACAGCAGGAAGTGTTATTGATGATATTCCAACAACATTCAGTGCAGGAGGATACTGGGCTCCAAATAACTATTCAAGAGATTTTCAAGGATATTCTACTATAAGATATGCAATAACTACATCTCAAAATATAGTTGCAGCAAAAACTTTATTTTTAGTGGGAATGGAAAAGTCATATGAGTTCTTGAAGGACTTAGGAATAACAACTCTTACAGAAACTGATAGAGTTGCACCAGGTGCATTATCTTTAGGAGGACAAACAATTGGTATTACTTCATTAGAAATGGCAGCTGCATATGGAACAATTGGTAATGATGGAAAATATATAACACCAGCATTTTACACAAGAGTGGTAGATTCAAATGGAAAAACTGTATTAGAACCTAAACAAGAAACCAGACAAGTAATGTCACCAGAAAATGCATATATAATGAAAGATTTATGTACAGGACCAGTTGTGGGAAATGGTGGAACAGCTAATTATTTAGCAATACCAGGCATAGACTCAGCTGCAAAAACAGGAACAACTGATAGCAATGTGGATAGATGGATGTGTGGCTTTACAGCATATTATTCAGCTGCAGTATGGTATGGATTTGATAATGATGTAGTTAGTGAAGCAGAAGAGGTTCCAGCATGGGGATGGAATCCTGCAGGAAGAATACTTGAAAAAGTATGGGATGCAGTACATGACCCACTACCAGCTAAAAGATTTGAAAGACCAGCTAATGTAGGATACATAGCAGTATGTGCTGATTCAGGGCTTGCTCCAACAGAGGCTTGTGCACAAGACCCAAGAGGAAGCAGAGTTCGTAGCGAATTATATGTAGCAGGCACAGGGCCAAGTAAACCTTGTGATGTTCATAAAAAAGTAGAAGTATGTGCTTCAACAGGATTATTGGCTAATGAGCATTGTCCAAATAAAATACCTAGAGTTGGAATAACAAGACCAGCAGAATCTGGAACATCATGGGAGAGAGCATATGATGCACAATATATGTTGCCAACTAAAAAATGTGAGGTACATACAACAGCACCAGTGACACCTCCAGTAACACCTCCTACAAATAACAATACAAACACGAACACGAACACAAATACCAATACATCAACAAATACAAATAATACAAATACAGTAGAAAATACAAATGTTGTTGATAATGTTGTTGATACTAATGTAATTACAAATACAAATACAGGTGGATAATATAAGATTTATGGGGATAATAGTAATATGAAATTTTTAAAAAGAGTAATTTTAAGCATAACAGAATTTGATGCATATAAAACATTTGCAATAGAAAAAAATAGTATAGCTATAAAATACATTTTAAAACTATTACTATTATTCTCTATTATTCTTTCATCATTCATATTTGTTAAATATGCTTGGATTTTCAATGGTAATGAAGAAAGTTTAAGAACTGAATTTTCTAGTTTAAATCTAGAAGAATCTATCTTATCTTTTGAAAACCAGGAGGCAATAATAGAACAAACAATAAGTTATATAACAAGTATGGATAAAACTGAAATGTATGCATTTTCTATATTAACTTTTATTATAACATTTAGCATTTTATTTATAATGTTTTTTACAGTAACAGGGATGTATGTTGTGATGTTAGCAATTTTTATACATTTATTTTCTAAAGTTGTAAAAGCACCAATTATTAAAACAGGAATTGTAAATATTGCAATTTATGCACATACTTTACCAATAATATTAATGCTAATATATCAGATTATAAGAATTTCATTTAATTTTAATATAGAATATTTTGATATAATGTATACCGCGATTTCAATGATATATGCTATTACAGCAATATTATTAATAAAGTCAGATATATTAAAAAGTAAAGTTATATTAGACCAAATAATAAAAGAAACAGAAGAAAAAATAGAAGAACTTCGAAAAGAAGAAAACAATGAAGATAAAAAAGAAGATGAGGAAGAAGAAAAAGAGGAGGTACCGAAAACACCTCCAGTTGAGGAAGGCGGAAAAGCATAAATGGGAAAAAACAAAAAATTATATACAATAATTTGTATAGTATTAACAATTTTGATAATTGGGGCAATAATAGTGATTGCAGTTGGCATGAAAAATAAAGAAAATAATGATTTAGCATATACCGAGCTAATAAACAAAATGAGTGATAGTGCTGTTAAAAAAATAGAAATGACAGTTGGTAGCACATCTTTAAAAATAGAACTAAAAGATGAACCAGATAAAATTTATTCATGTATTATACCAAGCACACAAGCATTTACTGAACTTGTGCAAGAAAAGGTACAAGAAGGAATTGATATTGAATTAATTCAAAACAAGCAAAGTGCTTTTTTGACAGTAATTGATAAGGTATATACATTAATACCAACATTAATGCTGTTAGTAGTAGTTGGAATGATAATAAAAATGCAAGGATTAGGAGATAAGTCAGTAGTCTATGATAGTGAAACAAATAATACTAATGTAAAGTTTTCAGATGTAGCAGGGTTAGATGAAGAAAAAGAAGAACTAAAAGAACTTGTAGACTTTTTGAAAAATCCAAAGAAGTTTAGAGAAATGGGTGCAAAAATTCCAAAAGGAGTATTACTTTCAGGTAAACCAGGAACAGGTAAAACATTGATAGCTAAGGCTATTGCAGGAGAAGCAGGAGTTCCATTCATAACAATGAGTGGTTCAGAATTTTCAGAAGTGTTTGCAGGTATCGGAGCCTCACGTGTTAGAAAATTATTTGATAAAGCAGCAGAATTATCACCTTGTATGATATTTATAGACGAAATTGATGCAATAGGTTCAAGAAGAGCAGGAGGAGGCTCAGTAGAATCAGATAATAATAATACATTAAATCAATTATTAGTTGAAATGGATGGTTTTGAAACAGATGAAACTGTTATAGTGTTAGCAGCAACAAACAGACCAGAAATGTTAGACAAAGCTCTTTTAAGGCCAGGTAGATTTGACAGACAAATAACAGTACTTACACCAGATATTAAAGGAAGAGAAGAGATTTTAAAAATACATGCAAGTAATAAAAAATTTGCAACAGATATAGATTTAAAAGATATAGCAGGAGATACAGCAGGATTTACAGGAGCAGAACTTGCAAATGTTTTAAATGAAGCAGCAATTCTTGCAACAAGAAAAGAACATTCAGAAATTACACATGAAGACTTAAGTGATGCAGTAAAAAAAGTGACAGTTGGGATAGAAAAGACAAGTAGAGTAGTATCTGATAAAGATAAAAAACTTGCAGCATATCATGAAGCAGGACATGCAATAGTAAGTAAATTCTTAGAAACACAATTTGAAGTAAAAGAAATATCTATAATACCAAGAGGCTTTGGTGCAGGTGGATATACAATGTATAAAACAGATGAAGATAAGTACTATGTATCAAAAACAGAAATGAAAGAAAAATTAGTTGCACTATTAGGAGGAAGAACAGCAGAAAAATTAGCATTAAATGATATTTCAACAGGTGCAAGTAATGATATAAAAGTAGCAACAGATATAGCAACAGATATGGTTGCAAAATATGGAATGAGTGATAATTTAGGACCAATATTTGTAGAAACAGATGAACAACAATATTTAATAAATCCATTAGGAACAAATGTAAATGATGTTTTAGGTGCAGAAACAAAAGCCTTAATAGATGAAGCAGGAGTGAAAGCAAGTCAGATTTTATCAGCAAATATGGACAAGCTTCATGAACTTGCAGCAATATTGTTAGAAAAAGAAACAATATCAGCTAGTGAATTTAATAAATTATTTTAATATTTGAATTAGAATAAAGTTTCAGACTAATGGTTTAAATAAAATAAAGTTCTCCAAGACAAGGAGTAATCCGTAAGCCTCAAAGGGCTGTCGAATATTTATTTTATTTAAATCATTAGTCTGAAACTTTTATATTTCTCTATTTAAATTCCCACTAGTATAAATATTACCCTCTAAACGTTTGCCTTTTAGAGTATTTTTTATAATGTTATTTATTTCTTCCACAGTTTCATCTAAAATATCAATTCTTAAATGTTCTACATTTATATCATCACTACTCAAAGAAGTTATTCTTGAATTATAAACTATTGAATTATTAAAAACTGGGTCAGGTAAGATAGGGAAGGTATAATTTAATCTATCTTTTAAATAATACTTACTATTTTTACACTTTGAGTTACAATTTTTACAATTAATAGTGTTTCCTATTAAACAATAACTAGATGTCATTATTGGTAATTTTCCATAAACTATAAATTCTCTTTCCACATTTGGTACATAAATAGAATTTAAAGTTTCTTTATTCAATTCTGGAGAAATTGTAACTCTATTTATTCCTAGTTTTTGAAGTTCGGTTGCAGTAAAGTTGTTGAAAACATTTAAAGTATAGTTTCCAATTAATTCTAAACCAGGTTTTAGCATTGATATATTAGATATGTTAGAAATAACAGCACCTGTGACTTTAATGCCATAATTTATAGTAAAGTTTTTTCTTATTATATTAGGCATGTAAATATAAACATTAAATTTATTTGCTAAAGTTATTAATTTATCTTCATAATCTTTATTCAAAAAGTATTTTAAGGGTATATATAGTGAATCTACATTTTCTAAATTAGAATAATCATAATTTAAATTATTTAATAACACAGATATTTTTTTATTTGTTACTATAGTATTAGTATCAAAAATATCTATTGAAACTTCATTAGCTGTCCTTTTGAAACTATCTAAAATAATATTTTCTAATTTTTCTAACGATTGTCTTCTTAGTTCATTTAATCCACTTATATTTGGTATAAATAAATTATCTTCTAAATCTACAACTATTTCAGAAAATTCAAATGGTGTATTTCCTGTTTTAGAAATTTGATTTATTATTCTCTCCTTGGTTATAGGCGCATTAATAGCATCTACTGGAACTATGTTAGATTCTTGAGTCAATGAAATATCATTATATTTTATTGACAAAGTAATAGGCATATCTTTCTTAACAGAAGCACTACAACTAATTTTTAATTTTTTCTCTTTAGTTTCTGTAAATTTAGTAGATAATTTATATATTTTATCACCAGAAGAAATATTTCCTTTCATTCTGCCAATTTCTATTTGAGAACCAATTTCAGGTTCTTTAACATTTGTATTACCAATCATTATTTCAGAAACTGTATATTTACTATCTTCTGATTCAAAAGAAATAGTATCAGAAATTGAAAGATTATCTTTTAACTCAAATTTTATATGACCTTTATTTGCATTATAAGCAAAAACAGAACCAATTGTAATACCAGTATTTTTAGGACTTTCTTTAAATATTTCTAAAGAACCATCAGAAAAACCACCACGATTAAAAGCTTGAAGCAAATCTTTAACATCTTTAGAGTCAATAGGCTGTTTGTTATCAATATATTTCCTATAAACTCTTGTTACAGTAGAAACATATTCTTCAGATTTCATTCTACCTTCAATTTTAAAACATTTAACTCCAGCAGCTACAAAATCGTGAATGCGATTTAAATTACAAATATCTTTTGGACTTAAAAGATATCCGAGAATCAATTTTACTATCTTCATTAAATAATGTATAAGGCAATCTGCAGGCACCTGCACATTTACCACGATTTCCACTTCTACCACCAATAATGCTACTCATTAAACATTGACCAGAATAAGAAAAACAAAGAGCACCATGGACAAAAACTTCTATTTCTATATTAGCATTTTTACATATATTTTTAACTTCTTCTAATGGAAGTTCTCGAGATAAAACTACTCTAGAATAACCTAATTCTTCTAATTTTTTAACACCTTCTAAATTATGTGTAGTCATTTGTGTACTAGCATGTATAGAAAGGTCTGGGAAGGCATTTATTAGATAATTACCTAAACCTAAATCTTGTACAATTATAGCATCTATTCCAAATTCATAAGCAGCTTTTGCAAGTTCTATTGCATCAGAAAATTCTTTGTTAGTAATAAGAGTATTTAATGTAAGATGTGTTTTTACATTTCTTAATTTAGCATATTCTATAGCTTTTTTTAAATTTTCCAAATCAAAGTTAGTAGAAGACATTCTTGCATTAAATTGAGAGCTACCAAAATACACAGAATCAGCTCCATTTGAAACAGCAGCAACTAAACAGTTAAAATCTCCAACAGGTGAAAGTAATTCTACACTCATAAAATCCTCCAATCACTTTATTATACCATATTTTACAATTATATGACATTATATTATTTTTATTGACATATTTTTATTTCAAATGATATACTTAACGCATGAAAAAATTATTAATTATTTTAATTTTAATTGCACTTGTACTCCCTATTTTAGGGATTAATAATAATGTGTCTGCATCAGTTAGAATAACTGGTATAGAACAGTTTCCAGCAAGTTACCAACCATACTTAAGAGCATTGGCTGCAAAATATCCGAACTGGACATTTACAGCAATGAATACAGGCTTAAATTGGAATACAGTTTTATATTATGAATATGAAGATGAGTACCATGCAAGAAATTTAGTTCAAGGAAGGTCTGGAGATTGGATTTGTTCTGTTTGTGGATATAAAGTGAAAGATGGCTCAGATTGGTATCATGCTTCTTATGCAGCAATTGCATACATGATGGATCCAAGAAATTTTTTAACAGAAGAAAAGATTTTTCAATTTGAAAATTTAAAATATGTTGCTGGTACATACTCATTAGAAGTTATAGAAAATATTTTAGAAGGTTCATTTATGCATAATTCAATTATAGATTTAGGAACTAAAAAATATTCACAAGTCATATTAGAAGCAGGAAATGAAGCACAAATTAATCCATACCATATAGCAGCTAGAATGAGACAAGAAATAGGAGCAACAAGGTCAAATTCGGTTACTGGTACATATCCAGGTAAAGAAGGAAGATATAATTATTTTAATATTGGTGCAACAGGTGGAGATGGTGCAATAGGTAGAGGATTAGATTGGGCAGTGGCAGGTACTGAATATGGAAAACCATGGAATACACCAGAAAAGTCTATAAAAGGTGGAGCAGCATGGTTAGAAAGCAAATATATATATTGGGGACAAGATACATTATACTTACAAAAATATGATGTAGAAGATTCAGATGGAGATTTATATTGGTATCAATATATGGCAAATATAGAAGCAGCTTTATATGAAGGGCAAAATATATATTATTCATATAGAGATGCAGGAAAATTAAGTAATGCAATTAATTTTGTAATTCCAGTATTTAATGGAATGCCTTCTATAGCAAGTCCAAGACCAGGAACAGCTAGTGTTTATACAGAAACAGTATATATAAATGATACATATGTAAATATAAGAAATGCACCAGGAACAAGTGGCACAATGGTTGTAACACAAGCAAACACAGGAGATAGATTTGTTAGAATAGAAAGAGCAGTAATACATAAAGATGGATATTCATGGGACAAAATAGTTTTACCAAATGGAACAAAAGCATATGTTGTAACAGATTATTTATCTACAATTAATCCAAAAACAGGTAAGGGAGAAACATATTCTATTAATGAAACAGTATATGTAAAAGAAGATGGCATAAGTGTAAGAAATGGACCAGGATTTAGTAACACAACTATAATTACAGCATATAATAAAAACCAAAAATTAACTAGGATAGAACAGTCACCATATTATTTAGATGGAAGTACATGGGATAGAGTTGTATTACCAGATGGTCAACATGCATTTGTAGAAAGTAAATATTTATCTACAAATGTAATAGGTACAACACCACCACCTGTATTAGACCCAAGTGTAAAATATGTAGATGTAAAAAAAGATGATATAGCAAGGCAGATTACAGCTGAGGTAGATACAACAGTTGAAAGTCTAAAAGCAAAATATGGAAGTGCAACAGGATTTAAAAATGCAAAAGGTCAAGAAATAACAACAGGAAACTTAGGCACAGGAAGTAAAGTAACAATAGATGGAGTAGAATATACAATAATAAAACTTGGAGACATAGATGGAGATGGATTATTGACAGCATCAGACTTAATTCTTCTAAGACGAAATATTTTAAATTTAGAAGCAATAAGTGATGATGCAAAAAAAGCAGGTAATATATCAGGAAATGGAGCTGCTCCATCAGCAGGAGATTTAGTCAGAATGGTAAGACAAATATTAGGGTTAGAAGCAATAAAAGTTAATTGAAAAATATAGAGATATTACTTGAATCAAAGAAACTCCTCCAAGACAAGGAGTAATCCGTATGCCTCAAAGGGCTGTCGGAGCTTTCTTTGATTCAAGTATATATCTCTATTGTAAACAATATTATAGGTTATATTCCTGTATCTTCAGTAATCATATCAGATATTTCTTTCACTTTGTTAGACACTACATAATTTTCAACACCAAACAATTCTTTATGAAGCCTAGAAACATTTGCTGTTAAATCTACAGGCACACCATACCAAAGACCAGTTGTATCATAAGGCTCTATGTTATATGGAAATCCAACATCATTAGTTATTTTAAAACTTGTAAGTTTAGGCAACATTCCTATAATTTCACTAGAAGAAATATTAGTAGAAATTTCTCCTAGCATATTATCAGCAAAAGTATTTAATTCAGAAGTACTCATAGTTTTAACTTTATCAAAAACTTTAAGCATAACATTCTTTATTCGTTCTTGTCTTTTATAATCCCATCCTTCAGTATAACGAATTCTAGAATAAGCCAGAGCTTGTTTGCCATTTAATAAATAAGTACCAGAATTATAAATGTTTTCTGCATTATACCCATCTGTAAGTGAATTTATATGATTAATATATGGATTAATATATTTAATCTCATCACTATCTAAAGTAATATTTACTCCATTAACAGCATCAACCATCTTAATTGTAGAAAAGAAGTTAACAGTTACAAATTCAGTTATATTTAGGTCTAAATTAGTATTTAAAGTACTTATAGCAAGTTCAGGACCACCAAGGCTGTAAGCAGAATTTACTTTATTTAAGCCATAACCTTCTATATTTAAATAAGTATCTCGATAAACAGAAACAAATTTAACCTCATTTGTGGCACTATTAAGACTTGCAATTATAATACAATCACTTCTAGAACCTTCTGAATCATAAGTATCTATTCTACTATCTACTCCCAAAATAGCAATATTTCTAAAATTAGCTATAGTTGTATTCTCTTTAACAGATGGTGTTATCTCAATTTTAGACTCATCAATAGGAGTATAATTTATTTTTTTCATTTTATTATAAGCAAAAACACCTGTAATAATTGCAGCAATAAGTAATAAAATTATAAGAACAATGAAAATTATCTTGAAAATCTTTTTAATCATTGTAAACCTCACTTTCTTTAGGAAAATCATTATATAACCATTATAAGAAAAAGTAAATAGAGAAAACAAAAAAAGTTTACGAGAAAGGTTTACAATAACTTGACAGTAAATGACAAATAATGTATAATATTAGTAGTTTATGTTGAAAAATATGGAAAAATAGAATAAGGAGGATGTTGAATTGAAGTCTAGTGAAGATATACTAAAGTATTCAAGTGAAGCTTTGACAGGAGATGTGGACCTTTCGGTAAAATACGAGTCTTTAAAGAGGTTTGTAACAAGAACAATAGATATAGTAGGAAGCATAGTTGGCATAATTATATTAGCACCAGTAATTTTATTAGTAATAGTTATAAATTACGTTAACAAAGATTTTGCTCCAATTTTTTTTGTCCAGAAACGTATAGGCAAAGATGGAAAAGAATTTAAAATGATAAAATTCAGGACAATGATTGTTGGCGCAGAAGATATTCTCGAAAAGTACTTGCAAGAAAATAAAGATATAAGAGATGAATATTTAACAACCAAAAAGTTAAAAAATGACCCCAGAGTAACAAAAGCAGGGAAACTTTTAAGAAAAACTAGTTTAGATGAATTTCCTCAGTTTTTAAATATATTGAAAGGGAATATGACATTGGTTGGTCCAAGACCATATTTACCAAGAGAGAAAGAAGACATGGGAGAATATTATGAGTACATATCAACATTAAAACCAGGGATAACAGGGCCTTGGCAAGTGTCTGGCAGAAGCAATATATCATTTGATGAGAGATTAAAAATAGATATGGAATATTATTATAATAAAACTATAAAAGAAGATATGAAAATAGTATTAAAAACAGTAGCAAAAACAATAAAATGTGATGGGGCTGTATAAAGTAAGTAAACTTTAGATAAAAGTAGGGAGGAACAAGATTAATGAAACAATATAAAATAGCTGTGGCAGGAACAGGATATGTTGGACTAGTAGCAGGTGTATGTTTTGCAGAAATGGGACATAGTGTTACATGTGTGGATGTGGATGAAAAAAAAGTAGAGTTAATGAAATCAGGAAAATCACCTATATATGAACAAGATTTAGAAGAATTAATGATAAAAAATTATAATGAAAAAAGAATAACTTATACAACAGACTACAAAAAGGCATATAAAGAAGCAGAAATAATTTTTATTGGAGTAGGAACACCTGAACAATCAGATGGTTCTGCAAATCTTTCATATGTTGCAGAAGTTTCAAGACAAATTGCAGAGAATGTAGAAAAAGATACATTAGTAGTTGTAAAATCAACAGTTCCAATAGGAACAAATGATAAAGTAGAACAATTTATAAAAGACAGTTTAATTAATGATGTAAAAGTAGAAGTAGCATCTAACCCAGAATTTTTAGCACAAGGAACAGCAGTAAGAGATACATTAAAAGCATCAAGGGTAGTAATAGGAACAGATAGTGAAAATGCAGAAAAGATATTAAAAGAAGTATATGAACCATTTAATATACCAATAGTTTCAGTAACTAGAAGAAGTGCAGAAATGATTAAATATGCAAGTAACAGCTTTTTAGCATTAAAAATTTCATATATGAATGAAATAGCAAATCTTTGTGAATTGGTAGGAGCAAATGTAGAAGATGTAGCAAAAGGAATGTCTTATGATGCAAGAATAGGAGCAAACTTTTTAAATGCAGGAATAGGGTATGGTGGAAGTTGTTTTCCAAAAGATACAAAAGCATTAAAATATTTAGCAAATCAAAATGGATATAAAATAAAAACAATTGAAGCAGCTGTAGATGTTAATAAAGAACAAAAAACAATGTTATTTAAAAAAGCTGCAAAACGTTTAATAACATTTAACGAATTAAAAGTTGCAGTGCTAGGACTAACATTTAAACCAAACACAGATGACTTAAGAGAAGCACCAGCATTAGATAATGTAAAATTATTATTAGAACAAGGTGCAAACATATATGCATATGACCCAGTAGGAATGGAAAATTTTAAAAAACTATATCCAAATCAAATTACATATGTAAATAATGTAACAGAAGCATTAGAAAAAGCTAATGTATGTTTCATATTTACAGAATGGGGAGAAATAAAAGAAATAGAGCCAAAAACATATAAAGAGTTAATGAAAACACCATTAGTATATGATGGAAGAAATATATATAAGTTAGAACAAATGAAAAATGAGGGAGTAGAGTACTACTCAATTGGAAGGAGATAGAAATGAAATATTTAGTAACCGGTGGAGCAGGATTTATAGGTTCACACTTGTGTGAAAGATTATTAAAAGAAGGCAATGAAGTATGTGTAATAGATAATTTTAACAACTATTACAATCCTGATATAAAAAGAAACAATATAAAAGGATTTGAAGACAAAGTAGAGATAGTAGAAGGAGACATTAGGAATAAAGAAGATTTAGAAAAAATATTTAGTAAAGATATAGACACAGTAATACATTTAGCAGCAATGGCAGGAGTAAGGCCATCAATAGAAAATGAAGCACTATATTGGGATGTAAACATAAATGGAACAAGAAACTTATTAGAGAAATGTAAAGAATATGGAATAAAAAAATTTGTATTTGCGTCAAGCTCATCAGTATATGGAAACAATCCAAATGTTCCTTTTAAAGTAATTGATAGGGTGGATAATCCAATATCACCATATGCAGCAACAAAAAAAGCAGGGGAATTAATGTGCTATACATACCATCATTTATATAATATTAATATAGCATGTTTAAGATTTTTCACAGTATTTGGCCCACGTCAAAGGCCAGATTTAGCAATAAATAAATTCACGAGAATGATATTAAATGCTGAAACAATACCTGTTTATGGAGATGGAAGTACATCAAGAGATTATACATTTATAGAAGACATAGTAGATGGAATAGTTAGTTCAATAGAATATGTAAGTGAAAATGAAAATGTATATGAGATATTTAACTTAGGTGGAGATAGTCCAGTAACATTATCAAAAATGATAAAAGTAATAGAAGAAAAGACAGGAAAAAAAGCGAAGATAGAAAGACTGCCAATGCAAGCAGGAGATGTTGAAAGAACTTATGCAGATATAGAGTTGTCTACTGAGAAATTAGGATACAAACCTAAGACTAGTTTTGAAGATGGAATAGAAAAATTTGTAGAGTGGTATAGGAGTAATATATGAGCAAGAAAAAAATATTACACTTAGTTGAAGCTTTTGGTGGTGGTGTATTTACCTTATTATCGGAATTATGTAATGGGTTAGAGAATGAATTTGATATTATAATAGCATATTCTATAAGAGAACAAACTCCTATAAATTTTAAAGAATATTTTAATAGTAATGTGAAATTTATTAAAATTAAAAATTTTACTAGAGAAATAAATCCAATAGAAGATATTAAAGCATTTTTTGAAGTTAAAAAAGTATATAATCAAGAAAAACCAGATATTGTACATTTGCATTCTTCAAAAGCAGGAATAATAGGAAGATTGGCGATAAATGGTAAAAAAACAAAACTCTTTTATACTCCTCATGGGTATTCGTTTTTAAAGGAAGATGACTCAAAATTAAAACGATTTATATATAAAGCTATAGAAAAAATAGGAACAATTAGCAAGTGTACAACTATAGCATGTTCAAAAGGAGAATATGATGTAACATTAGAATTAACTAAAAATGCCATATACATAAATAATGGAATCAATTTAGGTGAGATACAAAAGTTAAATGAAGATAATAAAAATATTGATTACCAAAACCTTAAAATATGTACTGTAGGAAGAATATCGTATCAGAAAAATCCAAAAATATTTAACAAAATAGCAGAAAAATTGGCAGATATTAAATTTATTTGGATTGGAGATGGAGAATTAAAGAATGAACTTACAAGTCCAAATATAGAAATAACAGGATGGAAAAATAGAGAAGAAAGTTTAAAAACACTAAATAATTGCGATATATTTATCCTGCCTTCATTGTGGGAAGGATTACCTATATCTTTGCTGGAAGCAATGTACTTAAAAAAGGTTTGTATTGTAAGTAATGTAATTGGTAATAAAGATGTAATTAAAGATGGAATAAATGGTTTTATAGCAAACAATGAAGATGAATATAGTAATTTAATAATAAATTTATATACATATAATATAAAAAATATTTTAGGAAATGCAAAAAATGATGTAATAACAGAATATAATATATCTAACATGAAAAACAAATATTCTGAAGTTTATAGAAAGGAATAATTAAAAATGATGTATTTAAAAGCTATCATAAGAAGACTTATGGCCATTTCTAAATTAATATTAATAAAAAGTATTCATCCAATAAATTTTAAATTTTCTTTTCCAGAACAAGTAGTATCATTGTCTACTGAATTTAATATAAATGGTGGAGAAATAATATTAGGAAAAAGAATTCAAACAAGAAAAAATGTAGAATTTAGAAGTACTGAAAATGGAATGATAAAAATTGGTGAAAATGCTTTTTTTAATAATAATTGTACTGTAGCTTGTCGTGAAAAAATCGAAATAGGCAATAATTGTTCGTTTGGACCAAATGTTGTACTGTATGACCACGATCATGATTTTAGAGTAAAAGGTGGAAAAAAAGCTGGAAAATATAAAACTGGACCAATTATAATTGGTAATAATGTTTGGGTTGGTGCAAACACAGTCATACTAAGAGGAACTACAATAGGAGATAATTGTGTTATAGGTGCAGGTAGTGTTATAAAGTCTAATATAGAGCCGAACACATTAGTCTATAAAAAAAATGAAAATATAAATAAAAAAATAATATAGAAAGTAGAAATTTAAATATGAAAAAAGTAGTTATTACAAATGCGTACACTTGGTATAATAAAGGTGATGCAGGTATTTTATTAGGAATTGTAAATTCACTAAAAGAAATATATGGCAAGAAAATAGAAATAAATATATTGTCATTTACTCCAATTGAAGATAAAAAAAGATATTGTAAAGATACTACAATAAAAAATGTATATAGTAGTATTTTGAATCCATATCCATATAAATATACTTTTTGGGGTAAAAAAATAGCAATTGTAAAATTAATTATAAAAATGATGTACATATATATTATGCTTAAAGTAAATAGAAAAAACATTGTTAAAAACAATGAAACTTTGAAAATATTACATGAAAGTGATGTAATAATAGTGTGTGGTGGTGGATTTTTGGGCGGCAAAAAATATGATAGTCTAATGCATTTATTCCAAATATATGTTAATACATTGTTTAAATCAAAAGTAGTAGTAATGGGAACATCAATTGAACCAATGAATAAAGGAATAATAAAAAAATATACAGAAAAAATACTAAAAAAAGTAGATTATATCTTTGCAAGAGAAAAAATAACTTATAATTATTTAGAAAGTTTTTTAGATAATAATAAATTTGAGTTAATACCAGATATGGCATTTATGCTTGAAGATTATAAAGAAACAGAAAATAAAATTGATTCTTTTTCTGGGAATTATAAATATGTGATAGGAATTACAGTTAGAAAATGGAATTTCCCCAATAGTAGTAATTCTGAAAAAAGTATGCTTAATTATACTAATACAATAGTGGAAACTATTGATTATTTTAATAAGAAAGAATGTATATTTGTATTTATTCCACAAGTTATTGTAGAAAATGGAAATGATATTGAGGTTGCCCACAAAATAAAAGAAAGATTACAAAACAAAGATGGTATTATAGTTATAGAAGACGATTTAACTCCTGTGGAATTAAAAGGATTGATATCAAAATGTGATATATTTGTTGGAACGAGAATGCATTCAAATATATTTGCAACATCTATGAAAGTGCCTACAGTTGCGATAGCATATGAAAAGAAAACAAATGGAATAATGGGTACTGTGAAGTTAGATGAATATGTATTAGAGATAGATCAAATTAATAGCAATGAACTTATAAATAAAGTAGAAAAATGTTTGAAAAATAGGGAAACAATTAAGAACAATTTATCTATAATTATACCTGAAATTAGAAAAGAAATAATTGATAAATTGAAGGAAAAAACTAAGAATATAGATAAGAGTGGTGAAAAATAATGAAATTATGTTTTATTTTTGATACAGTTATGTTGAAAGATGAAGAAACTGATGATTATTATGCAATAAACTTAAATTATAAGTTATGGAAAGATAGATATTTACCTATATTTAATGAAATAATAGTTTCAACAAGAGTTAGAAAAAGTACTAGCTCTGAAATTAAAAAGAAAACTGGTTATACTATTGCTAATGGACAATATGTAGAAATGCAACCTATTACACATTATAACAAGATTACAGATGTTTTTGTGAAAAGAAAAAAAATATATAAACAACTAGAACAAATCATAACAAATTGTGATTGTGTTATTATAAGACTTCCTAGTCCTTTAGGAAATCTTGCGTGTAATATTTGTAGAAAGTTAAATAAGAAATATGCTATAGAAATGGTTGCATGCGCATGGGATGGTTATAGATACCATGGACATTGGGCAGGTAGGCTTGTAGCTCCATATATGTTATATAAAACAAAACAACAATGTAAATTAGCTAATAGAGTATTGTATGTAACAAAAAATTTTTTACAAAAAAGATATCCAACAAAAGGAATTACTACAAATATATCAAATGTAATGATAAATGAATCTACAGTAAATATTTTGCAAGCAAGACTAGATAAAATCAAAAATTTTAATAGTAATAGAATAGTTTTAGGATTAGTAGGACCATTAGAATTATATTCAAAAGGTCATGAGATAGCATTAAAGGCAATGACATTATTGAAAGAAAAATATAACAATATAATCATTGAATTTTTAGGAAATGGTAATGAAAAAAGGTTAGAACAAATATCTAATAAATTAGGTATTAGAGAAAATATTATTTTTAAAGGAACTTTGCCAAGCGGAGAAGCAGTACTTAAATGGATGGATGAAATAGATATATTATTAGTACCTAGTTTTCAGGAAGGATTGCCGAGAGTATTAATTGAAGGAATGAGTAGAGGTTGTCCTGCTGTTGGCGCAGAGACAGGAGGAATACCAGAATTAATTAGGAAAGAATTTATACATAAACCTGGTAATTATGAAAAATTGGCAGAAAATATACAAGAAATTGTACAAGATAAAGAATTAGCATTAGAATTAGCAAAAGAAAATTTTGAAAATTCAAAGATATATGCCAAAGAAAGATTAAATGAAAGAAGAAATAAATTTTGGAAAGAATTTGCAAATGAATGAAATAATAAAAAATGAAAAAAAAATAAAAAAAAGTAGTTTGTTGGAAAAGTTTATAGATATTTCATTACTAATATTTTTATGTGTAAAAACAGGTATTGGCAATAGTCAGGCATTAGAGTATATAACATTTGTAATGTTTGTTGGTTCAATGATGCTAAAAATTTTATTTCTTGGAAAAGTAAAAATATCTAAATATGTATTGTGGTATTTTCTTTTTTCAGCATATGCAACAACATCATATTTATGGGCTTTAGATAAATCCTCAGTACTAAAAACAATTCCAATTGTAATAGCTTTACTGTTGTTTTGTATTGCAATATATAATTACATTAATGAAGACAATAAAATAGAAAAGATAATAAAATATTTTATAGTTGCAAATTTATTTACATCTGTAAGAATTATATTGTTATTTGGAGCAAGTACAGGAAGCATTGTAGATAAAATAAATAATATAACAGGAATATATTTTAATACTGTAGCACAAGTTATGGGATTTTCAATAATACTGTTATTTTATATGTATAAAATACATAATAATAAGCTACTTTTGTTAGCAATAATACCGCAATTTTATGTGGTACTTTTGACAGAATCTCGAAAAGGTTTAATAATTCCTTTAATAGGAATAGTTATAATGTTATTTTTAGAGAAAAAAACGATAAAAAAGTTGTTGAAATATATAATAGTAATAATGATTTGTATAGTAATTTTATTTAATTTTTTTAAAATTAATAGTGAATTTTCAGAAAAAATGAAACAATTATATACATCAATTATTATAGGACAGACTGATGATTGGAGTATTACATTAAGAAATTTCTTTATAGAAGTAGGTATAGAAATTTTTAAAGATAACCCTATAAAAGGAATAGGTTTAAATAATTTTGCATATTATGTTGGAAATCACACAGGATATACTGAAGAAAGATACTCTCATAATAATTATATAGAGATTATAAGCTGTTTAGGTATAATTGGATTGCTTTTATATTATTCAATGCATATATATTTAATGGTAAAATTAATAAAAAAATTTATGATAAATAAAGATACAAATATTATTTTAGCAATGACTCTTATGATAATTGTTTTAATATTTGATTGGGGCATTGTCTCGTATTCTGGTTGTATGTATAATATTGTAATTTTAATTGCATACAAGTTGTCAAATAAAGATAATATAGTGATTATGGAGGAAAATGATGATAAAAAAATTCTTGAAAAATGATTATGTATTTTCTGTAATGCAAAAATCTATAAACATTTTGACAAGTGTAGTTACAGTTTCTCTTATAAATAGATATTTAGGAACAGAATTAAAAGGAGAATATACATATATAGTAAATATTGCTACTATTTTGGCTGTTGTTTTAGGTTTTGGATTTTATGAATCATATCCATATGCAAAAAGACAAAACAAAGAAAGTCAATTAAAAAATTATTTAAACGTGTTTTTTCTACAATTTATTATATATATAATAATTGGAATAAGTATGGGATTTGTTATAAAAAGCAAAGATATCATAATTATATCAATATTAATTCCTATACAAGTACTAGTATCACAAATGCAAATGGTAGGTATAGTGGAATTTATAAGATATAGACAAATATTGCAGATTGTAGTTTATTTTATAGATATGATTTTAACGATATTAGTATATATTTTTATTCCCAAAAGTATGAATATATTATTATATATTTTAATAATTAAAGATTTGATATATATATTGTCATACTTAATTAAATGTAGATATATACCAAATCCATTTAAAGTAGAAAAAAAGTTCATTATATTCTTGTTTAAATTTGGATTAGTAGCAATGATGACTAAATTATTAATAGAATTAAATTATAGAATAGATGTATTGTTGTTAAAACCATTTGTTTCATATTCAGAGATAGGATTATATTCAGTAGGAGCAAAACTTGCACAATATGTTTGGTTAATTCCAGATGCTTTTAAAGAGGTTATATATTCTAGAACTGCAAAAAATGATTCAGTTGAAGAAATAAAATTTGTTTTAAAAATAAACATGGTAATTACTATGACAATAATAGCAGGTATAATTGTGTTTGGGAAATTTATTATTAATGTATTATATGGTGCTGAGTACTTAGATTCATATGTTGTAACATGTATTATTTTTGCTGGAATACCTAGTATGGTGTTATATAAACTTATTAGTCCACTATATATGGCAAGAGGAAAACAAGTAAAGTGTTTTCTGATATTGTTTAGTAGTGTTATATCTAATGTAATATTAAGTTTTATATTGATACCTATATATGGAAAAATAGGAGCAGCAACAGCAGTAGTGGTTGCTTATAGTGTTTGTGGTTTAATATTTTTTATTAGTTTCTTAAAGGAATATAAATTAAAATGGAATGAAGCAATAATAATAAATAAAAATGATATATCTAAATTAATGAAATATTTGAAACGATAACAAAGAGGGGTAATATGAAAAATAAACAAGTAGAATCTATTAGAGGAATAATAATGGTAATGATTATGTTTTACCATTATACATATAGATTTACAGAATTATATAATATAAATACAATTAACTTTTTTTCGTTAGATAATTGGGGAACAATAGGAGTTAATACGTTTTTTATTATATCTGGATATTATATGCTATCTAAAGATACCTTACAGTATAATGCTAAAGAATTTTTTATTAAAAAATTCTTTAGATTATATCCTGCATATGTTTTATGTTTAACTATTACTTTTATTAGTATGTTAATATTTGGATTGGAAAATAGAACAGTAACATTCATAGATTATATTATAAATTTATTTATGGTAAATGGTTTTATAGGAATACCTTATGTTGATGGTGGACATTGGTATTTAACATATTTGATATTATTCTATGTTATTGTTAGTCTTGCAATTTATTTTAAAATGGAAAAAAGAAAATTCATAATATGTTGGATTATATGTAATACTACATTGTTAATTTCTTCTCATTTTTTTTCAGTACTATCGCATATATATAAAGTAACAGGCGGACAATATGCAATATTTATTATAATGGGAATTATTTTAAGAGAATTAATAGATAGAAATAAAAATAAAAAAATTAATATATTAATTTTAAGTTTAGCATTTATAGAAAATTTAATACTTAACAATATTATTGCAACTATAGGTATTATTATTTTTATATTATGTTTTGTGTTGGTGCTGAAAAAAGAAATTAATATTTTGAAAAATCAGCTCTTGACTGCGTTAGGGACAATTTCATATATTGTATATTTATTACATCAAAATATTGGTTATCAAATATTATTATGTTTGAATAATATTTATAAACAATATAATCTATTATTTACAATATGTCCTATTATTATTATTATTGCAATGTCTATTATTATTTATCAGTATTATGAAAGAGCTATACAGAGAAAACTACAATCACAAAAGTCCCACACATAACATTGAATAGCATAAATTAGTCTGTTAGCAAAGCTGGTAGTTCTCACAGTGATGAATATTTGATGAAATACATCTAAGCACTATTAAAACAGCTAAAATAAGTCTAATTATCAATTTTTGCATAGAAACCTCACTTAAGATAGGATTATATAGCCTTTTTTATGGCTTGTTAAAAAATTTTTCTTGCAAATTATGCCAAAATAAGGTATAATATTATGTGTACGAATTATGTAATTGAAAATAAAATGGAGGATTAAATGGAAGAGATTGATATTAAAGAGATTTTTAATGTTCTTTGGAATAAAATAGCTTATATAATTTTATTTACAATTTTATTTAGTGTAATAGGTGGTTATTATACATATTTTCTTTTAAAACCAGATTATAGAGCTTCGACTACATTGGTTCTAGTAAAAACAGAAGAAGGAACAGAAAGTCAAGCATTAACACAAGCGGACATAAATTTAAATCAAAAATTAGTATCTACATATAGTGAAATTATTAAGAGCAAGAAAGTTGCAAAACAAGTTATTGAAGAATTAGAATTAGATATGACAGAAGGAGAATTTGCTAAAAATATAACAGTAGCTGCAGTGAAGAATACAGAGCTAATTAATCTTACTGTGAAAAATAGTGCTCCTGAAATGTCTGTAAATATTGCAAATAAAATTTCAGAAGTATTTTCTAAAGAAATTTCAGAAATTTATAAAATGCAAAATATAGTTACTATAGATGAAGCAGAATTGCCAACAGGTCCATTCAACATAAATCATAAGAAAGATATTGCTATATTTGCCACTATAGGTGCAGTTATAGCAGTTGCTATAATATTTGTAATTCATATGTTTGATACAACAATAAAAACATCAGAAGATGTTGAGAAATATTTAGGATTAAATGTTTTATCAACAGTACCAGTTTATAAACCAAATAAAGGGGGACATAAATAATGGAAGAGGAAATAATTGCTTATTTACAACCTAAATTGCCTGTTTCAGAAAGTTTTAGGACTCTTAGAACAAATATACAATTTACTTCAATAGATAAAAAAGTAAGAACAATATTAGTAACAAGTTGTTTTCCTGGTGAAGGTAAATCTTGGGTTTCTTCAAATTTAGCTATTACTTTTGCTCAAACTGGAAAGAAAGTTTTATTAATAGATGCTGATATGAGAAAAGGGCGTCAAAATGAAATATTTAAAGTAAAACAAATGCCTGGTTTATCTAATATTCTTTCAATGGGAGATGATGAAAATAAGGGTGATGATAACATAATAATAGGAGATAGTGTTCAAAAAACAGAAGTTGAAAATTTGAGTATTATAGCTATAGGAAATATGCCTCCAAATCCATCTGAATTGGTTTCTTCTAATAGGATGGGAGATGTATTAGAAAGATTAAAATATGATTTTGACATAATAATATTAGATGGAACACCATCTTCACTTGTTTCAGATAGTATTGCTTTATCAAGAATTGTTGATACTACTTTAATAGTAAGTGTTGCAAAGAAGACTCCAAGAGAACAAATATTAAAAATTAAAAAAGCTATTGAAAATGTTGGCGGAAAAATTGGTGGATTAGTATTAAATAAAGTTCCATTAAAATCAAGTGAATATAAATATGGTTATGGATATGGCTATGGTTATGGTACTTATATGGAAAGAGACCTTGAAGTAAAGAAAAAAGGAATATTTAGCTTTAGCAAAAAAGAAAGTACTTCAAAAAAGGTAAAAAGACAAGCAACAAGAGGGAAAATGACAATGAAAGCAGAAAATAGAAAAATTGATTTATCTGAGGTAAAATAATAATGATAGATTTACATACACATATAATTCCAAATATAGATGATGGGTCAAGGTCGGTAGAAGACTCAATAAGAATTGCAAGAGAAGCCAAAGAAAATGGCTTTTCTGCTATTTTTTGTACATCACATTATCTTGAACATAGCTATAATGTTGAAAAAGAAGAAAATGACAAATTATTTAATGAGTTAAAAAAACAATTAGATATAGATATATATTCAGGTAATGAAATATATATTTCTCCTAATATATTAGAATGTATAGAAGAAGGTAAGGTTCAAACTCTAAATGATAGCAAATATATATTAACTGAATTACCAATGGAAAATTCAGTGCCATATTTAAAAGATGTAATTTTCAAATTGGTATCTAAAGGTTATATTCCAATTATTGCTCATCCAGAAAGATATCAATTTGTACAAAAAGATTACAAATCTCTTATAGAACTTACAAAAATGGGAGTTTTATTTCAGATGAATTATGGAAGTATAGTAGGGGTGTATGGTAGAAAAGCTAAGAAATCTGCTAAAATATTACTGAAAAATGACCTAATTCATTTTTTGGGAACAGATACACATAGAGCTGATTTTATATATAATGATATAGAAAAAATTAAAAAGAAGATAACTAAAATTATTGGTGAAGAAAAATTTATAGAATTAAGTGAAACAAATGCTAGACCTATTATAGAAAGTATTGTATAATAAATTGGTGCTCTGATAGCTCAGTTGGTAGAGCAACGCATTCGTAACGCGTAGGTCGCAGGTTCAATTCCTGTTCAGAGCTCCAATTTTTAAGAAGGAGATTACAATGTTTTTTGATAAATTAAAAGAAAGATTAAATAAAACTAAAAGTTCTATAAATAATGTGTTTAGTGTATTTCGTAAAGTAGATGAAGAATTTCTAGAAGAATTAGAAGAAGCTTTAATAATGGCAGATGTTGGTGTTACTACAAGCACAAAAATAATAGCAAATTTAAGAGACAGATTAAAAAAAGAAAAAATAGAAGAACCTGAACAAGTTAAAGAAGTATTAAAAGAAGAGATTAAGAATATATTAGATAAAGAGGACAAAGATTTAAATTTAAATACTAATCCATCTATTATAGTTATAGTAGGTGTGAATGGTGTAGGGAAAACTACTTCAATAGGTAAAATTGCAAATAGATTAAAAGCAGATGGTAAAAAAATAGTAGTTGCAGCTGCAGACACATTTAGAGCAGCAGCTGTTGAACAACTTGATATATGGTGTAATAGAGCAGGGGTTAGCATTGTAAAAAAAGATGAAGGGGCAGACCCTGCATCTGTAGTATTTGAAGCAATAAAAATTACTAAAGAACAAAATGCAGATGTTTTGATTTGTGATACAGCAGGAAGACTTCATAATAAGAAAAATTTAATGGATGAGTTATCAAAAATTGGTAAAGTAATAGAGAGAGAGTTACCAGGAGCATCGAAAGAGGTTTTACTTGTTTTAGATGCAACAACAGGTCAAAATGCAATTTCTCAAGTAAAAGCATTTAAAGAAACTATAGATATAACAGGTTTGGTACTTACAAAATTAGATGGTACAGCAAAAGGTGGAGTGACAATAGGAATTGTAGAAGAAAACAATATTCCAATTAAGTTTATTGGAGTAGGAGAACAAATAGATGATATGGAGATTTTTAACTCGGAGGATTTTGTTAATGCAATTATTTAAAAAAAGAAGAGTAGTAATAGTTTTAATATTTTTATTAATGTTTACAATATTTACATTGGTAGATTTAGGTATAACATATTCAAGTGTTAAAGATATAGGTGAAAAATATTTAGATGTGTTTTTTACTAATGTAAAATATAAATACATAACAATGTTAGCTAATTTTATAATAGTATTCATGCTTATATATATAACAACAAGAATGATAAAAAGAGGATTAAAGAAGTTTTTTATAGATGAGAAAAAAGAAATGCCAAAACTTCCCAATAAATCAATTTCATTTATTGGAGCAATAGTAATTAGTATAACAACATCCTCATATATTTCAAGCAAGCTAATAATTGCAGTAAACAGCTGGTGGTTCGGAATAAATGACAATGTATTTAATAGAGATATTGGTTTTTATATGTTTCAAAGACCTTTTATGTGGTTAGCAGTTATATATTTTATACTTTTAATAATAGGGCTTACAATATATATAGCAACTTACTATATAATAAGTTTTAATACATATTTTGATGGAGTAGATAGAGAAATATTAAAAAAGAACACTTTTATTAAGCATCTTTTATTTAATATATTTATAGTATCATTAGGACTTTCTTTAGCAGCTATTCTAAAATCACATGATGTGTTGTTTGAAAAATTTATACATTTAAAAGATGAACTAGATACATATTTATATGGAGCAGGATTTACAGCTATTAATATTAAAGTATGGGGATATAGAATACTTTCAGGTATTATACCAATTTCCGTTTTACTTGCAATGAGAGCATTTAAAAAACAGAAGTTCAAAAGAATAATACTATCTGTTTTAATAGTACCTGCATATTTTGTAATAATGGTTGTTTTTATGGGGGGGACACAATTTCTATTTGTAAAACCAAATGAACTAAACAGGGAAAGAAATTATATTTCAACAAATATTGAAAACACAAAAAATGCTTATGGAATTAATATAGAAGAGATTCAGATATCTGATACAAAGGAAATAAGAGAAGAAGATATAGGAAATAATAAAATCTTATTAAACAATATTTCAATAATTAGTAAGGAAGCAACATTAAAAACTCTTATGGAATATCAAACAAATGTTGGAAATTATACTTTTCCAAACACTAGTATAGCCAATATAAATAATGAATTAGTATATATTTCTCCAAGAGAAAGCTTATATTCATATGAAGAAACAAATGGATTTGCAGCAATAATTACTAAAGCATCTTCAAGTGACCAAATGGGTGGAATAGAATATGTTTCAAAAGAATTTATTGGAACAAATTTAAAGAACTCAAATACATATTATGGAACATTAACAAATGAAGAACATAAGAATAAAAATATAATTGAAAGAGCAAAAAAGATAGCACCATTTTTAACATATGACCCAAATCCATATTTAGTTTTAAGAGAAGATAATAGTCTTATATGGGTATTAGATGCTTATACAGTATCTAATGAGTATCCATATTCACAAAGTTCTTTAGTAGAAATAAACTCATGGAAAGAAAGAATAAATTATATAAGAAATTCAGTGAAAGTTTTGATAGACCCATATAATGGAGAAATAAAATTTTATATAACAGATGCAACAGACCCTATAGCTAGGGCATATCAAAATATATATAATAATTTATTTGAAAATATAGATGAAAAAATACCAGAAGATATATCAAAACATTTTATATATCCAGAATATTTATATAATATACAAGCAGAGATGATTGAAAGATATCACAACATATCTGTAGAAGCATTATTCAGAAGTGATGATGTATGGACACAAGCTACATATAATAATGGAAAAAGCAAAGTAACCCCAGTGTATACTACAATAGATAATCAAGGGAATGTAGGGCTTGTAATGCCATATACTCCATATAAAAAATCAAATATAACAGCATATCTAGTTGGAACAAAAGACAAGTTGAGTATCTATAAATTTTCAAAAGATAGTAATATTTTAGGACCAACACAACTAGAAAAAGAAATAGCACAAGATGAAGTAATTGCAGAAGAAATAAAAAACTTAGAAGTAACTGGAACAAAGCTAATCAAAAATATTATAGTAGTTCCAATAGAAAATACAATTCTTTATATAGAGCCAATATATCAAGTTTCATTGAATGAATCTCCTGTTCCAGTACTTAAAAAAATAGTAGCAGCATCATCAAATAAAATAGCAATAGGAAATACTCTGGAAGAAGCACTAGAAAGACTGGTTTCTAAATATGCAGTAGACATTGAAGTAGAAAACACAGATGATGAAGAAGGATTAACAGAAGCGATAGTAAGAGCAAATAATAACCTGAAAAATTCAATAAAAAATAATGATTGGGAATTAATTGGAAAAGACATGAAAAAATTGCAAGAACTAATAGATAAGTTAGAAACATTAAGAAAAAAAGAAGAACAAAAAACAAATATAACAGTGGATAGTGTGAACGAAATGGTAAATGAGATATAAAATTAAAATAACTAGGTTGTTGTGCAACTTAGTTATTTTAATTTTATATAATTTTGGTGCATTTACACCACAGGTTATGAACTATAACCATTTCCGTTTTCTTTCTAAAATCATTATGCATAATGTTAATAATAATTGCAATGGGAGTACAGAAATTTCTATTATTTTTAAACAAGTAGCATTAAATTTAAAGTCTAATACCACTTAATTAAATTCATAATTTAAAGCAAAATATAATTTATATTTTATCAGCATAAGGCAATATTTCCATATACCTTTCTATATACTGCCAATTTGGATTTCCATTGTTATCATAAGGAAGTTCTACTTCTAATTTTTCTATAACTTTACTATAAACAGCTCTACCATATGAAAATTTGAATTTTTGACATTTTATAACAGTACAAATAAACAAAGCAATATTTTTTGTTAATTCAAATTTAGGTATTAATATATTTACTCTTCCATGACTAGACGCAAAAAAAGGAATATCTTGATAAAAAGGATTTAAAAACATATCTACTGTAATTTTATTTCTGGAGAAAATTTGTGCTTTGCCATCGCCAAACTCATCAATATAGCCAATTATGCCGTTATTTTGCTCACCAGAAGATACTAATGGTATATCTCCAATTCTAGAAGAATCTAATTGTATATCACCTTTTGATAATACAACATCAAATAATTCTTTTATTGTAAATTTTTTCCAACATTTTATGTCTAATTTATTCATATTGTTTAAGTTTTTTGTTTTTAATATATCAAACTTTATTGGCGTATTTATTATTTTTTGTGGAATTTCATCTGGAATAATTATATCTTTTAATGTTTTATTTGCTTGTCTTCCATATCCATATTTATAAGCATTTTTATTTATACACATTGCATAATATAGTTTTTCATTTAACTTCATTTCTTTCTTTGGTTTTAAAACCATAATATGAAAGCCTGTATAAAAAGGCTTTACTTGAACAAATGTAGATAGTACACTACCACCTAAAGCAACTGTAATTAACCCTGCTTCAAATGGCTTCTGTTCTATTATCCTATCAACCTTTGCAACAACTCCATTGTTATTAGAAGTTCTTGAGACAAAATTTATATCAGACAGTGCATTTTCTTGCATATTAATTAATTCAAAACCATTACCTTGTTTTAATTCAAATAAATCAGATACTTTCATTATCTATCACCACTCCTTATTAAGTAGGCTAAATAATCATTAATTGTCTTTTGAAAATCTTCCTCTGTCAATTTAGAATAATCTGTTTCCATATATGCTTCGCAAAGCCATTCATCTTCAAATGATACATTTTTCCTGGTAGTATATCCAACTTTTATATCTCTGTTTTTATATAAATTAATCCATTCATTTTCAATTTCTTTCCAATTATTGTTTGCATCGATTCTTCCTAATTGTTTTCTTTTTACAAAACCATCATTTTTATAGTAACCGAAAAATGTTTCTTCATTAAAATTATGAGGAGTATGTGCTTCCCATATCATTACACAAGTATTAGTCCCTGTTGGATAGAATATATCATCTGGCATACTGAAAACAGCCTTTAATTTATTATTTTTCATTAGTCTTTCTCTAACTTCTTTAAATTTTGTTCCAATTGCACAACTCATTGGTACTACTGCAACTCCAGTTCCACCAGACACTAAAATATCTAACATATTTTCAACAAATTCTAATTCTGATACATCTCCTTGTGCATAAGGTGGATTAATAAGTCCAATATTAATACTTTTCTCTTTCAATTCCTGCTTAATGGTATTATTAAAACAATCGCCATGATAGAGATTAGATTTACCATCTCTTCTAATTATCATATTAGCAACTGCTAGAGTAAATAATTCAACATCTAATTCTACACCATAGAGTCCTTCTTGTTTTATTTTTTTAATTTCTTCTTGATTTGAACCTCTACACATTTTAGACATTGCACTTACTAGAAATGATCCACTACCACAACATATATCCACAACTTTACTATTCTTATTAACTCCAGCTACTTCACACATAAATTCAGTTAAATGTTGAGGAGTCAAGACTATTCCAAGACCTTTTCCATCCCCACCACTATACTTAACAAACTCATGATAAAACACACCTAAAGCATCTAAACTAGCATCTGCATAATTCATCATAGGTTTAATTTTCATTTCCAATTGCTCTATGTACCAAGTTATAGAATTTCTATGTCCTAAAGGAATATGCTTTAATTTTTCATTACTTCCAATTATTTTAAAAGCACCTTTTATATTTTCAACTTTGTCCTTTTTTATGTCACTATTATCAAGAGTTGTTTCTATTGCACGGTCTAAATTGAACATTACAGTATCAAATGTAGTATATTTAGAATATTCATCGCTAAATGCTTCATTTTCTAATGCAATTAAGATGCCTGCAATAAATATTGGCTTGTGTTTTTCAGAAACTTTAATTTCTCTTAAGGTATTGTGCATTTCTAATGCTGTATTTCTTATATCTTCTAAAGAATATTCTTTTTGGAGTTTTTCTCCGTTTACTAATTTAAAATAATTTTCTGGTTCTAATATTATATCTTTTGCTTTTTTTAATTCAGTATAGCACGATTGATTTTGAGCCCAATAAAATGTATCGACTTTCATTGTTTCTTTTTTCGTTCCACTAACAGCAACAGCAATAACATTATATTCATTTTTCAAAAATTTTGCATAATAAAGAACACCATCTATTGCAAACATTGAAGGGTGTCCTAAATCATTTGAGCAATGTTTATTAACAGTATTTTTACATTCAACAACAATTATAGTATTTATATCTTTATTAAAGGTAATAATAAATTCTGGCTTTGCTTTACCTGCACTTTCGGAGTTATATAAATCAATAGGACAATCTTTTGGTTTTCCTCCAGCAAGTTTTAATAAATTATTTATTTTATCTACATCTGCGATGTCTCCTTGTGGATAAACATATCCAAAATCATTTTTTCCAATTTTACATTTCATTTCACTAAGTGTTAGACTCTCAGTATATTGTTCTATTGCCATGCTATTACCTCCCTAAAAACTTACATATTTTCTGGTTTTTTGGCACAATAATTTATTTAATTATATACTATTTTTGTCAAATATAATATTAAGTTTGTATTACGAACTTGTAATGCTTTTGTAATATTAGATTGCTAATTTATTTTAATATATCAAACCTATGTTTGGATTGCAATAGTTTCTGTAAAACTTTTTTAATTTTTTATCGACAATTTATTACAAAGTTTTGCAAACAAAATTTACGACAAAACAGTTAAAATTGTATATTTCTTCGAGGTAAAAGCCAGTGGTTTCAGTGGTTTTATTAGATTTTACAAAAAAATCAACAGACAGGAAAAATTATTAACAATTTTTCCTGTTTGTTGATATATATATAATTTTGATTATTCCTTAACTTAATGACATTGTATTCGCCCATACAACAGTAAAACAGCTTACAACCGTAATGGTTCGTAAGCTGTTTTAGTTTGGTGACCCATACGGGAATCGAACCCATGATTCCACCTTGAGAGGGTGGCGTCTTAACCGCTTGACCAATGGGCCATGTTAAATATTGTATACTATTTTTCCAACAATTGCAATAGAATAGTGGAATTATACAATAATCTGTTGTATGTTAGTCAATGATGTGAAACAAAGTTGTATATGATTCTTATAATATATTGAATTTATTGGTGCTTTTCACCAGTTTAATTTTTATGCTACCATTTCTAATTCTGCTCTCTTTTCTTTTGGCGTTAAGTATCCCAATACTGCCATTGGTATCTCATTANAA